>OGEP01000005.1_pt1 | contig 354641 bp, 317 predicted proteins | sample 1570721 | NCBI WGS metagenome assembly OGEP01 (sample SAMEA2582131, study PRJEB24529) | metagenome | biome: Human gut stool | place: China | collected 2011 | reverse complement strand
CAGAACTGCCAGACGGAACTGAAGAAAGTTTCGGAACAGACTCTGAAAGAAATCAAATCTACACAGACGCATATGACGAAAATTTTAGAACAGGCTGGGAAGAGTCAAGAGGAATTTTTGAACAATACCTTGCAAAAAGGTCAGGAGTTGGAGTCAGCAATAGCGTCACAGGTGAAGAGGTCAACTCTAATGACAACTTTAAAATGGATAGCGTTAACCGTGCTGTCCTCGGCGGTGTCAACTCTCTTGCTGAATCACTTTCTCGGATAATTGATGATGAGTCGGAGGATGAAGAAGAACGCAGAAAGCGGATTGCAGCCGAGCAAAACGGCAGTGATATTGGTACTTTACTTGGACTTACCGCCGGATTGATTGCAAGTGCAATATCAAAAGAAGAAAATAATGAATATGAAGAACCTGATGACAGTCCGACTATGCAAATGTAGTCGGAGAAAGGAGGACTATGAGCAGGAAATCAGAACCGGTAATTATTGAATCTGTTTTTTACAACTACACAGGCACAGACGAGCAATTTAATACTTTTCTGAAAAGTATAATCAAGGATTATGTTTCGGAAAATAATCTGTTGCCTGATGATGAAAATATTATTGATAAAAAGTCAGCATAATAGCTGGATATTAGAAACGAGTTGTGATATGTTGTGGTTGCACCGAGGTGGTGTGACCACAACATTCAGATAACAAACGAAAGGAGAATGATAATGAAAGTGTGGCTATATTACAGGCTGTCAAGAGATGAAGATGCTGAACTCAATTCTCTTAACAATCAGCGAAACATTTTAGTAGAATATGCAAATGCAAACAATCACGAAATCGTGGGTGAGTCATATGACGATAATGTTTCGGGTATGCACTTCAATCGTGAGGGTATTAATAAAATCTATGAAGAGGTTGAGAAGAAAAGCTTTGAAACAATCCTTGTTAAGGATATGTCACGGCTCGGCAGACACAAAACCCAGACTGCTATCTTCATTGACTATCTAAGGGAAAACGGAATCAATGTAGTTTCCGTCACTGAAAATCTTGACACAGGAAACGAATCGGACGATTTGATTATCGGTTTTAAAGGACTGTTCAATGATATGTACGCTCGTGATATATCAAAGAAAGTCAGAGCAGGCATGAATCAAAAGTTAAAGGACGGACTTGTTCTGACACCGCCAATGGGATATTTTAAGGACAAGAATACAAATGAAATAGTCATAGTTGAGGAACACGCAGAAATTATACGGAGAATTTTCGATATGTATTTAAGCGGTTACGGCTTCAATGCAATAGCAAAAATTCTTAATGAAGAAGGTTTGAAATCTCCTGCATACTATCAGAAAAAACTATTCGGCAAGAATCTCGGCTACAACAAACCAGAGATAGGCAGAAGGTACTTGTGGGATAACAAGGGTGTTAAGAGGATTCTTGAAAACGAGTTTTACATAGGCACGGTTGTTAATCACAAGACCTACAACAATAAAATCAATCACATCAGAAAGAATCTTCCCGAAGAGGAACAGTACAGACATGAAAAAATTGTACCTGCCATTATCGATGAGGATAAGTGGAAGCAGGTACAATTTTTAATCTCGGATAAAGTTAAAAGAAATGTAAGAGCAGGAAGTAATAAACCATGTCACAGATATGCAGGACTTATCAAGTGCGGTGACTGCGGCTCGTGTTTTGTATGCAAAACAAGAAAATGGCGAGAACATCCCGATAGGATAGAATATGTATGCAACGGCTATCACCGATACGGCAAGGAGAATTGCAGTCCGCATAGAGTAAACGAAAGGGATCTTGATGAACTGATATACAAGGAAATTCTAGCGGTCAAGGACTCTGCAATTGATAATTACAAGTCCATTGAAACCAATGTTAAGAAGTGGATGAAGAAGAAAAACACGGTTAATAACAAGCTGAAAAAGCTGGAAGATAGGCTTGAACAGCGCAAGAGCGACCAAAAAGAAATACTTCTTGAACGCATCAGGGATAAGGAACACGCAGAAATCTATACCGAAATGCTAAAAACTTGCGAAGAAGATATACAGCAGATAACAGAAGAAATTGAATCTATTAAATACTACAATACAACGATTAAGAAACGCAAATCAGAGTTGAAGAAAACCGTAGACATGATTGAAGAAATCATCAAGGACGGAGCAATCAGTGATGCAAATTTACGGTTGCTGGTTGATGAAATCAAAATTTATGAGAGTGATAAAAAGCTGAGGATAGAAATTAATCTGAAAGCCAAATTTACAAAACATTATGAGATTTACGGGAAAAGCGGTGTGGAGCATAATCTCATATTGCAAGGGTAAAATGATTTGCAGACACACGACCTTTATAAATATAAAATTATGACAATTGCATAATTTAACAGAATTAAATTTGTAGTAAATATACAAGAAGTCTCAACCCCAAGGTTGTGCGTCTGCCAACGATTTAAGCAATGAAAAATGGAAAAAAGCACGCTCGATAAAATCGGGCTTTTTGTGGTGCGGATATTCTACAGTTTTGTTATTGCTTGAAGGATTATTTACACAAAATTTTATGGGTTGCCCGCTGCCGATTTTTATATATAAATATATACATCAACTAACACTTTCTATTATTTCAAGAGAGAGGTTCAGCCATCTAGAAGAAACTATATATCCTTTTTCAAATAGAGAATAGCACATATCCCTATTTGAATAAAGACCATTTAAAGAAATAAACGAGTCACATTGTTGCAATGTTATTTCCATTAGTTTATTAAAATCATTTTTTCGTTCCTCGTTTACCGCCAACTTGCAATTTCCGTCAGCAATATTTCTACCAACCTGAATCAGCAAACCTAGAATAAAGGCATTTTCGGATGGCAACCTCATAATCAAATCTTCAAACTCTGTATTATGAGGATTATAGAATAAATCACTTTCAACATAGTCAGCAATACTATGTGCTTGTGGTTCTTTTAATTCAGTTTGTTCCTTATCTGCTAGTTTATTTAGTTTTTTTGAGACTTCGATTATTTCGTCCTTATATTTATTATAAATACGTTTTATATTGTTTGTCAGTTCTACATTATAATCGTTATTTATAAGCACATTTTCAATTTCACAATCTAGTCTGTGAAACAAGTTAAATAAATCAATCATTTTAGAATGTAATCCTACGACATCAAGTTTAACTGATGAAGTATGTACAGGGGTTAAATCCTTTTTGATAGGATAGCGCATACGGAAAGAATCTGTATCAAAAGAATCTACTTCATTAATAAACTCATCAAAGAGAGTAATGTCTATTGAACTATTTATTTTGGACAGCAACGGTAGCAAATAAGGTTTTACTTCTAACCACGCTTTATTGAGTTTATGGCTCACACGTTTTACGAAGTTCTCTTTATCAGTATCATTTGTTCCAGAATATTTGAAATATAAGTATTTGATATAAAGCTCAATGATTTGACGATAATTAAAGCATAGTGGATAAATGATTGTATCAAGAATATCATTCCTATAGCTATCACAAGAAACAAATTCGCTATATAAGACTTTCGCAGCAAATATATAACCGTCTATATACTGACTAAACCCAGATACCGTTCCAAAATCAGTTCCGAAATACGAATACCTTCCGTGCTTCGGTATTTTGTCATTATCATAAAATACAAATAGTTTGTCACCATGTTGTAAACTCATATTTTATCTCCTTTTACATTTTTGTCATTTTAATACTTCTGAGCAACTGACAATATACATCATTACTGCCATCCATGATATATATCGGTTCGGTTAAATAATGTATAAACTCATCCAACGAGTTAATTACACTCAATATGGCATGCAACTGTTGGGTACTCCTAAATAATGTATCAAAGAACACTTGATTAAGATTCATATCGGATTTAAACATTTCATTTACTATGTTTTTTAATTCGTTACTCATTTTGTTCGGATTATACAACTCACTCTCTTTATTTTTATCATTCGCATGGTATGTGGAAACTAATAAGCTTTCTAAGAATTTTTACTAAAACCCTTATTTGTTAAGAATAAGTATTCGTGAGCACAAATGCTAATGCATATAATACGTCTTTTATTCCAGTTCAATTGATAAGTAACAGGTTTATCCTCATCACTATCATCTTATAGAATAATGTTTCCGTTCTTTTTTAAAAAATACTCAAGCTTCAAGCATTGTATTTGGGCCTTAATCATACCTTCAGCAAGACAACGTAAAGTACTAACATCATCGCCTTGTTCAAATGTTTCAGGTAAATGTCTGTTTTTTATTTCAAGAAATAAGATTTGTTTATTGTTTTCAATAACTAAGTCGCATTCGTTTGTCTGCGATTTATTGATTCTATAGTATCCGTAGGGTATTTTTTGTTATCCAGAAATGACTTTATCATTGCATGTATTTTACGCTATTCGTACATAAAATTATTACTCGTTGGACTACTCAAAAGAATTTTGAAATCTTACAAACGAAATCAAAGCATTTATTATGGAAAAAAGAAAAGACCTTGTAAATTGTGATGGATTACAAGGTCAATGGTGCACCCGACAGGAATTGAACCTGCACTTCCTCTCGAAAATATGGACCTGAACCATACGCGTCTGCCAGTTCCGCCACGGGTGCATATTTAATTTTTCTCTCTGAATTTTTACACGGTTGAGATGTGAGAACCGAGGTGGAGCATATCGCTTAATCCACAATTCGCAGGATATAGTTACTGAAATGAATTTACACCGAGGTGGTGCGACCTGAACCATGCGCGTCTGCCAATTCCGCCATACCTGCTTATTAAATTGAAAATTGAAAATGGAAAGTTGAAAATGAAAGTGTCAACTTTTGCATAATCAATTTAAATTCCCTTGATTTTTACACGGTGGGGAAACCGAGGCGGAGCTTACTTTCAGATAAGCCTTACTTTTCGGCTGATTTCGCAACAGCACTCAAAATGTGCTATATTATTATAGCAGACCGACAGGTAAGTGTCAAGTCACATTTACTTTATCGGTCTGTTTTACGCTGATTATTTTTCAGAATCGGGTTTGCGGATTTTGAAACCGTCATATTTTCCGATGTCGCAGAGGGCAATTTCGTGGCAACCCATTCTTGTTGACAGCGGTGCAAGCTCCATATAGTCGCCGTAGAGGAAAGTAAGGTACTTGTCATATTCCTTTGGCACAGGAAACTTGTAACCCTCAAAGTCGGCATAAGCAACATCGTCAAGATATTCCTTTGGAAAAGCACCGTTATAAATATTTCTGCCCATTCCGTCATAGAGATATTTTGCGTTCTTTTTGTTTTTAAAGATTTTTAAAGTACGGACTTCAAGCCACATACTGAATCTGAGCGGAAATATTTTTTTGCAGAAATTTGTTACAATGCTTTGGATTCTACTGCCGTTTTCAGCCTTGCGATTGTTCCATTTATTGAACACCAGCGCTCTTGTGAACAGAGTCACAGCCATATGAATTTTTCGTCCGATTGCTGAATTGGCTGTGTTATCATGACAGAAAATATCAAACGCAATTCCGTTGTGCATTGCATGGTGATCCTTTGCAAAGTCGGTTGCAAAGAAAGTGTCGTCAAGTCTGACCTTGGCAAATTCATAGAAACAAGCCTTGTCCGTATGGTATGATTGAAAAGTCATATTGCTCGGAAGTTCCTTTGGCGCAATCTCGCAAAAGCGGTCAAAATCTTCACGCAACATCATAATATCGGCATCATCATCCCACGGAATGAACCCTTTGTGACGGATTGCACCGAGAAGTGTTCCGCCGCCGAGAAAATATTTTATGTTGTGCTTTCGACAAATTCTGTCGGTTTCAAGCAGAAATGCAAGCTGAATTTCGTGGATTGAATCAAGTCTGCGCTCGTGTGAGTGGGGGATACGCAGAACTTTTTCGGACTTCATCTTGTCCATTATGCAGATTTTCAGCATGGTTTCAAGGTCAATGTCAGGAGTGCATTCGTTTACGGAAATTTTGTTTGAATTAATTGCACAGCCGTCAAGCTCCGTAAAATTGCCCGACTCAATTGTACAGCGACTGCCGTAAATATCGTTGAGAACAGCCGCAATCATAATCAGCGATGCGTTGCAGTTTTTGCCGCCGACATTATAAACTGCGTTTTCTTCAAGAGTTGTCATTGCGAATACAATCGCCTTTAAAACATCGTTGATATAAACAAAGGTATAGCGATCCCTTGTTGCCGGAACAACTGTGTCACGGCGGTTGGCTATATCGTCAAAAACAGGATCAAGCACGCTTGTAAAGTTGCTTGACGCTCCCAAAATTATGCCCGTTCTGAGCGTTGTAACGGTTGATTCGCTGTTCTTCAAAACCGAGTGCAAGGTGGTTTCTCTCGTTCTCATAAGCTGACCTGCAAGCGATGAGGGAGAGGTTGCGTCAAGTTCTGCGTACTCGTTTTCGGAATAAACTCTGTGCGGTTTGGCTTTGCCGTAAATTCTGCTGTCGTTCACAACGACAACTCTTGCGCCTGTGGCTTTTGCAATTTTGGCACAGGCATTTATCTCTGCAATGCCGTCAATCATAATCTGTGGGTTGTTGTCTGTATGTTCACCGCAGATTCCTGTTGTAATTACATAGTCGGCACTTGAAATTTCCGATGCAGAATTATAATCGACAAAATCAAAATCATCTCTTAACAAGAGTTCGCTGTGGTATGATGCCATTGCGTTGCGTGATTTGCCGAGAAGGATAACTTTTATTCCGAGCCTTTTAGCCTCGTTATTGTAGAGAAAGGCATAGCAAAGACACCTTGCAAGTTCACCGCCCGAGATGACAATTGTTTTGTTCCTGAGCTTTGCAAGAGTTTCTTTTTCAACTCCGGGCAATGCCGCCCTGTCGGCCTCAAATTCGTTTAAAAAATCTTTAATACGCATTACTTTATCCTTCGTAATTCTGCACGCAGTTCTGTTGCTCTTATACTGCGTTTTATTCCGTCTTTAAGCGTGGTTTTCGGACTAAAGCCGAGTGATTTTATTTTATCGTTGCACAAAACATACGGTGTGGGGGATGACGGAGAAAATTCGGGTTCTTCTTCGTCTTTTCTGTGAACGAACACTACGGAGAGATTCTTTTCGGGATTTGCCGATTTTACAAGCTGTGCAAATTCCCGCATTGTCACATTTGCGTTATCGTTAGAAATGTTGTATGCCTCGCCGATTTTTCCGTTAAGCAAAATATCAATCAATGCCGAAACCGTGTCCGTCACATAGCAAAAGCTGAACTTTTCGCCACCGTTATCTGTAAGGATAATGCTCTGATTTTTTGCCGCACTGACAATCAGCTTTGCCCATTTTCTTTCATCGCTCATTCTGACACCTCCGAGTGTGGGGCAGGGACGGGCGATTTTTACATTCATACCGAACTTTTCAGCATAGCAAACAGCAAGTGTTTCGGCTGACCGCATACTTTGTGCGTATGCACTGTCTGCATCGGTCGGATCGAGATAGCCGAGGTCGTTTTCGGAAATGTTATTTTTACCGCTGAAAACCTCCCCATAAACCATATATGAAGATACGAGCAGAACACTTTCGGACTTTGATTTTTTTGCATATTCAAGCACATTTGCAAAGCCCGAAGTGATTGTATCCGCAATTTCGGGATTACTGCAATCTTCCTCTGCAACCTCACACGGGCAGTTGCAGTATATTACAAAGTCGGCTCTTTCAATCTCCGGAAAGTTCTTTGACTCTCCGATTTCAACAACAAAATCTTTGCGGAGAGTAAGGCTGCCGAACTGCTTTTCGGCATCTTCACGGCTTTTTGCAAGGGTGATTACCCTTGTGTTGTTTTCGGAAAAATCATTGCCCTCAAGCAATGTGCATATAATGTAATATGCAATAAGTCCGTGACAGTCTGACACGAAAACAGTCTTGTTTTTTAACTGTTGAAAATTTATCCTGTTGTCTGCAATTTTTTTAATGTCCTCAAAAATTTCGGAGGGCAGATTGCCTTTTACGGTACAGTCCATATGGGTTTACCTCTCAGATAAATCAGAAAAGCTCCGCAATTGTGGAGCTTTTGCTTTATTCCGAAACGGAATTATTTTTTCTTTTTTGATTCCTCATACACTCTGAGGGTTTCATCTGTCGGGCCGTCAAACATAACAGTTCCTTTTTTCAGGAAGATTGAACGCGCGCAGATTTCTTTAACCGAAGCGGCATTGTGACTTACATAAAGTACGGTTACACCGCTTTCGATAATCTCTTTAATTTTATTTTTACACTTCTTTTTGAAGGTTGCGTCACCGACCGAGAGCGCCTCATCAACAACAAGAACATCGGGTTCAATGTTGACATTGATAGCAAAACCAAGACGCATTTTCATACCGCTTGAGTATGTTCTTACAGGCTGGTCAATGTAATCTCCAAGCTCTGCAAAGTCGATGATTTTCTCCTCGATCTGCTTAATGTAGCTGTCCTCAAGACCGAGAACATAACCCTTTAGATAAATGTTTTCTCTGCCTGTCATTTCCATGGAAAAGCCTGCAGTGAGCTCAAGCAATGCGGCAACCTTGCCGTCAACGGTGATTTCGCCCTCGTCGGGAAATGCAACGCCCGTAATCATCTTGAGCAGAGTTGACTTGCCTGCACCGTTGTCACCGACAATACCAACCGATTCGCCACGATTGATTACCATTGAAACATTGTTAAGTGCCTTGTTCGTTTTTGCATTTCTCGGCTTAAAGAAAAGAGCCTTGAATCTTGCCTTGTCATCTTTGTAGAGAGTGTAGGTTTTGCTGACATTTTTAAAGGTAATAATCGGATCGGATACTTTTGTTTCAGCCATAATATTACCTCCTTAAAGTACATCAGGAAGTTTTTTCCTGAGTCTGTTGTAGTTGAAAATACCAAGGGCGAAAATGACAACAAATTCAATTGCAAACACAAGACATTCCGTTTTGTTTGCATAGAACGGTCTGTTGTAGAGGAAACAGTTGCGGTAGCCGTTTACGAAAAAGTTAATCGGATTGATAAGCATAAGCTTGTTGAGAAACGGCGAATCAAAGCCGTAGGAGTTGTACATAATACCCGATAACCAGAAAATACCTGACATAACGGAAACAATCAGGCTTTCAAAGTCCTTACTGAACGCGGACATCGGTGCTGTTGACCATGTGAGCGCAAGGAAGAAGATAAACATCAACGGACAGTACAGGAAAAATTGCAGATTGTACCAGCTCGGTCCGATTGTAAAAAGTACATATGCGTACATAAATGCCATAAGAATCAGGTGAACAAAAAGCCTTGAAACCTCTGTATAAGTAAGGATTGTTGAAACGGGGAACTTAACCTTTGTAATAAATTGACGGTTGATTCTCAGTTCCTTTGCACCCTGCGTTATGCTGTCCTGAATAAAGAACCACGGAATGATACCGATGAACATAAAAGTAAAGAAGTCAATGGAAAAAGGCTGTGCTCCGCCGATGTCAAGGTGAAGTGTTTTAAGCTGTTTGATACCGCAGGAAAAAGCGAACCAGTAAACAAAAATTGTAAACGCAGGCTTAACAACAGCCCAAAGAGGACCGATTACGGCGCCTTTGTAAGTTTTAATAAGTTCGTTTTTGGCAAGGAGCAAAATCTGCTTTCCGAAGCCACGATGTTCTTTTAAAATTGTAAACAATTATTATACCATCCTATCTCTTTTGTGATGCACAGGCGCCCGCCTGCAAGTGAATAAAATCGAAAAATGTATTATGCACTCTTTAACAGTATATATTATATTACTTTTTCCTAATTTGTCAATCAAAACAAGGCAATTGAAATCTATTTGTAAGATTGAGCGAATCCCCGTTAATTCTGTGTATTTTGAGTGTTTGCAGAGCGAATATGACAACCTGTCACGGAAACCTTTTAAAATAAGGAATAATACTTTTAAGATAACGTAAAATTTAAAGGCTGTATAAATGGGGGATGATTAATTTTAAAAATTTACCAAAATTAAAATCCCGAACAGAGCCTTTAAAAGCTTTGCTCGGGATTAATTTTATTGCTTATCAGTCTGCCTGGATTTTTACAAACTGTTCCTGCATATAGGAATAAACCTCATCGGAAACATTTGAAAATACATAGCATTTGTCAAGATACTCGTCACTCGGGAAGATAAATTCGTTTTTCTTTGCGTCTTCATCAATGTAATCGTCATATGCAACCTGATTGGGTGTTGCATAGTTGAGATATTCAAAGTTTGCGGCGGCAATTTCAGGATCCTGCATAAAGTTGATGAACTTCTCCGCATTTTCTTTGTTTTTACTGCATTTCGGAATACACATTGCGTCATAGAAGAGGTTTGCGCCGTCCTTTGGCATTGCGTAGTCAAGATCCTCGTTGTTATCAATCATTGTCATAATGTCGCCTGCGTAGTACGGAGCAATTGCCGACTGGCTGTTTTCCATTTCGGTAAATACCTGATCCATGACATATTTTTTAAGGAGAGGCTTCTGCTCTTTAAGCTTAGCGGCGGCTTTGTCAACATCTGCCTTGGTGCAGTTAGCAGGATTAATGCCCTCAAGCTGCATTGCAATTGCCATTGCGTCACGGCTGTTGTTAAACATAAGAATCTGACCGGAAAGGTCTTTGTTCCAAAGTGCGTCCCATGAATCGGGCTTTGTTTTAACCTTTGTTTTGTCATAAACCATACCTGTTACGCCCCAGCTGTAGCATACGGTATATTTACCTTCGGGATCGCAGGCAAGCTTTTTGAAACGATCCATAAGATTGTCGTAGTTAGGAATATTGTCAAAGTTAAGCTCCAACAGCATATCCTCATTAATCAATCTGCTGATCATATATTCGGACGGAATGACAACATCATAGCTTACATTACTGTTTTTCAGCATATTGTAAAGCTCTTCGTTGGTTTCATAGGTTGTGTAGTTTACCTTGATGTTGGTGCGTTTTTCAAACTCCTCGATAATGTCGAGTGAGTCATCTTCGCCGTTTGAAATGTACTCGCCCCAGTTGTAAACATTAACTTCTCCTGCGTCAGCTGAGTTAGCCGAAGCACCTCCGCCGCAGCCTGAAAGGCAAGCCGCACATGTTGCCGTCATTGCAGATGCAAGGACAATGCTGATGATTCTTTTCATTTCTCAATCTCCCTTTAATAAAATTTTTAAAATCAAGTTCTCTTCTTCTGCACCTTTTCTTCGTGTCTGTCACGCAGATTAATAATAACCATAACAATGAGTACAGCAAGGAAAAGCAGTGCGGAAAGAGCGTTGATTTTCGGTGAAATTCTCCTGTGAGTCATCGAGTAAATTTCAATAGAGAGGTTCTGGAATTTTGCACCTCTTGTGAAATATGTTATGATGAAATCGTCAAGAGAATATGTAAAACTCATGAGCAGACCCGAGAAAATACCCGGCATAAGCTCGTGAATAATTACCTTGTAAAATGCCTGCCATTGGTTACAGCCAAGGTCAAGGGCGGCGTCGTAAATGCTCTGATCCATTCGTTTGATTCTCGGCATAACATTAAGCACAACAAACGGAACACAAAAGCATATGTGCGAAATTAAAACCGTGAAAAATCCCATTTCAAAGTTAAAGATAACTCCGAGAGTCGTGAACAAAAGCATGAGAGAAACACCCATTACTATGTCAGGGCTGATGATCGGAATGTTTGATGCATTCTGAATAAGCATTCTTTTTTTGCCCTTGAAATTGCTGATGCCGATTGCGGCGGCAGTTCCGAGGATTGTTGCAAAAACAGATGCAAGAACGGCAATAATAACAGTGTTCCACAATGCGTTCATAATATTGTCGTCACGAAAAAGCTGTACATACCATTTGAATGTAAATCCTTTCCAGACGGTAGTTTTGCCGTTGTTGAAGGAATAGAAGATAAGTACGGCAATGGGCGAATAAAGGAAAATAAGCAGGATTGCAATGTAAATTTTTGAAAGAATACCTGTTTTCTTTTTCATTATGCAATCGCCTCCTCATCACCGAACAAGTTCATGATTATCAGGAACACGAAAATAAAAATCATTAATATCAATGAAATTGCCGAACCCGTGTTTTGGTCTGTCCAGAATATTTTTTCAATGACATCACCAATCATAATGTCGTCCGGACCGCCGAGATACTGTGCAACCAGGAATGTGCTTGCACTCGGAACAAATACCATTGTCACACCCGAAATGATTCCGGGAACGCTGAGCGGTGCAACAACCTTTCTGAATACGGTAAAGTTGTTTGAACCGAGATCCTGCGCCGCCTCAATAAGACCGTTGTCAATCTTGCTCATAACGGTGTAAATCGGCAGAACCATAAACGGAAGATATTCATACACCATTCCGAGAATTACCGCACCCGTGTTGCCGATGTAGGTTGAATGAATACCCAAAAGCGAGAGCATCATATCAATCGGACCGTTGTCCTGCAAAAGCGTTACCCATGCGTAGATTCTTAGCAGAAAGTTCATCCACATAGGAATCATAAGCAACATAATGAGCGTGTTCTGGGTTGATTCTTTCATTCTCGTGAGAAGGTATGCAAGCGGATATGCAAGTACAAGACAGATTGCCGTTGAAATAAGCGCAATCCAAAGTGATTTTACAAAAATGTTTGTGTAGTAAAACGCATTTGTAAATGCCTGAAGTGAAAAATTACCGTTCTTGTCGGTAAAGGCGGTAAAGCCGATCATAATAATCGGAATCATTGTGAAAACAACCATCCAGATTATGTAGGGAATAGAGGGCTTGCGTGATTTCATTTATCAGCCCTCCTTTTCCGAAAACTCTGAGATTACCTCAAACCGAGCCTTTGAAAAGTTGAATGAAAGCGGAACATAGGTTGCGACCTGCTCGTCCGTATCGCTGAGCATAAGCCACTTTCTTTCGTCCGATTCAAGAATGATTTCGTTGTGTTCACCCTTGTAAACTACGGATTCAATGTACAAATCCTTTAAATCGCCCACGCCGTCGCCTGCAAGCGAAAGAGCGTCGGGCGGCAGAGTGATTTTTAGCTTTGTACCTTCTTCATAGTATTTATCGGGAACGGTAACGGTTTCGCCTTCAAGCTCAAATTCAAAGGAATTGTCATTCTGATTCGAGTATGTAACGGTTGTCTCAATAACATTATCGTAAAACGGAAGAAGCTTGTTCATAATCTGAATGTTGAACGGGATAACCCTCATACCGATTTTGCTTCCGATTTCAGCCGAGTTGGTGGAGTGGATAAGAATTTCACACTTTCCGCATCTTACGCTCATCTCATAGTGAACACCCTTGAAGGTTGTGTTTTCAACAGTTCCGACAAGCTGACCGTCCTCGGGAGAGGTAACTTCAATATCCTCGGGACGGATGACAACATCAACAGGAGTATTCCTGCCGAATCCCTTGTCAACACATTCAAGCTCTTTGCCGAGAATTTGAATTCTGCAGTCATCAAGCATAATTCCGTTGAGAATATTTGCCTCACCGATAAAGTCTGCAACAAATGCGTTCACAGGCTCGTTGTATATATCCTCGGGAGAACCAATCTGCTCGATTACACCGTTGTTCATAACAACAACACGGTCGCTCATGGTCAGAGCCTCTTCCTGATCGTGAGTAACATATATAAATGTTTTCTGAGTTTTCTGCTGAATCTCCTTAAGCTCAAGCTGCATACTCTTACGCAGTTTAAGGTCAAGAGCGCCGAGAGGCTCGTCAAGCAGAATGATTTCGGGATCGCACACAAGCGCCCTTGCAATTGCAACACGCTGCTGCTGACCGCCCGAAAGCTTTGCAACGGAACGCTTTTCATAACCCTTGAGGTCAACGGTTGCAAGCATATCGGTTACACGCTTTTTTATTTCATCTTTCGGCATCTTTTTAAGCTTGAGTCCGAAAGCCACATTATCAAAAACATTGAGGTGGGGAAACAAAGAATATTTCTGGAATACCGTGTTTACATTTCTTTTATTCGGAGGAGTTCCGTTAATTCTTTTGCCGCCAAAAATAACATCGCCGCTGTCGGGTTCAACAAAACCGCCGATGATGCGCAGGGTTGTTGTTTTACCGCAGCCTGACGGACCGAGAATAGTTACAAATTCCTTTTCATTTATATCAAGGTTGATATGGTTAAGAATTACCTCACCGTCAAATTTGATGAAAATATCCTTGAGTGAAACTATTGTTTTCTTTGATGTCTGTTCCATTTATGCACCCCTGTTCCGTTGTGATAACAGTAAAATCCGTAAAAATAAAGCGGATTGTGTCAGCCTGAAAAATGCAGGCGAACACAGTCCGCTCTGCCGTTTCTGCAAAGACATAACCATGATGCTCAGAATTTTTGAACAGAAAAATAAGACGGCTGTGTCGCCCCGTCCTTTTTCTTCACATAAAATCCTTATTAACCGCTTAAAAGCGATTGCACGCAATACAATTTAAATTTTCCGAAATGTCACCCGTCACATAAGCGGCAGGGGACAACTGCTCTTTGATTATATTCTAAATGCATAAAAATGTCAATCAATATCGTGTAAAAAGAAAATCAAATTTACATCACTAATATTCTTTTAAAGAAGTAAAGTTCATACAGAGTCAGAAAAGGTTAAATATAATGCTTTTTGGTGCAAAATTATTGTTAAAAAAATTTTACAACCGTGTAATCTGCACAAAAAACAGCCCTCGAATTTGTAACATAAAGTATGTACTTTTTTGGTGAAATTTGTTATAATGAAATCGAAAATTTTATGAAAGGATGTTTTCCCTATGAAGAAAGCAAAAAAGATTGCAAGTCTTGTTGTTGCGTCTGCGCTTCTGACATCTTCTTTTGCGGCAATTACCTCCGTAAATGCTGCCGAGGTTGATTCCTCCGCACAGACTGCATCTGCCGACAGTACCCTTCGTGATAAGGTCGGCGACGGTGTTATGCTCCACGCATTCAACTGGTCTTACAATACAATCAAAGAAAACCTTCCCGCAATTGCAGCGGCAGGATACACAACAGTTCAGACTTCTCCCGTTCAGCAGCCAAAGGACTATTCAACCTCAGGCGATGTAACAGGTCAGTGGTGGAAGCTCTATCAGCCGATCAGCTTCCATATTGCAAAGGAGTCATGGCTCGGCACAAAGGACGATCTTAAATCACTTTGTGATGAGGCTGACAAATACGGCATCAAAATCATCTGCGATATCGTTTCAAACCATATTGCAAATGCCGATGAAACTAGGCCGGATTCTGTGAGCAATCAGGTTAAAAAGTACGAGCCTGAGTTCTATAAGAAAAGAAGAACCTACACCCGTACGTACAAAGGCGATGCAAACGACAGTTCGGTTCAGGCAGTTGTTCAGGGTCATGTTTCAAAGTGTCCTGACCTTGTAACAAACGATACTGCTGTTCAGACCTACATTATCAACCTCCTCAAGGAATGCATCGACTGCGGTGTTGACGGTTTCCGTTTTGATGCAGCAAAGCATATTGAAACAGAGGATGACGGCGAGTATGCGTCTGATTACTGGAAAAATATAACAACCTCGGCTTCTTCTTACTACACACAGAAAACAGGCGATGACCTCTACATCTACGGTGAAATTCTTAACAACTGCGGTGCAGACAGAAGCTACTCCTCATACACCAGGTATATCAATGTTACTGACAACAGAACGGGCGACGCAGTGCTTTACAATGTCACAAAGGGTAAGGCAAGCACAGCTACCAATGCGAAATACAAATCAGGTGTTGCAGCGTCAAATGCAGTTCTCTGGGCAGAAAGCCATGATACATACGAGGGCAGCTCGGGTTCATCGGGATTCTCAAACACTGCCGGTATTTCGGATGAAAATGTTGTAAAGGCATGGGCAATCGTTGCGTCAAGAAAAGATTCAACAGCCCTCTTCTTTGCTCGTCCGGGCACAGCTCTCATGGGCGGTGTTTCAACAGATACAACTTACAAGAGCACAGCTGTTTCTGAAATCAACAAGTTCCACAACCTCTTTGTAGGTCAGTCAGAAAAGCTCGGCTCTTCAGGCGACATTGCTTATGTTGCAAGAGGCACAAGCGGTATCGTTCTTTCAAATTGTAAAGGTACAAACGCAAGCGTAAGCATTTCCGGCACAGGTCTTGCAGACGGCAAATATACGGATACGGTTTCAGGTGCTGAGTTTACTGTTGCAAACGGCGTTCTCACAGGTTCAATCGGCAAGACGGGTGTTGCTGTTGTTTACAACGGTACAACAACCCCGAAGGCAATAAACTCTGTTGAAAGCGGTTCGTTCAGGGGCGACACAATGACCCTTACACTCACTCTTGAAAACGCAACATCGGGTACTTACTGTCTTGATGATTCAACTCCTGTTAAGTTTACGGGTACAACATCAATCCGCATCGGTTCAGATTATAAGCCGGGTGAAACAATCAACCTCACAGTTACGGCAACCGACGGCGTAAAGACTTCTTCAATGGCTTATAAGTACACAAAGAGTACCGCTCAGGAATCGGGAGTGTATGTATTCTTCAACCCTGCTACCCAGAAGGGCTGGTCAGCACCTTACCAGGTTTACATCTATGATGAAACCACAAACAAGGGTACTGTTTACAAGAATGCAAACTGGCCCGGCGAAGCAATGACTCTTGATCCTGCAACAGGTTACTATTACTACGAAGTTCCGAAGTCATCAAGTATTTCAGCTGATGAAGATGATGAAAATCAGGCTCCGTCGGATTTTGACCTTTCAACTTCAGCCAACACAAGAGTAATCATCTCTGAAAAAGGCGGCGAGCAGTATCCGGGCAGAACAGATACACCTATCAGCCTCAACGGTTCATCAAAGGCATTCTCGCTTACAAAGGCAGGTACATGGGAGGATACAACTCTTACACCTACAAAGGTTGAGATTGAGGCTACTGATGTTACAAAGGGTTCTGCAGCAGAACCTACAACAAAGCCTGTTCCGTCAACTCAGCCTACAACCGCACAGCCCGCAACAGAGCCTTCGGGCAATGCTGTTTACGGTGAAGTAAACGGTGACGGTGACATTACAGTCGTTGACGCTACACTCGTTCAGAAACATGTCGTTCAGCTTGAAACACTTTCGGCTGACAAGCAGATTCTTGCTGATGTTAATGGGGATAATACAATCTCTGTTGTTGACGCAACATTGATTCAGAAGTACGTTGTTCAGCTCAAAGACTGGGGTCGCACGGGTGATGTTTATCAGGCAGAACAGCCTACAACACCTGAGCCGACTACCGCTGAGCCTACAACAGCAAAGCCGACTGCACAGCCTACAACAGCAGAACCTACAACAAAGCCTGCTGACACATACACTCTTTACTTCAAGACTAAGCTTGGCTGGATGACATCTGACGGTGTTTCACTCTTTGCTTATGACCTTGACACAGGTGCAAGCTATCAGTTTGAGCAGGATACAGACGCTTACCCGAATGTTTACACAGTTGAAGTTCCTGCAACAGTTTCAAATGTCAGTGTTTATCGTTCTCTTTCAGAGGTTGACGAAAAGCCTGTAGGCGGTGATGACGGTAATGTTTACAATTGCTGGAATGCAACAGTTTCAAAGACAAACAACTGCATCTCACTCAGCAATGACGAAGCTGTTTCAACAGCTCCGTATGTTCCGGAGCAGAAGCCTGCATTTACACTTTCAAGAGTTTACTTTGATAACTCAAAGGCACACTATGCTGATGTTTATATCTACGGTTGGGCAGAGAGCGGACTCGGCAACGCAGCAGCTCACATGAATAAGATTGCAGGTACAGATATCTGGTACTACGATTTTGACACACCGCTCAGCCCCGGTGCAAACTGTTTCCTCTTTAAGGACACAGAATCAACATGGAAAACACAGACAAACAACTTGACAGTTGCTGACGGTAAGAACTGTTTCCGTGCAAATCCGGGTTCAAAGTCCGGCGGTGTCTGGGTAAGTTATTCAGAATAACAGAACTACAGAACAACCTTTTCTTAATATTCTGCTAACAGTAAAGCATTCCCTCCGATAAAATTCGGGGGGAATGTTACTTTTAATATGATTTTACTTGAAAAAGAATGTAATATACAGTATTATATTAGGAGTAATAAACCGAAATTTAAGTGAATTTATGGACGGGAATTTATGAAAACAGAGCAGATTTTTCAGGAATTTGAACAAAGGTTTGAAAAAGAATATTACGCACAGCTTGCAAGCAAAGAAATTCTGACTGTTCCTTTGCTTATTGAGATTTTTCTTGACGATGATTACGCAAATGCTCACTGGGCGGAACAGGTTCTTGAGTATATTTGCGAAGTAAATCCGAAACTTGTCTATCCGTTCTTTGAATTTGTTGCCAAAGGTCTTGACAACTGCAACGGCTTTCTTGCGTGGAATACTTGGAAGATGATTACAAAGCTTTTGCCGATTGACACGGAAAATAAATTTGAAAGCGTAAAAGAAAGGTTTTACGACGCACTTGTTTCAAAAACACCGGCAGAATTTTCCATAGCCTGTGATTGTGCCGTGTCCGTTTTCATTAACAAAGCGGATGAACAGAAAAAATTGCTTGATATTTTGAAGAAATCCGCTGAACACAAGTTTTACATTGGCGATACCGAAATTGAAAACAGCGGAGAGATAGCCAAAGAAAAAGTACAGTTATTTCTTGAAAGAATAATGAACTATAAAACAAAAGCGGAGAACAATTGTTAACTGATATAATCCCCTTAAAGCAGAATCTTGAAAAACATGGTTTTCAGGGAATGCTTTAAGGGGAGATTTTTATGTAAAAAAGAAGAAAAAAAGTACGGTACTGAAACGGAATAAAGACAACTGTTAAATCATATTTTCGGATTTGACAATACCATGTTACAAAAAATCCGCAGACGGTAAAATCTGCGGATAAAATGTTTAAAATTATAATTAAAATGCCTCTATAAGCGGATTGACTGCACCCGGCTGTATTTTTTCGGGATGGTCAATATATTCGATTGCCTTGCCGCAACCGTTGATAACGCAGTCAGCGGCGGCTTTGTGAACTCTTACTTTCAGCTTTGTGGATTCGCTGAGAAGCCTTGCAAATCCCGTCAGCTTAGCAAGACCGCCTGTCAAAATTATACCGTCCGTGTAGATGTCACCGACAAGCTCGGGCGGAGTCTGTTCAAGCACATCTTTAATTGCCCTGATAATGTTAAGCGCAATATCCTCAATTACAGGCTTGATTTCGGCATAGCCAACATCAATAAATTTGGGCAGACCGCTTACGGCATCTCTGCCTTTAACTCTGAAAAGCTTGGGCTCTTTCGGGATTTTTACACAGCCAACAGCCTTTTTGCAGGCCTCTGCCATGTTTGTGCCGATAATCAGGTTATGCTCTTTTCTGATGTATTTAACAATTTCTTCGTCCATTGCACAGCCTGCCGACTTTATGCACTTTGAAACCGAAATTCCGCCGAGAGAAAGCACGGCAATATCTGCCGTACCGCTGCCGACATCTGCAATCAGAATGCCGTGAGGACTTGTTATGTCGAGCGAACAGCCCATTGCCGCCGCTTTTGGTGCCTCAATAAGATACACCTTGCGAACACCGATTGAGCTTACTGCGTTTACAACCGCTCTTTTTTCAACCTCGGTAACCTCACTCGGGATTGATGCAACAACCCTCGGCATAGTCACCTTTGACGGACTGACCTCTTTTATAAGAATTGAAACCATATCCTCAACAAGTTCGGAGCGTGAAATAACACCGTCATCAATCGGGTGCATTGCTCGTATGCCTGCAGGCGTTTTGCCAATCATCTTATAAGCCTCGTTGCCGACGCCGACAATGTCATAGGTGTCAACATCAAACGCAACAACGCTTGCCTCATCAAGCACTATTCCTTTATTTTCAATAAAAACTCTTGTTCTGTCAGAACCGAGATCAACAGCTATATCCATTTTAATCACTCCAATGCTATATCAGCAGAGATGTGCAAAGCGTACAGCAACAAATCTCGCCGCATTTGCACTTGTTAAGTATTCTTGCACATTCGCCAAGCGTACTGCCTGTTGTAATAATGTCGTCAATAATCAGTATTCGCTTGCCTTTGATTAAATTCTTGTCAATCGGCGAGTAAACGCCTATAACATTTTTTGCCCTTTCAGCCGCCTTTATGCTGTGCTGGGTTTTATTTTTCTTTGTTTTGACAAGCAGGTCGGCATACTCAATGCCGAGAATCCTTGCACATTCCTTTGCAAGCAACTCAGCCTGATTGTATCCACGCTTTCTGAGAGTATCCTTGTGCATCGGCACACAGGTGACAAGGTCAAATTCCCTGTCACGGTAAACATCTTTTATTGAACGAACCATTTCGTGTGAAAGCAACTCGGCATATGCACCGCAGTTGTGAAATTTAAAGTTAAGAACAGCCCTGCGAAAAATTCCGTCATAGGGGAAAGGAGAGGTGCAGATGTACCCTCCTGTTGCATATCGTACAAGCGGCATTTCGGGAAATTCTTTTCTGCATTTGTCACAACAGTTTTTGTTCGGTTCAATAACCCTTCCGCAGTACGGACAACGAACCGTAAAGAAAAATCCTTTTATCGTGCCGAAAACTTTCTTAATAAAGTGTGTCATCTCTCAGTAAAAATTCTTTAAGACCGCTGTACCGTTTTGTACGGCGGTTATTGTTTACCATATATTCAACGGTTGACGGATTGCCGACAAGCACAAGCGTTTTCTTCGCCCTTGTAACAGCGGTGTAGAGCAGATTTCTGTAGTAAAGCTGAGGAGGTCCCGAAAACATCGGTATAATAACTGCATCAAATTCATTGCCCTGACTTTTATGCACCGTGATTGCGTAGGCGAAATCAAGATCGCCCGCAAATTCAAAGGTGTATCTTGCAATCTTGTCAAAAAATTTAACGACAAGCGATTTTGTCTTTCTGTCAATCTTTGTGATGATTCCTATGTCACCGTTGAAAATTCCTTCGCCCGTTTCGCCGTTTTCACGAAACCAGCGAATATCATAGTTGTTTTTTATCTGCATAACCTTGTCGCCTGTACGAAAGGTTTTTGAACCGATTGTGATTTCCGCCTTATCGTCATCCTTCGGATTTAGCGCCGCCTGCAATTTGTGGTTAAGCTCGGCAGTTCCGAGTTCACCTTTTTTGGACGGAGCAAGCACCTGAATGTTTTCAAACGGAGAATATCCGTATGCCTTTGGCAGACGATTTGCACAAAGGTTAGCTATTACCGTTGAAACTTCTGATTTATTGTTCCTCTGAAGAAAGAAAAAGTCCTTGTCGGCGGAATTAAGAATGGGTATTTCACCGTTCACAATCTTATGTGCGTTTGTAACAATAAGGCTCTGCTGTGCCTGACGGAAAATTTCATTCAACCGTACAACGGGAATAAGTCCGCTTTCGATAAGATCGCCGAGCACATTACCCGGACCTACTGAGGGAAGCTGGTCTGAGTCGCCAACAAGAATAAGTCTGCATCCTGTGGAAAGCGCTCTCATAACGCTTTCCATAATGAATGTGTCAACCATTGAAACCTCGTCGACAATCAATGCGTCGCATTTCAGCTGATTGCGTTCGTTCTTGTTGAAAACGGGGTTGTCATGTTTATCCCAGCTGACCTCAAGCAGTCTGTGCAGAGTTTTTGCCTCATCGCCTGTGAGCTCGCTCATTCGTTGAGCCGCTCTGCCTGTGGGGGCAGAAAGCAAAACAGTTTTGCCGTTTGCTTTCATTATTTTTATTATAGCATTGAGGGTTGTCGTTTTTCCTGTACCGGGACCGCCTGTCAGAACGAGCATACCCTCGGTAAGTGCCATAGTGATTGCTTTCTTTTGCAAATCGGCATATTCGATTCCGTCCTCTTTTTCACATTTTTCAATCGCCTTGTCAATGTTTTTAATTTTCTCTGACGGAAATTTAAGCAACATTTTTATTCTTGATGCTATGTACATTTCGCAGAGGTGAACATTGGGTGGGAACACAAATTTTTTGCCGTCAATCTTATCTTCAATAAGCGAACGGTCAAACAGCATTTCTTCCATGCACTCCGAAACCTTTTCACCGTCAATTCCGAGAAAATCGGTTGAAACCTTCAGCAGCTTTTCCTTTGGCAGACAGGTGTGACCGTTTCGCTCGTTGTGATGAAGAATGTGTACGATTCCTGCACGCATACGGACATTTGAATCGGGTTCTAATTTTTCTTTTTTAGCAATAAAATCTGCACTCTCAAACGATACCCCAAAATCGCCCTGACAGAGAATGTACGGATTTTTCTTGATTAAATCGACACAGCTCGGACCGTAAGCATTGAAAATTTTGACCGATGCGGTGTTTGAAATTCCGTACTCTCCGAGAAAAAGCATGAGTGTTCGCACGCCTGTGTTCTGTTTTAACTGCTTTGAAAAATCCTCGGCTTTTTGCGAAGAAATTCCTTTCAGCATTGCAACTCTTTCGGGCTGATTTTCAAGCACATCAAGCGTTGCCTCGCCAAATTCCTTTACAAGCCTTTGTGCGGTTTGAGTGCCGATTCCCTTGATAGCTCCGGATGACAGATAACGCAGAATATCAGCCGCCTCTGTAGGTCTGCTGATTTCGCAAATCTGCACGGCAAACTGTCTGCCGTAGCTCGGATGATTTGTATATTTGCCGGTAAGCTTTACAACATCACCCGACGACACCTGTGGCATAATTCCGACAGCGGTCAAATAATCGTCACCGTCAGCAAGCTCAATTACCGTGTAGCCGTTTTCATCGTTTCGGAAAACCACGCTTTCAATTGCTCCCTCAAGCTGAAGAAGATTGTCGTTGTTCATTAAAACTTACTCCTCAAATCTTTTTGTGAGTTCGCCGAGAGTAATTTCGTAGCCCGCTCTTTCGTAGTCAAGGTAATCCGTACACGGCTTGAAGCCATCCGTATTTTTTGAAATCTGCAAAGCAATGTATTCAAGAAAATGCGGATTTTTAATCATAATAGGACCTGTAACATGAGTAGCAAAAAGGTTCTTGTCCTTCAAACCCTCTGCTTTTGCATTTTCGTAGTCACCGAGTCCGTGCTTAACAGTGAAAAGATGATTTTCAATACCTTTAATTTCACTGCACTTGTTTACAAAGCCGACAATCGGTTTTGTGAGAATGTCAGATGTATAAACAATATCGCCTGTAACTCTGCGTTTGTTCTGCTCGGTAACTGTAAAATCATAAATTCCGAGTCCGTCATAAATCTTGCCGTCAGAGTCTGTAATTGTTTTTCCGAGCATTTCAAACGAGTTGCCCGTCATAAGAATTACCTTGCCGCTGTTGATGTATTCAACAAGAAAATCCTTGTACTTTTTAAAATCCTGCAAAACAAGCTTTTGATTTTTTTCTGTACCCGAACCGATGTAGATAAAATCGTAATCGCCCAGGTCGGCATTGTCAAACAGGGTAAGCCTGTCGGTTGTAAATTTTACACCGCTCTTTTCAAGCATTCTTTCAAGCGCAGAAACATTGGCATATTCTCCGTACAGGTTCATTATATCGTGATACAAATGAAGAATTTTCATAATCAGTCCACCTTTACCTTTTCAAGAAATTTACCCTTGTCTGAGAAACAGGTAATTACATAAATCTTTTCTTTGCGGTCATTGTCAAGATAATCAACGGCTTCTTCAATGTCCTTGATAACCTTGATTTTGTTTCTGTCAACTTTTGAGAAAGAAAATCTTGTTGCAAGGTCGTTGCAATATGTTCCTGCAAGCACAATGTTCTTTACATTGTCGCTTTTGAGAAGGTCAAAGTTGATGTCCCAAAGCCATGAAACATCGCTTGTAAAATACTTTCTGCTGACTGCGTCAACAATAATCAAAACATCGCACTTATCCTTGTCGGATGCGGCAAGCTTGAGTGACTGATTGTACGAAATGCTGTTTTCATGTTTTGATGTAACAAGCGTACCCTTTCTGTTTCCGAGCGTGAATGTTACAACACGGAAGTTTTTAAGAACATAATTGCTCAGGCTCTTTGCAATTGTGTTGCCGTCAACACCTGTGATTGACGCAACGGTAAATGCCGCAAGCAAATTGTAAACATTATAAAGCGATTTGAGCGTAAGCTCAATCTTGTACTTATTGTTGATTGTAATTTCGCCTTTTTCAAGATCGGCAGATGTAACTGTGTAGCTTGTATCCTGTCTTTTAAGACCGCAGTTAGGGCATTCATAGTTGCCGATGTGGTCGTAGTGATAGCTTGAATATGTCATAGGAGATTTGCAGTGAGGACAATATGCACCGTCATTATAAACACCGACAAACTCCTTTGTATCGGTCGGGAGATTGCCTGCACCGAACCACACAACATTATCCCTGCCGTAACCAAAGCACGAAACAAGCGGATCGTCGGCGTTAAGAATAAGCTGAGTTTCGGGATGAATACTATCCTTTACGGCATTGTAAACCCATTCCGGATGACCGTTTCGTGTGAGCTGGTCACGGTAAAGGTTTGTGATAACATAATGAGTCGGTGTGATGTATTTGAAGGTATATTTTGCAAAGCGTTCGTCACTTTCAATAAGAAGAATATCCGATTTAACCTTGCCCGAAAGAGTACAACTGCCGAGAATAAGAGTTGTAACGCCCTCAATCTGGTTAGAACCCTCTTTGTTCCAGGCAACTTTTTTGCCGCTTTCACAAAGAATATGTGCAATCATCTCAACGGTAGATGTCTTGCCGTTACTGCCTGTTACGGCAACAATATATTTCGGCAGCTCAATTCGTCCGAGAATATCGGGGCAGAGCTTAAGCGCAATCTGTCCCGGCAGACTGCTGCCCTTGCCGAGCAATCCTCCGACAAATTTCAGAACCTTGCACACAATAATAGTAAATAGTTTTTTCATTTTGCCACTTCCTTAATTAAAGACAACCTGTGTTGCCTGTACATACCTTGTATATACTCTTCATCATTATACCACAGTTTTATTTCTTTGAATATATATTCTTAAAATTTTTTGCAAATTGAAACAGCAGGTTGAAAAAATTTTAAATTCAAAAAATAAAAAGCTCGAAATTCGGTCAGCTTGAATTTCGGGCTTTTCTGCAGAGTGTAACCATCCGGTCAACGAGTGGTTTTGATTTTATCTGTACTTTTCAACAAAATCGGCGATAAACTTTTTGAAAACACTTGCCTGTGAAATTCCGATATTTCTGCATATTCCTCTGAATTCCTCAACAAGTTCCTTTGGGGCGGAAAATGAAATTTGACTGTAAACTTTTTGATTGTATCTGCGTTTTACTTCGGTTGATGTGACGGTTTTTCTTTTTTCTTCCATAATAATTCCTCCTCAAATCAAAACGGAATCTCATAATTTAATCGTTTTTTCTGCAAATTTCATTGATATTTTCAATGTAACTATATTATACAAAAGACCGCTGTCCCATTATCCTCCCTATGAATTTTAAAATTGAATTTTGTTGTCAGTTGAAAAGTAAATTAATTTTTGGATTTACTTGTATTGAAGGTGAGATTATAATATAATAAGCGTTGTTATGTAAATTTTGTTATGTGATTTATTAACGGAGAAAATTATGACTGAAAAAGAAAAAATGCTTAATTCGCAGATGTATAATCCAATGGGCGACAAACAGATTCGCAATGAACGCTGTTCGGTTAAAAATCTTTGCAGAGAGTACAACAATCTTCCGTTTGAAGATGAAGAGACTCAAAAAATTCTGATAAAGAAAATTGTCGGCAGTACAAAGGAAAATTTCTGCATTACCGCTCCGTTTTGGTGCGACTACGGCTACAATATCGAACTCGGTGAGAATTTCTATTCAAACCACAATATGGTGATTCTCGACTGTGCAAAGGTGAAATTCGGCGATAATGTTTTTGTTGCACCAAACTGCGGATTTTACACGGCAGGTCATCCTGTTGATTATCCGAGAAGAAACGCAGGCTTTGAATATGCCTATCCGATTACCGTCGGCGACAATGTGTGGATTGGTGGAGGAGTTCAGGTCATGCCGGGCGTCACAATCGGAAGTAATGTTGTAATCGGCGGCGGAAGCGTTGTTGTAAAGGATATTCCGTCCGACTGCGTAGCCGTAGGAAATCCGTGCAAGCCTATCAGAAAAATCACGGATGAGGATATGAAAACCTGTTTTGACAAAAGTATGAATAAATAACTTCAAGTGAGGATTTTATGGAGCTTAAAAGTAACGAAGAAAAAATTACCCGTGCATTGCTCGTCAGTGTTGACACGGGCGAATATGACGCTCAGGCGTCACTTGACGAACTTTTTGAACTTGTAAAAAGTGCGGGAGCAGATCCCGTTTTGTCGGTAACGCAGAATCTGCAAAAAATTGAAAAGGGTACTTTTGTCGGCACAGGCAAGCTTGCCGAGATTGCCGAAATCTGCGAATCTCAGGAGATAGATTTGCTTGTGTTCGACAGCGAGCTTTCTCCGACACAGATTAAAAATATCGAGGCTGAAACAGATGTCAGAGTAATTGACCGAACAACGCTTATTCTCGATATTTTTGCCCAGAGAGCAAGATCAAAAGAGGGTAAGCTTCAGGTTGAGCTTGCACAGCTTAAATATATGCTCCCAAGACTTACGGGCAAAGGTATCGCAATGTCAAGACTCGGCGGCGGTATCGGCACAAGAGGTCCGGGTGAAACAAAGCTCGAAACCGACAGACGACATATCCGCAGAAGAATTGAAAGCCTGAAAGAAGAGCTTTCCGACCTTGAAAAGCATCGTCAGATGTTGCGTTCACGCAGAAAAAAAGACGGTGTAATAACCTGTGCGATTGTCGGCTACACAAACGCAGGCAAGTCAACTCTTATGAACTGCCTTACGGACGCAGGTGTGCTTGCACAGGACAAGCTTTTTGCAACGCTTGATCCTACCTCAAGAGCGTTGAAGCTTCCGAGCGGTGTAACCGTTATGATGATTGACACGGTAGGACTTGTTCGCAGACTTCCGCACCACCTTGTTGAAGCATTCCGCTCAACCCTTGAAGAGGCGGCACAGTCTGATATTATTCTAAATGTATGCGACGCATCAAGTGACGAGGCAAGAACACATATGCAGGTTACAACTGACTTGCTTGAATCCCTCGGCTGCGGTGACACACCGATTATAACCGTTCTCAACAAGTGCGATTTGCTTGACGAAACTATGCTTGCACAGGACTTTAAAGCCTGTGTTCGCATAAGCGCAAAGAACGGCACGGGTATAGACGAACTTCTTAATGCAATTGAGAACAATCTTCCCGTCAGAATGAAAAGAGTAAAAATTCTTCTGCCGTTTGCACAGGCAGGTCTTGCAAACGAAATCCGCAACAAAGGCACTCTCATTTATGAAGAATATGTTGCCGAAGGACTTTCGGTTGAGGCTGTTGTTGACGAAGCACTTTATGCTAAACTTGCAAAATATGAATGTGAATAACTTAAAATTTATTTAATTTGACATTCTGTTTTTTGGTTGTTATAATGATATTATGAAAGGAAAATGATATGTCATTCTTTGATATGATTCAATCATTTGACACCTCGGTTCTTGAATTTATTCAGAACACATTTAAATGCTCTTTTCTTGATCCGATTATGGCTTTTTTTAGCTATATTGGTGAAATGGGACTTTTCTGGATTGCAGTCGGCATTGTGTTTATAATTTTTAAAAAAACTCGCTCAATGGGAGTTATGATGCTTGTTGCAATGGCAATCGGCTTTCTTGTCGGTGAAATCGGAATAAAAAATCTTATAAACCGACCACGGCCGTTTATGGTGAATATCGATTATTCAGCAAGACCGTCTGAGTTGAATCCCGACTTTGGGCTTAACATAGCCATTCCGTCAGGCAGCAGCTTTCCGTCGGGACACAGCTGTTCGTCACTTGCGGCGGCAACCGTTATGCTTATCAAGGACAAACGATTCGGAATTCCTGCACTTGTACTTGCGCTTTTGATTGTATTCTCAAGACTTTATAACTATGTTCATTATCCGTCAGATGTTCTCTGCGGAATGTTACTCGGCGTGATTTGTGCCGTTGCCGTTGTGCTTGTGTTTAAAAAGACAGGTCTTGACAACAGGCTGTCACCGCAAAAGGTTAAAGAGGGTTGATTTTATGAAAAATTACAGATTTGTCGGCAAAACCTCAAAAGAGGCTTTTCTCATCAAGGGAATTAATGTTTTCAACGAGCGTTGGATTCATGAGGGCAGTTGTGCCACCGTGACAAATCCTCAGAACGGCAAAAGCTATGTATTTTCAAAGTACATAAGCGGAGGAGTTGAGTTCGTTGCGGGAAAGGACGCAAGCGGTTACTGGCTGTTCTTTGTTGAGGTATAAAACTGTAAATTTCTTTAAAAGAATAATATATATTGGGAGTAAATGTTAAAAATGGAAAACGAAAAATTATTGGCAAAAAATCTGTTTGATTACAGCAGGACTATTGCAAAGCCCTTGCTTGAAACTGTTGATTATCCGTGGGAGGCTCTTCCGAAAATCAGCGAATTTATTATTGAACTCGGAAAAACTCTTGATCCCGAAATCTACGAGCAGAGGGGAGAAAATGTGTGGGTTGCAAAAAGTGCAAAGGTTTTTGACTCCGCATATCTCGGCGGACCGCTCATTATCTGCGAAGATGCCGAAATCAGACAGTGTGCTTTTATCAGAGGCAATGCAATTGTCGGCAGAGGCGCAGTTGTGGGCAACTCAACAGAGCTTAAAAATTCAATTCTTTTTGACGGTGTTCAGACTCCGCACTATAACTACATCGGCGACAGTATTCTCGGCTACAAGTCACACACAGGCGCAGGTGTAATCACATCAAACCTCAAGAGTGACAAGAGCCTTGTAACTGTTCTTTGTGACGGTGATAAGGTTGACACAAATGTTAAAAAGTTCGGCGCAATGCTCGGTGACCATGTAGAGGTAGGCTGCAACAGCGTTCTTAACCCCGGTTCGGTAATCGGCAGAAACACCAACATCTATCCGCTTTCGTTTGTAAGAGGTTATGTTCCCGAAAACAGCATCTACAAGCGTCTTGGCGAGATTGCCGAAAAGTTTGAATAATATTTATGCATTTGTCGGCAAGCATAATTATTGTGTAGCTTTTATGCGATAAAGGAAAAATAACGGATTTTAAATTTTTGCGTTTTTTTGTTGACAATTGTGATGTTATTTGTTACAATAACCAAGGTTTTGATGACTTTTATCAGAACAATTTTCTGCCGTGTGCAGAAGTTGGATTGTATAAGCCCGTAATACGGACGGGTGTTTCTACAAACTGCCTTAAACAGTTTACTATAATCCCCGTTAAGGGGCGTAGTATTATGTTTTGGCGGTTTTTTTATTCCCCTTAAATGTTACCCACAACAAATAAAGGAGAAAATGATAATGAAAAAGTACGATGTTATTATTGTAGGCGCAGGTCCGGGCGGAATATTTTCTGCATATGAGCTTGTAACAAACAACTCTGAAATAAAGGTTGCCGTATTTGAAAAAGGTCATCTTCTTGAAAAGAGAAAATGTCCGATTGACGGTGACAAAGTTAAAAAGTGCATTTCATGCAAAACCTGTTCCATTATGAGCGGTTTCGGCGGTGCGGGTGCGTTTTCGGACGGTAAGTACAACATAACAAACGATTTCGGAGGCACGCTCTACGAACATATCGGCAAGAAAAAAGCCATTGAGCTTATGGAATATGTTGACAAAATCAATATGAAGTTCGGCGGAGAGGGTACAAAGCTTTATTCCACAGCAGGCACAAGCTTTAAGAAGCTTTGCTTACAGAATAAGCTTAATCTTCTTGACGCATCAGTCCGTCATCTCGGTACGGACATCAACTACATTGTGCTTAAAAATCTTTATGATTACCTTGAAAACAAGGTTGATTTCTACTTTGATACACCTGTTGAAAATGTTGAACTCAAGAACGGCAATGATAAGGAAGGATATCTTGTTGACACAGCCGATGAAAATTATGAGTGCAAAAAGTGCATTGTTTCAGTCGGCAGAAGCGGCAGCAAGTGGATGGAACATGTTTGTCATAACCTTAATATTCCCACAAAGTCGAACCGTGTTGACATCGGTGTTCGTGTGGAACTCCCTGCCGCAATCTTTTCACACCTCACAGACGAACTCTACGAAAGCAAGATTGTTTACCGCACAGAACAGTTCGAGGACAATGTGCGTACATTCTGCATGAACCCGAAGGGTTGCGTTGTAAACGAAAACACAAACGGCATTATCACAGTGAACGGTCACAGCTATGAAGACAAGGCAAAGCAGACAGAGAACACGAACTTTGCACTCCTCGTCAGCAAGCATTTTTCAGAGCCTTTCAAGGACAGCAACGGTTATGGTGAAAGCATTGCCCGTCTTAGCAATATGCTGGGCGGAGGTGTAATTGTTCAGCGTTTCGGCGATTTGATTCGAGGTCGCCGAAGCAATCCGAGCAGAATCAAAGAAGGACTTGTTGTTCCGACTCTTGACGCAACACCGGGCGATTTGAGCCTTGTGCTTCCAAAGAGAATCCTTGACGGTATCATCGAAATGATTTATGCTCTTGACAAAATTGCCCCCGGCACAGCCAATGATGACACACTTCTCTACGGTGTTGAGGTCAAGTTCTACAATATGGAAGTTGATGTTGACGAGCATCTCGAGTCGCCCCACAAGGGACTTTATATCATCGGTGACGGCAGCGGTGTTACACATTCACTTTCTCATGCCAGCGCCGGCGGTGTATTCGTCGCAAGGGAAATCTTGGCAAATTAAAATTGACGGCGAGCCGCCGTTCCCAATTCGTGAAGATAGATTGCATAATAAACAGCATATTATACCCGAGTGCAAAATTGCAAGTGTTTATGCAGTCTATGCTGTAGGGGCGTTCATTGGACGCCCGCATTGATGTAACATTTTGTTTATTCACATAACTTATGATATAATCAAAAATGTGTATTCATTTGCAACGGTGAACAAGGTTTGCCGTTGCAAAACAGACGATATCTTTCTGCGACTGCAAACAATAAAAATAACCAAAACCTATTGATTTTATTAATCGGTTATGGTATAATAAGCTCGTTGTAAAGCAGACTGAACAATCAGCTTGTCTTGCAATGGTGTTCTTTTGTACAATATATTTCTTTTTACGAACAAAGAAATGAATAATTTAGTTCAGAATTGCAAGAAGTCAAAAAGCGTGCAATTAAGTGAGCGACAGGCCCTGTACGATTGGGGTCTGTGAATCATGTCAGGCGGGGAACCGAGCAGCATTAAGCAGTATTGCCGATGCGATGCAGTAAGTCTGTCGTTCACTCATTTGTACGATTGCCGTTATTTCGGCTGACGGCTTGCATTTTTTGTTGATTGCGGGGTGAATTTTTGTATCAGGTACTCTATAGAAAGTGGCGACCGAAAACCTTTGCCGATGTTTCGGGACAGGAACACATAACCACAACTCTTTTAAACGAAATCAGCACCAACCGTCTTAACCATGCATATCTTTTTACGGGTTCAAGAGGTACGGGCAAAACTACCTGTGCAAAAATTCTTGCGAAGGCAGTCAATTGCCTTCATCCCGTAAACGGAAATCCCTGCGGTGAATGTGAAATCTGCAAGGGAATTGACGACGGCAGTATCCTCGACATTGTCGAAATGGATGCCGCATCCAACAGAAAAATTGATGATATCCGTCAGATTATTGACGAGGTTCAGTTCAAGCCCGCAAAGTGCAAATACAGAGTTTACATTATTGACGAGGTTCATATGCTCACAACCGAGGCGTTCAATGCCTTGCTCAAAACGCTTGAAGAACCTCCCGAACATGTCATATTCATTCTGGCAACTACCGAAGTTCACAAGCTTCCGCAGACAATTCTGTCACGCTGTCAGCGTTTCGATTTTCACAGAATCCCACCCCGTGCAATAGCAGACAGACTGCTCTATGTTGCAAATCAGGAGGGCGTGACACTGAGCGACAGTGCCGCAATGCTTGCCGCATCTGTTGCTGACGGTGCGTTGCGAGATGCTCTTTCACTTCTTGACAGATGCATTGCAGTCAGCTCGGAAATTGATGAAGATGTTGTTCGCAGTGCCGCAGGACTTGCGAGAAAGACATATCTTTTTGAGCTTTCCAACTGCGTAATCAATAAGAACACCGCAAAGGCACTTGAAATTGTTGACAGGCTTTACGGTGAGTCCAAGGATATGGCAAGGCTTTGCGATGAATTGCTTTCGCATTTCAGAACGCTTATGCTCATAAAGTCGGTAAAAAATCCGAGGGATATTGTGATTATGGCTGACGATGAGTTTGAACAGGCTCAAACGCAGTCGGATTACCTCTCACTTGCCGACATTGTATATTATATGGATGTGCTTTCAAAGGCATATCAGAATATGGGCAGGGGAACAGGTGACAGAACAGAGCTTGAAATGGCGGTTGTAAAGCTGTCATCGGCTGAGCTTGACGGTACAATTGAGGCTTTGACCGCAAGGGTAACCGCCCTTGAAAAGGCTGTTAAAAAGGGAATAAAGGTGAACTATGTTTCCGAACAGGTGCAAACTGTACCGCAGTCTGTTCAGAGTGAAACTCCAAAACCCGAGGTTCAAAATGCAGAACCCGAAAAGTTACAGGAAACAAAACCTGTTTCGGAAAAAGTCAAGGACGAGTCGGTAATTCCGACGCTTCCTGTTGAGATGCCGACACCGAAACAGCCCGTTCAGACCGTACAGGAACAACCCGTTTCTGCACAGCAAAAGCCTAAGAAAGCAGTTCAAAGACAGAGCGTTGACCTTGATGCAATCTATAATAACGCACAGCCTTTTTCCGATTGGGCAGAGGTAGTCAACAATATGAAACCTGTTTCAAGGGCAATTGCGGCGGCATTTGCAAATTCTGCCGCTTACACAAGCGGAAAATATTTGCTGATTGACACAGATAATGAAATGGCTTTTGAACTTCTCAAAAATAACGAAAGACGACAGGAAATTCGTCAGCTTATTTTAGAAACAACAGGTCAGCACTATAATCTCGGTCCGTATAAAAGACCGAGTGCAAAACAGGAAGAAAAAACCGATCCCGTTGACAAGCTTATTGAAAGCTTGCAGGGAAGCGATGTAATAATAACACAAGAATAACCGAAAGGAAGATAAAATTATGAAAGCAAGATTACCAAAGGGTTACGGCAGCGGCGGAGCAAACAACATTCAGCAGCTTGCCCGTCAGGCTCAGAAACTTCAGGACGATATGGAGGCTGCATCAAAGGAACTCGAAACAAAAGAGTATGAGGCAACAGCCGGCGGCGGTGCCGTTAAGGTTACAGTAACAGGCAAAATGGAACTCACAAAGGTTGAGATTTCACCGGAAGTTGTTGATCCCGAGGATGTAGAAATGCTCTCAGACCTCGTTATGGCAGCCGCAAATGAGGCAATCAGAGCAGCCGCTAAGGAAAAAGAGGACAAAATGGAAACAATCTCAGGCGGACTTAACATTCCGGGAATGTTCTGATTATGTCGGGATATAATGTTGCTCCGCTTGAAAATTTGGTGGAGCAGTTTGAAAAAATGCCGGGAATCGGTAACAAAACCGCTCAAAGACTTGCATATTATGTTCTCAATCTGTCAAAAACAGAAGCGGAACAGCTTGCGGGTGCGGTGATGGATGCCCACACAAAGATTCACTATTGCAGTGAATGCTGTAATCTTACAGACAAAGACCTTTGTCCCGTGTGTGCAAATCCCGCAAGGGATCATTCCGTTATCTGCGTTGTTGAAACTCCGAGAGATGCTACCGCTATTGAAAATACCCACGAATTTAAGGGTGTTTATCATGTTCTCCACGGTTCAATCTCACCGCTTAACGATATCGGTCCCGACAACCTTACAATAAAAGAACTGCTTGCAAGGCTTAACGAGGAATCGGTTGAGGAGGTCATTATGGCGACCAACCCGACCGTTGAGGGCGATGCAACGGCTCTGTATATTTCAAAGCTCTTAAAGCCGCTTGGTGTAAAGGTGACAAGACTTGCCTACGGTATCCCCGTTGGCGGTGACCTTGAATATGCCGACGAATACACTCTTGCAAAGGCTCTTGAGGGCAGAAACGAAATTTAATTTCTTGATTTAAACTATTGACAAATTGTCAAAACAGTAGTATAATCTTGTATTCCACAGTAGAAAGGAGGATGTGCGGTGGCAAATATGAAAACGATTGCTCAGAACAAAAAGGCAAGACACGATTATTTTGTCGAGGAAACATATGAAGCCGGAATTGAGCTTTGCGGTACGGAAGTAAAATCCTTGCGTGCAGGCAGAGTAAATCTCAAGAACAGCTGGTGTTCAATTGTTGACGGTGAAATCTTTGTCAACGGCATGCACATTTCTCCTTACGAACAGGGAAATATTTTTAACCGTGACCCTATGCGTGTCAGAAAACTTCTTATGCACAAAAAAGAGATTTTAAAGCTCTACGGCACGGTTAAGCAGACGGGATATTCACTTATCCCGATTAGTCTGTATTTCAAGGACAGCAAGGTAAAACTTCAGGTTGGACTCTGCAAAGGTAAAAAGCTATACGATAAGCGTGCCGATATGGCAGAACGCTCCGCAAAGCGTGATATGGAGCGTGCCATTAAAGAACAGAGAAGATAGTTTGGTGTTATTATGAGTTTGCGTAGCTTGTACGAAAATATTTCGGAATACAGCGATTTCGCTTTAATCGGACGGGACTTTTCTGGCTTTGATACCGATTATTCCGTGCTTGGTTTTGCAAATTCGTCCGATAAAACCGAGCTTGTTCTGTTGAATTTCAATTGTTCCAAAGATGATATTTGCTGTGAAGATTTGACTTTGAGAGAAAATATCATTCTCGAAAAGAAAAATAATTCTGATTTGTCCGATGATTTTTCCGCAATTGTAATTGACGGACAGCGTTTTGACTTTGACTCAGTATGCGGTGAAACGCTTGAATGTTGCGAATTAACAAGGTCATATATCATCTCAGAGTTTATGAAACTCGGTTGGAAGAGCGACAGGCTTCTCGACGCTCCTCTTGATTCTCTGTTCATAAACTTTATTGAACTTGAGAATAAGATTGATGATTTGTCTTTACTTGATTTGACAAAGAATGTTGAGATAATATTTTCAAAATATCAAAAGACAGATTATCCGTTAGCAAAACTCAGCCTTGAAGTTGGCAAGGAAGTAAATATTCCGATTGAAATTTTTGACGGCGAAAATCAGATTGTGATTAAAAATCTTAAACTTTTGAATTCAGCCGAAGATTCCGAAATGAAGGAATTTTTCAAAAATGATATTGTGTTTCCGTATGTTGAGTATTTGTGTGACGATGAAATCTCAGTGATATTCTGCCTTTTTGATGAGCTTGACAAACCTTTCAAAGGGATGGGCGGATTGGCAACCGATGACGGCGTTGTTGCTTTTGCAATGGATGATTCGAACAAAAGCGATTTGAAAACGGCTGTGATATATTCACCGATTGAGCAGAACACAAAGCATATTGAATGTTGTCTTGTCTGTTGTGAAAAAATACTTGATAAGCCTGTTACCGAATACAGGTTTTCAATATAAAATTTTTAAATTGAATATGGGGATGTAAAGGTTTCGACGGGGATTTCAAACCTTGGTAAGCGAGCGGCGGTGCGGAACCGCCATAAAATCCGCAACTTCAAAATTAACTGACAACAAAACAGTTGCTTTAGCAGCCTGAGTGCTGCTCGTTCCTGCACAGAGTACCTCGGCTGTGTAAGGGGCGTCGATTAGAGGTAAATGTGAACAGGGGAGCGCTCCGAACCCTGTCACAGCTTAGGAGCTGCCAAAGTGCATAGCCTGTTGATGGGCGATGCACCGAGGGAGATTTAAAACACCAACTGCGCTCGGAGAAACCCTTGGCAAGATTTTTTCGGACAGGAGTTCGATTCTCCTCATCTCCACCAACCCAGTCACGATTGCATATGCAGTCGTGACTTTTTCTATGCGGGGCATTAGTTATCAAGTTCGTGAGTTTCAAATGAATTCTGAATTTCAGAGGAAATGAGTGATTCGGAAATATCAAGCATTATGGGTGCTTTCGGTGTTTTATAAGGCGGAAAATTTGTTTTCTTTGGTTCCGTAAAATTCTGATATTTGCCGTCAAAGTTAAGCTCTATTTTTGCGGTTTTGCCAAATTTATTCTTCGCAATTATCAGCATGGTTTCTTCGGGAGGAATGCCTGAGTCACGGTTGCGGACATATTCTCTGTCAAGGAGAAAAACATAGTCACCGTCCTGTTCAAGACCTCCGCTTTCTTTCAAATCTTCCATTGTCGGAATATGGTTTGTATCGGCTCTTCTGAGCTGTGAAAGTAGAATAACGCAACAGCCTGTCTGCTTTGCAATCGCTTTGAGTTCGCCTGTTATGTAATCAATCTGAAGTCGCTTGCTCTCACCGAATTTCTTCAGCGTTGAAACAATCTGAACATAGTCAACAATTACAAGCTGAGGCTTTTCTTTGGCAATTTCAGAGGTGATTGCTTCAACATTTCTTGTTCTGTCCCTGACAATAAGATATTTTGAAATGTTCGTTCCTAATGCAAAATTTCTTGCTGTGGATTGCAGCTGTTCGGCATTCTGACTGTTTCTGAAATTCTCATAAGGAATATTGCATTGAGAAGAAAACACCTTGTCCAAAATCATATCGTAGGTCATTTCAAGCGAAAAGAACATAACCTTTTGACCGTGTAAGGCACAATTTACCGCAATGTTGAGTGCAAGCGTAGTCTTGCCGACAGACGGTCTTGCCGCAAGTATTGCGAGTGTGCCTTTCTTCAATCCCGAAGTAAAGCGGTCAAGCTTTGGAAAGTATGTTTTAATGCCCTTGTGAGCCTTGCCAATGTGCGAAATGTAATCATTGAGCATTTTCTCATTCTGCCTAAATGTGTCATTGTGAGCGATTTCATCGGCTGTATCGGCAATGCTCCTCAGCTTTGAAGGTGAAATACTGCCGTCAATGATTGAGCTTTCAAGGCTTGATTTCATAAATCTTTTTGCAGATTCATCAATCAGAATTTTAATATATTCATTCACATTGTCCGTTCTGAACGAACTGTCGGCACATTCAAGAATACGCTGTTTCTGTTCATTTGAGCATTTAGAAAGCAAAATACCTGTATCCGGATTTCCGCTTTTGAATTCTTTGCGGATAATTGCGAATAGGGAACGGTTGGTTTCATCTGTGAACAAATCGTCCGACAATTCGCTGATGAGGCTTTTGCCCTCGTCAAAGTTGATAATATGACCGATGAGTCGGTTTTCAATTTCTGTTGTATCTTTCATATAACCTCCATAATTTATAATGTTTCATAGGTTGACAGAATGTCAAAATCTTTCTTTGGCTTAACGGTGTCAATAGAATTCAGATAGCTTTCAAACTTTGTCCCGAACAGCGTTTGCGGTCTGAGGTATTGTGCGTAATCACTCCCAAGCCACTCACTGCACTTGATGTCAATTACTTTCTTAAAATCTTCAACAGTAAAGCCTTCGTTAAGTCTTGCTTTAATAAGACTTTGTGTTGCAGCGGTTAAACTGCGAAAATTCTTTCTTGCTCTCAAATTCAAATAGTCGATAATCTCCTTGATTTCGACAATATATTTATTATTATTTTTATTATTATATTTATGTGAAGTTTTCTTCATGGGGGGAGTGAAATTTTCTTCATGGGGGTATGAAGTATTCTTCGTAGTGTCCGTGTCCTGAATTACAGTCATACTCCTTAGTTTGATGTAAGATTCGTTTGCATTTTCAATCTTACGATATATGAATTTGTATTTTACAAGTTTAGAAATTGAGCTTTGAATTGTTCTTGTGGTGGTATTTAGTATCTTAGCAATCGTGTCATTACTCATAGTGCAACAACTGTCATACATTCTGCAAGCCGATTCAATAATACCGTAAACAAGCTTGTCCGTAGAATTCAATCTCTTGTCCGAGAGTATGTTGTATGAAATTGTTATGTATTTGCAACCGCTCATATAATCACTCCTGTTGTAACTAAAGAAGAAACCCCCTCCACTTATACCCCCCTAATCTAAAGAAAAATGCATAGAATAATGCAATTTTTCGAAAATTTAATTAAAAATTATTAGAGCGAATTTGCGTAAAGTAATGCAAAATAAAAACCACCCAAAATCGGGTGGTTGTGTAAAGTGATTATTAAAATATGAATGATGAAATCACGCTGAAATATTATTAAACTAACATCAATCATACAAAGAAGCATAACTGTGCGGTGGTATGATGAATTGTTCTGTCAGGTCCACTTTTGGGTTTGAGGAGTCTGCTTTGAATGCGAGAACGGTCATCAAAATCATTCCGATTACGCCTATTGCGAAGAAAATGCACGAGGGGAAACTTAGCAATCCTGCAAGTATTGCCGAACCGTTTAAATTTGTTCTGTCAACAATGAGCGTTGTTATCAGAACAATAAATCCGATTGGCATAAAAATTCGCATTTGTACGAACATCAGCCATATGTTTTTCTTTGCAACAGCGGCAATCAGCTTCCAAAGTACTTTGACTACGCCTGAAACAAGGCATATCACTGCTCCGATTACAAACAATGTGCTGTGAAAAAGACTGCCTACTCTCTAATTGCCGACAGTCCGAAAAATATAACAGGAATCAAGTCAAACACTGCAAGCGGTACGCTGAACCCCTCGGGAATTGTATCTTTTGTCATCTTATTTTTTCGTTGCTTATCCATATTTTCTCCGAATAAATCGTAAGTAGTTTTATAGTTAAAATTATATCACAGTAATAATTTTGGTTCAATAAAAAAGACAAATTCACACATCATAACAGGCACGCTGTTAAGCGAAAATCCCGTGAGTGAATTTGTCCTTTTTGTTAAGTTAATATTTAATTGCCGTTAAGATTACTGTAAAGTATAACGGTTCTTTTTAAATCATCTATTTTGTTATTCAAATCTCTTATTTCCAAAAGAGTTTCCACCATCAATTCTTTTTCCGGTAGCGAATACAATCGTTCTCTTTCTGCATTTCTCATTCTTACATATTCTTCGTATTGTTGTTGTTTTCTTTCCTGAAGTTTTTTAAACATAATTTTCTCCAAACTGTTAATTAAAAAAATTATTCATCAAGTAATTTTATGAGTACGGCTTTTGCATCACTTAAAACTTTTCCCGAATAATTGTCACCTCTTGCAATGCGATCTTTTATTCCGATAACGCAATGGGCGGCTATGTCGATAGGTGAATAGCCAAAGTCGGAAATTTCCTCGGGGTAATACTTTAGCATTCTTAAAAATGCATCGGGAGCAACATAGTAGTTGTCCATATTGTCAAGAGCTAACAAAAATGCCCTTTTGTACAAAGCGTGTGAATAATCGAGATTTTGCGGTAAATCGCCGTACCTGTACATATCACCAAGCTTGTAAACAGACGGAATATCGCCGAAAATAGCCGCCTTTTCCCAACATTCTTTAGCTTTGGTTTTATCAACAGGAATGCTTCTTCCGTAGTAATAGCAGTAGCCAAGATTGCTCAGTGCGGTTATATTTCCCATATCGGCAGACTTTTGATAAAGCCTGATTGCTGTTTCATAATCGCCCGCCTGATACGCATCTGCACCTTTGTTAAGATAAATCTCATCTTCGGTGAGTTCTTCAAATTCATCTTCATTAAATTTATTTTCTTCGTTAATATAATCAAGCTTCATATAATTCATACCTTTCTGTTAATAATTGTTTTTAAGTTCAAACCGGTTATTATTGCTCTGACATAATTGTAACATTATCGTTATACGAATACAATACTGTAGATAATAAATCAGCATAATCATCAAGTTTTACTATGGTTATTTGTATGCTTTTACTATGTGTAAATTTTGTTATGCACATTGCAGGTGTTTTGCTTATGAATTTTGTCTGTTAATGCTAACGGATTTATGATATAATAAGCACGGAAATTATAGTTATAATCTAAAGTGTTTGTGAGTGCTTATTATATGAATTTATGTTCCCCTCAAATTTTGCCTTGCAAAATTCTCGATGGGTGATTATATCATAATGCACCTTGTGATTATGATATAATAAGAATATTTCAATCATTTTCTTTTCCTCAGCTTTGTTCCTGTGCAGAGAAGTGTAATAGCCGTTCCTGCACCTTTTGCAAACATTTCTACTGCTACTTTTGCAGTCAATGTCATTATAAGTCCAAACATTTTTACCTCCGATTTTAGTTTTTGATGATAAGTTTTTCCGTTGCAAGTACAACTGTTGTTGTCACAGCAAATCCAAGCACAAACCATAATGCTTCCATTGTTCTGCTCCTTTCTGTCATTTATTTATGCAAAAATGCACCCACCGCCTTTTGGTGAGTGCATTTTCAGATGGTGAAAAATTATTTATTTTTTATATACACTTTTTGCAAATATATGCGTTTACTAAAAAATTGCATTACTTTCTTTTGTGGAAGAAACCGCCGAATCCGCCTATGCCACCGTATGGACTTGACAAGCGTTTCCTCTTTTTCTCAAGATATTCTTTTGCTTCAACAGCTTCATCAATGTTTACGCCAAGATTTTTTATAATAAAATCTTTATATTTTTCGTATTCTCTGTCAAACTCCTCAATTGTAGAATATCGAAGTCCTTTTGCATATGATAAAGCTCTATCTTTTGCCGCTTGCTTTCTTGGAACGCTTGAAAATAATTTTGTTTTACAAAATTGTTTATCAAAATCACTTAGATATGTATTGATAGTTTCTAAATGCTTTTTAGAAACCTCAGAAGAAAATGTGTTGATAAATTTTTCTTTCTTTGCTAACAGGTCATTTTCATACGGCAATATCGGATTTGATTTTAAAGGCTGAATTTGTTTCATAAATTCAAGTATATCAGGTAATTCGCTTCTTGAAAAATCAGCACTTTCTCTTGTTTCACAGACCACACCGTCAACTGTTCGATATTTTAAATCAAAATCATCAAGTACGGAATTTATGTATGTAATACATTCGGACTTATCTGTAATGTCAAGTCTTATGTTTTTGCAATATTCGATTAAATCGTGTTTAGCTTTAACGGCATCTTCTTCTGTTGTACCCTGATTCTTTTTTACATAGTCAAGTGCCATAGATTCCTTTATTGCTGAAAAACCGTCTATGTCGAAGTATTCTGCCAATGTACTCAAACTTCCGTCATCACCGTAATTTTTTAATAAGTAATCATATATTTCAATGTTATACGGATTAAGAGAAAGTACATCTATGCAGATTTTTGAAATATTCTCTGAAGCAATTGAATTGCTTTTAAGGTTATTTATCAATCTTTGTGCTTTATCGCTGTCGCAATCTTCAACATATCCCCAGTCATAATCTTGTCCGACTGTCTGCATAAATACCTCAATTACGGAATATGCTGAGTAATACACACCCTCAGAAAGTAAAATCTTAACTTCATTATTTTTGAATAATTTTTTCAGGTCTGATTCAGCTTGCATTTCGGTGAAAAAGTTGCCGACAGCATTTGCAACACTATGTGCCGCACCACTCGCCATGTTCATAGCACCGACATCAATTTGATGGCTTATTGCAGTTATGGCATTTCCACCTATAGTAGCACCCTGCCAACGACCTCTGTTTTCTTTTCTTTGTTCTCTGTATTCTCTCTGAGCTTCAACATCACCCATAATAGAATACACTTTTTCGGCAACAGAGCAAAATCTTTCTTCAAATATTTCTGTGCAACCTGCGGATTCGATTAGTTCAGAAACGGCATTGGTGTCATAATCATATTCACCTAAATTTATAAAGGTATCTTTCAAATCTTCAACAACAATTGCCATACTGCTTTTAAAATCATCTTCTGCTTTAGAAATAATGTCCTCACAGTTATTATAGGATTTATAACCCTCATCAAACGAGTTTTGTGCTGATTTTGCAAGGCTTTTATACCATTTTCTTAAAGCATTGTATAAATTTCTTTCATTTGAAACTTTTATGTTGCCCACACATATATTAAATTCTTTTGCGCAGTTTTCTTTTTGTAAAAATTCATTTAGATTCATTATTATCCTCCCGATTATTGTCAATTGGTTCGTTGTTGTCCATTTGCAGAGGCTTTTTCTTTTTTATTATGTAAACAATCAGGGCGACAATAGCTACAATTATTCCAATCCACCACGCTATATAGGAAATACAAATACTTGCTCCCCATAAAAGTACAAAAATGAATATTGCCAATGGTATGCAGTTTGTAATGGACGGAAACTTGTCTGCTATCAAAGCAAAAACAAATACTGCAATAATTAAACCTATGATTGAGATGATAACTTGTAACACTAAAATTCCTCCTAAGAATAAAAATATGATTTAAGCTGATTTGCTTAAATTGAGTTTAAATGATTTTTTAATAGTTTTCTGATTGTTCGTTCCGAATACGAGTATTTTGTCGCAATCAGATTGATTGATTCCGATGTTCCGTCATATGCCTTGAGTGCTTCTTCAAGGACAAATTCCTTAGAAAAAAGTCGGGTAGGAAAGTTTATCTGACTCCCTTTAAAGTTTTCATACAGTTTTACCACATTGTCAAAGCCTATGATTTCGCTCATTGTTTCATAAACTCCGTTTAATGTTGTGCATTTTTGTTGATTTTTATCTATATCAATCACCTGCCTTGTTTCACCCTCTTTTTACATTATATGACAGCCAAATGGAAAAATCTTCCGTACTTTTCCACGCAAAAGTGTAAAAATATATAGACAAAAAATTCGGCAACAAAAAGTATATTGCAAGCCAAAACACCACACCACGCACTGAGCGTGAGGTGTGGGGGGCAGTTTTAACTGCCTTGCAATATCCTTTTGTGTTGCCGAAAATTGGTGAGTTAAGGATATTCAAATTTATAGTATTTATATAGGTATTTATCACACTCCTTAAAAGCCTTTTAATTCACTCGGCAGACACAAGTATTTTTAAACCGTGACTTTCTCCGTGTCCGAATCATCTCCACCAACTCGGTCACGATTGCATATGCAGTCGTGACTTTTTCTGTTTATGATAATTCCCATAGCTATGTAGGTAACTTTGTTGTAATGGTTCGGTACAATGTTAAAAAACGATAAAAAGCAGAGAGCTTTCGGACTCTCTGCTTTTGTTTGTGTATGGCTTGTATTTTTGTAGCAAAATGAATTTGTTGTTAATCGGTGTAAGTAACCTTTTTATCTAATCAAAAAAGTAGAAATTATATAGGGTTATTAAACTCTGAATATTCAAGAAGTTTATTTTTCCATCTACAATAGTAGAAATTATATATGGTTATTAAACTCAGTAGAAATGTGGAAGCGTTTTCGATCTACAATAGTAGAAATTATATAGGGTTATTAAACAAGTCAAAAAGGCTATGAAGACAGGGATCTACAATAGTAGAAATTATATAGGGTTATTAAACTCAAAAACGGTCTACGATAGCGTGTCTCAATCTACAATAGTAGAAATTATATAGGGTTATTAAACCTTGCTTGCACTACAATCAACGGTCGGATCTACAATAGTAGAAATTATATGGGGTTATTAAACCTAAAAAAACGAGATAACCTGCATGTGAAATCTACAATAGTAGAAATTATATAGGGTTATTAAACTAATCGCTATTCGTTTGCAACTGCTCCATCTACAATAGTAGAAATTATATAGGGTTATTAAACACCCCGAGGAGAATTGTCCGAACAGGAATCTACAATAGTAGAAATTATATAGGGTTATTAAACCTTGCTCCAGCTTGTGTGTTGTGGGGATATCTACAATAGTAGAAATTATATAGGGTTATTAAACTAACGACTGAACAGACAACTATTGATAATCTACAATAGTAGAAATTATATAGGGTTATTAAACGAGCAGTTGACAAAGCAAACTATGATATCTACAATAGTAGAAATTATATAGGGTTATTAAACAGAATAAAGTTCAGTTAAAGTATCTTATCTACAATAGTAGAAATTATATAGGGTTATTAAACGGTTTGCAGAAGTTAGCCGACTATCAGCAAAGGGGAATCTTCATTCTTGGCAAAACCAAACTTTTTCTATGTATCCTTAGTCTGATTATATACTCTTTTATTATCTGTGTCAAATATCAAGCCTTGACAACGGTACTGTCGGATTGATATTTAACGACAGTACCGTGTTAAAGAGTCGGAATTTAATTATTCGCCATATCATTCTCCTGAACAAATTTCAGCCATTTGTCATTGTGGATTACCGGTTCGACAGTTGAAACATTATCGGATTTTTTGAATTGTTCAACAATCCACAGACCTTTGCGGGCAATGTTGTACGCACCGTTTGCATCGGCATCACACGGAAGCTTGCTCTTTTCATCATATTTTGAACTGTCGTAAAAATTGCCGTTTTTGTCCTTGACGGGAGAAAGAATACGGTCCTCGCCTGTTTCAGGGTTACTGTTTCGCATCTGTAGGGTAAGTCTTAATAATTTAAAGAAATCCTCAAAAAATTTGCCCTTTGTCTGTGTAAGAATTTCAGCTTTCAAATCGTCAGAATCACGATAATTTATAGAATTGTTATCAAATAATTCTTTGAATTTTTCCGCAAGAATTATTGTACGGTAACTCCATTCGTTATTGTTTGTGGGATTTCTGAAAGCTTCAATCCTTTCGCCGTTAGTACAGATTGTCCACTTTTTGCGATAGTCAGACGCAGTCTTTGGAAACTCATCGTAATCAATGTCAAATTCAAAAAAGTCCTCGCCGGCATTGTATCTTATTTCGTCAAATCTTGAAATCATATCTTTGGCTTTGTCAATGTTTTCATATTGAGGATACAACAAATTTACAAAGCCGGTAACGGGATCAATTTTGCTTGTAAAATCAGGACGGACATAGAAAATAAAACCGCTTTGCGTACCAAGCTTATCAAAGCTCTCAAGCTTGTTCGTAAGCTGGTAGGCATGAAGCAAACCGCCTTCTTCGTCGGGATCAAGCTTTTTGTCAACATAGTAATTCAGTTTGTCAATCAGCATTTTTTCAAATTTCTGATAAACCTGTTTTTCAAACTTTGTTCTGCCTCGTTTGAATCCGTCAGTCAGCTTTTCCATAACGATGATTGCATCGTACTTGACAACAAGCTGACATATAACATGCACAGCCTGACTGATATAGCCCTCTTTGAGTTCTTTTATACTCTCAATTGCTTTCCAGTTACGACGCTGTTCCGTACGCTCTTTTTCTCTTGTTGCAAGTTTTTCCCGGTAGTTAGTTTCGTATGTTTTTCCTTTAAACTTGTTTCCGATAATATTGAGTGAGTGCTGATATATTATAGCACCGTTGCTGTCAATTACGCTGACATAAAGCAAGTTTCTTTCGCCTCTGTCAATTCCTATGATGAAATTGTTGTTGCAGGATTTCAGCAGATTTCTGACATCATCATTGATCATTGCCTTATCCGGAGCTTTAAAATTCATGGTAATAGGGAAGTGAAGTGAAAACTGCCATTTAGTGTAGCGTTTATCTTTAATTAAGTCATAAGGAAAAGTGCTTGTTTTTTTATCATTGAGTGTATTTTTATTTTTTATCGGTGCGTTTTTGGGATGAGTTGGTTTGTCATATTTTATACTTGCAGGACGATAAAACATTTCTGCCTCACCGTTAAGCTTGTACACCACATCTTCAAGATTTCTTTCATCAAACAACATTTTAAAATAAAGTGTATGCAGATTAGGAGTACCCTTGCTATGCGGTGAAAAATCTTTGTTGTAGAGTTGGAAAAGATAGATTTTTCCTTCATCTACAAGTTTGTCAATAAATGATGTCGGGATTTTTATTTTTGAAATATTATATCCCTGTAAAGCAACATCATTATAAAATTCGCTGATATCATTATATTCGTTTGTTTTTTTGAATTTAAAGTTATAAATTAACCAATTTGGGTACTTTTTGAATGATTCTTTGTAGAAATCAATTAACTTATGGCAATCATCAAGGCTGAACTTATCACCTTTTTTGAAAGTGCCGCTTTTATAAATTTTAAGTATTTCGTCTGACGGTGACAAAAGTTTCTTGCACTTTTCTGAAAAGAAAACTTTTGGAAGCATTTTATTTGGACCGGGGAGAAGCTTGTAAATTATCTTTTCATAACAATCGCTTTCATCGCAGTCTTGAAAATCAATATTTTCCAAAATACTATTATTACTTTTATCTATGATTGCAAGATAATACTTTTCATCTTTACAAAGCCAAACGGCACCGCAGTCTTTTTCTTTGTTTCGATCCCAGCCGTTTAATAGCTGTGAATTGCCAAAGTTAAGCTTGATTTTATCTGTTGAAAACGGTTTTTGTGTAACATAGTTTCTGACCTTATCATATAATATGTCTATTCTGCTGATATTATCAAGTAATGGTGTGAACTGACTGTAAAACAAATCATTTTTCTCACCTGTAATATTAGTTTCGGACAAAGGCTTGATGAATTTTTCAATTTCTTTTATGGCATCAAGAAAATTTTTAATTAATGAAATAGATTTATCGTCATTTTTCAAACCTTTTTCATTATCGTAATTTTCACTGAACAGAGGTGCTGCTTCTTTGTATTTGTCTGATAAATTGTCGGTAAGTTGCATTAAAGAAGTCTTGTAGTAATCTACGATAGACTTTTTTCTGATTTCATTATTTTCGGAATTGGAAATCAAAACCTGTAAAAACGAAAGTGAAAGTTTCTTTTCTGCTTTGTATGCTTTTTTTCTTTTGTCTTCACGCTTTTGAATATCTTTGATTCTGCTGTTTGAATTAACGGAGTCATAATTTTTGTTCCATAAATCTTCTATTACCGACCAAGAACCGAACATACTGTTTGACAGATTTGTCACGGATCGGTCATTTTGAATGTAAATTCCATTAAGAGAGGAATTATCTAAATTGCCGAATAATAGCTTTGTTTCATCAATTGCTTTTTTTAATGGCATCCCGTCAAAGGTTTCGTCGTTTGCGTAAAACTCTGAAACAGCCGATAAAAGTTCGTTGTCATCTTCAAACTTAGGCGGTATGAATGATACCTTTTCACTCTCACTTAAAATTTGTTTATACAAAATTTTAAGATTAGGAATTTTATCCCGTTTGGATACTTGTTGATTGTACAAATTTATATATTCGTTAATACCCTTAACTTTTGTACCGTCGCTTGTTGTGTAACCGCCGATGATTTTGTTATATTCGGTAATTCCGGATTGTGGAAGCAAAAAGTTAAAATAATCAACTGTAAAAACATCATACAAATTTGTACCGCATAAGCCGGAATAAGTGGCATCTAAATCATCAATTGCGTTTTTGGATAGTTTAGAAATTGCTTTTTCAAAGGCCTTGACATTGTCAAGATGCTTAGGCAAATTTTCGTTAATGCATCTATATGCGATTGCCGTGGATTCTTCTCCGTCCGAATACATATTTTTTCTGTTAGTGAAGAAACCTGTAAAGTATGTTGTGAAATTTTTAAATGAGGCTACAACTTCCTTTTCGTCCTCATTTTTAAGATGCTCGGGAAGAACTATCTCAATCATTTTTTTATTGAATAGTTTGTTATACTCATCTCTATTCTTAAAATTTTTGACGATTTCTTTCCTTAATTCCGATGCACATTCATTAAGTCTTTTTCGGTCTGCATCCGTATTACAGTGATAGTAAATATCAGCATAATCTTTTAATTTATCTAACCCGGTTTTTGAAAGTACATCCTCATTTAAATTTCTGTAAAACCTGTCTGCTATTTCCTTGATTTTCTGATAGTACTCTTTAAGCTTTTCATCATTCTCAAGAATTTGCTTTGCTTGAAAATAATCCATTGTTTTACCTACAGGATTCAGTTGCATCCTAACTGTTTTTTGAACTGAATTTCTGTGTGTAAGATGCGATATTTTTTTACGCTCTTGCATAAACTATTAGCTCTCCTTTCGTGTTTAAAGTTATTTTTTGTTGTCTACAATAAAACTAATAATCTACCAAAGTAGAAATTACAAAACTCACAGCACTCACAACATTAATTTTTATATTTGTTTATTGTAAGGGAATTTGTTTTGTTAATTGAATTTTACTACATTTAAACAATAAAATACAATTATAATTGTCTACAAACTTATTTATATTTCTTTGTACAATATAACAGATACATATGTAATTATAAACAAATAATAATAGTGTTTTTTATAATGCCTATTCTTACACTCTTTTTCGATTTATGCAAAAATTCACTCACAGACTTTTGATAAGAAAAAGGCTTTGACCTTTTACAGTCAAAGCCTCATCCTGCCATGGCAATGTCTTGGGTTTATTAAGTTTTATCATACTGCCTTATAAAACCTCGGCTTATACCGTGGCAGTATTTTTGTTTAAATTTCGTTTGGATTTTTACTTTATCATTTTTAAAAATTCCTGTTTTGTCAAAAGCTTTGCAAAGCCGTAGTCACGACATATTTTTTGGCAAATCTTTTTTGTTTCATCGTCCATACCGCAGTCAAGGCAAATTACACAGTCATTTCTTCCTCTGCTTATCCATTTTACCTTTGCGGCAGCACTTCGCAAAATATATTCGGCATTTTCACATTTTCCGCTGATGGGAGCAACAAACATAACGGTATTATTTTTTCTGTTACGAAAGAGAAAAATTGTTAATTCACGGACAAATGCACAAATTCCGATTACGGCAAAAACAACAAGAAAAACAGCCGATACAACATTCATGTAATTCACCTCAGTACATTTTATTGCAGATGTTTCAAAGTGTGCGGTATAAATCCGCAAAATGCAGAAACAATATAAAAAGCGGCTAATCCGCAAAAATGAATGAGGAGAATGAATACTATGGAAAACAATGCATATTGTAACCAAAGCATTATGTGCTCGGTAACAAACTGTAAGCATCACAACAGCACAAAGGACTACTGTTCGCTCGAAGCAATCAAGGTCGGCACTCACGAGGCAAATCCGACTGTTTGTCAGTGTACGGACTGCCAGAGCTTTGAAGCAAAGTGCGGCTGCAAGTAATTTGATTTGAAGCTTACACCCTCAGCCCCTCGGACTGGGGGTGTTTTGGCTTTAAAAGGGGATGAATTTGTGGAGATTTTTTCATCGGTGATTTTTCAGATTGCGGTTTTGTTTTCGTTTATATTTATCGGTTTTACAATCCGACAGGGCGGATTTTTGCCGGAAAATTCAGCCGAAATTTTTTCAAAGCTTGAGAACAGAATTCTTATGCCCGCCGTTGTAATTAACACATTCCGCACCAATTGTACAGTAAAAAACATAAGTGAAAAATGGGTGTTCATTGCCTACAGCACAGGGGTTCTGCTGTTTTGCATTGCAACGGGATTTGCCGTTTCAAGGTTCCTCGGTAAAACGGAATATCTGAAAAAGGTGTACCGCTATTCAATTTCCGTTTCAAATTTCGGATTTGTCGGAACTGCAATGGTGTCGGGAATATACGGCGCAGAAAGCATGGAGCTTTTTGATTATCTTATGTTCACCTTACCGCTTAATCTGTTTACTTATTCAATAGGAATTGCGTGGCTTGTGCCGAACGGACACGGCAAATTTTCAATGAAAAATTTTGTTAATCCGATTTTTGTTTCAATTTTTATCGGAGCAATTCTCGGTTTATTGCCGATTCCGAAATTCAGACTTGTCACAACAATAATCAATTCAACCGCCGCCTGTATGTCTCCGATTGCAATGATTCTGACAGGCTTTGTAATAGGCGGCTACAGCTTTGCAAATCTTTTCGGCAAATGGCAGACCTATGTTGTTGCAGGAATCCGCCTTGTGTTTCTGCCAACGGTTTCGGTGCTTGTGTTAAAGCTTTTTAACGCACCTCAGGAGGCAGTTGTTGCAACACTTTGCGCAAATGCAATGCCGCTTGGACTTAACACGGTAATCATTCCGTCAGCCTACGGAAAAAGTCCCGATGACGGTGCAAGTATTGCGCTTGTGTCACAGCTTACGGCAGTTTTTACGATACCGATTTTGTTCTATATTCTGCTTTAACCCTTGATTAATTTCCACTCCATTGGTACAATATAGGTATGAAAATATCGGAGGCTTGATTATGGAATTATCTGAGGCTTTAAATAACAGAAAAAGCACAAGACATTATATAGATAAAAAAGTTGACAAAAGCCTGCTTGATGAAATGCTGTCGGCGGCAAATCTTGCTCCGTCGTGGAAGAACTCGCAGACACCACGCTTTTATGTTGCAACAGGCAAGAAAAGTAAGAATGCCGTAAGAGAGGCACTCCCTGAATTTAACAGAAAAAATTCAGAAAATGCGTCTGCATATATCGTGACAACAGTTGTTCTCAATCGTTCGGGTTTTGACAAAGACGGTACTGCCGTGACTGAAATCGGCAACGGCTGGGGATATTACGATCTCGGCCTTAACAATATGGCACTTTTGCTAAAGGCAACCGAACTCGGTCTTTCAACTCTTGTTATGGGTATCCGTGACGGTGAAAAGCTCAGAAAAGAATTTGACATTCCCGAAACAGAGGCTGTTGTCAGCGTTATCGCAGTTGGTTACACTGATTCCGAAATCGTAAGACCGAAGAGAAAATCTGTTGAGGATTTTGCAAAATTTTATGAGGACTGAGAGGTTTACATAATGAGTGAATTTATCGAAAAACTGAAATCAAGAAGAAGCGTTCGCAGCTTTAAGTCTGATATGCCGCCAAAGGAAGTTATTGACGAAATCATTTCCGCAGGTCTGTATGCGCCGTCAGGAATGAACAGACAGCCGGTTATTATCGTTGCCGTTACAAACAAAGAAATGCGTGACAGGCTTTCAAGAATGAATGCCGAAATTATGGGAAAAGATGTTGATCCGTTCTATAACGCTCCTGTTGTTCTGATTGTGCTTGCCGATAAAGCAGCTCCTACATATTTGTATGACGGTACTCTTGTAATGGAAAATCTTATGCTTGCCGCCCATGATGAGGGACTCGGAAGTTGTTGGATTCACCGTGCAAAGGAAGAATTTGAAAGCAAAGAGGGCAAAGAAATTCTCAAATCACTCGGCATTGAGGGTGACTATGAGGGTATCGGTCACTGCGTTATCGGTTATGTGAACGGTGAATATCCCAAAACTTCACCGAGAAGAGAAAACCGTGTTTTCTATGTTGAATGAGGGAATTTGTTTTTGAAAGGATTGAACAAGGTTGACTTTGCAACAGTTAAAATATGTTGTCACCGTTGCACGCACAGGCTCAATGAGTGAAGCGTCAAAAGAACTTTTTATTTCCCAACCGGGACTTACAACATCAATTCGTGAGTTGGAAACGGAAATGGGCATAAAGATTTTTACACGCACAAACAAGGGCGTTGTAACTTCAAACGAGGGTGAAAGATTTCTTGGTTATGCACGACAGGTTCTTGAACAGGCAAGCCTGCTTGAGGGAGTGTATAAGTCGGGAACTAAGATAAAGCAGCAATTCTGCGTTTCAACCCAGCACTACTCATTTGCAGTCAATGCATTTGTTGATCTTATCCGACGGTTTGCAGGCGAGGAGTACGATTTTTCACTTCGTGAAACCGAAACCTACGAAATTATTGACGATGTTGCAAAGATGAAAAGCGAAATCGGAATTCTTTATCTCAACAGCTTTAACAAAGATGCGCTGATGAAAATTATAAAATCAAAGTCGCTGACATTCACCGAGCTTTTTACGGCAAAGCCTCATGTGTTTGTATCAACCGACCATCCGCTTGCAGACAAAAAATCCGTTACAATGGAGGAGCTTGCCGATTATCCGTATCTCTCGTTTGAACAGGGGGAGCATAATTCTTTCTATTATTCGGAAGAAATTTTCAGCACGGTCGGGCGTACAAAAAATATCAGAGTGACAGACAGAGCAACCCTGTTCAACCTTTTAATCGGACTCAACGGCTACACAGTTTGCAGCGGTGTAATCGACAATGAGCTTAATGGTGATAATATAACCGCAATCCCCCTTGATGAAGAGGGCAATATGAAAATCGGTTATATCGAAAATAAAAAGATTCTGCACAGTAACCTTGCCGAGGCATATATTGAGGCTTTAAAGAAACATATTTGATATAAGAAAAACTAATAGCAAACGGCTGATAACAAGTATTTTACAAGTCTGTGAATTCATAATATAATTAACTCATCAAATTTCCACGGAGGTATTTAAGATGAGTAAACAGCACACACCATTTAGATTTGAAACAGTAGGCAGCTTTTTAAGACCCGATTATCTTAAAAAAGCAAGACTTGATTTTGAAAACGGTAAAATCACAAAAGAAGAGCTTACTGCAGTTGAGGACAAGGCTATTCTTGACCTTGTTGCAAAACAGAAAAAAGCCGGTATAAAAGCGATTACCGACGGTGAATTCCGCAGAGCAACATGGCATCTTGACTTCATGTGGGGATTTAACGGAGTTGAACACAAAAAAACCGAAAACGGTGTTGCATTCCACGGCGAACAGGCTTTGATTGACGATACATGGCTTTCCGGCAAAATCTCGGTTGACAGTCATCCGTTTGTTGAACATTACAAATTTGTAAAGGCTCTTGAGGATGAAAACACAGTAGCAAAGCAGACAATTCCTGCTCCCGCACAGTTTTTCCAGCAGTTCATCATTCCTGCAAATATTGAAACGACAAGGAAGTTCTATTCGACAGATGAAGAACTTATCAACGATATTGCAAACGGATACAAAAAGGTAATCAAAGACCTTTACGATGCAGGTTGCAGAAATATCCAGTTTGACGACTGCACATGGGGCGTTCTTGTTGCGGAGGGTAGCGTAAACCGCTATGGCGAGGATGCAGATTTTAAGAGTATCAGTGAGAAACTTCTCAAGGTAAACAACCTTGCAATTGAGGGTAAGCCCGATGACCTCATAATCAATACTCATGTTTGCAGAGGTAACTATCATTCTGCATACTTCAGCAGCGGTGCATATGATCCTGTTGCAGAGAAGCTTTTCGGTGAAGAAAATGTCAACGCTTATTATCTTGAGTTTGACGATGAGCGTTCAGGCGGTTTTGAACCGTTAAAATATGTGAGCGGTGACAAAAAGGTTGTTCTCGGTCTTATCACAACAAAGTCACCTGTTCTTGAGAATAAGCAGACTGTAATCAATCGTATTCATGAGGCGGCAAAGTATATTCCGCTTGACAGATTGTATCTCAGTCCGCAGTGCGGTTTTGCATCATGCGAAATCGGTAATAAGCTTACCGAGGAAGAGCAGTGGGCAAAGCTTGCTCTTGTAAAAGAAATTGCAGAAGAAGTTTGGAAGTAATTATATATAAAAAAGCCGACACTTTTCGGAGTGTCGGCTTTTTATCTGCCATAAATCAGTCCTTGCGTTTTGAACTGAATTTGTATGATATAAGGTTGAGGACAAGGAAAAGTAAGACTGCACCGATTGAGTACATCATCATAAATGTGAAATCCACTTCGTTTCCGAAAAGGTTTAGGTTGGTTGCAAACGCTTTTTCTGCCTCTTCGGCAAACAATCCGTGGTCTGCTCCTGCGAGTGAGGTCGAAATATCGTTAATGCACGGGCTGACAAGCACATTTCTTATCATAGCCGCAATGTGTGAGCCTGGGATAAGATTTACAAATGTCTGAACTCCGTCCGAAAATTGGCTGACGGGGATGTATGCGCCGATTACAAAACCGATTGCAACCGAAATAAGTGTGTTGAATGCGGCATAGGTTGAATTCTTTTTGAAGAATGACGCAACAAACATAAGAATAAGTACAGCCGAAACAGAGCCTAAAATCACAAGTCCGTATAATTTTAAAAGCTCTGTAAATTCGGGAAAGCTTGAACCCGATATGCATGAAAACGCGATGCCTGCCGTCAGCAAAATTGCGCTGATTACAATTGTGTTTATAACCGCACCCGAAAAGTAGGAGAGAACAACCGTACTGCCCTTTACGGAAGAAGCGTTGTAGTCGTAGTCAATCTTGTTCTGCTTGTCGGAAATCATTACCGAACGCGAGTTCATTGCAACCGTAACAACAGATGTTCCGATAACGCCCGATACAAGCCATGAATTTACAAGTGCGTTAATCAAATTGTCCTCTGTTTTGATGTTGAAGCCGTCAAGCATTGAAGTCATTGAATCTACATAATTCTGTTTGAGAAATAAAAGATAAAGTCCGAGTATGATAATCTGCGTCATCATTGAGAAGATAATTGCGGTTTTGTCCTTTAAATATACCTTTATATTTCGTTTTGTCATACCCTTGTATGAGCAAAGTGTTCTTTGAAATTTCATATCAGTCACCCAGCCTTTTACCCGTTACAGTCAGAAACACATCGTCCATATTGCCTTTGATAATCTCAAAATCGACAATTTCAGTATGTTTGTTTGTGATTTCAAGAGCCTGTCTGCTGTTTTTGATTTTGATTTTATACGCATCTCCGACTCTTTCAAATTCGAGATTATCAGCCTTGAGAAGATTATCGTTTTCAGAATTTTCTTCCGTGTACCAAACAAGGCTGTTTGACGAATAATCTTTTTTGAGATTATGCGGAGAATCGTTGGCAACAATTTTGCCCGAATCAATAATCACCACATTGTCGCAGTCAACTGTTTCTTCCATATAGTGGGTTGTGAGGAATACCGTAAGTCCTGTTTCTTTGCGAAGATTGTGGATGATTTCCCACACCTGCAGCCTTGTTTTCGGGTCGAGTCCCGTTGTCGGTTCGTCAAGGAACAGGAGCTTCGGTCGATTAATAAGCGCCCTTGCAATGTCAACCCGTCTGCGCTGGCCACCGCTCAATGTGCCGTATTTTCTTTTGAGAATTTCCGAAAGGTCAAAGGTTTGTGTAAGGCTCTCAATTCTTTTGGCGATTTCTTTTTTGTTGAGTCCGTAATATGACGCTCTCGATTCAAGATTTTCTTTAACGGTAAGCTGTTTGTCAAGTACAGAACCCTGAAAAACAATTCCGATAAGCTCCTTGATTTTGTTCTTTTCTTTGTCAAGGTCATATCCGCCGATTTTAACATTGCCCGATGTTTTTTCAAGCACCGTACAAAGAATGTTGATTGTGGTTGATTTGCCTGCACCGTTAATTCCGAGAAATGCGAAAAACGAACCCTCTTCAACCGTGAATGATATATCATTTACTGCGTGAACATCTTTATAATTCTTTACAAGATTTTTAACTTCGATTATGTTACTCATTAAAAATCCCCTCCTTCTGTCAACATAGTAGCACCTTGCAATTCAAAAGAAAAGCAATTTTAGCTGTGTTGCAAAAAGAGGGGAGTAAGTTGCAATTTGATACATCAAAATGCAGTTATTCGTCCTGATAATCCTCGTCAGCGTTAAATTTTTTGAGTGATTCATTAATAGATTTTGCCGTGCTTGTCCGTGTAATGTAGCTGAAAAGGAATGTCAGCAGATACACGGCGGTAAACATTGCAAAAATCAAAAGCGCCATAGGAAAATTCTTGTACCAACCAAGCAAAAATCCCTCGGTCATAACAATTGCCTGAATAAGGCAGAAATGAATGACAATTCGTATGCGTGCCTGCAGTTTGGTGGGTTCTTCTTTAAAGTAAAAAAGCAGACTCGGAATTGAAGTTACCGCACCTGTTCCCATTACAACCCACGGGAAATCGGGGGGATAGTATTCGATTAACGCAATTGAATTTGCAAGGCTTACAACAAAAAGCATTGCAACCGTGATTATGAAAAAGTCCTTTATGACTTCCTTTATAATTTCTTTTAAAGAATCATTCATAACAATACCTCACATTCCAAGCTTTTTCTTCAAGGTCGGCACATACTGCCTTGAAATAATTGCCGTTTCACCGTTTACAAGCTTTGCCTCAAAACGGCTGTTGACAGACGGTGACACGGAACGGATTTTACCGATATTCAGTATCATCGACTTTGAACATCTGAAAAATTTTGTTCCTTTTAAAATTCCTTCAAGCTCATACAGCTTTTGTTTGGTTTCATAAACATTGTTTTTGCAGTATATAAAGGTTTTGTTGTCAACCGATTCTATGTAGAAAATTTCCTTTGTGTCAAGCTTGAACATCTCGCCGTCTTTTGATGCAAGAAGAAAACTTTTCTGCCCCTTAATGCTGTTTGCAAGCGACATAACCTCGTCGCTGATTTCATGACAGCAAATTATAATTTCTTCCCGTTCCTCAATCCCAACCTGACGGATTGTAACATTAAACATCGCATTCCCTCCGTTCATCAACCATTTTACCATATCAAAAAGAAAATTAACAGTACCGAACCCTAACTTGCAAAATTATGTTGGTAAATTACAATTTTTTGTTGACAAATAAAAATATTACTAATAGAATAATACTATTATTTATTATCTGATTTATTGGAGAGGTTTAAATGAGAGCGTTGACCTTTAAAGGATATCTTCTTTCACAACTACAGGAATTGTCGGGAGTGGTCGGAACATCGTTGTACTCGTTTTCAAAACTTGCCGAAAATAATTTTCGTCTTAAAGATGCTTTATGCCTTTATCTTATGATGTTTACCGATAAAAATTTAAAGAATAAACTTCTTAAAAAGTACGACTATCTTAATGACGGTTGCGAAAAACTTTCGGGAATTACGGACAATAATGTTGAAAAATATGTTTCCAAAAAAGAATTAAGCGAGTACAAAACAATCTATGATAACTACCTTTACAGATTAGACAAACACAATAATGAAACAAAAATTAAAAATTTGATGTATAAAAAAATCTGTGAAGTTAAACAGCAAAAGTGTATTACAAACTACCGCATTTATAAGGAATTGAACCTTAATGCAGGTAATGTCAATTCTTTTCTCAAATACGGCAACACTGATAAATTGAGTGTTGAAACAGTAAGAAAAGTTCTTACATTTATTAATGAATATTAATAAAAATATATTGACAATATAATATTGCAATGATATAATCAGCTAAACAAAAAGATTAACATTGTATTGCTTTTGAGAGGTGTTGTTTATGTTTTGGTTAGTTTTCTGGATTTTGGTGTGTGTTGCAATTCTTGCTTACGGAATTCGCAGAATGGCAAATCACAATTATCGTTTTGGCTCGGGACTTTTCAAGAGCAGTGAAAATAATCTTGACGAAAAGGACGAGTTTGTCGATAAAGATTATTATGACAAAAAGAATCTTTTTAAATAGTATAAAGCAAAATCTAAGGCTCTTGAGTTGTTTCAAGAGCCTTTTGTTGTGTAAAAACGCTCCCGCATTGTACGGGAGCATTTCTTATTTTATCGCTTTTATAAACTTGTAATACGGCTTTTTGATGCGAGGAAGATTATTGTAAATTTCTTCAACAGAATTATAGTAAGCGTTTTCAATAATTTTCAGTTCATCATCGCTTATTGTGTGATTGCTGAATCTCGCCTTTTCATACGCGGATTTCACTTCATCTGTAATCAAAAGATGTGAAATTTTCGTGAGATTTTTAAGTTCTTTATAAATGCAGATTGCCCGTTTATTGTTTCTTCCTGTTTCAAATCTTTGTTTTCTCTTTTTGATAATGATAATTCTTCTTGAGAAAATTGCGATTAAAGCAAGGGCAACAATTCCCAATGACATCATAGCGATTGTAAATCCGTTAAATTCAAATGAAGCTTTAATGTCATTTTTCGGCTTTGTGCTGTGAGAAGCCGTGCCGTTTGTCGGAGCAGTCGGAGCTGTTGTCGGTTCAACGGTTGTTGACTGAGTTGTGTCAGTACTGCCGCCGCTTGCTCTTTGAGAGCCGACATACCTTGCCGGCTGAAACGATGACGGTGTACATTCAAGCGGAATCCAACCCGCCGTATCGCTGTAATATTCAACCCATGCGTGAGCGTTGTCGGTTGTTACGGTAACGGTCTGATTTGCGTATGCGGTTGCATAGTAACCTGTAACATATCGTGCCGGAATCCCGAGCGCTCTCAGCATAAGCGTACCGGCTGTGGCAAAATGAACACAATATCCCGTGTCGCTTTCGTTGAGAAACCAAGTTGCAAAATCTTTGCCCGACGGCATTTTCGGAGTTTTGAGCGAATAGGTTTTACTGCTTGAAATATAGTTCTTTACCATTTCAATCTTTTCGGAAACGGTAAGCTCTGAGTCGAGAAAACCCTCTTGCTCTGCAATTCTATGCAACTCAATTTGTGTTGTTCTCGGAATTTCAAGATAGGTGTCATACACAAATGCTTTGTAATCTTCAGCATCGGCAGAGTTATTGTATCTGTATGCGTTTTCGGCATAAAACGGATAGTGCGAATAATTAAATTCGTTTTTATCCGTATTGTTTTTTACGCACACATCGGCAACCGAATTGAGATTGTCGGGTAGACTTTCCAAAAAGTAGGGAACATAGGCAATCTTACTTTCATTCAGCATATGAACCCTTGTATCGGTTAAAGCGTTGTTCCCGATTGTTGCCGTAAACGGTACAAAATCCTGCGGATATCTTGCGGCATCATTGTCGGAAATGATACTCCATATATTGTCCCTGTAGTCGGCATATGCTGTGCCTTTGAGATAAATATTACCGCCAACTGCCGAAGTGACCGTCATAACAGGTGTCTGTGTCTGCGTCAGCGGAGAAATATCGTTGAGATTTTCTTTTTCTTCAAGGGAACCTTTGATTTCATTAAGGTTTTTTTCTGTGGAAGTTTTTCGTCTGTCATCAATATTAAAGCCGTTTTCAATGCTCTGCAAAAGGTTTTCCTGCCAGTCAAACCGCTCATATTTTTCAATCGGATTGAACGCAAGCAGAATTGCCATCACAACAAGCATTGTTCCGAATGAAATTGCCGCAATCACACCGCCCTGTGACGGTCGGAATTTGCGTGTGTTCTTTGAAATGTACAAGGCAATAAGACTTGCAATTGCAATAAAAAGACAAACGAGCGACGGAAGAGTGTTTACAAGAATGAAGCAGGGGACAAGCAGTACCGTTGACAGCAATGACGGAATCAAAATACGCTTGTATCGTATCAGACTGATTGTAAAAACTGCACTCAGTATTGCCGAAATAAACACAAAAAGTCCTGTTGCGCTTGTGCCGAGGGTATCTCCCAAAATAATTTTGTTCTGTACGGGAAGATATTGCGAAAGCAGTTTTAAAACCTGAGTAATAACATAACTCAATTGCTCAAGTATGCTTTCAAGTGAAAACAGCAAAGTAAATACAAAAACAATCATAGTGATTGCCACGCTGATAAACAGCACACCCGACTTTTTGACAAGGGATGCAAGCAATCCGTAAATTGTGCAGAAAATCGCCGTAGGAACTACTATGATGTACCATTCTGTTTTTATATCAAAAGAGGTGACAAGACAGTAAAACAGGCTTGAAATCAAAGTTACGCAGAGAAGAATGTCAATCGTAAAGCTTGTTTTGTTTTTCACAACAAGTCAACCTCCTCACGATCGGCAAATATACTATAATGCTGAAAATCATTTGTGTCGGCAACAAAGCTGCTTTCCGTGTTTAGATAGAGTGCGGAAAAATAGTTTAATATATCGTTTTCGCATCTTATCTCAAAAGGATTGCCGTTCCTGTCGCAGGCAAAGCAAATGCCTATGCTCTTAATCATATATCGGCAGACATACATCAGCTTTGCAAAAACAACATCATTTTCGTCTGCATTATCTCCGAAAAAAGGCATTATAAGACAGTTCTTGATTATCGGAACATTCGGTTCTTTTACAATCAGCCCATCGCTTTTTGACGAAAGCTTCCAATGAACATTGCGCAGACTGTCACCGTGACGGTATTCACGAAGCTCATAAATTTCGCTGTTGCCGACAGGCTTAGGTTTGTACCCCGTAACCGTGAAATTACTGCTGTCGGGGATAATTTTCGGTTTTTGTTGTTTTGGAAGAACACAAACAAAGCTGCGCTTTTTAATCCTGATCGGAAGGAAAAATATACCGAGCATATCGTAAACTTTACCGTTTTTGCATACAATGTCAAGCTGTCCGCAATGCTGTGTAAGACTGTTGCATTGTCTGATTAACGGCTTTGTAAATGTACCCGAAAATCTGATTTTTATGTTTTCACAAAGATTTGCTGTAAGGTTGGTTGATTTTATGTTCAGCGTGAGCATAGGGCAGAAGAGCGGTTTTTTCTTCTTGCCTGATATTGCAATGTAAAACTCATCCTTGATAAAAATATTTTCTTTTGCAAAAATTTCAATATCTGAGCGTACACTTCGTATCATAAAGGGCAGACTCAGCAAAAGCGAGATTATCGGAATTGAAACAACCGTCAGGAACAAAAACCATGAGAACCAGGCGTAATAAAAAATGCTGAACAAAAATGTTCCCGTCAGCAGACAAAGATAAATTACAATGTTCCTTATCATTTTCAAGTCCTCGGCTTTGGAGTTTTTCTGAGAATTTCATGCAGAATTTCTTCGCTGTTCTTTTTTGATGCAGAGGCTTTTGCGTTGAGAATTATCCTGTGGTTTACGGTGCAGATAAAAATATTCTGCACATCTCTCGGCACAATGTAATCTCTGCTCTCGGCAAATGCAACAGCCTTTGCCATATCGGTCAGCGAAAGCGTTGCTCTCGGGCTTGCACCTCTTGAAAGCAACGGATGCCTTCTTGTTGCCGAAATGAGCGACACAATATATCTTGCCATATCATCGCTGACAAAAACATTCTGAACCTCCGACTGCATTTCAAGAAATTCAATCTTGGACACAATGCAGTTTACTGAGTTAAGTGGATTTTTACCGCTTCTGTTAAGCAGCATTTTACATTCCGCATCGCTGTCGGGATATCCCATTGAAAGTCTTACCGTGAATCGGTCAATCTGTGAATCAGGCAAAAGCTGTGTTCCCGACGCTCCTGTTGGGTTTTGCGTTGCAATAACAGAAAAAGGCTTTTCAAGCTTGAAAGTGTTGCCTTCAACAGTAACCTGTCGTTCTTCCATTGCTTCAAGCAAAGCCGCCTGTGTTCTGCTTGAAGTTCTGTTTAACTCGTCTGCAAGAAAAAGATTACAGAATACAGCGCCCTTGTTGAAAGTAAATTTTCCTGTATCCTTGTTATAGACCGCAAAGCCTGTGATATCTGACGGCAAAGTGTCGGGAGTGAACTGTACTCTGCCGTATTCAAGACCGAGCGCCTTTGAAAACGCAACCGCCATTGTTGTTTTTCCCACACCCGGAATATCCTCAATAAGAATGTTTCCTCCTGTGAGCAACGCAAGCAGAGTGGTGACAACCGCTCTGTCTTTACCGTTTATTACCTTTTTTACCTCATTGGTTATAAGTTGAAATTTATTCATTATTTGTTCCTTTGTGTTAAAACTTGTTGTTATATTTTTTATACAATAATTGAATCTGAGCAACGCTCTCTACTTAAATTATATTTGATTTGCTTTTTTATTGCAAGTCTTTTTCATAAAATACAGACCAACTACAGATGTGAAGATATGTTTTTAGGTTATGCAGAATATATGCAAAAAAAACGGCAGTCCGTAAAGAACTGCCGCCTAAAAATTAAATTGACAAATAAGAATTAAACTGTTAGAATAAAACCGTGATACCTGCATTAAACGGTAGGCGGTTTCTCCTCACAAGAGGAGGTGGTAACCATGACAATTTCCGATGTATGTTTACTCGGCACTTTAATCGTCAGCGTTATCGCTCTTTGTTACCAAGTCTTTGGCAATAAAAAGTAATTTTGTTTCTTCGTACATATATGTACATTTAAATAAAAAAAGAAACTAACCGCCCGAATTTCGAAGCTCCGGCGGTTGTTTTCTAACCATAAAGAGTGAGAATCCGCTTATCGCAGGTATCTCTTTCTATAAATATATTAAACCAAATAAAGAAAAATGTCAAGCATCGTTTTGATACTTGACATTTTTTATTCAACCGAAATTATCTTCCGAGAATTTCTTTTTTCTGCTCATGGTTTTCATCGTACAAAAGACCACAGACAGCCATTTTTCTGATGATATTTTTAACGGTGAGGTCAAGACCTGTGTTTTCCGAATAGTCGGCAGGATAGATAAAATCAACTCTGTCTTTCATCAGCAAGTCCTCAACCTTGCTGTCCTTTTTTCGGTAAACCGCAATTGAATACCCGCCGTAGGCTTTCATCATTTTCATACACGGAACATCTGAAAGACCGTCGCCTATGTAAATCATATTGCAGAACGGAACCCGTTTGCTGTCCTCCGGCATTGAACGGTTGAGGTCAACATCATTTGCAACATCAAGAACACCTTTGTTGATTCTGTAAACAAACTGCGTTTTGTTGGTGTAATTTACATCGGTTTTAGGCCATACGGCATTGCCGTTTTCATCGTAAAGAAATTCACATGCAAAAATGCTTTTAAAGTTTTTGCTGATTTCCGTACCTTCAATAATTTCTTTCATACCCGAGGAAATTACATAATGTTCAACCTGCATTCCAAGCTTTTCGCCAAAGTCGGAAATCCTTTTGAACCAATCCTTTACGCCGTCAAAAAACTCAACATTTTTTCCCATTTCAACAAGGTCATTTCGCAAAAGAGGCATATTCCTTTCACGGGACATTTTTACCATTGCGTACATATACGCAAGAATTGAGTCCATATGTTCGCTTTGACCGAGTTCGTTTGAAAATTTCCAGAACTCGTCTTCGGTCATATTAAGACGGGGGATAAAGCTGTAATCCTGCATATCCTTCGTACATAGGGTACGGTCAAAGTCATACATAATCGCTGCAACGGGCATTCTGTTCATAACCGCTCCTTATCCGACTGTGGTCGGCTGTGTGACGCTTTTGGCAGATGTCGAATCTGCCTGAGTTGTTGATTCCTCTTTATATTGTGTAATCTTAATGCTTTTGATAACAATGTTCTTAACGGGAATGTCATCCTTGTCAACCTTAGCCGAGGCGATTTTATCAACAACATCCATTCCGTCAATTACCTGTGCAAATACCGTGTAGCCTCTGTCAACCGCATTGTATGCACCGTCAAGATAGGCGTTTCCGCCGTTTTCCTCATACAGCTTTTTAACGCTGTCGGGAACGCTATCGGTATCGTAACAGTTTGTGCCGTTTTTCTCAATGAATGCAGTCAAAAGGTTTGAATCCTTGTAGTTTGCAAGCTGGGTTTTGATAGAATCCCATTGACTTGCAAGATGTTCCCAGCCGCCTTCGTTCTTATATGTTTCGGCAGTTTTCTGATTGATGAAGAATGCACTTTCGTTTGTGTCCGCACCTGTGTTTGACATTGCAACAGCGCCTCTGATATTGAAAAGCCTGTCGCAAAATTCATCTTCAAATGCCTCGCCGTACGAGCTTGTACCGCAGTAACCGCCGTTGATCATAAAGTCTTTTGTTACTTTGCTGAAAAGTGAATTATTATACTTTCCTGCTTTTGCAAGGTTTACAAAGTTTGTAACGGTCTTTGGTGCCTGTTCGGGGAAAAGTCGCATTGTTATGTCACCGTATGAGGTGTGAACAACTGCGATTGTATCGCCGTTCTTCGGCATATCAAGCTGAAAACCGACAGGGTTTGAATCGTGAATAATGTTCGGATTGATTCCGAGAGTAGCGGTATCAATGCCGATGCTTTCAAGATAGTTCTGTGCGGTAGGTTCATCAGCCGTGCTTACGGCAGTAGTTGCAGGAGTTGTTTCGTCGGGAGTCTGCGAGACTTCAGCCTTCTTATCACCGCAACCCGAAAATGCCAGTGCAGAAACACACATAATTGATGCAACCGATACGGCACACATTTTTTTTAGATTGTAAGTATTCATAGATTTGTTTCCTTCCTGTCAAGCCTCGTTGTTATGTAATGTTTCCAAAAACAGCCTCGGCTCTTCTAATCTGGATTTTATTCTAAAACACACATATTTATAGTACCATAATTTAAATAAAAATGCAAGTTTGCCGCTTTTTATGAAGGAAAGCGTAGCAAATGCAATAAAATTTTTCTGCAAAAAATTGCGTCTGTGTAATAAGACAGAAAACTTTTTCATATGATTTTCTGTAAACCTAAATATGACGGAGGCTTTAAAATGTCAGAATATTTACCCGAAGGAAAACTTATATCCGAACAGGAAAACATAAATACACTTCACTCATTAAAGATGCTTGAGGATGCAAAAAACAGTGAAAAGATTCTTGAGGCAAAGGCTTGTGTGTGCGACAGCAGTCACAACCTTATTGTTGACCTTGCAGGCATAAAAGGCATAATTCCGAGGGAGGAGGGTGCAATCGGAATTAAGGACGGCTCTGTTCGTGACATAGCCGTGATTTCAAGGGTGAACCGTCCCGTTTGTTTCGTTGTCACCGACATAACCGAGGACGAAAACGGCAAACCGATTGTAATGCTTTCCCGTGAAAAAGCTCAACGCAAATGCCTTGACGCATACATTTCAAGGTTGCGATGCGGAGATATTGTGCCTGCCCGCATAACTCATCTTGAAAACTTTGGTGCATTCGCAGACATAGGTTGCGGAATTGTTGCACTTATGCCCATTGACACAATTTCGGTTTCAAGGATTGAACACCCTGCCGAGAGATTTACTGTAGGAATGGATATCAAAGCCGTTATCAAATCTGTTGAAAACGGTCGTATAAGCCTCAGTCACAAGGAGCTTCTCGGCACATGGGAACAAAATGCCGAAAGGTTTTGTGCCGGTGAAACCGTGTCGGGAATTATCCGAAGCGTGGAAAACTACGGTGCTTTTGTGGAGCTTACACCAAATCTTGCAGGACTTGCGGAAACAAAAGAGGGAGTCCGTGCAGGTCAGCAGGCAAGCGTTTACATAAAAAGTATCATTCCCGAAAAAATGAAAATCAAACTGATAATTATTGACACCTTTGATTACAAATATAATCCGAAATGCCCCGAATACTATTGCGACAGCAACCGTATTGACCGTTTTGTATATTCACCTGAAAATTGTCGGAAACGGGTAGAAACAATATTTGATACCTGAGTTGACAGAAAAACTCCCGAATGATATTATTTAATTGTGAAATCGAATTATTGTTCGGGAGGTTTAATATGCAGTTTACGACATCCGAGATTATTGTGCTTTTATTTTGTGCAATAACGCTCATTGTCAGCGTTGTCACATTAATAACAGTTCTCAAAAAGAATAATAACAACAGAACGGAGGACGAACTTCAAAGGATATTGCTCAATCAGCAAAGTTTTGCACAGTCGCAAAATGACAGGGCGGTTCAGCTTGAACAAAGACTTCACAGCTTTTCAGCCGACAATGTTCAGAGCCTTGAAAATATCAGACGCTCGGTTGATGAAAAGCTTGAAAGTATAAGGAGGGAAAATCTCCGTCAGCTTGATGAAATGCGACAGACAGTTGATGAAAAGCTTCAAAAAACACTTGAAGAAAAAATGAATAAGTCTTTTTCGCTTGTCAACGAAAGACTTGAACAGGTATATAAGGGACTCGGTGAAATGCAAACGCTTGCGGTAGGCGTGGGCGATTTGAAAAAGGTTCTTTCAAATGTCAAAACAAGGGGCATACTCGGCGAAATTCAGCTTGGTGCAATTCTCTCCGAAATCCTTTCAAAGGAACAGTATGAGGAAAATATTGCCACCAAAAAAGGCTCAAAAAATGTTGTTGAGTTTGCAATCAAACTGCCCTCTGACGGTGCCGGCACAGTATATCTGCCTGTTGATTCCAAATTTCCGGGCGATACATATTCTGCTCTCCGTGAGGCTGTTGAAAGCGGTGACAGGCAACGCATTGAATCGGCACGAAAAGCACTTGTTCAGCGTATAAAGGGCGAGGCAAAGGATATTCACGATAAGTACATTGATCCGCCGAACACAACGGAATTTGCAATTATGTTTCTTCCGTTTGAGGGGCTTTACAGCGAGGTTGTCAATATGGGACTTGTTGAAGTTCTTCAGCGTGAGTACAAGGTGAATATTGCAGGTCCGAGTACAATGGCGGCTCTGCTCAATTCGTTGCAAATGGGATTCAAAACCCTTGCCGTGCAAAAGAGAAGTGCAGAGGTTTGGAAAATACTCGGCGGTGTAAAGACCGAGTTCGACAAGTTCAATGATGTGCTTGTAATGACACAGCAAAGACTGGATCAGGCAAACAAGGAACTTGACAAGCTTGTGGGTGTTCGCACCCGTCAAATTCAGCGTCAGCTTAAAGATGTTGAATCCGTCAGCCTGTCGGAACAGAATCTTTTTGAATAAGCAAAAAATTAAGGCGAAACAGACACAAATCTGTTTCGCCTTTGTTGTTAATGTTGATTAACCTTTGTAGTCAATCCATTCATCATCAACCCATTTTAGTTTAGTTTGATTCCATCTTCTGTACTGGAGCTGTCCGTGACTTCCACGACGCCATTTTATAACTATTTTATCCGCTCTCGGCTGGATAGAAGTTGAATCGGCACCGCTCTCCAAAGCTGAACTGTCGGGAGTTGCTACTTCAACAACTGCAATGCTGTCGGGGGTTGAATCTGTTTCTGCTGCATTTGCAACCATAACGGTTCCTTGTGCGATAATTGCTGTCATAATAAATGCTGTAAAAATTCTTGTGGCTTTCTTTTTCATCTGTTATTTCTCCCTTAATATAAGACAATAATCATAGTAGCCGTTTTCTACATCGGAGTATGGAATAATAATAGAATCATCTTTTGTATAGACAACGCCTTTCTTTTCATCGTAAGGCTCAAAAATGAGGTGAGTGGTTTTGTCTTTTTCAACATACACATACATATTTGTTTCGTCATATACTTCGACATTATCGTTGTATTCGCCCGATGATACAAGATCGGCTACACAATCCTCGTATGTGGCGTCCCAACCCGGAACAATTAAAAAACAGTACGAACCAAAGAATATTCCGATAATAAGCAATGCCATAAAAGCTGTAACAATATTGTTTATAATTGTCTGCTTTTTCTTCGGGTACAGAATCATTTCCATTCTGCTTACAATTTTTTTGCCCTTTTCGTTGGTTACAAAACTCATTCCGACAAGCGCACTTTTCAGTGCAGTTTCCCTGTCGCTCCCTTCACTTTCTTGTTGTTCTTTATAGGCTTTCATTTGCGTTACAAGAACTTCGTAATACACAGTACATCTGTTCTCGCTAAGCTTGCTTGTAACACGCTTGTCACACCTGAGCTCAAGACAGTAGGTTAAATCTTTTTTCAAAAGGTGGGCAAACGGATTCCACCAAAAGATTCCGCAATAAATTTCCGTCAGCAATTTAATCCAAATATCCTTGTTCTTTATATGACAGCATTCGTGTATTGCGATATATCCAAAATCCCTGTCGTCAAATTCACGATTCGGAATAAGAATAACAAGATTGAAAAATCCGTATGTAACAGGGGAGATAACGCAATCGGTAATTTTTAGCTTAACTTTTCTTCTGATTCCGCAATTTTGCGAAATGAGGTCAAGCTTTGCCTGCATTTCGGGTGTGCCGTCAATAACATTTGCTTTCAGAGCTTTGACTGCTTTGTAATATTTAATCATCACCCGTGAAATGTATATCACAGCTCCAACAATCCATACTGACACAAGCAGATTGAGCCATGTGAATTCCGGAACAAACAGCACATCTTTGTTGGGAGTCAGAACATCCATTGCTGCGGCATACACATTTTTATCGGAAACTGTATATGTAAATTTGAATTCAAACGGAAATACCATTCTTACAAATGTTACAGCATACAATCCCAAAATTGTATAAAGACCGCAGTAATTACAAAAAGCAATCTTTTTTCTGAAAAAGTAAAGCAGCACTATAAAAATGCTGCTTATTGCAATAGAAAACAAGAATGAATAAAAACTTATTTGCATAAATTATTTGCCGAGTTCTTCACGGCGCTTTTTAAGGAGAGCTTCAAGCTCATCAAAAACATCTGAGCTTTCGGTTCTCTCAATAAGCTCTGAGAAGAGAGTCGGAATATCGCTGTCGGCAAAATTCGGTCTGTCCGAAATCTGCTTGATTGCATAAGCGTCCTTTGTCATTGTAGGAACAAAAGTACGGGCATAGTTCTTAGTCATTTGCTTAACGCCGACAACCTTAATCATGTCCTTCTTGAGAAGAGAATTGATAAGAAGATTAATGTAACTCTTTTTCCATGTTTTGTTTACTGCCTTCTTAACAATTTCCGAGCTTGTGAGCGGCTCATCGAGGTCCCACAATAAGTACATAATTTCTTCTTCGCTTTTAGTAAGCATGATATTTACCTCCAAAATTAAGTTTATAAATAATATTAAGCATTTAACTTGCCTTCATTATACTATTTGGTACAGAAAAAGTCAATAAAAATCTTAAAAAATTATGCGGTTCAGGATAAAACTAGCCAATTTTGCACATATTGTCAAAAAATGACTATAAAAATGCGGAAGGTTGTATATTATAAAAAGCATAATATTATGGTTTATTCACGAAAATCCTGAAAAAGCACAACAAGTCACCGCAAAAAATATTGCGATGACTTGTCTTTTTATTGAAAATATTCAATTAAGCTGTCTTTATTCCGAAATCTTTTTCTGTTCCTTTTTATCGTGGATAAATCTTGCAAGATACACGGCAGGGGTGTCGAGCAGACTTGTGAAAATGTAGATTACATAGCTTGAAAGGAAGATTGTAACAAGCGTTCCGAAATCATAAGTTCCCCAGAATGCAAAAGCGGTGAAGAGGGCTGTGTTCAGAATCTGACTGATGAGCGTTGACCCGTTATTTCTCAGCCACAAAAATCTTCTCTTGTCACCGAATTTCTTTTCCGTGAATTTCCACCACTTGTGATAGAGCCACACATCAAACAGCTGACTGATCGCATATACAGTAAGTGATGCAAAAATCATTCGGGGAGTGTTTGAGAAAACCGCCTTGATTGACGGCATAATCGTGTCGTTCGGACTCGGATTGTAAAGCATCCAGCTTTGTGAAAGCACAAGAAAAAATACCGATGAAAGTATTCCCGTAAGAACCGCCTTGTTGGCGGCTTTTTTGCCCTCACATTCCGAGAGAATGTCCGTAATCAAAAATGTTACAGCAAAAAGCACATTGCCGAGAGTCTGTTCCATTGAAAAAGCGTTTACAAGGATTAAAGCCTCAATGTTTGCAAGAATTGTTGCTACGGCTGAAACGCAGTAAAGTCCCGCTTTTCCGAAAAGCGCATATCCCAAAAGTGCCGCTCCGTAGATAAATACTACCGAGAATATAAGTAAAAGTTCGTTAATCATATCAGTCACCCACTCCAAAATCTGTGTTGTTAATTAAAATATCCGTTCTCGGGTTATCCTTATATACAGGATAGACCTTCTGCATAAACTCTTTTATGACAGCTTTGTCGGGTTCAACTTCCGTTGTGTTGTCACACATAATGTTAACGCAAATTCGTTCAAAATATTTTAATCCCAACTCAATATCCTTTTGCATGGTTTCGGCTGTCTGACCTTTAATTCCAAAAAGGAAATTAGCTTCCTCAAAATTTTCTGCAATAACAGCGGGACTGCTCTCTTTGATTCCTTTTTTCAGAACATTTTCTCTGAAATCGCAGTCAAAGGTTTCAAGACCGAGCTTCATTTTCAAATCAAAATCCGAAAAATCTTTTCTGAGCTGACTGATTTTGTTCCGATAAAGATAATGTGCCTCAAAATGAATGGTATTTATCTTTTTTTCTTTGCACACCTGTTTGATAAAATCAAGTGTTTTTTTGTCAAGCTCAAAAACCGAGCCTGAGTTAATGACCTCAAGGTCACCGAAAATTCCCGTAACTTTTTCAAGCACGGCTTTGTTAAGACGAAAGTTTTCGTCCTCGTCACTGCACCTGTCGGTGTAGTAGTCGCAGAAGATGCATTTTCTGTAAACGCAACCGCTTCCACGCAGAAGAACAATCTCCCGACTGTTCTTTTCATTAATAATACTGTATCTCTCCATACTCTCTTTCCGGCACAAAAAAAGCACCCACACAAAAGAGGGTGCAAAAAGGGCATAAAAAGCCCTGTGCCTATCTCCTTAGTTTTGATGGAAGGAGCAGCCTATCGGCGTCCTTCGGGCAGGATGGTTACGAACTGCCACACAGTATGCTATCACAAATTCCGTTTTATGTCAACTGAAATTTATTATTGCATTATATATGTTTAAGAGGTATAATGAAAAGGAAAAATCAAGTGCAAAGTAACTTTCTGAGTGACTTTGCAGGCTCAAAATTCCATATGGGAAAATTAGCGAATATTGTCATAAATTCCCGAAAAAAACAGCCTATTTTCTTGTATTTTTTAGTTGACAAAGGGACAAACCTTTTGTATAATAATAAACAGCGTTTTAATATGTGTCTATGCTGTCAAGAGGTGCAGATATGCTTTTTGAGCTTAAATCCGTCTTTCAGAATGACGGTGAAGAAAAACAAGTTGAATATAACCTTGACTTGTCTGGTCTTGATGTTGACGGAGTTTATCCATTCAAAACTCCCGTTTTCGTGACTGCCAAAGCAACAAACAGAGCAAGCTTGATTACTCTTGTAATCAACGCACACTTTGATTACAGCCGTGACTGTGACCGTTGCGGTGAGCCTTATACAAGAGAGATGAATATGAGCTTTGAACACAGGCTTATTCAGACTCTTGCCGATGAGGAAAATGATGACTATATTGAAACACCTGATTTTACACTCGAGCTTGATGATGTTGTAATTTCTGACATTTTTCTTTCGCTCCCGTCAAAGAATCTTTGCAGGGACGATTGCAAAGGTCTGTGTCAGATTTGCGGACAAAACCTCAACAACGGTGAATGTTCCTGTGATAAGCGTCAAACGGATCCAAGACTTGAGATACTTAAACAGTTGATTGACTAAGATAAATTTTGTAAGGAGGTTTTTGTAATGGCAGTACCCAAGAACAAAACATCACACGCAAGAAAGAGCTCAAGACGTTCAACAGTATGGAAGATTAATGCTCCTGAACTTACTGCTTGTCCTAACTGCGGTGAATTAACAGCAGCTCATAAGGCTTGCACAAACTGTGGTATGTACAACGGCAGACAGGTTGTTGTAAAGAAAGACGAACAGTAATTTTTATTACAAACATTACGGGCGGCAGTTATCTGTTCGCCCTTTTGTTTTGCAAATTTTACCGTATATCCAAAAACAATTTGCAAACTTGTTGATTAAAAACGGTATTTTGTGTAGAATAAAAGTGTATGTAAAAATGTTTTGCGAGGTGAAGGTGTGGCTGTTAAAATTTTTGATGTCACAACCGGCAGTCATGCCGACAAAGCAGGGATAAAAAAAGGGGAAACCCTCCTTTCAATCAATTCAAACGAGATTGTCGATGTTCTTGATTACCGATTCTATCAGGTAAACCGCAAGCTTACTCTTGAGGTTGAGGACGAGGACAAAAATGTCCGTACCATAGAAATGACCAAGGGCGAATATGAGGAAATCGGTCTTGAGTTTGAAACCTATCTTATGGACAAACAGCATTCGTGCCGTAATAAGTGCATTTTCTGCTTTATTGACCAGCTTCCGAAGGGGATGCGTGAGTCGCTCTATTTTAAGGACGATGACAGCCGACTTTCGTTTTTGTTCGGCAACTATATCACGCTGACAAATATTACAGAGCATGAAATTGACCGAATTATAAAAATGCATATAAGCCCGATTAATGTGTCGGTCCATACAACAAACCCCGAGCTTCGTTGTAAGATGATGAATAACCGTTTTGCAGGCGATACATTGAAATATCTCAAACGCTTTGCAGACGCAGGAATAACGCTTAACTGTCAGATTGTTTCCTGTCCCGGAATTAATGACGGTGACGAGCTTGTCAGAACATTGACCGATCTTGAAAACCTCGGTGTTAATATGACTGCGATTGTTCCTGTCGGACTTACACGCTACCGTGAAAACCTTTATCCGCTTGTACCTTATAATAAGGAAACGGCAGGGCAGACAATTGATATAATTGAAAAAATGGGTGATGAGTGCGTCAAAAAGCACGGCAGACGAATTTTCTTTCCGGGTGATGAATTTTACCTCCTTGCCGAAAGAGAAATCCCGTCACCTGAATTTTATGAGGACTTTTCCGCTCTTGAGGACGGAATCGGTATGATTGCGTATCTGACCGATGATGTCGCCTGGAAGCTTGAAGAGCTTGATGCAGACGAAAGCCTTTGCCATAAGGTAACAATTGCCTGCGGCGAGGGAGTGTTCCCGTACATGAAGCGGATTATGTCGATGATTAACGAAAAATTCCCGAATATAACTATAAATACAAGGGCGATTAAGAACAACTTTTTCGGCGGCGGAGTAAATGTGTCGGGACTTGTCACAGGCGGTGATCTTATTGATCAGCTCCGTGGCGATGACATTGGTGACAGGCTTATTATCCCGTCATCAATGCTCCGTTTTGAAAACGATTTGTTTCTTGATGATGTTTCAACAGATGATGTTGAACGGGAACTCTGTGTAACTCTTGTTCCCGTCAATAACAACGGAAACGACCTTGTAGAGGCTGTAATTGCAGGAAAGGACTGATAAGATGAACAAACCCGTAATTGCCGTTGTCGGCAGACCAAATGTGGGAAAGTCAACGCTTTTCAATAAACTCATCGGTCAGAGATTGTCAATTGTTGACGATACTCCCGGTGTTACCCGTGACAGAATATACGGTGAGGTGGAATGGTGCGGAAAAACTGCCTTTATTGTTGACACAGGCGGTATTGAACCGAAATCAGATGATATTATTCTTGTGCAGATGCGCCGTCAGGCTCAGCTTGCAATCGACACGGCTAATGTTATTATCCTTGTAACAGACTGTAAGTCTGGCATGGTTGCAACAGATATGGATGTTGCGCAGATGCTCCAGAAGTCGGGCAAGCCCGTTGTGCTTTGCGTAAACAAGTGCGATACACTCGGCGAACCGTCACCTGAATTCTATGAGTTTTATAATCTTGGTTTAGGCGATCCTATCGAGGTTTCAGCCGTTCACGGTTACGGTACGGGCGACCTTTTGGACAAGGCTTTTTCAAGCTTTGATTATGATGAAAATGCGGAAGATGACGACACAATCATCAATGTTGCGGTAATCGGCAAGCCGAACGCAGGCAAGTCATCTCTTGTAAACAAAATTACAAACGAGGAACGCTGTATTGTGTCCGATATAGCAGGCACAACCCGTGACACAATCGACACGCTTGTTGAAAATAAGTACGGAAAGTTCAACTTTACCGATACCGCAGGACTTCGCCGTCAGAGCAAAATTTATGATAATATCGAAAAATACAGTATTATCCGTGCAAAAATGGCTATTGAACGCAGTGATGTGTGCGTTATTATGATTGATGCGACAGAGGGTGTTACAGAACAGGATACCAAGGTTGCAGGTCTTGCGCATGAGGCAGGCAGAGCGTGTATAATTGCCGTAAACAAGTGGGACGCTGTCGAAAAGAACGATAAAACAATGCAGGAGTTCCGCAAAAAGCTTGACGCAGATTTTGCGTTTATGTCATATGCGCCGAAGGTATTTATTTCCGCAAAAACAGGTATGCGTATCGACAGGCTGTTTGAATATATCATAAGCTGTAATGACAGCGCAAACCGCAGAATCAGAACAGGTATGCTCAACGAACTTCTTGCACAGGCTACAACAAGAGTTCAGCCGCCGTCGGACAAGGGTAAGCGACTTAAAATTTTCTATATGACTCAGGCTTCCGTAAAACCGCCGACATTCGTTTTCTTCTGCAACAATGCACAGCTTTTCCACTTTTCATATCAGCGTTATCTTGAAAACAGAATCCGTGAGGCTTTTGCTCTTGAGGGTACGCCGATCAAAATTGTGGTAAGAGAGAGAGGAGAAAAGTAATGGAGCATATTTCGGCAATTTTAGCAAACTGCTGGTGGATGATTCTGCTTTCGGCATTGATTGCGTATCTTCTCGGCAGTATCAACACGGCTGTTCTTGTCACAGGCATTGTGACAAAGGGCAAAAAGGATATCCGTCAAATGGGCAGCGGCAATGCAGGCTTTACAAATGTACTGCGCAGTGTCGGTAAAGTTCCGGCAATCATCACCATTGTGTGTGACGCACTGAAGTGTATTATCGCCGTGCTTATCGGAGGGTTCATCTTCTCGTTTGCATCGGTTGCATTTCAGGGTGAAAGTCCTGTTTTTATAAACGAGCTTATCAACTGCGGAAAATATGTTGCAGGTATTTTCTGTATTCTCGGACATTCATACCCCGTGTATTTTCACTTTAAGGGCGGCAAGGGTGTTGTAACCGCCGCCGCTCTTATGCTGACAGAGGATTGGCGTGTATTCATCGCAATTATTGTAACCTTTCTTATTATCTTCCTCTGCTCAAAAATTATATCACTTGCAAGCGTTCTCTGTGCGATTCTCTATGCGCCTTACACCTTTGCAATGACATTTATCTTTGACTTCATAATTTACAAGGATTATTCTCTTACATATGTAATCTTCTCAACTGCGGCGGCTCTTTTAATCGGCGTTTTCGTTATTGTAAAGCACAAAGAAAACATCAAAAGACTTCTTAAAGGTGAAGAAAAGAAAATTACAGCCAAAAAATAACAGCAGTATTGACCGAAAAATGATTTGGTTGTACAATAACTTTGGTATGATATTTGTTATATTTTAAATATTTCTGATACGGAAAATAAATTATATTGAGAGGTTGAATTAAAATGTCAGATTGTATTTTCTGCAAAATCGTTGACGGTTCAATTCCGTCAAAAAAAGTTTATGAAGACGAAAAAATTCTCGCTTTCTATGATCTTGAACCACAGGCTCCCGTTCATGTGCTTGTAATTCCAAAGGAACACATCTGCTGTGCAGACGCAGTTAATGAAGAAAATGTCGGCAATATTGCTCACATTTTCACTAAAATTCCCGAAATTACAAAATCACTCGGACTTACAAACGGCTACCGTATTGTAAATAACTGCGGTGAGGACGGCTGTCAGAGCGTAAAGCATATGCATTTCCACATCCTCGGCGGCAAAAAGCTCAACGGCACAATGGCGTAAAAGGGGACTGCAATAATGGATACATATAAGATTAACATTGAAGGACTTGACAGAGAACTCAGAAAATTCCCTGTAAACGATAAGCTTGATATTGCCGCATTTATTATGTTCGGTGACATTGAGATGACAGAGGTTGCCGCAAGAGAACTCCTCAAGCGTGTTCCCGAACACGATGTTGTTGTGACTGCCGAAGCAAAGGGTATTCCGCTTTGCTATGAAATGGCTCGTCAGGGCTGCAGAAACTATGTTGTCGCAAGAAAAAGCATTAAGGTTTATATGGGCAATCCTATCGGAGTGACCGTTAATTCAATCACAACAAAAAACGAACAGAAACTCTACCTCGGCGAAGATGATGTAAATCTTCTAAACGGCAAGAGAGTTCTTCTTGTTGATGATGTAATTTCAACAGGCGAAAGTCTTCACGCTCTTGAAACGCTCGTTGAAAAAACAGGCGCAAATATTGTTGGCAGGGCGTCAGTCCTTGCCGAAGGTGACGCTAAGGACAGAGATGACATTATATTCCTCAGCGAACTTCCGCTTTTCTTTAAGTAATACTGAGTAATTATAAAATCAAATTTAAACAGCTGTTGAAGTGTGCAGATTATACCGTCCGCATATTTTGACGGCTGTTTTCCTTTTTTATACCATAGATATAAAGTGTAGAAATTGTTCAACTTATAAATAATTGAATAGAAACAGTGGTGAATAGATAATTTAATGAGAAGAGATATCAGCAAAATTAACAAAAATAAAAATATTTTTTAAAAATAATATTTATATTGACAACTGAAATTCTACATGATATTATAAAAATACCAAAAACGATATACTTGATATGATGAAAATTGACTAATTGTTTTTTGCAGATAAAAATAACCAAATAAATAATAAAAGGAGATGCCATTATGAAAAAAGTATGTTTATGCCTTGCTTTTGTGTTGGCAGCGGTATGTATTCTATGTTCCTGCTCTGATTTACCTGCACCAAGTACCTCTGAAACCGTGAATCCTTCCGTAGATGTTACTTTGAAAAAGTGGGAAGATTGCGGAGCGAGTATTGATAAAGCGGAAGAAATTTCCGGAATTAAGTTTGGCGAAAGTTTGAAAAATATTGTAAGTGTAAGAGCTATTCCATACACGGCGATCGAAGTGGTTTGTTCGTTAGATAAATCTGCCTCTAACAATACTGTGACCTTGCGTAAGGCTGTCAGCTATGCTGTAAAAAATAGTGAAAATCTCAGCGGAGTCAATACAAACGGACTTTCTCCCACAATGGCGACTTTTGAAATTAAGGGTGCGAATTTTGTAAATGAAAAAGGTGAAACTGTAGTAGGAGAATATAATGATAACAATTATAAATATTCTTTTTATTGCAAAAAAGGATTGAATGGTAACCGAGTGTATAATTATATTAAAAAAATGATTACTGAATAAGGATTGATTTTTATGAAACGGCTGTTTGGACTTATAGGATTTACTTTCCTGTTTGTCCTTTCAGCCGTTTTTTATTCGGATTTTAATGAAATTGTCTTTGCAATTATCGGCTCATTGGGATTGCTTTCCGTTGCTGTCGGTATATTTTTAATTATTTCAAAGAAAAATAAATCATTCGGCAAGTCGCTGTGTGCATTTGCTTTTGCTGTAATATATTCTGCGGGAAATATGATCGGCTATTCCGAATATATTAACAACACGGTCATAAATAATTATTCTGATAAAGAAATTACAGCAAGCGGATATATTTGTGATGAAATCATCACCACCGATTCATCATGCAGTTTCGTAATCAAAACCGACAAAATCAATGGTCAGCCGTCAGATGCAAAAATTCAGATTATTTCATATACAAATGTTGACGCAGAGCCTTTTGAAAAGGTCAACTTCACGGCTCATACATACAAGAATAATGTAAACTCACAGATCAGTCACGGAATTTTTCTGAAAGCATATTCCTATGACGGCTTCAAAATTGATGCGACAGGAGAGAAAGCAACAACTTTTTATTCATTTGCGGTTTCAATAAGACGGGCAATGAAAAATTCCCTTGATATGCTGTTGCCGGAGGATTATTCAACGCTCTGCCGTGCCGTTCTTTTGGGCGAGAAAACAGCTCTTGATTCAAGCGTTAAAGATGATTTTTCATTGACAGGCACTTCGTTTTTAATAGTGGTTTCGGGAATGCATCTTGTTATAATCACTTCTTTTGTATTGTTCTTGGTAAGAAAATTAACAAAAAACAGATTCATAATAACAGGCTTTACCACATTTACGGTTATTGCTTTTATGGCTGTAACGGGCTTTGCGCATTCGGTTGTCCGTGCAGGAATTATGATGATAATTGTGTCGTTTGCATCGTCAAATCTCAGAATAGCCGACTCGCTGAATAACCTTGGTTTTGCCGCAATTGTCCTGACAGCTTTCAACCCATATGCAGTAGCCGATATCGGAATGCTGCTTTCATTTTCGGCAACGACGGGTATAATCCTGTGGTCAAGACCGATTAAACGCTCTGTGTTGAGATTCTTTCACTACCAAAACAAGCGTAAGGACGGTTTTGTCGGAACGGTTGTCTATTATATCAAAAGGCTGTTTAAAATCTGCGTAAATATGCTGTCGGTTTCAGTATCTGCATTTCTGTGGATTTTGCCGATAACCGCCGTTGCATTCAACAGAATTTCCCCGACAGTCATACTTGTTTCTCTGTTATGTGAACCGTTTGTTTCGGCACTTTTAGTGTGTTCTCTGTTGTGTTCGGTACTGTTTATCTGTCCGTTTATATCATTTTTTGCATACCCGTTTGGACTCGTTTCGGGATTATGTTCAAAGGCAATTTTGTGGTTGGTTTCAACTTTTTCACAACTTCCATTCAGCACAATTAAAACCCATTCGCTCTATTGGTTTGTGTGGATAGGTGTCAGCGTACTTCTCGCAATCGGCGGATTGTTTGTAATAAATCGAAAATTCTATGTCAAAATTTCTGTTTCGGTATCAATTTCAGTCCTCGTAATCGGAGCGTCGCTCAATGTGCTTTTAACAGCCGATAACGGTGAAATGAAAATCTATAATGTCGGCAACGGTGTTTTTGCAACAGTCAACTGTCCCGACAGCTGTTCGGTGATTTCATGCGGAGGCAACAGAGCAAACGCAGACGATGTGACAGCCGATATCAGCGAAAGATACTTAGATATTGAATATATGATAATTCCAAATCAGAATAATAAATACTCTTCTCTTGAACGCTTTGCGGTCACAAAATTTGACTTAAATAATATTTTGGTATATGATAATGACATTGAAAAGCAAAATCTTTTGAACGCTTTTGACGGTAACAGCCGACAGACTTTCGGCGGAAACAGTCATTTTACGCTGAATCTTTCCGATACGGTGACGGATGAGGTAATCTGCGTTGACAACACAATGTTTCAGTTCATAAAAGGGAAAAATGTGACTGTATTGTTTGTGCCGACAGATGCAGACCTTTCAAATCTGCCCGAAAAGTATCGCAATCCCGATTGTTTGCTGATTGATACAGTCCCCGAAAATTTCGATTTGATATCATGCAATACCGTGATATTTTCGGGATCGGAAAAGCAGTTTAAGAAAAATTATGATTCTATTAAAGAAATCAGTCCAACCGTTATCTCAACATCTGAAAGAAACATAACGGTCAATCTGAACGGAGGATAAAATGCCGCGCATCACCGAAGCAGACCTGAAAAAACAAATTAAAAGCAAAAGCTTTTCGCCTGTGTACCTCATCTACGGTTCGGAGCAGATGTTTGTCAAAAGCTACACAAAAAAGCTTTGTGAGGCTGTTGCAGGCAAAAATCCGTCCGATTTCAATTATCATACATTCAGCGGCGACATTGATTTTCAGGAACTTGCCGCATCCCTGCAAATAATGCCGTTTATGGCGGAACGCAACTGTGTTGTTGTGACCGACATTTACTTTGATAATATGGTGAAGGATCGGCTTGATACTCTTAAAGAGCTTACAAGCAGAGCATGGGACGGTACGGTTCTCATAATTTCAATGCCGACTTATGTTCCGTCAAAGAATAAAACTTCTTTTACCGCTCTTATAAAGCGTGTTGAAAAAATCGGCAGCGTCTGCTGTTTTGAAAAAATCAATCCCCAAATTATCGAAAAGTATGTTGCAAAGTGGGCAAACGAAAACGGCAAGCTGATTTCACACCTCAATGCGTCAAAAATTATTTCAAATGTCGGCGATGACCTCAATCTTCTGAAAAACGAGGTCAACAAAATTGCCGCATATGCAAAGGGTGAGGAAATTACCGACCGTGATATCGACCTTTTGTCAACCGTAAACCTTGAAGCAAGAACATATGATATGGCTGACGATGTTATTAACGGCAGAGGTGACAGAGCGTTCAGAAAGCTCGACACACTTTTCTGTCAGCGGGAAGAACCGATTAACATTCTCTATGCACTTTCATCCGCCTATGTCGATGCGTATCGTATGCGTGTTGCAGATGAATGTTCTGTCAGTAAAGAAACCGTGGCAAAAGATTTTGCCTACAAAAACCGTGCGTTTGTGTTAAATAGGGCGAGAACCTCCGTTTCAAGGACTTCAACCGAGGCACTTCGGAAAAGCCTTGATGTGCTTGTTGAAACAGACGAAAAGCTGAAATCAGTTTCTGTTAATCAAAGATTTTTAATTGAACAGCTTATTTCCCGTTTGCTTTTGATTGCAAAGGAGGGCAGAATCTAATGCTCAAAATCCGTGAGGCTGTCATAGTTGAGGGCAGATATGACAAGATAAAGCTTTCATCAATTGTAGATGCTCCGATAATCGAAACCAACGGTTTCCGTGTTTTTTCCGACAAAGAAAAGCAGTCGCTTATCCGCAAAATTGCCGATACAAGGGGAATACTTATAATTACCGACAGCGACGGTGCAGGCTTTGTAATAAGGAATTTCCTTAAAGGCTCGGTCGATAATTCAAAAATTAAAAATTGCTATATTCCGCAAATCAAAGGCAAGGAAAAACGCAAGGCAAAAGGCGGCAAAGAGGGGCTTTTGGGCGTTGAAGGCGTCAGCGATGAGGTTATAATAAATGCAATCCGCAAAAGCGGTGCTGAGATAATCGGTGAAGAAAATAATATTCCCGAAAGGAAAATTACTAAAGCCGATCTATTTGTCCTCGGACTTACGGGAACTGAAAATTCCGAAATAAACCGCAAGAAGATTCTTAAAAAACTCGGTCTGCCGTCATATCTTTCAACAAACGCATTTTTGACCGCAATCAACTGTCTTTATTCCCTTGAAGAACTAAAAGAAATGCTCTGACAAAATAAAAAATTCATAGGTTAAATAAATCACCTGTTTTGGCAAAAACTAAAACAGGTGATTTCTTATGAAAAAAAGTTTACGGCTGCGTAACGATTGCATTCTATTTTCAATCGGAGGAGCAGGCTACGCTCTGCTTGAAATTTTGTGGCGGAGAAAAACTCACTGGTCAATGGCGGTTACGGGCGGAACTGCGTTTGTGTCGCTTTTCAGATTTTACAAGCGCTTTTCAAAAATGAATATGCTGCAAAAATGCATATCGGGAAGTGCGATAATTACCGCACTTGAATACTGCTGCGGCTGTGTTGTCAATCTGAAATTCAGGCTTAATGTCTGGGATTATTCAAACTGCCGACTTAATTTAAAAGGGCAGATTTGTCCGTTTTACAGCACCTTGTGGGCATTTCTTTGTATCCCCGTCAGCGCATTATGCACTTCTCTCTGCAAAAAAATACAGTAAAAAAACAGGAGCGGTAAGGAAAATACTGCTCCTGTTATGTTTTATTTATTCAGACTTTTTGTTCTCGCTTTTTTCATCGGATTCGTTTTCTTCGGAAGTGTCGTTTTTCTTGACAACAACCCGTAAAATACGCTGATCCTTAACCTCCATAACGGTAAACTTAAAGCCGTCTGCCTCAATGTTGTCACGCTTGTGGGGGATTGTTCCTGCGTGTTCAAGAATATATCCGCCTACCGTTACGCTGTCACATTCAAGACTGTCCTCGTCCATATCGAACAGACCGAGCATATCTTCAAGCTCCATATCACCGTTTACAAGGAACTCGCCCTTGCCGATTTTGTAGTAGTTATGCTCAATTTCTTCGTCCTCGTCCCATATTTCGCCGACAATTTCTTCGAGCAAATCCTCCATTGTAACAATACCGAGTGTTCCGCCGTATTCATCCGTAACGACCGCAAGATGAATTTTTGTGCGTTTGAATGCATTAAGGATTTTTGAAAGCTGTTGTGTTTTGAACACAAAGTAAGGCGGCTGCATAAGCTCCTTAACATCGGGCGCTTTACCGTCTGCAAGTCGTTCGAGATAATCTCTTGTATGAAGAATACCGACAACATGGTCAACCGTGCCTTCGTACACGGGAATTCTTGAATAGCGGTTTTCAATGATGATATCCTTGATTTTTTCAGGCGAGTCATCAACGCTGATAAATGTGATGTCAACCCTCGGAGTGAGAATTTCCTCGGCAGTAGTTTCGTCAAAGTCAAGTGCGGAGCGAACCATCTCGCTTTCGCTCTCTTCAAGAACGCCTTCTTCCTCAATGCTCTCAACAATGTATTTAAGCTCATTTTCAGTAACTGACGGAGCGTCACCGCTGCTGCCTGCAATCTTTAAGGCAATCATTTTGAATCGTGTGAAAATCCACACAAGCGGTGTAAGAAGTGTCATAAGTACTCTGAGCAATCCGGCTGTTTTGAGTGAAAAGGCATCGCAATGTTCCTTTGCAAGACATTTCGGCACAATCTCACCGAATGTCAGAACAAGAAAAGTTGTTGCACCCGTTGCAATTGCCGAGCCTGCGTCACCGAAAAGATTCATACACAGCACAGTCGCAATTGAAGAACAGCTCAGGTTTACAACATTGTTGCAGATGAGAATTGTTGTAAGGGCATTGTCGAAATGCTCTATTATGTAGAGCGCTGTTGCCGCTTTTTTGTTGCCGTCATCCTTGTAACGCTGAACACGCACCTTGTTTACAAACGAAAATGCAGTTTCAATCGCCGAAAAGAACGCCGAAAGCAAAATAAGAACTAAAATGACAACACCCATAATTATGTCAGATGTCAACTGAATATCACTCCATAACAACTTCCGACAGGTTCTGTCGGAATAATATTTCTTTAATACTACTATAATTCTTTTAAATAATTATTACTTATTAGAAATAAAGAAATAAAATTATTGAAATAATTTTGCTGTAATGGTATAATGGTCACTAAAGGCTTTTTACAATTGAACAATGTGGCTTGTGCGTCTTATTTTTTGTATGCATACATTTTGCGTGCAATTTCGGTGAAACTATTCTCGGAGGTGCATACAATGCCACAAAAATCAAAATCTTCAAAAGTCTCATCAAAAAAAGGGAACTATGTTAAAAATCCTGCGTCGGATGACAATCCGCAAAAGCTCGCAAACGACAGCCCCATAAGTGAAGAACAAACAGACCGAATCGGCGAAACAGGTTCTGTTCTCACAACTCATAAGGACTGTGTGCTGCATTGCCTGACGATTATCGGTCAGATTGAAGGTCATTACATTCTTTCACAACAAAACAAAACCACAAAATACGAGCATGTCATCCCTCTGCTTGTTTCGGTTGAGGAGGACGAAAGAATTGACGGACTGCTTGTGCTGATTAATACAGTCGGCGGAGATGTTGAGGCAGGTCTTGCAATTGCCGAGGTGATTTCGGGAATGAAAAAGCCGACTGTTTCCATCGTACTCGGCGGAGGTCATTCAATAGGAATTCCGCTTGCTGTTGCGGCAAAGAAAAGCTTTATCGCAAAGAGTGCGTCAATGACGGTTCATCCCGTAAGAACAACAGGACTCACACTCGGAGTTCCGCAGACCTTTGAATATTTTCAGCGCATGCAGGACAGAATCACAACCTTTGTTGCCGAAAATTCCAATATTACAAAAGACCGTTATAATCAGCTTGTGCTTAACACGGGTGAGCTTGTAATGGATATCGGAACTATTCTTGAGGGAGAAGAGGCTGTTGAAGAAGGCTTGATTGACGAGGTCGGAACAGTTTCCGACGCAATTGACGCTCTTTATGATTTGATTAAAGAAAACAAAGAGAGCAAGCCAAAGTCTGCAAAATCACGCTCAAAAAAGCAGGAAAAATAATTTCGGGCGTTTTGCCCGAATACATATATATCGTGACGCTTATGCTTTGTATGAAATCTGAATTATGCCAACCTATACGGCTTTTCAGCGTACAAATAACAAAGAAGATTTGTAAAACTTATTTTTTGGAGGGAATACATAACCATGTCAATTTTAGATGCTATTATTCAGGGTGTTGTTCAGGGACTTACCGAATTTTTGCCCGTATCAAGCAGCGGCCACCTCGCAATCACACAGCACATTCTCGGTGCAGGTACAGGCGAAAGCAATCTTTTCTTTAATGTAATGCTCCATGTCGGCACACTTGTTGCCGTTGTTGCATTCTACCACAAACTTGTGTGGGACCTTATCAAAGAATTTTTCCTTATGCTCAAGGATATTTTCACGGGCAAGTTCAAATGGAGCAAAATGAATTACAACCGTAATCTCGTTGTAATGCTCATCATCGGTCTTATACCGCTGTTCTTGCTTTTCCTGCCAATCCCCGGAACAGATATGAAACTCAAGGACCTTGCAGACCGGCTTTCCGCAAGTCCTGTTCTCATAGTAACTGCCTGTTCGCTCATTCTCACAAGCGTACTTTTAACAATCGGTATTATTCGTAACCGCAAGAGTGTTGCCTCAACTCACAAACATCTTGCAACAAAGAGCAATGCAAAGGCAACAAGAGATAATTTTAATGTTGTTGACGCAATCCTTGTCGGTGTAACACAGGTTTGTGCCGCACTCCTTCCGGGACTTTCCCGTTCAGGCTCAACACTTTCGGTCGGTGAGATGAGAGGAATCTCAAAGCAGAAGGCTCTTGACTACACATTTGTACTCGGTATTCCGTCAATCCTTGCAGCGGCACTTCTTGAGGGTGTGGATGCAATCAAGTCACCCGAAGGTTTAAGCAATATTGAATTTCTTCCGCTGATTATCGGAATGGCGGTTTCCGCAGTTGTAGGCTATCTTGCAATCGTAATTTTCAAGTGGTTCCTGAAATCCGACAAAATGGAAATTTTCGTAATCTACACAGCGGTTGTCGGTGTTGCATTTATTGTAATTTCAATCATCGAAATGAACACGGGCGTAAACCTTTTCACAGGTGCGCCGATTGCATAAATTTTAAATGGAGTGATTTTATTGGCAGCTAACAAAAAAACAGCTGACAAAACTAAAAATACTGCGTCGGGAAGAAAAAAGACTTCTTCAAAAACCTCATCAAAAGGTGCAAAAACTGCAAGCAGAACCAAAACATCCGCTGTTCCGAAAAGGAGCAGCGGACTTTCGCCGCGTGTAAGGGCAATCCTCTATGCCGCCGTTGCGGCTGTTTTTGTCTGCATAATTTTCATAAAAGGTTCAAATGTCTGGACAATGATACGCAGTTTCTTTTTCGGAGTTCTCGGATTCGGAATTTTTCTTGTTCCCGTAACGCTTTTTTATTTGTGTGTTATGACCGAAAAGGAGAAACAGGTTGCACGCTATAAGCTGAAGCTTTTCCTTTGTGTCGTCATAATTCTGTTTATCGGGGCGTTGATTTACGCAGGCAGCGGTGCAAAATATTCTGATATGAACTTTTTTGCGTGTCTTGGTAATCTGTTCAAGGATGCCTCCGACATCTCAAAGTATATGACTTTCGATTGCGGAATAATCGGCGGATTGCTCGGCTATCCGCTTGTTGTCCTGTTCGGCAGTACAGCCGCACTTTTTACAAGCTTTGTTGTAACAGCCGCACTTATTCTTATTGTTGCGAACATTTCTATTAAAGATATGACAGCGGCGGCGTCAAGGACAGCCGTACATATCCGTGAAGCAGGTGAGGAGAGGGCAAGAGTTCGCAGAGAACGCAGAGAAGAAAACCGTGAGAGAAAGCTTGCCGAAAGAGGCGATATCGACATTGCGCTTGAAGGCGAAAACAGAAAGTCCTCGGGAAGTTTTATTGACATTCCGCTTGATGACAAAAAGACAAAGGTCAAGAAAGCAAAGTCGGCAGTAAACGGAATTGACACGGATATCGCCGATTCAAAGGAAGAAAATGCCGCAGACAAGGATCTGTCACAGGATCTCATCAACATAATCAATCGTGCAAGCAAGCCTATGGGCAAAAGTGCCGACAACACGGTTTCTGCAATAGCAGAGGATATCTCAAACGAAAAATCAGCTTCTAAGGCTGAACCGACAGAGGTCAAGCCTGATGCCGAAACTGAGAACATCGTCAAAAAAGCACTTCTCAAAAGCAAAAAAGACAACAGCGAGGAGGCTGGCGACGAAATTGCGGAACAGCTTGACAGAGCTGTTCGTTCCGATAATTCTCAAAAAGAAGAAAAGAAGTATCAGTTCCCACCGATTCAGTTGCTCAAACCAAAGCTAAATTCCGATGACAGCGATGCAATGGAAGAAATGCAGAATAATGCCAAAAAGCTTATTGATACCCTCACAAGCTTTGGTGTAAAGGCAAGCATTGTAAACATCTGCCGAGGTCCGTCTGTAACACGCTATGAGTTACAGCCTGCCCCCGGTGTTAAAATCAGCAAAATTACAAATCTCTCCGATGATATCGCACTCAGCCTTGCCGCAAACGGTGTTCGTATTGAAGCGCCTATTCCGGGTAAGGCGGCAGTCGGAATTGAAGTTCCGAACAAGGTTGTAAGCATGGTAACAATGCGTGAATTGATTGATTCGGACAAGTTCAGAAACAGCAAGAGTAAGCTCACAACCGTTCTCGGCAGAGATATCTCCGGTGAAATTGTTGTTACCGACCTTGCCAAAATGCCGCACTTGCTCATTGCAGGTACAACAGGTTCAGGTAAATCCGTGTGCGTAAACTCAATTCTTATGAGTATTCTCTACAAGGCAACTCCCGATGAAGTAAAGCTTTTGCTTATTGACCCGAAAATGGTTGAATTTTCAAAATACAAGGGTATTCCGCATTTGCTCATTCCCGTAGTATCCGATGCCAAAAAGGCGGCGGGTGCGCTTGCGTGGGCGGTAAATGAAATGCTCCAAAGATATAAAATTTTCTCCGAATACGATTGTAAGGATATTGATTCATATAATTCTCTTATCGAAAAAAATATGAATTATATGGAGAAAAATCCACCTGTTGTTAATGAAGAGGGGGAAGAGGTTCAGCCTGTTCTTGAAGTAAATGGACTTCCCGTTGCCAAAGAAAAAATGAGCCGTGTTGTAATTGCAATTGACGAGCTTGCCGATTTGATGATGGCGGCTCCGAGCGAGGTTGAGGACTCAATCTGCCGACTTGCTCAGATGGCTCGTGCCGCAGGTATGCACCTTATCCTTGCAACCCAAAGACCTACCGTTAATGTAATCACAGGTCTTATCAAGGCAAATGTACCGAGCCGTATTTCACTCAAGGTAAGTTCAAACACAGACTCCCGTACAATTCTTGATACAGGCGGCGGTGAAAAGCTTATCGGCCGAGGCGATATGCTGTTTTCGCCTGTAGGCGCTCCAAAGCCTATTCGTGTTCAGGGCTGCTATGCTTCCGATGAAGAAATCGAGGGTGTAACCCACTACATAAAGAAAGCTTATTCGGCTCAGTATAATTCTGAAATCGAAGAAAAAATTAAAAGAATTGCTGCAGAAGAAATTGCTCAGGGCAAAAAATCGGGTGATTCAGATTCATCATCTGACGAAGGTCTTGATATTGACAGCAAAATGGAAGAGGCAATCAAGTGCGTAATTGATGCAGGACAGGCGTCAACCTCACTCTTGCAGAGAAGACTCAAGGTCGGCTATGCAAGAGCAGGCAGAATGATTGACGATATGGAACAAATGGGAGTTGTAGGCCCTCATCAGGGTTCAAAACCGAGAGATGTTCTCATGACCTACAACGAATGGCTCGAACGCAGAAATGCACTTGAAAACAGAGCCGACTAATATTTTATAAACTCAAAAAGGAGGGTTCAATATGGCTTTTTTACCGATGAACGCAAAAGAAATGCGTGATCGAGGCTGGAACGAAGTCGATTTTGTATATGTTTGCGGTGACAGCTATGTTGACCATCCGTCATTCGGTGCGGCAATAATCACGAGAGTTCTTGAGGATTGCGGTTACAAGACAGCATTCCTTGCACAACCTAATTGGAAAAACGATGATGATTTTACACAGTTCGGAAAACCAAGGCTCGGTTTTATGGTGTCGGCAGGCAACATTGACAGTATGGTTGCCCACTACACTGTTGCAAAGCGTAAAAGACATGATGATGCCTATACGGCAGGCGGTAAAAACGGCAGGCGTCCCGACAGAGCCGTCACAGTTTACTGCAACATAATCAGAAAATTATATCCCGATTCTCCCATTATAATCGGAGGTCTTGAGGCATCACTCAGAAGATTTGCTCATTATGATTATTGGAAAAACGAGGTAATGCCCTCAATTATTTTCGACAGCAAGGCAGATTTGCTTGTGTACGGAATGGGCGAGCTGCAGACAATTGAAATTGCAAAAAGACTTTCCGAGGGCTATCCTGTTGAATCGCTTTACGATATCAGAGGTGTTTGCTATAAAATTCGTACAGACGATTATGTGCCAAAGTCGGTTGTCGAACTTCCAAGCTACGAGCGTGTAAAAGAGGATAAGCGTGACTATGCAATTGCATCACGCAGGGAGCTTGAGGAGGCTGATGCAGTAAGGGGCAAAACCCTCATTCAAAGGCACGGAAAGTATATTCTTGTGCAGAATCCTCCGATGCAGCCGCTTGACACAAAACAGCTCGATTATGTCTATTCTCTGCCGTATGAGCGTTGGTATCCAAAGTGTTATGAAAGTCTCGGCGGCGTACCCGGTATTAACGAGGTACTGTTTTCAATCACACACAACCGTGGTTGTTTCGGTGCTTGTAATTTCTGCTCACTTGCTTTTCATCAGGGCAGAGCGGTAACCGTCAGAAGTGAAAAGAGTATTATTGAGGAGGCTGAAAGTTTTCTTGATAATCCACGATTCAAGGGCTACATAAGCGATGTCGGAGGACCTACCGCAAACTTCAGACTTCCGTCATGTGAAAAGCAGAAAAAGCTCGGACTTTGTAAAAACAGAAGATGTCTTGCACCGACACCTTGTCCGAATATGCAGGTGTCACACACGGAATACCTTGATATTCTGCGAAAGCTGAGAAATATCAAGGGAATTAAAAAGGTGTTTATCCGCAGCGGAATTCGTTTTGATTACCTTATTGAAGATGAAAATGACGAATTTTTCCGTGAACTCGTAAAGTATCACATCAGCGGTCAGCTTAGAGTTGCCCCCGAGCATTGTTCAGCGGCGGTTCTTGACAAAATGGGCAAGCCGCATATTGAAAGCTACAAGCGTTTTTGTAAGATGTTCTACGATTTTACGGGCAAGGAAAATAAAGACCAGTATGTCGTGCCGTATCTGATGAGCTCACACCCCGGGTCAACACTTTCAGATGCCGTAGAACTTGCGCTTTTCTGCAAGCATGAAAACATTCACCCAAAACAGGTTCAGGACTTCTATCCGACTCCGGGTACAATTTCAACGAGTATGTTCTATACGGAGCTTGATCCGTACACTCTCAAAGAGGTTTATGTTCCAAAGTCTGAAAATGAAAAGGCAATGCAAAGGGCGTTGCTGCAGTATTTCATTCCCGAAAACAAACCGCTTGTAATCAAAGCGCTCATCAAAGCCGGCAGACGGGATTTAATCGGTAACGATAAAAAATGTCTTGTAACTCCGATGGCAGGACAAACACAGGGCGGTTACTCAAAACAGAGCAACAACCGCAATTCGCAGAATCAGAAGGGAAGAGGTAAAAACGGCAAAGACAAGTTCGCAAAGTACAGACGAAAAAACAAAAAGAAATAAAATCTTTTTCATACTGAAAATATCGGTATGCGTACTTTTCATTGCCTGTGTACTGCTTGTTTCATTCGGAAAACCTCTGGGAATTCCCGACTGGAACGATGTCTATACATTTTTCGGAATTTCAGCCGATATGGAAGCCGACTTTTCCGTTTCATTTATAAATGTAGGTTCGGCTGATTGTACGCTGATTAAATGCGGAGATAAAAGTGTGCTGATTGACGGAGCAACAAATCTTGTGACCGATAAAATTACTGCCTATCTCAAACGCAGTTCGGTAACTCATCTTGATGCCGTAATCGTGTCACACCCTGACAGCGACCACATAGGTTCGTTGTCCGATATCATAGATGAATTCGGTGCGGATGTTGTTTATTTCGGGAAATATTCCGACAGCCACAAAACACCCGAATATGAAAAGCTTGTTAATTCTATAAAAGAAAATAATATAAAAACCATAATTCCCGTTTCAGACAAACCCGTTGAAATCGGAAATATGACCTTTAAATTTTATCAACCCGAAAAGGACTTCGGCAACACAAACGATAATTCGCTTGTAACAATGCTTGAATATGACGAAAAGCGATTCCTTTTTACAGGCGATATCTCGTCCAAAAGGGAAGAATCAATGGTTAATTCCGACAAAGAATTAAAATGTGATGTTCTCAAGGTTGCACACCACGGCAGTAAGTATTCTTCAAGTGAAGATTTTCTTGCAAAGGCAAGCCCCGAAACTGCCGTTATAAGCGTTTCGGCTGATGATACGGCACTTCCCGATTACTACATAACAGCCTTGCTTAACAGCGTGTGCAAAAATGTTTATCGGACAGACAGCGATAAAACCGTTATGATAACAGTCGAAAACGGTGAGATTTGCACCAAAACTCATGCCTGAAAGGTTGACTATAAATTAAATAATGTTATAATATTATTGTTTAACTGACAAAAATCGAAAGGAATTTTTAAATATGGGAGTATATGAAGAACTCGTAGCCAGAGGACTTATCGCTCAGGTTACTGACGAAGAAGAAATCAGAGAGCTTGTAAACAGCGGTAAAGCCACATTCTATATCGGCTTTGACCCGACAGCCGACAGCCTTCATGTAGGTCACTTTATGGCTCTTTGCCTTATGAAAAGACTTCAGATGGCAGGCAACAAGCCAATTGCACTCGTAGGCGGCGGCACAGGTATGATCGGTGATCCGTCAGGCAGAACAGATATGCGTCAGATGATGACAAAGGAAACAATTCAGCACAATGTTGATTGCTTCAAAAAGCAGATGAGCCGTTTTATCGACTTTTCTGAGGGCAAGGCTCTTATGGTAAACAACGCAGACTGGCTTCTTGACCTCAACTATGTTGAACTTCTCCGTGATGTAGGCGCTTGTTTCAGCGTTAACAATATGCTTCGTGCAGAGTGCTACAAGCAGAGAATGGAAAAGGGACTCAGCTTCCTCGAATTTAACTATATGATTATGCAGTCATATGACTTCTATGCTCTCTATCAGAAGTACGGCTGTAATATGCAGTTCGGCGGTGACGACCAGTGGAGCAATATGCTCGGCGGTACAGAGCTTATCAGAAGAAAGCTCGGCAAGAACGCATACGCAATGACAATCAACCTTCTCCTCAACTCAGAGGGTAAGAAAATGGGTAAAACCCAGTCGGGTGCAGTGTGGCTTTCAGCCGAAAAGACAAGCCCCTACGATTTCTACCAGTATTGGAGAAATGTTGATGACGGCGATGTAATCAAGTGCCTTAAAATGCTCACATTCCTTCCGCTTGAAGAAATTGACGAGCTTGCAAAGCTTGAGGGCAGTGAAATCAACAAAGCAAAAGAAATTCTTGCTCATGAGCTTACAGAGCTTGTTCACGGCAAAGAGGAGGCTGACAAGGCTCAGGAGGCTGCAAGAGCAATCTTCAGCAACAAGACAAATACAGATAATATGCCCTCAACAACTCTTACTGAGGCTGATTTTGCAGACGGCGAAATCGGAATTCTTGACCTCATGAAGAAGTGCGGACTCATTCCTTCAAACGGTGAGGGCAGAAGACTTATTCAGCAGGGCGGTGTTTCTGTTGACGATGAAAAGGTAACAGATGTTTACGCAAAGGTTGCAAAGTCTGATTTTGAAAAAGGCTATGTTGTAATCAAAAAGGGTAAAAAGGTTTACCATAAGGCAATTCTTGGCTGATTTTGAAAATTAAATAGAGGGAATCATGGCAAAATGAAAAAGTTTTTTTCGGAATTCAAGGAATTCATAATGCGTGGAAATGTGCTTGATCTCGCAGTCGGCGTTATCATCGGTGCGGCTTTTCAGGCAATCGTAACTTCTCTCACAAGCGACATCATTTCGCCGATTCTCGGCATCTTCGGCGGTGTCAACTTTGACCAGTTTCAGGTTACAATCAACGGCGCAACAATTATGTACGGTAAGTTTATCACAGCGGTAATCAACTTTCTGATTATGGCTTTCGTAATCTTCCTTATCGTAAAGCTTGTCAACAAGGTTATGTCACTCGGCAAAAAAACTGAACCCGAAGAAGCTCCCGCAACAAAAAAGTGTCCGTTCTGTTTCAGTGAAATTGATATCAAAGCCACAAAATGTCCCCTTTGCACAGGCGATATCATCGATCTTACAGAAAAAACAGACGACAAAAAATAATATCGCTGTTACATAAACAGATATTACACAACTTAACAACCAACAAAAAAGCCACAGTAGAAAGTTAAAATCTACTGTGGCTTTTTAAATTGAAAATTATGATTGAATGTAACATTGTTACCGTCTGCACAATTAGATATTAAAACACCAAAAACAAAAATACAATTCCGCAGAGGATTGCTATTAATGCGCCGACTATGACATCACGCACATAATGCACTCCTGCGCACACTCTTGACACGGAAATTATAACCGCAATGAAGAGGTATGCAACCCCTGCCCACACATTGAACCGCAAAATTGCCATTGCAATGATGAATGCGCTTGCGGTGTGGCGGCTCGGCATACTGTCGGGCTTGCTGTTCTTTGCAAAAACAGGCGCAACTCCGTACCGCACATACGGGCGTTCTTCTTTTATGATAATTCGCAGGAGTGTTATTCCCCAAAACACCCCCGCAGGTACAGTCAGCGACTTTAAAAACAAATCTTTTTGCCACAAAAATGTATATACAAGCAAAATCGGATAGCTTGCAAATACTATCAGCGGAAAAATTTTATATACGAATTTCAACACATTTTTTGCGGATTTGTTATTCTTGAAAAAATCGGTCAGTTTAATATATTGTTTACGGCTAATTTTCTACATCTCCCAATGCTTTTTACACTCCGATTTTAACATAACCGTTACACTATTTCAACATTATATTTATCAAACCAGTAGTCAAGTTCGATTATATACGCAAGAATCTGCGGTGCTTTCATCAGCTGACCGTACCACGGATTTGTGATTTTATCGGGATTTTCAATGATATCTTCAATCCCTTTACTGTCAAGCAGTTCGTTTAGAATTGAACGCTTTTTAAGAATTTTTCTAACCCTTTTTACACACTCGTTGAAGTAAATCGGATTGTGCGTTTTCGGGTACGGGCTTTTCTTTCGCCAGCAAATTTCTTCGGGCAGAATATCCTCAAAAGCCTTTCGTACAATTCCCTTTTCACGGTTGCCCCATGCCTTTAATTCCCACGGCATATTGTACGCATATTCAACAAGTCTGTAATCGCAGAACGGCACTCTTACCTCAAGTCCGCTGAACATTGAGCATCTGTCTTTTCGCTCAAGCAGACATTGCATAAACCAGTAAAAATTCAGGTAGAACATCTCTCGCATTCGCCTGTCAAGGTCGGTGTCGCTTTTAAGCTTTGGGGCAAGGCTTATTGTGTCAAGATACCTTTGTCTGACATACTCCTCGCCGTTTTTAAGCACACCGTCCTTGAGAATGCTCCTGCGAATATCCTGACTTTTTGACCACGGAAAACAATCCTCAAAAAGTATTTCATGGTTGTGATACCACGGATATCCACCGAAAAGTTCATCTGCACATTCTCCCGAAAGTGCAACGGTGTAGTTTTGCTTGATTTCTTTGCAGAAGAGCAAAAGTGACGAGTCAACATCAACATACCCCGGCAAATCCCTTGCCTGAACACTTTCATAAAGTGCGTCGCACACAAGCGTGTTGTCAAGGACAATTTCCCTGTGCTTTGTGTCGGCATTTTTTGACATCATCGAAATAAATTCGTAGTCGGGAGTAGGCTGAAAATTGCTCTTTTGAAAATATTTTTCGTTGTCACGGTATTCAACCGAGTAGGTGTTGATTTTGCCGAGTTTATGCTCCTTGTTGTACATTGATGCGGTCTTGACAATTATACTGCTGTCAAGTCCTCCCGAAAGGAAAAAGCACAGCGGAACATCACTCACAAGCTGCCGCTGAATTGCATCAGTCAGCAGATATCTCGTCTTTTCAATGGTAGTTACTTCATTGTCTGTATGCTCTTTTGCCTCAACGGTGTAGTATTTTTTTCGGCGAAGCTTTGAGTGCCTATACATTGCACATTCGCCCGGATTAAGCTCAAATACTCCCTTGAAAACTCCGAACGAAGGCGTTCTTGCAGGTCCTAAAAAGAAAATTTCGTTAAGTCCCTGTTCGTCAATTTGAGGCTTTACAACCTTGCTTGCAAGCAACGCTTTTATTTCTGACGCAAACAATAATCCGCCGTTGTATTCATAGTAGAACAGCGGCTTAACGCCGATTCTGTCCCTGCACAAAAACAGCGATTTGTCGCTTGTGTTGTAGATTGCAAAGGCGAAAATTCCGTTCAGCTTTTTGCAGCAGTCAACACCGTATTTAATGTATGATTTCAGGACAACCTCCGTGTCGCTGTGACCTCTGAAATGAAAACCCGATGCCTTCAGCTCCTCACGAAGCTCGGCTGTGTTATAGAGTTCGCCGTTATAGACAATTACATAAGTCGTGTCCTTGTGACGAACCGACATCGGCTGTTTGCCGTTTTCACGGTCAATTACAACAAGCCGCCTGTGCATAAGCGCCGCCCCTCGGTTAATGTACAAACCGTTTTCGTCAGGACCTCGCCTGTCAAGCGTTTCAGACATTCTGTTGAGCAAATCAATTCTTTCGCTCATATCCTGTGAGTGGTCAATCCATCCTGCTATTCCGCACATAAAGTAACCTCCGTCAATTTTGTTTGTAATTTTTGAGTGAATATAAAAAGCATAAAGCGGTAAAAAGCAAAGCCGCTCCCGAAAGGGCAGTTCCTCCGAAAAAACTGAAATTTTCAACCGTTGATGTTGAAAAAACATCGGTTGTGACGGAGAAAAGTTTTATTCCTAAATGCGTAAGCAATGCGGTGATAAATCCTTGCAAAGTTCTGCAAAAGAAAAATAACAGTTTATTCACCTTAATATCCCCAAGTGCCGAGAAAATCTGAAAATGTACGCAAAGTCCGCCGAATCCTGCCGAAAATGCAACAACCTCAATCGGCAAATCTTTCGATACCGCAGTAACCGCATTGCAAACTTCCGTGAGTATCAAAAATGGTTTTTGAATATTTTCATCCGTAATGTGTGAGCAGAAAATCTCAGTAAATGCCGAAAACAGCACCACAAATGCGCAGATTGCAAACATTCCCCTTGCCCCGTCAAGAACAGACTTTACAAGTGCGTCGCCTTTTTGCGGAGTGCTTATTAATGTTTCTGAATTGGAATTATCATCAAGTTTGTTTCTGCAAACGAATTTTAAAGCAAATCCAAGTATAAAAACCGAGATGCATTGGGCGGCAAATATAATAAACCCGACTTCAATGCTCGAATAAAGCTGTACACCGATAAAATTCACAAGAAACCCCGGTCCCGAACACACCAAAAACAGACCTGCCCGTTTACACTCACTTTCACTTGCCGCACCTTTTTTATAAAGCGAATTTACCGTCTTTGCACCAACGGGATAACCTCCGACAAGCGAGAGAATTATTGCCGATGCAAAGCAACCGTCAAGTCCGAAAAGCGGTTTTGTCAGCCATGAAAGATGTCTGCCGATTTTTTCTGCAAGACCGCTATCTGTAATATATGATGCAAGCACCATGAAAGGGAAAAGTGACGGTACAAGCGTTGAAAGGCACAAGCCTATGCCGTTTTCAGCACCCTTTGAACATTCTTTTGAAAACAAAAGAGCCGTAATGCATAAAAGAAAAATTCCGATTGCTTTAAAAATATTCACCGCCTTTACGGCACTTTTACTCAGGAACATATTAATCACCAATTAATATATATGACGGCAGTTGCATAAAAATAAATGAGAAACGAAAACAGGGGAGATTTTTTTGCCAAAGAAGAAACGAATTGCCGATAAAAACGAAAGATTGCCTTCTCCGATGTTCGATATGGGAACAATGCCGTATATAGAGATGCTCGGAAACCGCAGAATAACCGTTGAGGGTTCAACGGGGATTTTGCTCTATGACAGCGAAAGCATAAAAATTAATACCTGCAAAACCGTAATTTCATTTTGCGGGAGAGGAATGACATTGAAGTGCATTTCAAGCTCCTGCGTTGAAATTGAAGGCTTTGTAACCGATATCAACTTTCTTTCGTGAGGTGAAACTATGCTCCTTAAAATAATACGCTTTCTCAGAGGAAGTGTGGACTTTAATGCAAGCGGAAAATTTCCCGAAAGATTTATGAACATAACCGCAAAGAACGGTGTGAATCTCTGGAATCCCGTTCCGAAAAAGAACGCAATATCAGCCTCAATGTACCTTTCCGACTACAAAAAAATCAGAATCCTTGCACGCAAATCAAGGGTTAAAACAAGAATAACAGCCAAACACGGACTGCCGTTTATTATTAACCGCTATAAGAAGAGAACAGGACTTTTTGCAGGTGCGGTATGCGGAATTATTCTCTGTATTTTTCTTTCAAATTTTATCTGGTCGGTAAAAATTTCGGGTACAGAGGAAATCAGCAATACATATCTTAAGTCGTTACTTGGTGATAACGGGATTTCTGTCGGTGTGTGGAAAAACAATCTCGATACAGATCAGATAGAACGCAATATTCAGCTGAAATGCGACGATATCCGCTGGATGAGCATAAACATAACGGGCAGTCTTGTCACGGTTGAAGTTAAGGAAACCTACAAAAAGCCAAAGCTTGACACCTCAAAAAATCCTTGCAATGTAAAAGCCGTTAAGGACGGAGTCATAACACGGATTCAGGCATATAACGGCAGACCTGTTGTTACAAAGGGCAGCGGAGTTGTGAACGGTCAGATTCTTGTCAGCGGTCTTGACGAAACCAAGCAGGGCGATATGCGTTACTTAAGAGCAAACGCAAAGGTTTATGCCGACATTACCGAACGGCAAACGCTTTCAATTCCGAAAAAAGTAACCTACAGTTACGCTGACGAAAATTATGTTGACAGAAAAAATTTCAGATTTTTATGGCTTGATTTTCCCTGTAACCTTGCCTTTGAAAACTACGACAATTTTGTAAGCACAGTTCACGGAGAAAATCTGTTTATAAATGATGTTGTTCTGCCGGTAGGACTTAAAATCAGAACCGACCGTGAGCTTGTAACAACTGAAAACTCTGTAGGTAAAAACAAGGCTGAGGAGATTGCAAAGGCTGATTGTATTCTTTATGAGATTTTTACAAAGAATAAAAGCAAGGTTATTTCAAAACAAATTTCTGTTAAAGAAAATAAAGACGGCTACAGGGTGACAACAGATTATATTTTTAACGAAAATATTGCAGATCAGGTTGATTTTGATGTGACAGAATAGAAAAGTTGTGTTATAATCAATTTGTATGTTTTGCTTTGAACGACTGAAATTTTGCAATCGGACACAAACGGAGGGATAACTATGAGAATTTTATGTATAGGTGATGTTGTAGGCAGTATCGGTTGTGAATTTCTTCGCAACAATCTTCCCACGCTCAAAAAGGTGAAAGGCGTTGATTTTGTAATCTGCAACGGTGAAAATTCCGCTGACGGTAACGGACTGACTCCCGTGTCTGCAAAGCATCTTTTTGACAGCGGAGTTGACGCAATTACACTCGGCAACCATTCTTTCCGCAGAAAAGAAGTCTATGACTGCCTTGACTCAAATCCCTTCATTGTCAGACCCGCTAATTTTCCCGAAAATTCAACACCCGGCAAAGGTATAATTAATGTTGACACAGGGCGAAGAATTGTGTCGATTATAAATATTATGGGTAATTCCTATATGGATAACAACCTGAATTGCGCTTTTGAATGTGTAGATAAAATGATTAAACAGGCTGAAAGCAAAATCATAATTGTTGATTTTCACGCAGAGGCAACGGGTGAAAAAAGGGCAATGGGTTATTACCTTGACGGCAGAGTTTCCGCAATGTTCGGAACACACACCCATGTTCAGACCTCGGACGCACAGGTTCTTCCGAAGGGAACAGGCTACATAACCGACACGGGAATGACGGGTACAATCCATTCCGTTCTCGGTGTAAAGAGCGAAATCATAATTGAAAAGCTGAAAAATAAGCTTCCGCAGCGTTTTGACCTTGCAAGCGGAGAATGCAAAATGGAATGTACGCTTTTTGATGTTGATGACAAAAGCGGAAAGTGTGTTTCAGCCGAGTCAATGCGTATTGAATAACACAAATCAACATAAAGTAAATTGTTTCCAATTGTCAAAAAATATGAAACAATCCCGATTAAGTCGGCTTTTTTTGCAGATAATTAGTGTATTATACTATTGCAAAAAACAAGCTGATAATGTATAATGTTATAATGTGAATTATTGTAAAACTGCGTTTGTCGGTGTTAAATCGGCTTATGCAGTTGATTAAGAAATGTACATTAAAAGGATGTGCCTAAATGATAAACGGACAAATTCTCAAACAGGCTGTTATTTCCGGTGCGAATAATATTTCAAACCAAAAAAACAGTATAAATGATCTTAATATTTTCCCCGTACCCGATGGTGACACAGGTACAAATATGTCAATGACAGTCAATGCGGCTGTTGCGGCGCTTGAAGATTTTGACGGTACCTGTGCAGGTGATGCCGCAGGTATCACAGCATCTGCAATGCTCCGTGGAGCAAGAGGCAACTCGGGTGTTATCACTTCACTAATCTTCCGTGGCTTTGCCCAGGGACTTAAAGACATCGAAGAGGTTGACGGCAAAAATCTTGCCGCAGCACTCGGAATCGGTGTTGACGCCGCTTACAAGGCTGTTATGAAACCGACAGAGGGAACAATTCTCACGGTTGCAAGAATGGCTTATGAGGCAGGTATCGAAGCCGCTAAGTATGACAGAGATGTTGTGTCTGTATGGCAGACAATCGTTGACAAGGCTAACGAGGCGCTTGCAATCACTCCTCAGCTTTTGCCAGTGCTTAAAAAGGCAGGCGTTGTTGACGCAGGCGGTAAGGGCCTTTGCGTAATCTTTGAGGGTATGCTCTCTGTAATTAAGAACGGCATTATGATTGAAGCTGACGATGACACAGCTCCTGCAACCGTCAGCACATTTGAAAGTGCCGCCGCTGAATTTGACGATGATATCAGATTCACATATTGCACAGAGTTCATCGTTGGCAGAAATGCCGAGATTGAAACCGAAATCGGCGAGCTTCGCAGTTATCTTGAATCAATCGGTGATTGCGTAGTTGTTGTAAATGATGATGAGATTATCAAGGTTCATGTTCATACTGAACAGCCGGGCAATGCTCTTTCAAAAGGACTTGAGTTCGGTCAGCTTCTCACGGTTAAGGTTGAGAATATGAAGGAACAGCACAAGAATGTCAAGTCAACAAAGAAAAAGGCTGAAAAGGAAAAGTTTGTTCCCGCAGAACCAGAAAACGATTTCGGCTTTGTTGCAGTTGCCGCAGGTAACGGTCTTAAAGACCTTTTTAAAGACCTCGGTTGTGACAATGTTGTTTCGGGCGGTCAGAGTATGAACCCGAGTACAGACAATATCTATGAGGCAATTATGGCAACTCCTGCCAAGAATGTTCTCGTTCTTCCAAATAATAAAAACATTATTCTTGCCGCAGAGCAGACAATCCCGATGGTAAAAGACAGAAATGTCATCATTGTTCCGACAAGAACAATTCCGCAGGGTATGACGGCAATGCTCAACTTTGATCCGGAGATTTCTGCCGAAAGCAACGCACAGCTTATGACGGACGCACTTGCGTCTGTGGGCACAGGTCTTGTAACCTTTGCCGCAAGAAGCAGTGAATTCGGCGGTAAGAAAATCAAAGAGGGCGACATTATCGCTCTTGAAAACGGCAGGCTTACAATCACAGAAAAGAGCACAGTTAAGGCTCTTGTTAAGCTTGCAAAGGATATGGTCAGCCGTGACACTTCATTCATTACTCTTATCTATGGTGAGGATGTAAGTGAGGAAGAGGCAGAAAAGGCATACGGAGAGCTTCGTGAAAAGTTCGGTTCAAGAACCGATATTACTCTTGTAAAGGGCGACCAGCCTGTTTACTACTTTATTCTCAGCGTAGAATAAGCATTTAAATCGGATTTTTTCAGGGAGCATAATTTTTACGGTTATGCTCCCGTTTTGTATAACGGAGGTGCGGTATGACATCACTTTATAAAACTCCCGTTACAAATTTGAACGGAATAGGTGAAAAGCGTGCCGCACTTTTTGCAAGACTCGGGATTAAAAGCGTTGGAGATTTGATTAATTTCTATCCACGCACATACGAGGATTGGAGCAACATCAAGCATATTGACGAGCTTGAATACGGTGAAACCGTCTGCATAAAGGCTGTTGTCGCAACATCTGTAAACGATACTCGCATAAGCGGCGGAAGAATTATTTCAAAAACCGCAGTCTATGATGAAACGGGTTCAATTCAGCTTGTGTTTTTTAACAATAAATATATCAGCTCAATGCTCAGACAGGGCGGAGAATATTTCTTTTACGGAAAAATCTCATCCGACAGCTACGGAATGCAGATTGTATCTCCGACTTTTGCTCCTGCTGTCAAGGGAACACAAATCCGTCCGATTTACAGACAAACGGCAGGACTTCCGAGTAAATCGGTTGAATCAGCCGTACGACAGGCACTTTCAATGCTGCCGTCAAAAATTAAGGATCCTTTGCCCGATGCCGTAAGAGAAAGATTTGACCTTTGCTCACTCAGACAGGCGTTGTTTGACATTCACTTTCCGAAGAACCGCCAACAGCTTGAAGCAGCCCGAAAAAGGCTTGTTACCGAAGAGCTTGTTGTGCTGAACCTCGGAATGAGAAATCTGCGTGACCACAGCAGGGGAGTAACCTCTCTTGAAATCACAAAGGATTATTCAAAAGAATTTGAATCGCTTTTGCCGTTCACAATGACAAATGCCCAAAAACGGGCGGTGTCGGACTGCATAAATGATATAATCAACAAATCATCTCCGCTGAACCGACTTGTTCAGGGTGATGTAGGTTCGGGCAAAACGGCTGTGGCAGCATCGGTCTGCTACACGGTTGCCAAAAACGGATTTCAGACCGCATTTATGGCGCCGACTGAAATTCTTGCCCGACAACATTACAAAACATTTCAAAAGCTTTTTGAAAATACGGATATCAAGGTTGGTCTGCTGACAGGCACACTAAGGGAATCCGAAAAAAAACAAATCAGAAAATCACTTGCAGACGGTTCGATTGATATGGTAATCGGAACACACGCTCTCATTACCGATAAAACTGAGTTTAAAAATCTTGCGCTTGCCGTAACCGACGAACAGCACAGATTCGGCGTTGCACAAAGAGCAAAGCTTCTCGGCAAGGGCAACAATCCGCATCTGCTTGTTATGAGTGCCACTCCGATTCCGAGAACACTCGGACTTATCATTTTCGGCGACCTCGACATTTCAATAATTGACGAACTTCCGCCGTCAAGAAAACCTGTGAAAACCGTGTTGCGAACTTCTGCAATGCGTGGAGGAGTGTATGACTTTATCCGCAGTGAAGTAAAACACGGCAGACAGGCGTATATAGTTTGTCCCCTTGTTGAAGAAGGCGAGCTTGACGATGTTGCGTCAGCCGAAGAATATGCCGCAGATTTGATGTTGCGGGAATTTCCTGACATAGCAGTAGGCATTGTTCACGGACAGATGAAGTCTGATGAAAAAGACGAGGTTATGCGTAAGTTTGTCGAGAATGAGTATTCCGTTCTTGTTGCCACAACGGTAATAGAAGTCGGCGTTGATGTTCCGAATGCTACGGTTATTGTTATTGAAAATGCCGAAAGATTCGGACTTTCACAGCTTCATCAGCTGAGGGGAAGAGTTGGCAGAGGCAGTTCGCAGTCCTATTGTATTCTCATCAGCGACAAGGGCAGTAAGACAACAAGAGAACGGCTTGAGGTCATGTGTTCAACGAACAACGGTTTTGTCATTGCCGATGAAGATTTGAAAATGAGAGGTCCCGGCGACTTTTTCGGTCACAGACAGCACGGACTTCCGCAGATGTCAATTGCCGATTTTGCCGACACAAAAAGCCTTGAACTTTCTCAAAAAATTGCAGACTGCATAATGGACCGTTACGGCGATATCCGAAACGATGAAATACGATTGTTAAAAGCAGAGGTAGACCGCCTGTTTGAGCGTGGCGGACAAAATGCTTTAAACTGAAAAACTATAAATGGGAGAATTAAGTAAATGAGAAAAACCATAACCAAAACACTTTCACTTCTCTGTATGCTTTGCATCATTATCTGTTCCGCTTTCACATCGGCAGGTGCTGCGTCCTATCCTAATGATGTAAAAACCGAGTCGGACTCAATCCTTCTTGTAAATATGGATTCGGGTCAGACCGTGTATGAAAAAGACGCCGACTCAAAGCGTTACCCTGCGTCAACAACAAAAATTATGACCTACATAATTGCGGTTGAAAACATAGCCGATCTTGATAATACAAAAATTCCGATTAAGCAGTCGGTTCTTGATGTTCTCAAAAACACAGGCAGTTCCCTTGCGAATGTTGAAAATCATGTCGGCAAGAGTATGACTGCAATCGATCTGCTTTACAGCATGATGGTTCCCTCGGGTAATGATGCCGCAATGGTGCTTGCCGATTATATCGGTGAAGGCAATGTTGATAACTTTGTCAAGCTGATGAATGAAAAGGCAAAGGAGCTTGGTTGCGAAAACACTCATTTTGCAAATCCTGACGGACTTCACGATCCCGACCACTATACAACCGCCCGTGATATGTACAAAATCACAACCTATGCGCTCACTCTTCCTCGCTTTGAAGAAATCACAAATACCTGTACATACACTTGTGACGGTGACGATACAGCCCTTGTAACAACCAACTACCTCATTGACGCCAACCGTGGCGGTGAGTATTACTATATGTACGCAAAGGGCATCAAAACGGGTACGACTAACGAGGCAGGAAGATGTCTTGTAACGACAGCGTCGGCAGACGGCTATTCATATATGGCAATTCTCCTTCACGCACCGTATGAGGAAGGTGTGACCGAGGACTACGCAACAATGACCGATGCGGCAGACCTTTTCCGCTGGGCGTTGACAAGTCTTGAAATGAACACGGTAGCCACCTCGTCAAAGCCGCTTTGCGAAGTAAAGGTTAACCTTGCATGGGGCAAAAACAGTACACTGCTTTATCCCGAAACCGACCTCAGCGCAATTGTTCCGAAAGACTGCACAGACGATAACATAATCATCGAACAGGATATTCCCGAAAGCATTGACGCACCGCTTGACAAAGGCTCGGTAGTCGGCAAGGCAACAATCTATTACAAAGCAGATGCAAACAGCGAAAAGCAGAAGCTTGCCGAGGTTAATGTTGTTGCAGGCGAAAAGATTGAACGCAGCGGAATTCTCTATGTGTTCAACATCATCGGCACAGTATTTCAGTCCTATTGGTTTATCGTGATTATCGCTCTTATCATTCTCGTTCTCATCATTTACCTTATTATTTCAAAAATTCACGGTAAGCGTAAAAGAAAGAAGAGAAATGTTAAGCATTACCGCAATCTCTGATGCAATAAAAGTGTAATTAAATTGTAAATTTTCTATACTTGAAATTTGAAAACGGTATGTTATAATTATTTTAGGGAATAATTATTCGGAGGTTTTCATATGAAGTGTCCATATTGCAGTTATGAAGAAAGCAAGGTTATTGACTCTCGTTCTGCCGATGACGGCGAAAGAATCCGCAGAAGAAGAGAGTGCCTGAGATGCGGCAAACGCTTTACTACACATGAGGTGATTGAAACTGTTCCGATAATTGTTGTTAAGCGTGACAAATCCCGTGAGGTTTTTGACCGCAATAAGCTTACAGGCGGAATTCTCCGTGCCTGTGAGAAGCGTCCCGTTTCAATTGAACAGATTGAAAATATGGTCAATGATATTGAGGCTCAGCTTCAGTCAAGCCTTGACCGTGAAATCACTTCAAAGCAAATCGGTGAGCTTGCAATGGATCAGCTCAAGAATATTGACGAGGTTTCATATGTACGTTTTGCGTCAGTTTATCGCCAGTTCAAGGATATTAACACCTTTATGGACGAACTTAATAAGCTTCTTACTGAAAAGAAATAGTTTCTTATAAAGAATAATTCCGATACTGTACAGCCTTTCTCGGTTGTACAGTATTTTTTTTGCGATGTACCGCAACTCTCCGTTCGTGCAGATAGTTTGCAATATCAAAAACATACTATGCCCGAGCGTAAGTATAGCGATTGCTTTTGCAATTTTAAATAGAGGAGTTCATCGGATGCCCACAAGTAGCAGCAGAATATTTAAGCTAAGAGTGTTGTACGGAAAGCAACCTATGCAGTTAATTAAAAATTATACGAAAAAATCAAAAATGCCTCTTGACTTAAAGTCAACTTCATGGTGTAATATATTCCTGTAAAGTAAAAAACAAACTGAAAAATAGTAAAAATTCTGAAACAAAGGAGATTTACAATGGCAAAGTTAATTGCATTTTATTCACGAGCAGATGAAAATTATTTCGGCGGTCAGTACCGCTATGTAAAAGTCGGCAACACCGAAAAGGTTGCAAAAATGATTTCAGACCTCACAGGAGCCGATATGTTTAAAATTGAGCAGAAAGTTCCGTATTCCGCAAACTACAAGGAATGTGTTGCTCAGTCGGTTAAAGACCTTAAATCAAAGGCAAGACCCGAACTTGTTTCATTGCCGAATCTTGACGATTACGATGAAATTTATCTCGGCTATCCAAACTACTGCGGAACAATGCCTATGGCGGTTTATACTTTCCTTGAAGCATTTGATTTTACGGGCAAAACAATTCATCCGTTCTGCACTCACGAGGGAAGCGGACTTTCAAACACAGTCAATGATATTAAAAATACTGCCAAAGGTGCAACCGTAACAAACGGACTTCCCGTGTTCGGAAGTGATGCCGATAAGGCAGAAGGCATTGTTAATGATTGGATTAAAAAAATTTAATTACACAAGAAAATAATATTATGAAAATTGCAGACAAGAATGAATTTGAAAAGCAGAATGTATTCTGCACAGGCACTCCCAATACAGCTTATGCAAAATATTTTATCGGAGAGTCATACCTAAATCCACTCACAAAGCCCGAGGACGGACTTCACCTTTTAAATGTAACATTTGAACCTGGTTGCCGTAAACTGGATTATGTAGCATAAGAGTGTATAGCGTGTCTGTAGTCTGATTTTTGCCATAAATAAGTACAGGATACACAGAGAATAGAAAAGAATGTGTATTCAGTTAAATAAGAAATAGATAGCTGGTATGAGAGAACAAGGAGTCTTTCATACCAGTTTTTTTGTGGGAAAAGGGATAGGTTGCACAGGATCTGCCAGGAGATTTCAGTAGGTTTGATGAATAGCTTTCTTCCAGAAGTGTGGTATAGTCTTGTGCTTGGAACAGGAAAACTACACAGAAGGGAGACACCGATATGACAACACAGCCAGATATTATCTGGAATGAGCAGTGCCTGGGGATACGGATAGGAGAACAGGTATGCACCTATCTGAAAAAGCATGATGCGGAATACCAGAGACTGCAAAAGAAAATACTGGAACTTACAGAGAAGTATCCAGTGATAGAAACATTTATGGAGTCGAATCAGTCAATCAGCCTAACAGAAGAAGAGCATAAGGCAGTACATCGATATTTCCAACTGGAGAGCGAAAAGGAAATGATAGAAGAACAGTACCATTTTTATATGGGACAGGCTCAAATGATTTCTTATGGAGCTATGCTGGGGAAAATAAAAAAAGCAATACTGGGAAAGGATGACGGTGACACAAAGAAACTGCTGGAGTTGCTGATGGATACTTGGATTGATGAGGTAGAGGATCAGCTTAAAGAAAATACAGTGTACCAGGGAATGCTGGAAAAAATATCAAAATATGAAGAACAGGTTCAGGCAATGGGCTTATCAAAAGAAAAGCGAAAAACGATAGATGCATATGTTACAGAAGTCAGTGAAAGATGGATATTATATGCGGAATCTTTATATCAGGCTGGTATGCAGAAAATCTTAGAGCTACTGAATCTGTAATAAGGATGGATAAAATGGGGAAGCCCGAAAAGAACTTCCCCATTTGTCACTTCTATTCGTCTTTGCCATCAATGAGAAATATGTATGAAACCTGAAAGATTTCAGCAATGGCTTTTAATTCAAGATCAGTGACATAACGCTTGTTTGTTTCGATTCTGGTGATTACATTTTTATCCATATCGTAACCAGCTAACTGGAGTTTATAGGCAAGATCACGCTGAGACATATTGTGAGTCCTGCGAAGCTCAATCAACCGCTGGCTGATCAGATTCTTTTCACCAGACTGTGTCCTTGGCTTTGGCATTTTAAATCTCTTCCTCTCTGGTAAAAGGATGGCTTGTCTCACTTTTTGCACCATCTGTATTGATTTTAACGATTGGACAAGGTAGAATCGGTTGTAAAAGTGAGACAAAACAGAAGAGAAGGGAGAAATATATGGAGCAGGCAAAGATAGAACAGCTTGCATTTTTATATCTATGCAGCGAGCATGATAAAAGGTTATTGCTGAAAAAAGAAAAAATGCCGTTAGCTGATTTTGACAGGTTGACCTACTTGCTTTACCATTTAGGTTTTAAGGAATATCATATAAAAGTATGGATGGAATTTGCTGGGGACTTCCAAAAGGAATGGGATTGCCTGGAAGCACTTCAGGAAACAGGTGGGCGTGTTGGAAACATAGATAGTACAGAATCAGAAATTAGCTTGCATAAAATGTGGATGCAGAATTTTTGTAAAAATGCACCCAAAGAAAGCAGAGAATGGATTCAAAAATTGAATTAAAATATGCAGTAGAACATTTTTGTGATATCATTATCAATAGAGCAGATTTGTATTTTATGAATTTGTAAAAGAATAATGAAGCGAAAAGGTGTGAAGCTAATTATGAGTGAATATGCAAATATAGTAATTGGAAATTTATCATTACATTGGTTTAGAAACTATGTGGATAGCAAAATCGTTAGTCTGTTTTTTTCAAAAAATGACCTTATTGTAGTAAATAATTGTAATATAGACGATGATGATAAAGATGCCGGAACATACACTAAATATATGTATAGGACGACTGTTCGGCGTGCAAAAGAACGCTTAGATGCACAGGGATTTGGACTTAATAATTTTGAAAAAATATTTAATGATGAAATGGTTCAAGCAGTAGACTACTCATCTTTTTTGTATCATTTACAGGGAGATTATGATGAAGAGGACAAGAATAATGAAATTCGGATTAAGAAAAATGTTTCATTAAAAAAATGGAAAAATGCAATGAAAAAAATTGTTTCTTATGAACTTGCAAATGGAAACATACAATTTGGAGGAACACTTTCAGAGGTTAATATTACAACAGAGTGTGACAAAGTTATATTTTATTCTTTGAAAGATGAGGATAGCGAATCATTTTATGCTTTAAATCCTGAAATAATCAATTATAAATATGTATACAGACTTATACTAGAATATTGTGCAAATGATATGGAGATAATATTGGATTTCTCAAATTTGGATAATTGGGCAGATGATTGTATTCCCAAAGCACTAGCAGCGACAGAGAACGTTTCAAAAACAATTGTTCTTGTTGAAGGGTCAAGCGATAAAGATATTTTAGAATTTGCGATGTCACAGTTATATCCTCATCTTTCAGATTTATTTTATTTTATGGATTTCAGTGATGAATCTGGTGGAAAAAGAGATGGAGGAACATCATATGTAATAAAAAATCTTAAAACTTTTTATTTTTCAAAAATTAGAGCAAATTTTATTGCAATTTTTGATAATGATGCAGAGGGATATTCTAGTAAATGCTCATTATTAAATGAAATAAAAAACTGGCCGGCAAATTTTAGAATATTATTATATCCAGAAATTACAATGTTTCATAAATACCCAACTATTGCACCTAATGGGAAAATTGTGCCTGATGACATTAACAAGAAAGCTGCTTCTATTGAATTGTATTTGCCAGATTCCATTATAAAAACTGGTGGGAACTATTATCCAATTGAATGGGAATCGAGAAAACGAATACGAAATAAAAATAATGTTGAAGAAGCATTATATCAAGGAGTGATTTCTTATAAAGATGATATAAAGCATAAGTTTCATGAAATGCGTAATAAAATTGAGAGAGGTGATGAAGTTTTTAAAACAGAAGAATGGAAAAATATGAAAAAATTACTAGAAACAATAGTATTCGCTTTTAATAACGAACAATAAATAGCAACGTAAACTAATGCAAATATCATGGGCAGGGCTCTTCGGGGTTCTGCCCTTTTTTTTCCAGACCAAAAGACCACCTGCTGGAAAAGAACAAGAAAAACCTGAAAGGATGTGGTGACTTATCATTATAGGAATCGATCATGGATATTATGCCATCAAAACTCCCCATGTGTGTTTCCCGACTGGACTGACCGGGTACGATTATGAGCCGTATACCATGCAGAATGTCCTGCAGTACAATGGGAAATTTTATGTGTGTGGAACTGGGCGGCAGACGCTGGTGAGAAGTAAGACTTCCAATGACAATTATTATCTTTTGACAATGGCAGCCATTGCACAGGAGATCCGCTACCGCCGGGGAGAGAGGAAAACAGATGTGGTTCTGGCAGCCGGCCTCCCACTGGCAAGTTTTGGCAGGGAGAAAAAAGGTTTCCGGGAATATCTGTTTCGGAAAGAGCAGCCTTTGCGTTTCCGGTACGAGGATGAAAGCTATGAGATCCAGATTCAGGATGTAAAACTGTTCCCACAGGGTTACTCGGCACTGGCTCTCCACCCGGAATGTGTTCGGGATGAGCCTTCTGTTCTTCTAGCAGACATCGGCGGCTGGACCGTAGACCTGATGCGGCTGGACAATAGTGTTCCAAACGCCGCAACCTGCCGCAGCCTGGAGCTTGGTGTGATACGGTGTGTAGATGAGATTACCGAACAGGTACGCAGAAATACTGGACTGTCTGTAACGGACATTCAGATTGAACGTGTTCTGAACGGTCAGAGCTGTAGCATGGACCCGGTCGCAAAAGAAATCATTGTCCGGCAGGGAAGGCTCTACACGGAGAAAATACTGTCTGCAATTATGGAAGCCGGGTTCGATCTGAAGGCAATTCCGTCTGTAATCATGGGCGGCGGAGCCAGCATTCTGAAACGGCACGTGACACCGCAGGACGGGCTGTGTCGGCAGGTTTACCTGACAGACGTACACGCCAACGCTTCCGGCTATGAGCGGATTGTGGGGCAGATGTGCGCGAAGTAAAGAGACCCGTTTTTTCGTTCCGCCTGAACCTTGATAACCCGGACCACAAAAAGGCATGGGAGATCCTGCAAAGTGTTCCGGATGGGCAGAAGAGCAGCTATCTGGTTCAAGTGATCTTAAAAGATCAGGAAAACAACCAGATGGAGAAAAGTATCCGGCAGGCAATCCGGGAAGAACTGGCAGGTGTTTCCATTTCAGGCTCCGGGGAGAGGGTTTCAAAAAAGGAAGAAATCCCGTCCCAGATGCTGGATTTTCTCTCCGGGCTTGAGGATGCATTCTGAAAAAGTCAAGTCTTTCCTGGTGATAAAATAGCCAAATTTCAAGCAGTCAAATTAGTATAAATCACGGATTTTTGAAAGGGGTGATGCCTATTGAATGTTATTGGATCTGCATCCTTTGGGAGCTTTTGAGAGCCTCATATTCATTGGGTATTGTGAATAGCTTTCTGTCACGTTTTAGGGTATGTTGTATGTAGAAAAAAGAAAGGAGAACGAACACAATGGAGATGAAAAACATATGCGGAAAAATTCCGGTAGAGCTGCATGAAAAGCTAAAACTGGAAGTCGAAGAGTTAGGAATCAGCATACCAAAATACCTTGAAATGGTAATCGAAGAACACATAGCAAGAAAAGGAGAAAAGACGAACATGGCAGATTTAAGAACAGTAGCAGTACAGGTAACCGAGGATTTATTTTCCAGACTGAAAGCAGTCCTCGCCAAGAACGGCATGAAACAGAAAGACTTCCTGATCGGACTGATTGAAGAAGCACTCAAAAAAGAGGAAGCCAAATGGAAAGCGGAATCAGCAGAAGCTACGGAACCGGAAGAAGAGCCATCCGAAACGGAACTGGAAGAAGCTGAGTCTGCAGAATCAGAAACGGATGAAGAGCCGGAGTTGAAAGAAGCCGAAACAGAGGAAGAACCGACAGAATCGGAAGCCGAAGAGCCAGAGTCAGAAGAGCCGACAGAGCCGGAAACCGAGGAGCCAGATGAAACAGCGTCAGACGAAGCAGACGAAGAGGAAACGGATGAAACAGAGTCGGAAACCGAAGAGACGGAACCAGAAACAACAGAGCTAGAGGATGCAGAAGAATAGACATCAAAAAACAGAAACTAAAAGACTGAGACGGTGCAGAGAAATCTGCACTGTTTTTTTTTCGCAGCGAAGGGAGGCTGATAGCCGGAACAATTCGATTTTTTGACCTTTTCAGTGGAATCGGAGGATTCCGAGAAGGGCTGCAGAGGGCAGGAGGCTTCACCTGTGTCGGACACTGTGAAGCGGATGCGTATGCAGACCACAACTACCGGGTGCTGTTTGATACGGAAGGAGAGTGGTTCTGCAATGACGCAAGAAATATTGAAACAGAACGAATGCCGGACTTTGATCTTTTATGCGCGGGATTTCCTTGCCAGGCATTCTCCATCGCTGGACGAAGGGAAGGATTTGCCGATGCAAGAGGAACCCTTTTCTTCGAAGTTGCCAGACTGGTTGCAGACAAACGACCTGCGTATTTTCTCCTTGAAAACGTACCCGGTCTGCTTTCGCATGACAAAGGCCGGACGTTTCACACCATCCTCAGTACGCTATCTGAACTGGGGTATCATATCGAATGGAAGGTGCTTAACAGCAAGGATTTCGGAGTCCCCCAGTCGAGGAAGCGGGTGTATATTGTCGGATATCTTGATGGAAGATGTGCCGGAAAAATATTACCTTTCCCAAAAGCAAATGGAACAGCTCTTATACAAGTCCATGCTGGTAAACAGGGAGAAAGAGTCTATGCAGAAGAAGGACTGAGCTGCACCCTGACCAGTGGAGCTGGCGGTATGGGCGGCAAGACCGGATTATATGAAGTCGGTATCCCGATTAAGGAAAATACCAGAAAAGGGTACAAGATGGCCTACGAGGGAGACAGCATTGACCTTGGATATCCGGGCATCAACAGCCGCAGGGGAAGAGTCGGGCATGAGATCGCCCATACTCTGACGACCGGAAACCAGCAGGGGACACTGCATTTTGTAGATATCTCCCCTCCGCCGCTGGTAACAGACGTTGCAAGATGTCTGAATACCAGACAGGATTCCAGCATCCATAACCACAGGGGCGAAAGTTCCGGGGTGCTGGTGGAAGAACCGCCAAGGGCAGTGCTGACACCGGACAGGGAAAAAGTCCGCCAGAATGGAAGAAGGATGAAAGAACCGGAAGAGCCAATGTTCACCATTACGGCAACTGACCGTCATGGAGTGATTTACCACGGCAGAATCCGCAGGCTGACGCCAAGGGAGTGTCTGCGGCTGCAGGGATACCGGGATGGTCAGATTTCCAAGATGGAAAAAGAAACATCGGATAACCAGCTTTACAAGCAGGCCGGTAATGGTGTCACTGTCAATGTCATTGAAGCAATAGGCAGAAATTTGAAAGCAGTAGATGAAGAGATCCAAAGCGGCTCACCTGTTCCAGAAGCGAAGGGTGGGTGAAGCAGATCGACCTAAAAGACCAGTATTTTGGTACAGAGATTGAGATGACAGGTATCAGCCGCTATGATGCGGCTGTTGCGATTGGAAGAATGTTCGGAACAGAGCCATATCATATCCGTTCTTACGATTCCTGGTGTGTAAAAGATTCAGATGGAAAAACGTGGAAATTTTCAAGGGACAGCAGTATCGACTGTGAAAGGCTGGCAAATGGTACTGTAATAGATGCCGATGGAGATTATTCGACAGAAATGGTATCCCCGAAATTGGAATATTCGGAAATGGGGAAACTCCAGGAAGTGGTGCGGTGTGTCAAAAACGCAGGTGCTTTTGTCAATTCATCCTGTGGCATGCATGTCCATGTGGACGCATCCAATCATACACCAAGGAGTCTGAAAAATGCACTGACGATCATGTACTGCAAAGAGGATATTCTGTTCAAAGCCTTAAATGTACAGACGAGAAGGGAAGATGAGTATTGTCAGAAAGTCCGTCCTATGGTAGTGGAGAAGATCCGCCGGATGCCAAACAGCACCATCACGATGGAAAAATTCAAAAGGGCATGGTATGAGGGAAATGACGGAAGCTCCGAGCATTACAACTGGACAAGGTATTATGCCTTAAACCTACATGCTGTTTTTTCCAAGGGAACACTGGAATGGCGTTGTTTTGAAAGCACCCTCCATGCAGGAAAAGTCCGGTCAAACATTACGCTGGCACTTGCCATATCCGCACAGGCGGTCAACCAGTCCTGTACCCATGCCAAAAAGACGGAGATCGGGGATAACCCGGCATTTACATTCCGTACCTTTTTGCTCCGTCTCGGACTAATCGGGGACGAATACAAAAATGTGCGGAAGCATCTGCTTGCTAACCTCGACGGCGATAAAGCATGGCGGTATGACAAAAGCACATATGCCTGTCTGCAGAAGCCAGGACGGACAGAGGACGCAAGATAACAGAATAACGAGAACAGACAGGCCGGGTGGGAACATCCGGCTGTTCTTATGAGAAATGAAGAAAAATAAGAAAGAGGTAGAAAACATGAAGAGCAAATATCGATTCAGGCGGATCCTTTCAGGGGTGATGGCGGCAGTCACCATCTTATCCACGGTCATTTCACCGTTGACCGTTTATGCTTCGGAAGAGCCGAAAACGGCAGAACCGCCAGCTTATGAATCCGTAAAGGATCTGCTGGATGAAGAGGAAGTGGTAAAAGCCAACGATCTGGAGCTGGAAGTCGGACAGGAGTTTGATGTTTCCAGTGACCGCACGAATCTGGAAATTAAGGACGAAAGCAAAGTCAAAGTGATATTCCAGAAAGCAGAGAATGACGCCGGGGAGAACTTCAGCACCAGCCATGCAGACACTTACCATGCCGTTTATTATGTGGAGCCAGTCAACCAGAACCACCCGGTTTATCAGATTGGGAGAAATCTGATCGTAAAAGAGCCTGTGACAGCAGCTCAGAGTGAACCGCAGACAGAACAGGCAGTTACCGAAGAGGATACAGGTTCTGATGATGAGGAAGCTGCCTCGCAGGAAGAAACTGAGACAGTGCCTGTAGAGACAGAAATTGTTGAGCCGGAGACAGCTGAATCTGAAACAGAGGAAGCGGAGACAGAAGAACCGGAAGAAACAGAATCCGAATTTCAGGACGGACTTTCCGAATCCGAGTTTGATGCTGCATTAGAGGAATCCGAAACGGAAAATACAACCGATGAAGAATCCGGGCTGACACTCAGCGATGTTCTGGAGCAGGCAGGGGAACAGGATATTGACCTGATGGCAATGGAAGATGGGGAAACCGTTTCATTCACCGCAGTCAATACCAGTACAAGAGCAACACAGGACGTAGATGTGACAAGAGGGGCTGCATACTATTATGCAGACTACGGTCTGGGTTCCTATGTAACTTATAAATATACCGTAAAATTTGGAAACGTGTCTGCAACTGCCTACTGTGTGCAGCCGTCCAAGGCAGGACCTGGGGATGGTGTCTATAAGATCACCAAACTGGGTGACAGCAAAGCACTGGCAAAAGTATGCTACTACGGAACCAAAGCATCCGGTGAGAATGGATTTTTTTCTGAGAAACATCCTGATTTTTCAGCCGGAAAACAGTTTATCATTGTCCATCTGGCAGCATCCTATGCAAATAACAGTAGTGACGCTTTTTCCGGTACGAATGCAACCGGACAGGCTCTGGCAATGGAACTCTACAATTATTGCATGAGCCAGCCGGAGATACCGGAAGTGGACATGAGTTTCTCCAATGCAAATGTTACCGCATATATCAGCGGCAACAGCCAGAGAACAGAAGAGATCACCTTCAAGGCATCCGAACTGCAGACCATCACCATGAAGCTGCCGTCCGGTGTCAAACTGCATAATGTGACAACGGGAAAAACAAGCAGTGCAGGTGCATCCGTGGAGATCTGCGGCGGTACCAAATTCTACTTATCTGCACCGCTGACACAGGCAGTGGATGTCAAAGGGGAATGGTCTGTCACCATGAAGGGAAGCATCATCAAAGATTATTCCGCTTATAAGATCACAACCGGAAGCGAGACACAGGACCTTGCCCTGGTATTTGGCGAGGGTGTGACCGATGAGAAATATGTAGATTTTAAAGTATCATGGGTAAAAAAGGCAACTCTGGAGATCGTAAAGAAAGACCGTAAGAGCAACAAAGCCATCGCAGGTGCAGTTTATGGCGTTTACAGTGACAAGGATGGAAAGAACCTGATCACAAAGATGCCGGCCACAGATGCCAACGGAACTTCCAGCGTTACGATCACCAAAACACAGGATACCGTATACCTGAAAGAAATCTCCGTACCAAACGGATATCTGCTGGATACCAAAGCCTACGATGTGAAACTGGTCATCGGGGATACCGTAAAACAGACCGTTACCGATGCAGAGCAGATGGCAAGCCTGACCGTTTACAAATTAGGCGAAGTCCTGACCGGAGCAAAGGTGACCGATGATGGTGTTTCCTTTGTTTATACAGAGCAGAAACAAAAAGGCGCGGTTTACAACGTTTATGCTGCAGAGGACATTGTATCCGCAGACGGAACAATCATCTACAAAAAAGATGCACTGGTTAAAGCCGGACTCACCACCGGGGATGACGGAAGTGCCACACTGGACAAGCTATATCTGGGGAAATATGTGGTAAAAGAAATGCAGGCACCACAAAATCTGGTATGTACTGGTGAAAGCCAGGAGATCACCCTTTCCTATGCCGGAAGTAATGTGGAAAAGGTCATGGGAAGCGTGACATTCAAAAATGACCGCCAGAAAGCAAGCGTGAGTGTATACAAACAGGATAAAGAAACCAGGAAATATCTTCCGGGCGGCACTTATGGTCTGTATGCCGGAAATGACATCAAAGCAGCGGACGGAACCATTGTGGTCAAGAAAGATACTCTCATTGAGAAAGCAGTGACCGGAACAGACGGAAAAGCCGTATATCAGGCAGACCTGCCGATCGCCAACAGCTACTACATGAAAGAGCTGGGTGCACCAGCTGGATATGTGAGAAACGGCGAGGATGTGTACTCCTTTACCTTCCAGTACACCACAGACAAAGAGGCAACGGTTTCTTTCAACCATACGTTCCAGAATGAGCGGATCAATGCGAAGATCAAACTGGTAAAAGAGGATTCCGAAACCGGAAAGACCGCACAGGGAGATGCAACACTTGAGGGTGCTGTTTACGGATTGTATGCCCGTGAAGATATCGTACATCCAGATGGACAGACAGGTGTTCTTTACCCGGCAGGAACACAGATTGCAACCCTGACTACGGATACAGAGGGAAATGCAGAAGTCGCAGACCTCTATCTCGGAAAGTATTACGTTAAAGAACTGACTCCGCCTGTCGGATATCTGGCAGACACGGAAGAACATGATCTGGAGTGCAATGACGAGGGAGATCTGGTTCAGACGGTAGAACGTACCGCAACTTCTCTGGAAGATGTGATCAAACAGCCGTTTCAGGTCATCAAAGCAGCCAACAACGGAAAGACCGATGCCGATCTGTTAAAAGGTGTGGGATTCCGTGCTTACCTGGAGAGCAGCCTGAAGAAAAATAAGGACGGCTCCTATGATTTTGCATCTGCTACCCCGGTCGTGCTGACCGCAGACGGACAGACAGAAATGTTCACAGATGAGCGTGGATATGCATGCTCCATTCCGCTTGCATACGGAACCTACATTGTAAGAGAAATCACCACACCGCACAACTTCAAACCAGTCGATGACTTTAAGGTTGTGATCTCGGAAAACAATCCGGATCAGCCGCAGGTATGGCGTGTGCTTCTGGACGAAGAGTTTGAAGCAAAATTAAAAATCGTCAAAAAAGATGACGAGACAAAGAAATCTGTTCTGGTTCCGAATACTGAATTTAAGGTATACGATCTGGATAACAAGAAATATGTAGAACAAGTGACTACTTATCCATCCACTACGGTACATAAATCCTATTTTACGGATGAAAACGGATACCTGATCCTGCCACAGAATCTGGCTTGTGGAAATTACCGCATCGAAGAGGTGACTGCACCAGATGGATATACCCACAGCACCAATACCGTGGAAATCAAGGTAGACAGTGATACCGCATACCAGGAAGATCCGGTCAGCGGTGACCTGATCATCGAGGTGGATTTTGAGAACCACCCAGCTAAGGGCAGACTGACCATCCGCAAAGAAGGCGAAGTAGTCAAAGGTTTTGATAAAGATTTTACTTATGAGGAAGCCAGCCTTGCAGGAGCCGTGTTTGAAGTTTACGCCTCCGAGGATATCTATACTGCAGACCATCAGACAGATGAGAACGGCAACCGTTATCTGGAATATGCCAAGGACACACTGGTGGCAACGGTAACGACCGATGAAACCGGAAGTGCCGTAATCGAGAATCTTCCGCTCGGAAAATACCGTGTAGAAGAGAAAAAAGCACCGGAAGGATACACCTGGAATGCCAAAGGAGAAGAGGTAACCTTTACCTATGCCGGACAGGATACCCCGGTTGTAGACGAAGAAGTGACATTTACCAATGAACGCCAGAAGGTAAGCATCACCGTGGAAAAACAGGATGCAGAAACCGGAAGCGTGGTAGCTGGAGCCGTCTTTGGTCTTTATAATAAGAATGAGATCAAATCCGGTGACAATGTAATCGTGAAAGCGGACACCTTATTACAGGAGATTACAAGCGATGAAAAGGGACAGGCACACTTCACCCTGGACCTGCCGCTTGGAACTTATTATGTAAAAGAAATTTCTGCACCGGACGGTTTTGTATCCTCTGATGAGGTACTGGAATTTGATGCCACCTATCAGGGACGAGACATCCAGACCATTAAACTGAAATCGATTAAGAAGAACCAGCCGACGACCATCGAGGTGACAAAATCCGATCTGACAACAGGCGTGGAGTTGAACGGAGCATCCCTTTCTGTTCTGGATGAGGATGGAAACGTGATCGACAGCTGGACTTCCGTAAAGGATGAGCCTCATGTGATCAAATATCTGACTGTTGGAAAAACCTATATCCTCCGTGAATCCCTTGCACCGCTTGGTTATTTAAAGACTACGGATGTGAAATTCACCATCGAGGATACCGCAGAAATACAGAAAGTGGAAATGCAGGACCATGTACCGAAAGCACTGCTGATCGTAAACAAGAAGGGCGAATTTCTCGATAAGATCACCCTGCTGGATAACGTCAAAGGTGTTGTGGAACATTTCTTTGAGTACATTACAGGAAGCCTGACAGACGTTACCTTCGAAATCCGTGCTGCCGAAGATATCAAAGCAGCTGATGGCGTAAGCCCGGACTATTATTCCAAGGACGAACTGGTAGCAACTGTAACTACCGATGCAAACGGTGTTGCAGAAGTATCTGACCTTCCGGTTGGAAAATATTATGTCAAAGAGGTAGGCACAGCATATGGTTATATCCTGGATGAAGAACCACGATATGTAGATCTTTCCTACCGCGATCAGGATACCCCGGTTGTCGTATACGATGAGGACTGGCAGAACAACCGCCAGAAGGTGAAAGTGAACGTCCTGAAGAAAGAAAAGGATACCGACCGTGTATTAAAAGGCGGCATCTTTGGATTGTACACTAGGAACGACATCCTGTCCGCATCTGGAAAGGTGCTGATGGAAGCAGATACCCTGATCGAGTTAAAAACAACAGATGTAGATGGAAAGATTTCCTTTATTGCAGACCTGCCGATTGACGGAACCTATTATGTGAAGGAGCTGTATGCACCGGATGGATTTGTTACCACCGGAGAAGAACAGGAATTTGTTTTTGAGTACCAGGGAGACAAAGAAGCAGAAGTGTCCTATGAGTTCGTATTTGAAGATGAGCCGACAACCGTGGAACTTTCCAAAACCGATCTGACCACAGGCGAGGAACTGCCGGGAGCCAGATTACAGCTGACGGATGAAAACGGGGCTGTTGTTGAGGAATGGACATCCACCAAGGAGCCGCACATCATCAAAGAATTGGTTGTAGGAAAATCGTACACCCTGACAGAAACCAAGCCGGCCGATGGATATGCCACTGCGGAAAGCATCACATTCACCGTGGAGAATACTGTAGAGATCCAGAAACAGGTAATGGAAGATGATGTGACCAAAGTGGAGATCAGCAAAACGGATATTACCGGAGATAATGAGATCGAAGGAGCCAAACTGACCATCACAGATGAAAATGGCAATATCGTAGAAACCTGGACTTCCGGTAAAGAGCCGCATTATATCGAAAAACTTCCAATCGGTAAATACACCCTGAAAGAAGAGCAGGCTCCAAACGGTTATGTCGTTTCGGAAGAGATCACCTTCGAGGTGGCAGACACCGCAGAGATCCAGAAGGTAGCCATGAAAGATGATACCGCAAAGGGACGTCTGATCATTGAGAAAACGGACAAGGATACCGGAGCTGCACTGAAAGGTGCGGAATTTGAATTGAGGGATGCCGATGGCAAAGTGGTAGAAACCCTGACCACTGATGAAAACGGTCATGCAACCAGCGGACTGCTTGCAATCGGAACTTATAAGGATGGCAAATTTGATAAGGCAGCCATTTATTATCTGGTTGAGACCAAAGCACCGGAAGGATATCAGATGGATGAGACCAAGCATGAAGTGACATTTACTTATGTAGATGACAAAACCCCAGTGATTGAAGTCATCCAGAAAGTGACGAACGAGAAGCTGCCGGAGGACACCCCGTCTGTAAGTAACCCGAAAACAGGCGATGACACCAACCTCTGGTTTCCGGCCCTGTGCCTAATCCTTTCCACAGGCGGTCTGATCGGCATGGGTGTGGCATCCAGAAGAAAGAAGAAAAAAGGGGGCAGATAGGCTGAAACAATTATATTTTGCGTATGGAAGCAACATGGATCTGGACCAGATGGCATATCGGTGTCCACAGGCGGAGATGGTAGAAACCGTCCGCCTGGAGGGGTATCGGCTGACCTTTGCAGCCGCAGGAAGCGGTCTTGCCACCATCTTCCCGGAAGAGGGAAGCCATGTGGACGGCGTCCTCTGGTCACTGACCGGGGACTGCGAAAAGAGCCTAGATCTTTATGAAGGCTATCCTGATTTTTACGACAAACAGGAAATCACCGTCAAGAATAAAGGCGGAAGAGAGATCAAAGCCATTGTCTATATCATGACAAAAGATTACATGCAGAACTTTAATCCGCCCGGACGGTCGTACCTGACCGGAATCTTAAAGGGCTGCAGACAGAACCAGATTCCGACAGAGCCGATCCTGAAAGCAGCCAGAAAACCGCCTGTGCCGGGACAGACGCAGAAAAGCCAGCCAAAGAAGCAGAGGAAAGCCGGACAGGAACGATGAAAATCGCGAAAAAACTTTTTCAAACGGTATGCCTTGCAGCACTTTTCTTAAGTGCCGGGTTCCTGCTTTACCATATGGTATATCTCCCAATGGAGAACAAAAAGCTGGTGGCAGAGCTGAAAGGGAATTTCCCGGAGCCGGAAGCTCCGGGAGCCTCAGGATCTGAAAAGAAAGACCAACCAGCTGGGAGAAAATGCCCGGTGGCTGCGGTAGACCTTGTTTCTCTCCAGGAACAATACCCGGATGTGCAGGGATGGCTGACCATACCGGATACCGGGATTGATTACCCGGTGCTTCAGTCCGAACAGGAGAATGGGGAGTTTTACCTGAAACGGAATTACAAAAAGGAATATGACATCAACGGAAGCCTGTTTTTACAGGCAGACTGTAAAGTGTCCGAAAGCAGGAATCTCATCATTTACGGTCACAACATGAACAGCGGGGCGATGTTCGGAAACCTGGACTTATATGCAGGGGAAGATTATTATAACGCCCATCGTTTTGCTTATCTTCAGACAGAGGACGGCATTCAGGAGTATAAGATTGTCACGGTACTGAAAGCAGACCGGAATCTGTTCCCATTCCAGCAGAAACTTCCAGATGTGGTGGCCGTGCAAGAGTACCTAAAAGTAGCCAAGCGGAGGGAAGTGTTCGAAACCGGAGATGATTACCTGAAGTGTATATACGATAAGGTTTTGACGCTCGTCACGTGTTCATATGAATGGAGCGGTGCCAGGAATATCGTCCTGGCGGTGCCGGTTTCCGGGGCAGTGTGGAGTCAGAAGTGTTCGTAAGTACCCGAAAAGTGCAGAAAATGAGACAAATAATGACCGCATGGACAGGGATGTGTTCAAAACAGGGGAGTATATAAAGGGTGTATGCCAGGTATATTCAGATGGAAAATGTGTTCAAAAGTGGAAACTTTGGTAAATACTCTACGGAATATCAGCGAATGCTCTAACAAAAAGTGTCTGAAAGCCCCCAAAAAGTGTAGAAAATGAGACAAATGATGACCGCACAGACTGGGAAGTGTTCAAAACAGGGGGATTATGTAAGGGTGTGTGTTGGTAGTATTCAGGTGGAAAAAAGTGTCTGAACGTACTAGAAAAGTGCAGAATGTGAGACAGCTCATAATCCAGATCCGGCAGGAAGTGTTCCAAAAAGGAGTGCTTTCTGCTGGATCTATTTAGTTTATAACGAGCAGCGAGTTTTGACTCGTTGGAAAGGATGGTAATAATTATGAAACGATTTTATACAGCAGAATCCGTAACGGAAGGACATCCGGATAAGCTCTGCGACTTAATTGCAGACAGTATTCTGGATGCGTGTCTGAAAGAGGACGAAAATTCCAAGGTGGCCTGCGAAGTGCTGGCTACTAAAGGGAACATCATTGTGGCAGGAGAGATCACCAGCCGATATGAGCCACAGGTGTTTGAAATCGTCAGAAAGGTGTTGGAGAGTGCAGGCTATGAAGCAGATGGAATCCATATGGATGCCCTCATCCACAAACAGAGTCCGGATATCGCCGGGGCAGTGGAACGTTCCAGAGAACGCAGGACAGGAACTGTTTCTGTTCAGAGCGGACTTGCCAATGGAGCCGGGGATCAGGGAATCATGGTGGGATACGCCTGCGATGATACGCCGCAGCTTATGCCGATGCCAGTGGTTCTGGCGAACCGCATTGTAAGAGAACTGTCTGCAAGCCGTAGAAGCGGATATATCATGGGAATCCTGCCGGACGGAAAAGCACAGGTGACCGTGGAATACGAAGATGACAGACCTGTCCGTCTGGATACGGTCGTTGTGTCCTGTCAGCATGAAAAGGAAAAATCCCTTCGGAAGCTGGAGCATGAGATCCGGGAGAAAGTGCTGCGCCCGGCACTCCGCATGCTGCCGCCGGATGAGGATACCAAGATCCTGATTAATCCATCGGGCAGATTTGTGTGCGGAGGTCTGGATGCAGACACCGGACTGACCGGAAGGAAGCTGATGGTGGATACCTACGGTGGTCTGGTACCGCATGGCGGCGGTGCATTTTCCGGGAAGGACTGTTCCAAAGTTGACCGATCCGGGGCGTATATGGCTCGTTACATCGCCAAAAACATGGTGGCTGCCGGACTTGCCAGCCGATGTCAGGTGTCCCTTGCCTATGCCATCGGGGTTGCCCAGCCAGTCATGGTGCAGGTGGATACCTTTGGAACCGGAAAGATTTGTGCGGATGACTGCCTCGCCGCTGCGATTCCTCTGGTGTTTGGGCTTACCCCAAGCCAGATTAGTGACACCCTGCACCTGAAGCGGCCGATCTACCGACAGAGTGCCGTGTTCGGGCATTTTGGAAGAAAGGAATTCCCGTGGGAGAAAACGGATAAGGCAGAGCAGCTCCGGGATACCGTACTGTAATGCCGTGGATTCCGGAAGAAGAGATCAAACGGGCAAGGGAGATCACCGCCATTGAGTACCTGAAGAAATACCAGCCGAACCGCCTGAAAAAATCTTCAGCCAGAAATGAATGGGAGCTGACAGACCACGATAGCTTTAAAATCAACGAGCTCACCAGCCAGTGGCACTGGAAATCCAGAGATATCGGGGGAACTAGTGCCTTAAATTTCCTGATCCATGTAGATGGGTGTTCCTTTCTGGAGGCAGTGCAAATGCTGAAAGATGAGTATCCCACCTACATCCCTCCGCCTGTGGAGACAAAGCCCAAAAAGCTGTTTGTCCTGCCGCCAGCCAGCCCGGACTGCCGCAGGGTGTTCCGATATCTGAAAGAGCGCGGAATCAGTGGAGAGGTCTTACAGCAGTGTGTTCATCTGGGAATCCTCTATGAGAGCCTGCCCTATCACAATGCTGTGTTCGTAGGCCGGGACGAAAATCAGGTGGCAAGATATGCTTTCCTGCGTGGGATTTACGATGCCAGCGGAAAGGCTTTTAAGATGGAACAGGCTGGAAGCGAAAAGGCATACGCTTTTTGTGTTCCGGCACAAACAGGATGCAGACGGGTTGCCGTTTATGAAGCCTGTGTGGATGTGCTGGCTCACATGACACTGGAACAGGGAAGCCGGGATAAGTACCGTCTGGAGCTTGGCGGGATCAGTGCACCAAAAGAAGGGCAGAGCCAGCGGAGTATGAAAAAGCCGCAGGCACTGGAACATTTTCTGTCCCAGCACCCGGAGATTACCGAGATTGAAGTATGTACCGACAATGACTTTGCCGGACGGTGGGCGTGTGAACATATCCGAAAAGCCTACGAGGGAAGCTATCGGATCATCGAGAACCTGCCGGAGATCGAAGGGGCAGACTGGGCAGATATGGCAAAGATGGCTGCCCGAACACCGGAGAAACGGCAGAGAAAGGAAGTGAGGTGATGCCTATCAAAGAAAAAATAGAAGTGGAAATGCTGTCCCCTCTGATGGCAGAGTTTATCCCGGACTATTCAGATATTGTGGATCTGGATGATGCGGAACCATTGGAAGGACCTGACCTGGTGCAGTATCAGCCATCTATAGCAGAAAAGGTTGACGAGATCAACCGGCTCGGTATGCCTGACAACCAGCCATGCAACCTGATTGATTATTTTGACCGAAATAAGGACATTAAGGAAAAAGTGGAACGCATTACAATGGCGGTAAAAGAACAGGATGGTGTTTTATATGGCTGTGCAAACCTGACACTCCGGGAGAATCTGACACCAGAGGAATACCGTGTGGTGGGGCAGTATCTGAGAGGCCAGTACAGCGATGGCTGGGGAGAAAGTCTGGAACAACGGGAGATCAAGGTAGACGGCGGTGAATTATACTTACATTTCTATGTCGGTGCCGGCTCGGATTTCCAGATACAGGTGAAAGCACCAGAAAACGAGATGCAGGAACAGCAGCCGAAACCAAATCCGTCCCGTCCGAAGCTGAAGCTCTTAGGGCATGACGGAAATATTTTCTCAATCCTTGGGGATGCCTCAAGATTGCTCAGATGTGCCGGGATGTCCGAACAGACCAACGAGATGGCAGACCGTGTCCACAAGAGTGGCAATTATTATGAAGCACTGGGAATCATCAGCGAATATGTGGAAACCGAACTGTCGGATCACCGTGAACAGCGCAGAACACCGAGAAAAGAAGTACCAAAAAAAGAGGATACCTGCCGATGAGCAGTTCCATAGATAGAAGCACTTCCAGAGAAATCTGGGAAATAAGCAAGAGGAAGGATGATGCCTATGGGAAATACCCTGAAACTTGAAGATCTTTTAAAACCGGACTGTCTGCCGGATGAGTCTGCCGGAGGGGAGAACTGGCGTATCTTGCATGGGGATACCTTAAAGCTGGTAAAAGGATTCCAGCCGGGGATTTTTGATGCAGTCGTGACCGATCCGCCCTATGCGTCCGGGGGAACCAAGCAGAATGAACGCAACCGCACCACCAACCAGAAGTATAGCAGCATGAAAGCAGAGAATGCCCTTCCGGACTTTGATGGGGATAACAAGGATCAGCGTTCCTGGACCCACTGGATGGCAGAATGGCTGTACGATGTGCGGAAAGCCTGCAAGAGAGGGGCTCCGATCTGCCTTTTTATTGACTGGAGACAGTACCCGTCTATCACCGATGCCCTTCAGTGGGCAGGCTGGATCTGGAGAGGAACTGCAGTCTGGGACAAAGGAAATTCCCGTCCGCAAAAAGGCAGGTTTCGCCAGCAGGCAGAATACATCGTGTGGGGAAGCAACGGTCCGATGCCAATCAACCGCCCGGTGTCCTGTCTTCCGGGTGTGTTCCGTTATGGGAATCCCCAGAACCGCATCCATGTGACAGAAAAGCCGCTCCAACTGATGAAGGATGTCATCCAGATCTGCGAGCCGGGCGGCCTGATCTTAGACCCGTTTGCCGGAGCTGGCACGACCATCCTTGCGGCGACAGAGTCGGGCTATCAGGCAGTCGGCATCGAAGTGACGGATGCATATTATAAGCTGGGAAGCGACCGTGTCCGTATCGCACTGGAAGCCGGGGCAGAAGCAGAGAATAAAGAACCACAGTAACCGGATGTCTGCCAGACATCTGAAAAAAGGAAGAAAAGAATCCAGATGTCCACAAGACATCCACAGAGCCGGAATGCTTTGTGGGTGTTTCTTTTTGGAAAAACGCCGGGCAGAGGAAACTTGTCTGGTCAGGAAAGGAGATGGTCGTATTGGAACAGGCACTTGCTTATGTCTGCTGCTCTGCAGAAGAGGGAAAGACCAAAGTACAGCGGTACTGCCGGAAGATCTACGAACTGGGATATGTGCCGATCTGTCCGCAGTACAGCTTTTCCCCATTCCTTGATGATGGGGATGCGGAGGATATGCAGGCTATGCGGAGAATGTCCCATCAGATCTTAAGACGGTGCAGGATGGTGGTCGTCTGCGGAAAAGAGACCACCGGGACGATGAACACGGAGATCAGCATGGCTGACAGACTCCATATCATCTGTACCACGCTGGATGGGTTAAGCAAAATCAAAGAAAACGAATAATTCCGAAAAACGATAGGTTCAGAGGGGACGAAGCAAAATGCGACTGGTTTTGCAAGCATAGCGTTTGGATATCCAAACGCACTTTGGGGAGAACCCCAATCCCCCATATCGAGCCGTAAACAGACGAAAGGAGAACGAAAAAATGTTGGGATTTATACTTGGCACAATGACCGGAGGAGTAATGGGAGTTTTTGCAATGTGTCTTTTCATAGCTGGGAAGCGTGAGGATGAGGCACTGGAGCGGTGCCGGATGAAACGGAAGGAGATCATCGACCACGGCGTGTGCATCTGTTTTGTAAACAGCCAGGGAGAGGAACTATTCCGTCTGGCAGACGGGGAAAGCCTTGTGCAGAATGCCCCAAATGGAGAGCGGAATGTATCCACCTGCCATTATCTGGATGCAGAATCTGCCATGATCGATGGGAAGAAATGGAACCTTCTGGAATTTGCGAAAGAGATGGAGAAAAGAGGAATCATGCTTGCCCCGATGGAACTGTGCCGGGTACCGGAAAGGGGGTGAGGCCTATATGAAGAAAAAGATTATTGCTGCAGCCGTAGCCATTGGCGTGCTGACAGGATTCCTGATCTGGAAAAACCGTGAAATGTAAGGAAACGATCAATAACCCGTTGGAAAGCAGGTGAAGAGATGAGAAAAAGAAACCATGTGATACCAGTCCGCCTCAATACAAAGGAGCTGCGTTTTCTGGAAGAGCAGGTAGAAAAAAGCGGCCTGTCCCGTGAGGAATACATCCGTTCCATTGTCATGGGCGGCGAAGTCCGGGCAAGACCCTGTGAACATCATACCGAACTTTTAAGGAAAGTATCCGGTCTGTGCAACAATGCCAATCAGCTTGCCCATGTAGCCAATGGATGTGGGATGGCAGGGGAAGAGAATATTCGGGAAATGCTCCGCATGACGAAAGAGACATGGAGGCTGGTCAAAGAGGAATGGTAGCCGATGGCATACACCAGTATCATCCCGGTCAGCCGTCTGGACAATTCCATTACTTACATTCGAAACAAGGATAAGACCACAAAGAAAGGACAAAGTGCCGGCTCTCTGGAAGAAGCTATTCAATATGCAATGAACCGGGACAAGACGGAGCGTTCCATTTTTGAGAATGCCATTGGCTGTGTCTGTGAGACTGCTTATCAAGATATGGTAGATACAAAGAAACGATACAACAAGATGGACGGGGTGCAGGGCTTCCATCTGGTGCAGAGCTTTGCCAAAGGGGAAGTCACCCCGGAACTTGCCCACCAGATTGGCATGGAGCTGGCAGAAAGACTCCTTCAGGGAAAATATGAAGCTGTCATCACCACTCATTTGAACACGGAGCATTACCACAACCATATCGTGTTTAATTCCGTGAGCATGAAAGATGGGAAAAAGTACCATAGTAACAGCAGGAGCTACTACGAGGATGTGCGGAAAACTTCGGATGCCTTATGCCTGAAATACGGCTTATCAGTTATCGAACCGAAAAATGGCAAAGGGAAATCTTATGCCCAGTGGATGGCAGAACAGGACGGAAAGCCAACCTGGAGAACCTCGATCCGTCTGGATATCCGTGATGCGGTGGCAGAAAGCTTCACATGGAAACAATTTCTGGACCAGATGAAGCAGAGAGGATATCAGTGGAAGCTGAATCGGAAGTACATCGCATTGAAAGCACCGGGGATGGAACGGTATATCCGTCTGCGGAGCCTTGGGAAGAATTACTCAGAAGAGAGCATCCGGCAGTGGATCTTACAGCCCAAGAGCAGGACAACTGCTGGAAAAGAAGGAGCTTCCCAGCCCCCGAAAAAGAAGTTAAAAGGGATACAGGCCCTGTACTATTCCTATTTGTATCAGATGGGTGTTCTAAAGCAGAAGCCGAAAAGAATCTCCCCAGTGCTCCGGGCAGATATCCGAAAACTGGATGCCAGGATCGAGCAGATGGAATTTCTTCAGAAGTATCAGATTACCACCCGTGAAGAACTGATGGCATACCGAACCCCGTTGGAAGAACAGGTGCAGGCACTCACAAAAGAACGGAAGCGGCTCTACCGGAGCGAACCGGACAGTGTTAGGATCGGTCAGATCACCGAAAAACTGAGGCCGCTTCGGAAGGATATCCGTCTTTGCATCCGGATCGAACAGCAGTCTAAAGAGATGGAAGAAAAGATGCGTCTGGCAGAGCAGATCCAGAGACAGGCAGAACAGACGGAGAAAAACAGACAACCGAGAACAGAAAGCAGGTGAACAGTATGAATTATGGAGGCGATGCGGCGGATCAGATCGTCCGGTATTCCTTGGACGGCGTGGACCACGGGCTCAGACTTTCGGGTACGCTGGCAAAGCATCTGGCGGTATTTGTTGCCGCCGTATTAAAAGACCAGAAGAAAACGAGGGGCAGAACTCGGATGGTGCGGATGTTAAAGGAGAACAAGCCATTGAAGTTCTTTACTGTGCCGTCTGACCGCTTGCGTGAATTCTGCAGTGAGGGCAGGAAGCGAGGGTTGCTCTATGTGATTATCCGTGATAAAAAGAACCCGGAGATGAGCGAGGTCATGGTCTTTGCGGATGACGCAGCCAAGGTCAACCGGGTTATGGATAAGATGAATCTTGATTTTGTAAGAAGTGAAGTCGGGGAAGCTGTCCATGAGGTAACCGCTGGAATGGAAGCACCGGAAACCGAAACAGTACAGAAAATCGTACAGATGCCAGAGGGCGAGGTGCAGTTTGAGATCAGCGATCTGGACGAAGCATTCCAGGTCGGTGACATGGATTTTTCTCAAGGAGAGAAGAATCAGAATCATCCTGAAAAGGAGTCTTCCGAACCGGAAAATTTTATCCCGGTGCAGGAAGAGGGGGAAGAGAATCTGTCCGGCTTTTCCTTGCACAGCAGAAATATTTCTACCGGGCAGGAAAACGGGACTGATGGAGCAAAGCCAAGGGAACAGGAGCGTCCCAGTGTCCGCCGGGAGCTGGAGAACATCAAACGGGAGAAAGCAGAGGAATCCCAGAAGCGGAGCCGGGAAAAGAACCGTGGACCAAAGAAAACGCAGAAGAAAGCGAGAAATAAACGAAAGGTGAAAGCGAGGTAGAAGATGGACCTGACAAAATTTTTAGGGCAGGACACGCAGGAACCGTCCGCCCAGCGGCTATCGAAAGAGGAATATGCCGCACAGAAAAAGCAGGAGAGGGAAGAAATCTGGGGTATGATCGATGGAAAGGCACAGGAGATCTTCCAGAATGGGGACTCCTTAAAAGGATTCCTTGATTTTATGGGACAGTGTAAGCCACAGAGGACAGACAACCTGTTCCTGCTCTATGCACAGAACCCGGAGATCCGGCAGATTAAGACCTTTGAAAAATGGAAAGAAGAAGGCAAAGTAGTCAAGACCGGAAGCAAGGAATACAACTTCATTGTCGGACAGGAATACGAAAAGGATGGTGTCATCCAGCAGGGATACTCCATCCAGAAAGCCTATGACATCAGCCAGATTCGCACCAAACAGCCGGAAGAGGCGGAGCCAAAACCGATGGACCAGTTGATGGAAGCACTGCTGACCGACAGCGAGGTACGGATTCAGATCGCAGACAACCTGCCGGATAAGGTACAGGCACAGTATATCCCGAATCAGCGGACGATCTATGTCCGAAACGGCATGAGTGAAAATACAACATTCCATTCCATCAGCCGGGAACTGGCGTATGCATCTCTTGACCATCACGATGGAAGCTACAGCCGGGCAGGGGTAGCGGCACAGGCTTATTGTGCGGCGTATGTGACAGCACAGAAATATGGCGTGGATGTCTCCGGCTTTTCCTTTGACAAGGTATGCCAGATGCAGGCATTCGGACAGAAAGATCCGAAAGAACTCCGCTCCTTTATTCAGAATGTAAAGAGCGCAGCCTATTCCATCGGCAAGCAGGTAGACCGCAACCTCGGCAAAAGTGAGCAGGAATTTATGCCCGATGAATTTGCCGTCCCAGAGGAGAAATCAGAGAAACCAGCCAAGAACAAAAAGTCCCCGGAACGCTGATAAAAGGGGTTTTTCCGGCTCTTTTGCAGTAGCTTTCCGGGAGGAAGTGTGGTATGTTGTGGTTGAGAAAAAAGAGGAAAAAAGGAGGCTCGCCTATGACAAGAATGCGATATGTAAAGATGGACCGGATCATGAACCATATGCTGATCCATGCCCTCCGGGAAGTGTTCCGGCAGGAAAAAGAACAGGGGCTTCCGGTGGATACCACACGGGATCTGGTTCTGAAGCTGGCAGAGCAGGAAGAAGGAAAGCTCTACCTGACAGAAGCTGAACACACCAAATCTGTAGAAGCTTTAAACAAGCTCCGGGACACATACCTGAAAAACGGACGCTATTCCGATGGGATCGACAGTGTCCTGTTAAAGATCATGAAATCCAGATACCGCCGCCCATACCGTGGACGGGGAAGATAAAGAAAGGATGTGGTACGAATATACAGAAATATGACACAAGAAAGAATAGAAGCCATGAGGAGAAGATATCCGCCGGGAACAGAGGTCACGCTTAACAGCATAGAGGGGGAGAGCCACATGCCACCCGGCTTAAAAGGTAAGGTGGATATGGTAGACGATGCAGGGCAGATCCATGTAAACTGGGAGAATGGAAGCAGCCTTGCCCTCGTTCCTGGAGTGGACAGCTTCCACATCACGGATCTGCCGAGAGCAGAGAGGCCAAAACAGCAGCCATCCCGGTAACAAACAGCCGGAAGTCAGACTGGGTGATCTGGCTTGCCGGACTGCCTGTCATCTGGTGGGCAGCGATCCTGATTGCGGATGCTATTCAGCCGGGCAGGAATCTTTTTGAGCTGATGGAGGTTCTAACGGAAAAACTGAACCACCCCTTCCAGCTTCATTATACGGAATATACCATCAAGTCGGTGCTGGTCTGCACGTTACTTTACGCAGCCGGGATCGGCATTTTTTATTCCAGCCAGAAGAACTACCGCAGAGGGGAAGAACATGGTTCCGCCAGATGGGGTGATGCCCGGCAGATCTGTAAGAAATACAGCCAGAAGCCGTACTCCCAGAACATCCTGCTGACGCAGAACTTCCGCATCAGCCTGGACACCCACGAGCACCGCAGATGTCTCAACATCCTCGTGGTGGGAGGCTCCGGTGCAGGAAAATCCAGAGGCTTTGCCCTGCCGAACATCATGCAGTGCTGCTGCTCGATGGTCATTACAGACCCCAAAGCCGAGCTGCTCCGAAAGACAGGCGGTCTGCTGGAAAAGAAAGGATATGAGGTGCGTGTCTTTGACCTCATCAATCCCGACACATCTTTTTGCTACAATCCATTCGAGTACGTCCACGATGACAAAGACGTACTCCGTCTCATTTCCAATCTGATACAAAACACCACACCCAAAGGTTCCCAGTCCTCCGATCCGTTCTGGGAGAAGAGCGAGACAGCACTGCTTCAGGCACTGATGCTGTATCTGCTCCATGAAGCTCCGCCGGAAGAACAGAACTTCGCCATGATCATGGAGATGTTAGGCTCGGCACAGGTAAAAGAAGAGGATGAGGACTACGAGTCCCCTCTGGACATTTTGTTTGACCGTCTGGAGATGCGGGACCCGGACAGCATTGCCGTCAAGCAGTACCACATTTACAAGCAGGCGGCAGGAAAGACCGCCAAGTCCATCCTGATCAGTGTTGGTGTCCGTCTGGCAGCCTTCAACCTGCCGCAGATCGCCAAGCTGACCAATACCGATGAACTGGATCTTTCCAGCATGGGCGAAAGAAAAGTTGCCCTTTTCTGCTGTATTCCGGATGCGGACACCTCTTTGAATTATCTGGTAGGTATGATCTACAGCCAGCTTTTCCAGACTCTTTATTATATGGCAGACCGTGTGCATGGCGGTGCCCTCCCGGTTCCGGTCAACTGCATCATGGATGAGTTTCCAAACGTATCCCTGCCAAATGAGTTTGAGAAGATCCTGGCAACCTGCCGATCCCGTTCCATTTACTGCAGCATCATCATCCAGAACATGAGCCAGCTAAAGGCTCTGTTCAAGGACTCCTGGGAAAGTCTGGTGGGCAACTGCGATGAGTTTTTATACCTGGGCGGCAACGAAAAAGAGACACACAAATATGTGTCAGAATTACTGGGGAAAGAAACCATAGACACCAATACCTACGGGCAGACCAAAGGAAAATCCGGCAGCTACTCCACCAACTTCCAGCAGAGCGGAAGGGAGCTGTTACAGCCGGATGAAGTCCGTATGCTGGACAACCAGAATGCTCTTCTGTTTATCCGTGGGGAGCGGCCCATACTGGATGCCAAGTATGACCTGATGAAGCATCCCAACATCCGGTATACCGAGGACGGCGGTGCCGGACCGTTCAACTATGCGAAAGCACCGCTGGCGCATGACGATTTTACCTTTGACGAAACAAGATATGACGATTACGAACTGCTTCTGGATGAGGACATCATCGGGGAGCTTTTTTGATGGGAGGAATGCCAATGAATTTACTGAAAAATAAGAAACACACAGAAACCAGGAAAGAGACCGCACCGCTGAAGATGAAGAGAGGGCAGAAGAAACTGTTTGCTCTGTATGCAGTCATGGTACTGTCAATCTGCATTGGGGCGACCTGCGTTTATGCCGCAGGCGATCCGCTGACCGTAGTCAATAACCTGTCCACGTTTATCTTTTCCCTGATCCGAGCCATTGGCCTGATCCTGCTGGGATTTGGTATTGTGCAGGTCGGTCTGTCCTTAAAGAGCCACGATCCAAGCCAGAGGGCAAACGGATTTCTGACACTGGCAGGCGGTATCATCATTACCTTTGCAAAAGAGATCCTGGACCTGATCATGGGATAGGAGAAGAGTCCAGAAGGGGAGCCATGCGAAATGCCGGCTCCCTGCTCACTTTTGAGGATGGGAGGTGAAACTGTTTGAGTGATAACTGGATCGTACAGAATCTAAATTCTGCCTTGCAGACCTGGAGCGACAAGCTGGCTGAGATCTGGACACTGCTGACGCAAAGCCCGGAGAATTTCAAGGGCGGGGCGATCTGGAGCGTGATGACGAACATCAACGGTGGACTGAAAGCCATCGGGTACGGCCTGCTGGTTCTGTTCTTTGCGGCGGGGCTTGTGAAAACCTGTGGGAGCTTCACGGATATGAAAAAGCCGGAACATGTAGTGAAAGCCTTTATCCGTTTTGCACTGGCACAGGGAGCCGTCATGTCCGGCATGGAGCTTTTGACCGCGATCTTTTCCATTGTGCAGGGCATCGTAACAAATATCATGTCCCACTCCGGGATGGCGGGTGGAACTGTAACGGAGCTGCCCTCGGAGATCGTGGACAAGATCGAAGCGGTGGGGATGCTGGAATCTATCCCTTTGTGGATCGTAACTTTATTAGGAAGCCTGCTGATTACGGTATTGTCATTTGTCATGATTCTGACTGTATACGGGAGAATGTTTAAGCTGTATATGTACACAGCCATCGCACCGATTCCATTGGCAACCTTTGCCGGGGAGCCAACCCAGTCTGTAGGAAAGAACTTTATCCGTTCCTACGCCGGGGTATGTCTGGAAGGAGCCATCATCGCACTGGCCTGCATCATCTTTTCGGTGTTTGCATCAAGTCCGCCGGCCATCGGGGACACCAGCCTGTCCGCCGTGACCATTGTCTGGAATTACGTCGGGGAACTGGTATTTAACCTGCTGGTACTGGTCGGGGCAGTCAAGGCATCCGACCGTATCGTAAAAGAAATCATGGGATTATAGGAGGCGAAAAAAATGGAAGAACCAAAGACACTGAGCTACGACTGGCAGTATGGCCGGGAGGAATTATTTCTCAGGGTAGACAGTTACATGAGCGATGACAATCTCTATATCGGGCTTTACCATATGGAAGATGGATACCCGGAAAGCTTTGCAGACCTTACGGTAAACCTGCCTTTTGCTCCGCTGGGCGGTATCAATGAAGCCTATATCGACCACAATTTCAGCAAAGAAAAGCTTCGTTTTATAAAGCAGCATAAGCTGGGAACGATACAGCCGGATACCGCATCCTCCGGTTACTGCATCTTCCAGAGGGTTGCATTCGACCTGAAAAAACTGGCAGAGCTTGATCCGGAAGGAACAAAAAGATTTATGGAAAGAAATGGCATCCGGCAAAGGGATGTACCAAAACAGAAACAAAAGAAAAAACAGAGATTACAAAGAGAAAGGTAGAAAACAACATGGAAGTGAAAATGAATAAAGAAATCCGAGACTATCAGGAGTCAATGTTCTGGGGCTTAAGTTTCCGGCAGTGCCTATTTTCGGTACTGGCGATTCTGTCAGCCCTTGGTATTTATTTCCTCACCCGGAAATATGCCGGGGAACAGGTAACCGGATGGCTGTGCGTGCTTGGGGCGGCTCCCTTTGCAGCCTGCGGCTTTTTCCGTTACCACGGCATGACGGCAGAACAGTTCGCATGGGCAGTCATCAAATCCGAACTGCTGTACCCGAAACGGCTGGTATTCAAATCAGAGAACCTGTACTTTTCCTGCATGGAAGAGAGCCTGCGGCTGGGTGAAAAGATGATGGGAAACGGAGCGGAGTTTCTGGAGAAGAAGCGGACGAAACAGAAGAAACCAAAGAAGCCAGGAGGAAGGGGTGATGCCCTTGATTAAAACCCTGAGTCAGACACTGAAACAGGACAAAGAAAAATTCAAAGTACCGAGGTCTGTCCAGCAGGCGATCCCGATCCGCAAGATCTGGCCGGACGGTATTTTTCAGGTGGAGAGCAAGTATTCCCGGACATTCCGGTTTACGGATATCAACTATTCCATTGCCAGCAAAGCGGATAAGACAGAGATGTTCCTGGACTACTCCGAACTTTTAAATGCACTGGATTCCGGCTGTACGGCGAAGATTACCCTGAACAACCGTAAGATCAACAAGGAAGAGTTTGAGCAGTCCCTGCTGATTCCAATGAAAGGAGATGGACTGGACGAGTACCGGAAAGAGTATAACGATATGCTCCTTTCCAAGATCTCCGGTACCAACAACAGCATTTACCAGGAACGCTATCTGACCGTCAGCGTCCACAAGAAGAACATCGATGAAGCCAGGACATACTTCGCCCGTGTGGGAACGGATATCATCACCCATCTGGCCAAGCTGTCCTCCATCGGGGAAGAGCTGGATGCAGAACAGAGGCTCCAGATTTTCCGGGACTTTTTCAAGGCAGACGTTCCGCAGAGCTTTCCGTTTGACATGAAAGCCTTTGCGAAAAATGGACACAGCTTCAAGGACTGGATCTGCCCGGACACGATGGAGTTCCACAACGACCATTTCAAGCTGGGCGAGCAGTACGGCAGAGTCCTTTTTATGGAAGATTACGCCAGCTATGTGAAAGACGAGATGATCTCCGAACTGTGCAGCCTTGGCAGGAATCTGATGCTGTCTATTGACATCATCCCGGTACCAACAGATGAAGCAGTGCGTGAGATCCAGAACCGACTGCTGGGCGTAGAGACCAACGTAACGAACTGGCAGAGACGCCAGAATGCAAACAATAATTTTTCCGCCGTGGTTCCCTATGATATGGAGCTTCAGAGAAAAGAAACCAAGGAGATGCTGGACGACTTGACTACCAGGGACCAGAGGATGATGTTCGGTATCCTGACAATGGTACATATGGCAGAAAGCGAGAAACAACTGGATTCTGATACGGAAACCCTGTATTCCATTGCAAGAAAACACCTCTGCCAGATGGCAACCCTGAAATGGCAACAGGTCGATGGACTGAATACCGTCCTGCCGTATGGTCTGCGGAAGATCGATGCGGTGCGTACCCTTACCACAGAGTCCACTGCCGTCTTGATTCCGTTCCATACACAGGAGATCATGCAGCCGGGCGGCATTTATTATGGGCAGAATGCAGTCAGCAAAAATATGCTGGTGGCAGACCGAAGAAAGCTGTTAAATGGAAATTCCTTCCGACTGGGAGTCAGCGGTTCTGGAAAAAGTTTCTCGGCAAAAGAAGAGATCGTAGACCTTGCCCTTTCCACGGAAGATGACATCCTCATCCTCGATCCGGAGTCCGAGTTTGCTTCACTGGTGGAAGCCTTAAACGGCGAGGTCATCCGGATTTCGGCAACCTCCGATACCCATCTGAATGCACTGGACATGGACTCCGCCTATGGCAATGACCGTAACCCTCTGATTGAAAAGTCAGAATTTATCCTATCCCTCTTTGAGCAGCTTGTAGGAGCCGGAAACCTTTCAGCAAAGGAGAAATCCATCCTTGACCGCTGTACCGCAGATGTGTACCGGGATTATATGAGGGGTGGATACCAAGGGCAGGTGCCGACCTTAAAGGACCTGTACCGACAACTCATGCTCCAGCCGGAGGAAGAAGCCAGAGGGCTGGCTCTGTCTTCGGAACTGTTTATCAATGGCAGTCTGAACACCTTTGCCCAGGAAACCAATGTCAACACGAAGAGCCGTATCATCGACTATGACATCCGGGAGCTGGGCGAACAGCTGATGCCCCTTGGCATGCTGGTCACACTGGATTCCATTTTTAACCGTGTGATCCAGAACTGGAAGAAGGGAAAAACGACATGGATCTTTGCGGATGAGTTTTATCTGCTGTTCCGCTATGAATACAGTGCGGACTTTTTCTACCGCCTGTACAAGCGTATCCGTAAGTATTCCGGATTTGTAACCGGACTTACCCAGAACGTTGAGGAACTTCTGAAATCCGATACCGCCCGCCTGATGCTGGCGAACAGTGAGTTCCTGATCCTTTTGAATCAGGCTACCACCGACCGGGATGAGCTGGCGGCACTTCTGAATATTTCAGACAACCAGTTATCCTACATCACCAATGTGGGTGCCGGCCATGGTCTGATCCGCTGTTCCGGAAATCTGGTGCCGTTTGAAAATTCGTTTCCAAGAAATACAAAACTGTATCGCCTGATGACGACCAAGCCGGGCGAAGCGTAAGAGCGGGACAAGCCGGGACTGGAGGTGTGAGATGAAGGATATCAAAACCAAAGAAGTTACAACAAAACCAAAGACCAAAAATCCTGCCTCCAGAATCCCCAAGGAGCTGATGCGGACGGCCATACTGGAGAGCAAGGAAAAATCCCAGACCATCGCAAATGCCAGGGACAATGACATGGGAGAACAGTCCCTATCCGAATATGCCAGTGGGAAAGTCACATCCGCAGAGGAATGGGCTGCAAGAAAGACAGGCAGAACTGTAACCAGAGCCGGAAAGACAGCTGCACAGACTTCCTACGAGAAGATCAAACTGAGAGTTACTGGTAAAAAAGAAGCGCAGAAAGAAGCCGCCAGAGGAACAGGGGACACACAGGCTCCCGATCCGGTCAGTCGGGAAGCACCGAAGCAAAAAAACCGGGAACAGGGGGCATCCCGTGTGAAGGTCAAGGAACGGGAAAACCAGGAAGTCCAGATTCAGAAAGCCAAGCGGCAAAAGGCGATTTCAGATGCCGTCAAAACGAAAGAACAGAAGATCCGGGCAGCTAGGGAGACACCAAGAATCCAGAATGGACAGGAAATGTCGGAAGGTGGATCGCTTTCCATCAAAAGACAAAACCAGAAAAGCAAGGCCGGAGATACCGCAAGGCAGAATGCCATCCGCCAGAAACAGCCGGAAACCATCCGGATCAAGGAAAAGCCACGGAAACAGTTGGAGCCGAAGACCATACAGCGGCGTACTATTAAGACCGCCCCTCCATCTGTGAAGATCAGCATCCAGCCAGAGCAGAAGCTCCGGGTGGCCAGTTCCAACGCCTTGACAGCCCGGATGCAGAAGCAGATGGAACGAAGGGCAGCGAAGCAGGCGGCGAAGAAAGCCGCCTTGCAGACTTCCGATGGAGTCCGCCGGATACAGAAAACGGCAAGGGCAGGAGAGAATACCTTCAAGGCAGCTAAGGCCGCTGTAGAAGCGGCAGCGAAAACGGTGCAGTCCATGATGGCTGCACTGGGAGCCGCCGGAGCAGTGATCGTTCTTCTATTGGTTATCATAGTCGGAATCATAGGAGGTGCGGCATTCTCTGGAAGCTCAGAGAGTAATGAATCACTCAGCCAGGAAGTCCTTTCCTACACATCAACCATCCAGAAATACGCCAATCAATATGGAATCCCCGAATACGTCTCGGTGATACAGGCGATCATGATGCAGGAATCCGGTGGCCGGGGAACCGATCCCATGCAGAGCAGTGAGTGCCCATACAACACCCGGTACTCCAACAGCCCCAATGCCATCCAGGATGTAGACTACTCCATACAGGTGGGAATTCAATATTATGCGGACTGCCTAAGAGAAGCCGGATGCACCAGCCCACAGGATATGGACAAGCTGAAGCTGTCCCTGCAAGGGTATAACTACGGCAACGGATACATAACGTGGGCAATACGAAAATATGGGGGCTACAGTGCAGAAAACGCTTTGCAGTTTTCTAATGAACAGGCGGCTTCACATGGCTGGAGTGCCTATGGGGATCCAGAATATGTCCCTCACGTCCTGCGGTATTATTCCAGCGGCGGATTGTTTGCCGGCCTGTTTGGAGGCAACGGCCAGATCGTATCGGTGGCACTTACCCAGCTTGGAAACCAGGGAGGCCAGAAGTTCTGGTCGTGGTATGGATTTGACAGCCATGTAGCATGGTGTGCCTGCTTTGCCAGCTGGTGTGGGGACCAGGCAGGTCTGATTGAGAGCGGAAAGATGCCGAAGTTCTCCCTGTGCGATGATGGGATCGCATGGTTCCAGAGCAAAGGAAAATGGAAAAGCCGAGGATACTCGCCAGCACCTGGAACCCTAATCTTTTTTGACTGGAACGGTGATGGAACCTCAGACCATGTAGGAATCGTGGAGAAAACCGAGGGCAGTACCGTATACACCGTAGAGGGAAACTCCAGCAATGCCGTGAACCAGAGAAGCTATGATATCAATAACGGAACGATCATGGGATATGGTATACTTTGAAAATTAAAATAGAATATAAGTTATAACCTATGAAAAGAAATTTGATATGTGTAAGTTGATAATGAAAGTTGATGCAAGTATGGATTCTTATGCAAAGATTATTTAAAGAACCATAAAAATACGCTGTATCAGTTTATGCTTCTGTAGGACACTATTAGAGAGCATGTGATATATTATCTGTAAATAAAAAACCAGAGATCAGTAATGGACACACTGATTTTCTGGTTTTTTTATGATAACTGTATTACTGTATTGACAAATATATCACAGTGCGATATAACGTAAGTATCGAAGTACGATATATCGCACTGAAAGGAAAGGTTTATGGATGCACATATAAAAAAGGTTTACGTTCCCATGACGGAGACAAGTTTTTACATATTGTTATGTCTTCGTACTCCAAATCATGGATACGGGATTGTACAAAAAGTAAGAGAACTGACAGAAAATGAAGTGGTACTTGGTCCTGGAACCATGTATGGAAGTCTTTCAAAAATGGAAAAAGATGGCCTAATCCATTTTATCAGGGAAGAAGATAAAAGGAAAATTTATGAGATCACAGAACTCGGTACGGAAGTTCTGGAGCTTGAGCTAAAAAGAATCCGCAGATTGTATCGTAATGCACAGGAGGTAACGCAATGAAGAAACTCAAAAAAGAAATTCGCTGGTTTAGTATTATGGAGTACGAAAAAGAAGAAAATTACCTGAGCAAAAGGCACTTGGAAGGTTGGAAATTCAAGAGCGTAACATTTCCTGGACTATATACATTTGAGAGATGTGAGCCTGAGAAGGTAATTTACCAGCTAGATTACAATAAAGAAGGAATCAAACATCAGAGTGAATATATACGAATGTTTGAAGATTGCGGATGGGAATACCTGACAGAATTTGATGGATACAATTATTTCAGGAAACCAGCAGACAAGATGCAACAGAAAGAGGAAATATTCTGTGACGACATCTCCCGTCTGGATATGATGAATCGGATTTTTCGTGGAAGAGTAATTCCGTTAATATTGATGATTCTTTGTATCCTGATTGATACTATTGTAACAGATCCCAGTGAACCAGGCTGGATACCAGTATTTTTTAGGGTAATGTTAGTTGTATATGTTATTACTTTTCTACAGTTTGCTGTAAAATATTTTGTATTTTGGAAAAAAGTAAAAAAATAGTATACAGTTGACAACTCATCAACGTAAAGAGTTCATTGTCTAAATGAGTAGGGAACTTCTTTTCTGACTTTAAAAGAATTTTAAATTTTTGTTACCACCTGGAATTATTTACGATATATAGTATGAATAGATAATAACGGAAATGTAAAAGGGACAGTAGATGTAAAAAATCAGCTTTGTCCCTTTTGTAACCTAAATTTGATATGTATAAGTTAACTTTTTTATTTGATTAAATTTATATGAAATGAAAAGAACCAGTGAGAGAATCGTTAAATTTCACTCACTGGCTCAATTCGTTTCAAATTTCTCGGACAACTCTGTCAGTTCCTTCACCGTTTCCTGGGTGTGATGCAACAGGGTGTCACGCATTTCTGGCGGACAGCTGGAATAAAGCATTTTCATCTGATTGACACCCTCATCCTCCAGAGAAATATCTGGATTTATAAGCGTATCTAAAGAGATGTGCAGGACCTTTGCCAATGCTCTTAAAATCAAATAGGAAGGATTCATTTTCCCTTTTTCGATATTGGCGATTTGCTTTACAGAAACATGGCTCAGATCAGAAAGTTCCTGTTGTGTCAGTTCTTTATTCTTTCGGGCTTCCCGCATTTTCTGCCCTAAAGCAGTTAAATCATCAATCGGCATAATCGTTCACCTCAATAATATTGTATCGTTCTGGTTTGCACAAAGGAATGACCTTATTATGCTTGCTAAGAGGTACGATTATGCTGATTATGTGGATAAAAAACTCTTGTTCAGATGAACTTACACTATCTTAGTGACAAACGCAAAGTGCAGGGAGATATTTGATGGCGCATTCCGTAGATGTTTTCAACCTAATCAAATGTGGCGAAGATGTGGCTGAAAAAAATTACGAGCGCCAAAGTTCCCTCTGGCGCTCATTTTACTTTCGTTGTGCGTTTTTTCTGTACTCTAATGGCAACAATCCCGTGCTTTTACGGAATAATTCTGCAAATCGGCTTGAAGTGGAATAGCCTACTGTTTGGGCAACTTGCCCGACTGTCAGCTCTGTATATGCCAGCAGATATTCTGCTTGGCTCATGCGCCGCTGTTGAATATATTCCGTGATGGTGCAGTCGTAGTATTTCTTAAAACAGCTTTTGAGCTTTGTTGTTCCCATGCAGGCAATCTGTGTTAGCCGTTCCAGAGGAATATCAAAAGCATAGTGATCGCTAAGATAAGCGGCAACTATTTGGAGATTTTCAATATCCTGTTGAGAGAGCTTATGGGCTGGTTTATCAGGATGTTTCTTCTGATATTCCACCACCATTGAAACAGCTTCTGCGACTTTACCCTCATAAAAAAGTTTTGCTGCAATCCCTTCCCCGCGATAGTCTTTGATTTCTGTGAGTAACCGTGACATTTCTGGAAAGTCGGATGTTTGGTCGATCTTCCGAAATGCATCCACAGGATTGATCTGTGCCTCCGGGTACAGTTTTTTCAGGTAGTCCTCATAATATGCCGGTGCAATCTCAATCCCAACCGAACGGATTGGAATATTTTTATGTATCAAAGCCTTGTATGGAGCGTAGCCTCCAATAAATGTTTTGATACAACCGGCAGACAGTCTACGGTATGGAGATAATTCCTCCCCGGAAATAGAGTCATACCGAGTGATACTCAGACATTCCGGCATGGAGCATTCCAACATGAAATCTTCGTGGAAGGAAAAGTTATGGATTTTAATATCATATAAGTCTTTCTGTCCATAAGTCCAGTAGGTGCCTTCTCCAACTTCGGGAGAAAGTTTCCAGCAGTCACCTAATGCCCCATATTGCTGGTTGTCTGGGTCACGGATAAAACCGTGTTCTATCAGTAACGGTGTATAAAACTGGTCAATAATTTCAGACATGAAAACAGGCCGCCTCCTTTTTGCAACGATTAGACGAACTTTTGAAAGGAACAGACGAACATTGCCGGAACCTATTGAATGTTGTTCGATAAATGCGTATTGTATTAGGCGAAGATTAGAGGTATCTAACCGAAGAATATCACAAACCACTTGTTGAGTCAAGACAATGAAAGGTAGGAGGTCAAAATGAGTAATCAAGTAAATTCTATGAACAAAGGTCTGACAGTGAAAGACCTTGTAACAACAGGTATTTTTACTGCACTGTTATTTGTTTTTGTATTGGTGGGCGGTGTCTTTTTTGCAACGAATCCTGTACTTACTTTTTTCATGCCAGCAGGAGGTGGGCTGCTTGCTGGCCCCATTTATCTTTTGCTGATTGCAAAAGTACATAAGCGTTGGAGCCTTTCTATAATGGGCGTTATCATGGGTATTATTTGGTTCGTGACTGGTATGCACTGGGCTTTTGCATTGGGCTACCTGATCATGGCGATTGTCGCTGACTTTGTTGCGGGTGCAGGGCAATACAAAAGCAAGAAACTCAACAGTCTGTCTTACATCCTGTTTTCCCTCGGCGGTACTGGATCGTATATCGTTTTCTTTGCTGACCCCAACGGCTGGGCGCAGACAATGCTGGGTAATGGAACCGAACAGAGCTACATCGACACCATGCAGGCAACCGCTAACACCGGCATTCTGATTGCCATGTTTGCCGCTGCTATCATTACATCTGCAATCAGCGCTTTTGTAGGCTGCAAAATGCTGAAAAAGCAGTTTGAAAAAGCAGGTATTACAGCATGAGCGGTAAACGCCACAAGAAAGAGCTTTGGCTCGACCCACGGGCCAAGCTCTTTCTTATTCTTATGTGTGTTTTATCGTCCATGTTTGCGCCCTCACTTGCATATCAATTTATCCTTGTTATGCTGATTGCGATATTGGGGGCTTTCTTTGGAAAGTGGAAATATGTCATTAAGGCTGTATGCTTTTATGCGGTCATCTGTGCCCTGACAGTTTGGATCATGGCAGAAATGACAGGCACGCTGCGGACAATGTTTATTGCCTTTTTAGGCTTGTTTCATAAGGTCTATGCGTGCGGAACCTTGGCTGGGATTGTTCTGACTACTACAAAAGTCAATGAGTTCCTGTCTGCTATGAACCGTGTCCACGCACCCAAAAAGTTAGTAATTCCTATGGCAGTTATGCTACGGTACATTCCAACTATTCAAGAGGACTGGCGCTATATCAAGGACGCTATGCGGATGAGAGATGTTTCACCTTCTCTGGCGAGCTTTTTAGCACATCCGGGCATGACAGTTGAGTGTATTTATGTGCCTTTGTTGATGGCAGCTTCAAAAGCAGCGGATGATCTTTCTGTTGCTTCTGTCACCCGTGGAATTGAAAATCCCAATCCACGCACCTGCCTTGTCCAGATAAAATGCGGAGCTGCCGATTGGGGCGTCATGACCGTTGCCGTAGCTTATCTGATTTTTGAATTATGTGTGCGGGGAGGTGTGATCGGTTGATTGAGTTTGAAAATGTATCGTTTTCCTATACAGGACAGGAACATGGCGGGCTGCATGACATCAATTTGAAAATTTCGGACGGAGAATGTGTCCTGTTCTGTGGCCGCAGTGGGTGCGGAAAGACAACGATCACACGGCTGGTGAACGGCTTAATTCCTCAATTTTATCAAGGGGAACTTCATGGCCGTGTGCTGGTAGATGGTCAGGAAATCAGCAATATCCCTATGTATCAGATTGCCGCTAAGGTTGGCTCCGTTTTCCAAAATCCACGGACACAGTTTTTTAATGTGGACACAGACAGCGAGATCGCCTTTGGCATTGAGAACGAGGCTCGTCCTCCACAAGAGCTGATAGAGCGAGTGGAACAGACAGCCGACGATCTGCGTATTCAAAAGCTGCGGAACCGGAATATTTTTGAGTTGTCCGGCGGTGAAAAGCAGAAAATCGCCTTCGCTTCTGTTTATGCCATGAACCCACAGATTTATTTGCTGGATGAACTGTCCTCCAATTTGGATATGACTTCCATTCAGGAGTTGAGAGAGCATTTGCGGCTGATAAAAAAGCAGGGCAAAACGGTTTTGATAGCAGAACACCGGCTGTACTACCTGATGGAACTGGCCGACCGAATTGTTTATCTGGAAAAAGGAGAAATCAAAGGGATTTATACCCCGGAAGAATTTCGACAGCTGTCGGAACAGGAGCGCGAACGCATGGGCCTGCGGGCAGTTGATCTTCGGTCGGTGTTCCCACCTAAACCCCACTCGATTGCCCCTATCCCGGTATTAGAGCTACGGAATGTGACGCTCCGTTACAAGAAGCGAACCATTTTGCATGATATTGGCTTATCCGCAGGAAAGGGTGAAGTGATTGGCGTGGTCGGCCACAATGGAGCCGGAAAGACTACATTTTCTCGCGCTCTCTGTGGGCTTCACAAAGACTGCGATGGACAATTTTTGTGGGAAAGCAAGCCGATTGAGCGTAAGGAAAGGCTGCAACGCTCTTATATGGTCATGCAGGATGTGAACTATGAGCTTTTCGCTGACAGCGTAGAAGCAGAATGTTCCTTTGGCATCCGAAATCCAGACCAAACGCTGGTAAATGCAACTTTGGAAGAACTGGGACTTTCCCCATATCGAGAACAACATCCAAACACGCTTTCCGGCGGTCAAAAGCAACGAGTAGCTGTAGCTGTCAGCATGATTTGTGGGAAAGACTTGCTTGTATTTGATGAACCGACCAGCGGCCTTGACTTTGACAGTATGACGCAGGTTGCAGGATTGATCCGGCGATTATCCAATATGGGAAAAGTCATTTTCATTGTCACCCATGATTTTGAGTTTGTCTGCCGTACCTGTTCCCGTGTCTTACATTTTGACGAAGGCGAAATACCCGATGACGTATTAGTTACAATGGATGCCCTCCCGAAATTGAGAGAGCTTTTCTCTGTCAAGGTGAATGTCCCCGCAGGGGACAGAGAGGGCGGCCTGGGCCGTTCAGATGGAAAGGAGAGGTAGTCTATGAAGCAGAAAAAAGAAAACAGTGTAGCATTGCTGCTGCATTGGGCAGGAGAACAAAAATTTTGGTTGTTTCTGGCAATTCTGCTGTCCATGTGCAGCGGGCTTTGCATTATTGTTCCGTATATTGGGATTTACAGGCTGATGGATGCCACATTTAACAATGCCTGCACAAAAGAACTTGTGGTACAGACTGTGGCAATGATTGCCGCCGCTGTCACCCTGCGTTTTGCATTATTCGGCTGTTCCGGCGTGGCAGCCCATAAAGGCGCATACGGCGCACTGTTCAAAGTGCGCTGCATGGTTGCGGAACACATGGCCAGAGCGCCTTTGGGGGCCTTGAATGAACGGCGCACCGGGGATATAAAAACGGTTCTGAATGAAGATATTGAAAAGCTGGAGTTGTTCCTGGCTCATAACCTTCCTGACCTTGTGTGCTATCTGGTTGGGCCGGTAGTCATCTTTATTTACCTGATGACCGTCAATATTCCTCTGGCATTGATTTCCCTGGTTCCGCTGATCCTTGCTGTTGTTGTAATGGGGATGATGTTCCGCAACACGGATGACCTGATGGAACGGGCCAATCGCTCCATTACCACACTGAACTCGGTTATGATTGAGTACATCAGCGGTATGAAATTGATTAAAGCCTACAACATGGGGAGCAAATCGTTTCAAAAGTTTTCAGACGCTATCCAGGAAGAAAACGCCATGTGGAATGAAACTTCCCGGCGCATGGGGCCACCTTATGCGGCCTTTGTTGTTATCATCGAATGTGGGATGTTGCTGATGGTTCCAATCGGCGGAATGTTTTTCCTGAAAGGCTCACTGGCGGCCAGCGCATTTTTGCTGTTCGTCTATGTAGGTTCCATGTATCTGACGGAAATCCGCCCCCTGCAAGAACTGGGGACTAATTTTGCTAATGTACTGAACGCTGTTACCAAGACCAAAGAAATCCTGGATATTCCGATTTATGAGGGTGGAACGGACTTTCCCCAAAATCACGATATTGAACTTCGCAATGTCCGATTTTCCTATGACGGTAAGACCGATGTACTGCAAGGTGTCAACCTCAAAATCAATGACGGGGAACGCGTGGCTCTTGTGGGACAGTCTGGTGCCGGCAAAAGCACTGTGATTGAACTGATCTCCCGCTTCTATGATGTGCAGGAGGGCGAAGTGCTGATTGGTGGAAAAAATGTCAAGGAGCTTGACTACGATACCATTCTGAAAAATGTAGCCATCGTATTTCAAAAGACCTTCCTGACCCGTGACAGCGTTTTAGAAAATATCCGAATGGGCAGCAACGCCACTCTGGAAGAAGTGCGGGCTGCTGCAAAAGAGGCGCAGATTGACGATTTTATCATGTCCTTGCCAGATGGATATGACACGAAAGTGGGCAGCTTTGGCTCTCGCTTCTCCGGCGGTGAAAAACAGCGGATTGCGATTGCCCGCGCAATTCTGAAAAATGCACCTATCTTAATTTTGGACGAGGCCACAAGTGCCTCTGACCCGGAAAATCAGATGGAGATTGATAAAGCTATTCAAAATCTATGCAAAGGCAAAACAGTCATTGTAGTAGCACACCGTTTGAGTGCTTTGAAAATGTGCAACCGGGTGGCTGTGGTGGAAAATCATACAATTACCAGCGTTGGCACCCATGAGGAAGTTCGGAAGAACAACGCCTACTATCGAAATGCGTGGAAAGACTACGAGACAGCCCGGAATATCACTTATCAGTTGGAGGGAGGCGAGCAGCATGAATGAGCATGATGTATTGAAAAAAAACCGCAATTTCTATATTGGTGTCGGCGGAACCGTTCTGGAAGGACTTCTCTCCGGCAGCCTGTTTATACTGCTTTACTCTGTTATGCAGTTTTTGTGGTCGGGTCAATTTGACATGAACCGCGTTCTGGCTCTGACCGGTATTATTGCAGTGGTTTTTCTTCTCCGTATCCTGATTTACAGCTACGGTTATACCAAAGCGCAGATTGGCGGTGCGGAGGTCAGTAAGAATATTCGGCTTTTTATGGGTGACCATTTGAAGCGCATCCCACTGTCCCGCTTTACGCAGGGACAGACCGGCGATTATATCAACACCATCACAAGCGATGTAAACAACTACGAAAAAATCCTGACCCATAAAGTCGGAGATTTGGCAAAGAATTTTGCCCTGTCACTGATGTTGATTGTCTTTGTTGTGACGCTTTATGTTCCAGCTGGAATTATCCTGCTGATAGCAGACCTTCTTTTAATCCCCGGCCTGTGGCTTTCTTTCCGCATGGTACGGAAATATGGAAAAGAAAAGAACGATATTTGTGCGGAGAACGTCAGCAGCATTGTTGAATATGTTTCTGGTATTCAGACTTTCCGAGCTTATGGTGTAGGCGGTATGAAGAACAAAACCGTTATCAACGCCATGCGGGAGTTTTCCCGGATCAGCTTTGTGTACGAATCAAAAGTGCTTCCTATTGGTGCGGTCTTTGGTATTTTGAGTTGGCTGTCCTGCCCGCTGGTTATCTTGCTGGCCTATGCACCCTGGGTCGCAGGGACACTGAACACGGTGGACTACCTTTTGATTTGTATGCTGCCCCTGTTCTGTGCAAAGCTGGCTAACTCGATTTTTGTAGACCTTACCAGTTATAAGAACCTGATGATCTCGAAAAACAAAATCTTGAGTGTAATGAATGAGCCGGAGGAAACTGGCAGCATGGAGCCGCTTCACACAGCTACCCATGAAATCACATTTGACAATGTAGATTTTGCATATGTTCCCGGTGAACCGGTACTAAAACACGCCACCTTTACGGTGCCAGATCAAAAGCTCACGGCCATTGTCGGAGACTCTGGCTCCGGCAAATCTACTATTTTGAACCTGATTGCAAAATATTATGAAGCAACGGGCGGGACGATTTCTATTGGCGGTAAACCCATTAACCATGTTGCCGCAGAGCGTGTACTGGAGCAAGTTTCTATGGTAGACCAGAACATATTTCTTTTTGACGATACCATCCGGGATAATATCCGACACGCTCGTCCTAATGCTACGGACACGGAAATCGAGGCTGCCTGCCGGGAGGCTAACTGTGACAGCTTCATCCGTAAGATGGAAAAGGGATACGATACGCCGACTGGCGAGAATGGAAATCTTCTCTCTGGCGGTGAGCGTCAGCGAATTTCAATAGCCCGCGCCATCCTGAAAAATAGCCCCATCCTGCTTTTGGATGAAGCAACAGCATCTCTTGACATTGAAAATGAGCTTGCCGTAAAGCAGGCCATCGCCAATCTGCTAAAAGAAAAAAAGACAGTGGTAATGATTGCTCATACCCTTTCCATTGTCAAAAACGCTGATCAAATCCTTGTAATGGGTGATGGCAGGATTGCTGAATCTGGAACCCATGAGGAATTGCTTGCGAAAGGCGGAAAATATGCTGCTATGTGGAACGCAGAGCAAAAAATATTAGCTTGATGGGAAATAAGATGTCTGTCGGATCGAATATGATATTAGCACAGAAACCTATGAACAGCTGAAAGAATCAGTCACGAAAGAATAATTACATAGCGCATGAATCTGCCCCGATTAAGGGGAAAGAAAAAACCGTTGGTTGGGGCAGGTAATTTTGCACACTCATTTTAAGTTATTACCATAACGGCGGTTTTGAGAAATCAGAGCCGCCGTTTCTTTGTTTTTACACAAACCAATGACGACTTCCAGGGACACGGTAGCCGATTGGAGGTTAATTTATCGTGTCCCGTTTACTTTTTCAAAGCTCACATGATCTGCATCAGTTAAAAAAATTATTGTTCTTCGTTCGGGCAAGTATAATATTGCATCGGCATTATCGTTCTATGTAATTCAGTATAATAATGGCTGTTTTTGGAATGCCAGTTTTCCATTGCGGAAATTTGGTGTTTTTGATAGCCGTTTTTATGATGATGCTTTTAGAGTATATCGCTGTCGATCACCGCCACACTCCGATTTGATTTCGTAAAAATTCAAATCGGAGGAAAAGACAAGTGGCTTATAACAAAGCAAAAGAAGAATATAGATGGAACCAGTGGAAAGCAGAGGAAGAGAAGATCCTGCGCGAGCAGGGCGTGGATGAAAAGACGATCCAGAAGCTACGGGAGTATGACTGGGACGATTTTAATGCAGAGAGGAGATTCCGGGAACATCAGACCTCACTTCTGGACTGTATGGAACTGCTTCTGGAAGAAAAAGAATCAGGAGAGTCTCAGCCAGAGAGTGTGGAAGCCCTGCTCGATACCGTGGAGAATGAAGAACTACTCCAGATCCTGTTATCGACTGACAAGAAAACTCTTCAGATGGTTGTTCTGAAGATGATGGGATATGCACCAAAGGAGATCAGCCATCACATGGAACTGCCGGAGCAGACTGTTTATACAAGACTGCGGAGGTTACGGGAGAAAATCAAAAAGTCCATGAAATTTGAATAAAACAAAAGGCTCTCATCGGCTGATTATCAGAACGAACAGACAGGAGGATTGATACGATGGATGAGAAAGAAGTGTCCGAAATGCAGGAAGAAATGATGACGGTACTGGTAGTCGAGCCGATGAAGGCCCCCTATGTCAAGCACATCCCAAATGAGCTGGAGGATCTGCAGCAGGCGGTAGGCGGTGACATTGAAATGACCTATCCGTTTGATGATGAAGTTGGAATCCTTTTAAACGGCAATGGAAAATTTGAGGGATTGCCACTGAACCGGGCGTTATATGATGATCATGGACAGGTCTATGATGCGATAGCCGGGACTTTCCTTGTAGTAGGGCTGACAGAAGATGATTTTACTTCGCTGACACCGGAACAGATTGAAAAGTTTAAAGAAAAATACCAGTCACCGGAAATTTTTACTCTGTTTAACGGAGAACTCCATGTGATGAAGATGCCGCCGGAAGAAGAAAAAGAACAGAAAGAAAGCCGGAAGAACGATGCAAAACAAAAGAATCCGGCAAAGAAGAAAAACAGATCCGGGGATGCAAGATAAAATATTTTTTTGTGAAGTGAATAAAAAAATACACTGCCATCGGCTAGTAAGCAGAGGGACATCCCTCGGCTGTTCTTTGGCAAGTGAATATCGGCACTACAGGTACGTTCCCAACCGTAGAAGCGTGACAGTATGAGCGCCATGATTAAGTATAGGGTAAAGATTCTTAGACTTGGAGCGAGAAAGCATAGCTGTGAATAAGGCGGTGGCAGCCTTTCGCCAGGATCACGGATGGGGGATAATGATACACGTTACCAGCCAGAGAGCGGAAGATGGACTCCGGGTTGTAATCAGAAAGACCCCTAGGACATCTGTGAGCGGCGGCAGGCCAGCCGCCCGCCTGTAGTGTCCCCTTTCCCAGAAGAAATACAGGAATAGTTCCGGGGGTGCGAGGTCAAATGCGGAACAGCAAGATAAAAAAGAAATCAATGAAGAAGTGTGTCGTTGATATCAGATACCATGCGGCTGTAGGAGACTACAGCCGTATTCTTGTGGTATTAACGTCACATCAAGGGGAGAGAACAGATGGAAGAAACAAAAAGAAGTGGAATGAGCAAGGATCAATTCTGGAATCTGATTGAAAAAGCAAAGGAAGTGTGCGGCACCGATCTGGATGCTTCGGCAGTGTGGATCAAGCAGCAGCTCTTCTATATGACACCGGAGGATGTCCTCCAATTCCACAATCTTGTTTACAGTTACCGGGATGCGGCTTATAAGTACGGCTTATGGACAGCGGCAGGTATTATGATGGAAGCAGGGTGCAGTGATGACAGTTTTTCCGATTTTCGGATGTGGCTGATCGCCCAGGGAAAAGAAGTTTATCTGAATGCCTTAAAAGATCCGGATTCCCTTTCCGGCGTGACTCCGTATGGGTACTGTAGTTTTGAAGCGTTGGGATACATCTCATCGCAGGTCTACAGTGCCATGAAAGGGAAAAATATCTATCAGGACAGTACGGCAAGAATGCAGATGGAATGTTATGAGCAGGTGATCCGGGATATTGTGTACCATCCCATGATCGAGTATCCGCTGGAATTACCGGAAACAATGGTGGTATATCCGAAACTCTGTGAATGCCATTTGTCCGAGCAGGTAAGGAAAGCTCCTCAGAAAGTAAGGACATGGAATGTTTCCCGGACGGATATCCGAAGGATGATGGCAAGAGGGAATGCTGCCATAAAGAAAATGCAGGAACAGGGACAGAATACACCGGAAGCGACCAGACCCGTCCGTAAGGGTACGGTAAGATAAGCTTTCTGGCAAGGAGAAGTAATGTGTTATAAAAATGAATATCAGAAAAGGGCACATGGCGAAGTGGAACAGATCTTTCGGGAGCTTCTCCCGGAAGCCGGGCTTCATGTAAGGGAAGAACAGATCCGTCTCTGCCATGAAATGCTGGATGCCCTTATGAAAAATGAAATCACGCTCTGTGATGCAGGCGTCGGCATCGGAAAGACCTATGCCTATCTGACAGCCTGCATCCTGATGCGGAAATATAGTGTACTGCATTCCGGTTATTCGGGATGTGACAGGCGGTCTGTAGTGGTATCCACTTCCAGTATCGCCTTACAGAAAGCCATCATAGAGGAATATGTTCCTTTCTTATCGGATGTACTGTTAAAAGCAGATCTGCTTCAGGGAGAATTAAAAGCAGTCGTCCGCAAGGGAAAGGAACATTTTGTATGCGATTACAGGCTGGCCCAGAGATTAGAGGCAGTCCGGGACAAGAATAAAAATCAGGCACAGATGGAGGCATTGAAGTCCCTCCGGCATAACTTTGATTTAGATTCCGTACATAACCTGAGCGGTTTTGACCGCAGGCTGGTGTGCGTACCAAAATTCTGCCCTAGGGAGTGTCCGGGAAAAGTAGAATGCCGTTATCAGAAGCATCTGGATAGTTCCAGGAAAGAGGACATTTTTTTACAGATTTGCAATCACAATTATCTTCTGGCAGATGCCATGCACCGGGCAAATGGGTACCGGCCGCTTCTGGCAGATTACAGGGCTCTGGTTGTGGATGAGGCCCATAAACTCCCGGAAGCCGCCAGCCAGATGTATGGAAGAAGCATTGGAAGGGAAGATGTGCAGGAGATTGCTTACTTTTTAGGCAGAGAGCATAAAGGCACGGATGGAAAACGGCTGATGGAAGGGTTTTCTGCACTTCAGGCGGAGATCCGAAAGCATCGGAAAGATGGCACAGAGGACATGGCTGGAAAAGAAAGTTTTTATTTTCCGCCGGGAGCTGGCACAGCCTTAGCCCAGATGCAGGAAAGGCTTCAGCTTATGATCAAAAGGCTTGCCGGGAATATTCCTTACTGGATCTTTCGGCGGATGGAAGAGATGGAAGAGCTGTTCGGATGGTTTTTAAAGAACGACAAGCGATATATTTTGTTTTTACAGCAGGACAGCCGGGGACATTTAACCTTTATGGCAGTCAACCGGGAGATCCCGAAGTATCTGGATGCGACTTTATGGAGCCGGGGATTTCCGGCGATCTTAACCAGCGGCACCTTAAAAGCCGGGAACGGGTTTGCAAGAACCAGACAGATGACCGGGCTGGAAAAAGAAACGGGCGTCCGGGAGTGTGTGGCAGAATCCCCATTCTGTTACAAAGAGAACTGTCTGCTTTACATCCCGGAGCATTTAAGACCTATGAAAAAGGGAAGCAGGGAAGAGGCCGAGCAGCTTGCCGGGCAGATCCGTGATCTGGTGTGTTCCACTTACGGGCATACGCTGGTACTGTTCACATCTTATACCCTGATGGGAAATGTGCATCAGCTTTTGCGGGATCAGATCCCGTTCCCGATGGTGCAGGTATGGAGAAACTCCCAGGAAGAGATTGCACGGTTTAAGAAGATGGAGAATGCAGTGCTGTTCGCAGCCGGCTCCTGCTGGGAAGGTGTGGACTTTCCGGGGGACATGGTATCGTCTCTCATCATCGTAAAACTGCCATTTTCTGTTCCGGACCCCATCCATGAAGCACAAAAGGAGCAGTACCGATCCCTGGAATCCTACATCCAGACCATCGTAGTCCCGGATATGCAGAAGAAGCTGCGGCAGGGATTCGGCCGGGCAATCCGCACGGAGCAGGACACCTGCGTTGTGTCCATTTTGGATCACCGGACAGCAAAGAAAGGCAGGTATCGGAGTGATGTTCTGGAAGCACTGCCAAAGTGCCAGATGGCAGAACGGATCGAAGAAGTAGAAAATTTTATCCGAAGCCGGAAAGTGGAGCGGTACTATAGCTGAGAACATCCGTGGCGTTATTGGTTCTGCCCAGATCCGGGTAGCAGACAGGACAAAAAGTTTAGTGGTATTTCAGGGGCGGTTTGGAGCGAATTGGTAGTATTGGTGATAGCTTTATCGGCATGAGTTGGGTATACTGTGTATAGCGTTAGAGGAAAGGAAGTGAGCAGAAATGAGAAGATATGAGCTGGAAACAGAAAGAGAAGGCTCTGCAGTTTATTTCTTCATCAGAGATATAGAAACTTTGGACATTGTCCTGCTTCCTACCAAATATCTGATGCACAAGATACGGAGCAAATGTTCGCCGAATACGATACGGCGCTCCGCACTTTCCATCCTGTATTATCTGGAATATATCCATGAAAAAGAACAGGAATTGATAGATATATATCAAATGCCTTATGTCGAACAGACAGAACACTTTGTAAAGTTTTTATACTGGCTGAAAGCTGGGAAACATACGCAAGATGAAAATCACAGATCTCCGAACAATGGAACCTGCAACGCATACTTAAAAGATGTGTTCAGGTTCTATCTTTTTATAGAAGAAGAGTACCAGCAGTTCGGGGAACTGAAAGCACTGTCCTATAATTATTTTATGGCAGTCGATGCGGTAGGTGTAAAGAAAAGCATACGGTCAAGGAGCTTCAAAGGCTATTTAAAAGAGGAAGAGCATAAGGCAAGGGCAGCAAAGAAAGATGAAATTGTAGAAATCCTGAAAGCGTGTACCAATATAAGAGATCGGCTTCTCATGCTGCTTCTGGCAGAGACAGGCTACCGGATCGGTGAGATTTTGGGAATTGATTATAGTAAGGACATTGATTATCGGAACCACATAATCCGGGTATATTTCCGTGAGGACAATGAAAATGGAGCGAGAGCCAAGAATGCAGAATACCGAAGTGCGAAGATCAGCAAAGATACCTTCGATTTTTTAAATCTGTATATTGCAGAGTACCGAAAACTCCTTCAGCACCAAACAAGCCTGTTTGTGAATATTTCCGGGGATAACATCGGAAAACCAATGAACGTGGAAGCAGTATACTCCATGCTGAAAAGAATGGAAAAGAAAACCGGGATTAAGATCACGCCTCATATGCTCCGGCATTACTTTGGAAATGAGCGGAGAAAAGCAGGATGGTCGCTGGAACTGATACAGCTGGCTTATGGACACCGCCACATCCAGACAACCATCAACTATCTGGACATTGTGGATGATGAACTGCTTGATGCCAGCCAGGAATTCTATGAGAAACATTCCTCCCTGTATGGGATTGAGGAATTGCTATAGGAGGTGGTTTTATGCCTGCGTTTTTACAATTTTTTATAGAAGCAGAAGAGGAACGGAGCAGGCGGATTGAGCAGCTACGAAAGGAAGTCCGTGAGTATGCAGAAGAGGAAGCAGGAAGTTCTATTACAGAACAGATTCTGTTGTTTCTGGCAGATGAGATGGTAGAACGTCTCTCGGAAATAGATTATGAACTGCGAAAGAAATTTGAATCATACATAACACCGTTGATAAAGCAAAAATACCTTTACCGATACACCGGAACATTCGACCGGATACGACAGTCGTACATCCGGGTGCGAATGAAAACTCCGGCAGGACAGAGGGAATGTGAATGGAAATATAAAAATGAAATCCTGTTTGTCCCATACCATTCGGAGCAGACAATAGTAAAGAGCGTAAAGACGGTACGGTGTCGGAGCAATATGGTCTGGAACTTTAAAGCGGAAGCCAGTGAAAAAATGAAACGCCAGATTTTTACGGTACTGGAATATATTCTGGAACATTATGAGGTTTCACGGCTGAGGGAATATAAACTGACCGGGCTACAGTTTTTTTATGAATTTTGTATCCGGGAGCAGATCACAGATATCCATCTGATGGAGCTGAAACAGGAAACATTATTTCAGAGCTACCTGGAGCAGAAAGTCGAAAAGGAACAACGGCGAAAACGGCTGAGGACAATTGTGGAGACTGCCCGTAAAGTGATTTTTGTACAGGCAGATGAAATCCGATGGGATGCGGCTGTCTGGTACTTAGATCGGTTTCATATTGCAAAAGAACGACGGAATCAAAGTGACAGTATAGAAAGAATATCGTTTCAGGAAGTTTTGTATCCCAAGAACCGATGGCTGCTTCAGGAATACATGAAGTATGAAATAGGAATCGGGGAACTGGCACTCAGCACCGTTTATGAAAGATTCCGAACAATCAGAAACTTTTTGCAGGAAATCGATGAACATCAGATAGATGTGACAGAGTGCGATGCCGGTCTGATAGACACTTATTTAAAAAATCTGCAGAACGGATCAATGGGAGCAAAGACATTTAATACAAATGTTACCGCAATTCAGTTTTTTATGAAATTTCTGGAAGTAAAAGGATATATAAAAAAAGTTCCGTTTTATGTATCCTATTACTGGGAAAAAGAGATTCCAGTGCATCACAACAGAAGCGTGGAAGAGGACGTGTATATGGAAATCATACAGAATCTTTCACAGTTTCCAGAACATCTGAGAATGATGTTTTTACATCTCTGGTGTGTGGGCTTGCGGGTTAGCGAAGTCTGTACCTTGAAAGGGGATGCTTATGATATCCAGAATGGTGACTGCTGGATAAAGGTCTACCAGGTAAAAATGAAAAATTATAAAAGAGTTCCGATCCCGATAACATTATATCGATTGATGCAGGTGTATTTGAAAAAACACCAGAGGGGAAAAGAAGCATACATTTTTCAGAATCGGAAAGGTGGAGCATTTTCCAAAAGTACCTTCATGGATCAGATGAAAAAGTATTGCATCCAAATAGGTATACAGAAGGGGGAGTATATTTTTAAATCCCATGATTACAGACATACCGTAGCAACCAATTTTTATGAGCATGGCGTGTCGATCCAAAGCATCCGAGACTATCTGGGACACACATTTGAGGAAATGACCATGCAGTATATAGACTATATGCCAAGAAAGATTGCAAAACAAAATGACACATATTTTGAGGAAGAGGGAAATAGCCTGCTTGCCTGTATGCAGAAAGGAGAGCAAAATGAATGAGAGACTGGAATACCAGCAACTGGAATGCTATAAGCTGGCCAATGATATGCAAAAGGAAAAGCTGAACCGGGAACCGTATTTTGACCTTGGAAAACTACCGGGAAAACAGCTTCAGACAGAATTTGCCGAGTACATATATTACCGGGGAACACAGGTATCCATTTTGACCATAAAGGCAGAAAGACAACATTTTAACAGCTTATGCGAATTTTTTAAGAAGCCGTCCCATCAGGAAAACAGCCTGCTGGACAGGGAAAAAGACATCTGGATTAAACAGTTAAAATTGTGGATGATGCAAATTGGCAGGGCATTGACGAAATATAAAGTGACGAGCATTCAGACAGAATCTGTGGAGAAAGCTGCCCTGATCCGGTATTTTGAAAATCTTCTGGAATTTACTTTAGACCGATCTGAAACCAATGAGCTGGCAAAGGATATCTGGCATTTGGAAAGGCTTCCGCTTATCCTGCGGACCAATCCAATCGTCAACCACAAGACACTGAATTTCAGAGGAATCCGACAGCCGGATATTCGGGAAGAGGTGAAAAAAGCAATTTACCATCATCTGGAAACGGAAGCCGTTGGCAGTATAAAACGGGAATTGTCTGCTATGAATAAATTTTCAAAGTACCTAGAAGAGAAACATCCAAAGATCAGTACCAGTGAAGAGCTTGACCGGGAGATCATAGAGCAGTTTTTGATAAACATCAAAGTAGAAGCAAGCGGAGGAAAGGGTATCCGGGATGACCTGCTAAAGATCCGAAATGTGTTGGAAACAATTGGAAAGATTTATAATTTTCCACACCTGACAAAACTTTTCCTGAAATCTGATTTTCCACCAGAACGAAAAGCGGAATTCAAATCTTATTCAGACAGTGAGCTGAAAAGGCTGAATGCCCATCTGGTGAAAATGGAAGTGCAGATAGCAAGGGCGATGATTATACACCAGATGTTAGGAACCAGAATTTCCGATACGCTGACCTTACGGAAAGACTGCCTTTATAAGAATGGGAGTCAGGATATGATTGTCATATATCAGCCCAAAACCAGAAGATATGAAAAGCCGATTAGCCAGGAACTGGCACAGCTGATTGGAAAGGCAGTCAGTTATGCAAATGAGCATTATCCTGAAAGCATTTATATTTTTGCAGCCGAGAACAAACCGGAGAAACCAATCAGCTACCGAACCTTGCAGGATAAAGTGCTTCGGATGATCTATGAAAAAGATATCCGGGATGACAATGGGAACTTATTCGGATTTGGAACACATATGTTCCGGCACTGCTATGGGGTAAAGCTGACAGAACTCCATGTGGATGACTGGACCATAGCAAAGCTCCTCGGACATAAAGGAGTGAGAAGTGTCCAGTATTACCGGAAAATGAGTAATCAGAGGCTTGCAGATGAAACACGGGAAGTAAGAAATCTTATGTCACAGATTATCCTGGCGAATCTGGACGGATGGGGAGAAGAATATGAACAAATACGACAAGATGTTGGAATTGAATAAAAGAAAAAGCGAAGAGAAAGTGGAACGTGCAATCCTGGCAATCCGGACAATGGTATTGGAAAAAGAAAAAGTATCCGTGCCAGCACTGATGCAAAAGACAGGGCTGTCCAGAGGATTCTTTTATAAGAATCCGATTGTACGAAGTGAGATTGATGCAGCAATGGAACAGCAGGCTGGCATGGTAGATCCGAGGAGAAACATCATCAGCCAGGCAATGGAAACAGAAATGTATCTGCTACAGCAACAGATACAGAAGCTGAAGAGCGAGAATGAGAATCTGAAAAAAGAGAATCAAAAGTTGAAAAAGGCACTGTCCAAAAGGGAATTAAATCTTATCAAACAGCTTTAAGCTATACCACAATGCAAAGCGGATCTGCCAGGATGCGGCAGGTCTGTTTTGCATTGTGATATAAAATTTGATTATGCTTAAAAGGCATTAAGCAACCTACAATAATAGGTATTGGACATAGGAAGCAATATGGGTGTATGATAAAAAACGATAAGAAATAAAGTGAATCTGAAATGCAAACTGTCACAGGAAAAATGTGAACTTTATGTAAAAAGTTGCAAAATCTATTGACCTAAAGCTTGATTCAGGTTGTACCATAAAATAAAAACGCAAGGAGGAGATTTTCATGGATATCGAACAGATGAAAAAAGACTTAGGCGGTGGTAACGTATTTCCAATCGGTGAGGACAATGTAGCATTTGCAAAGTATTTTACAGGTGAGTGCTATCTGAATATGCTTACAACAGAGAGAGTACCTGTTGGTCTGGTTACTTTCGCTCCAAGAACAATCAATGCATACCACATCCATCACAAGGGTGGTCAGATCCTTATGGTTACTGGTGGAAGAGGATGGTATCAGGAAGAAGGAAAACCGGCCCGTGAACTGAAAGCTGGAGATGTGGTAAATATTCCACCGGAAGTAAAACACTGGCATGGAGCAGCGAAAGACAGCTGGTTCCAGCATCTGGCTGTTGAAGTTCCGGCAGAAGGAGCTTCCAATGAATGGCTTGAGTTTTTACCGGAAGAAGAGTATGACAAATTACCATAAATAAGAAAGACGGAGGGTTGATATCATGGCAAAGATCACACAGACAGCAGGAAGAAATGCTCTGGGAACATTTGCACCGGAGTTTGCACATTTCAACGATGATGTTCTGTTCGGAGAGAATTGGAACAACGAAGATATTGATTTAAAGACAAGAAGCATTATCACAGTCGTAGCACTGATGGCACAGGGAATTACAGATTCTTCTTTAAAATTCCATTTACAGAATGCAAAGGATCATGGAGTAACACAGAAAGAAATCGCAGCGATTATCACCCACATAGCATTCTATGCAGGATGGCCAAAGGGATGGGCAGTATTCAACCTTGCAAAAGAGGTTTGGAACGAGGAAGAAATAGAAAAATAACCTGGTAGAAATTGCTCGTCAGAAAAGATTCGCACAAAGCACAAATGTGTATGCCGTTAAAGCCAGCAACTACAAGGGATTGCGGAGGGGGAGTCCAGTTTAATGCAGTAACAACTGGCACATTCACCACGCAAAGAGCGGCGGCGGTCAGCTCCTCATCTGCACGGCAGGTGAGGGTTGGTATCAGGAAGAGGGCAAAGAGCCTGTAAGCCTTACACCGGGTAAGGTAATCGTAATTCCAGCCGAGGTTAAGCATTGGCACGGTGCTAAAAAGGACAGCTGGTTCTCACACATCGCAACCGAAATGCCGGGCGAAGAATGTTCAAACGAGTGGTGCGAACCCGTAACCGATGAAGAATATAATAAACTCGGTTAACCGAAAGGCGGTTTCTGAATATGAAAAAAGTTATCGTTTATTATTCATATCGTGGCAACACAAAAAGCATTGCCGAGATGATTCAGAAATGCACGGGTGCTGACATTGCAAGAATTGAAACTGTTGTTCCGTATGACGGCGACTACAACTCGGTTGTAAATCAAGGTCAAGATGAAGTGAACAGCGGATATTGTCCCGAAATAAAACCGCTTAATATTGACCTTAGCAAGTATGACGAGGTAATTCTCGGAACACCTGTTTGGTGGTACACTTTTGCCCCTGCAATGCACACATTTCTCAAGGAAAATGACCTTTCGGGCAAGACGGTTTATCCGTTTGCAACTAACGGCGGTTGGATTGGTCACACATTCAAAGATTTTGCAAATGCCTGCGGTACAGCCGATGTAAAGCAGGGAATGAATATCCGTTTTGACGAATCAGTTCTGCGTACATCAAAGTCTGAAATTCAAAAATGGATTGATTCAATTAATTAAGCCTTTCTGTAATGCGGTTCTACCGCAAAAATAAAAAACTGTACAGCCTTTTTCGGTTGTACAGTTTTTGTTCTATATACTATTGTTTGCCCGACCTAACATTGTACGAATTTGCACAATTTGAGCCGTAGGGGATTGTTAATCCTACCCTATAAAGCCTTGAACGAACACAATAACAATCAGCACGGGGAGTGCGTATTTAAGGTACGGCTTCAGCACTCTTGAAAGTTTAAGACCTTTACCCGTGTTACATTCTTCAAAGTAATTGTCAAAGCCCCAGCCGAATTTTGTTGTGCAGAACAGGAGGTAAACCATTGCACCGATCGGAAGAAGAAGGTTGCTGACAACGAAGTCCTCAAGGTCAAGCACACCTTTGCCGAGAATGTTGAAGTCACTCCAAATGTTGAATCCAAAAATACACGGCAGACACGCAAAGAACATAATAATTCCATTGATAATTGACGCCTTTGTTCTGCTCATGCCGAATGTGTCGGTAAGAAAAGCAACAAGGTTTTCAAACACGGCAATAACCGTTGAAAAGCTTGCGAATGTCATAAACAGAAAGAAAAGCGTACCCCAAATTCGACCGCCCGTCATATTTACGAAAACATTCGGAAGCGTCACAAAAATAAGGGCAGGTCCTTGGTCGGGCTGAACGCCAAATGAGAAGCAAGCAGGGAAGATGATAAGTCCGGCAACAATTGCAACAAAAGTGTCCAATGCACAAATCTGAACAGCCTCACCGTAAAGCGTGCGGTCTTTGTTCATATAACTGCCGAAAATTTCCATTGATGCGATTCCGAGTCCGAGTGTGAAAAACGCCTGACTCATTGCAGAGGTGATTACCTTGCCGAGTCCTACATCTTTAACCTTTCCGAAATCGGGAACAAGGTAAAAGCTCAGGCCTTCTCCCGCATTTGAAAGCATCATACTGTTGATTGCAAGAATAATAATCAGTGCAAGCAACGCAACCATCATAACCTTGCTGACCTTTTCAATGCCTTTTTGAAGTCCTCGACTGCATACAAAAAATCCGAATACAACGATTATCGCAAGCCATATAATCATCTCAACAGGCGATGTCATAAGGTCGTTAAACACTCCCGAAACCTGTTCTGAGTTCATTCCGCTTTTAAATGTTCCCGTTGCAAATTTATAGAAGTAATCTAACATCCAAGCCGAAACAGGCGTGTAGAACATCATCAAAAGATAACAGCCTATCATACACAGCCAGCCGTGAATATGCCATTTGCTCTTTGGCTTTTCAAGTGTTTTATAGCTTAATACGGCACTTTTTCTGCTTGCTCTGCCGACTGCAAGTTCCATTGTAAGAACGGGAATTCCCATAAGCACAAGAAATGCAAGATAAAAAAGCACGAACAATCCGCCGCCGTTTTCTCCCGTAACATACGGAAAGCGCCAGACATTGCCTATGCCAATCGCACAGCCTGCACTTACAAGGAGAAAACCTGTCCTCGACTTAAAATTTTCTCTTTGCATAAATATTCTCCTTAAAAATACTGTCACTTTAATTATACAAACTTTTCACCGATATTTCAAGGAATAAACTTTTTATTTATGCAATTTGACAGGAATTAAAAAGCTTTGTATACTTTTATTGACAGAAACATTTAAGTCTTGTTTAAGGTTTGAAATATATAATAGAATAAGAAAACTCTCGGGAGGTTACCAAATGCGACTTTTACTTGCAGAGGATGAAAAAGAGCTTTCGTCATTTTGTTTATTTCTTGTAATCAGCATACTGATCAGCGTTGCAGGCATACTCGTTGTGTTTGCACTTGTATTGGTTTTCTCAAAAATCGCAGTCAAGCCGTTTGCCGAAAGCTATGAAAAGCAAAAACGGTTTATTACGGACGCAAGCCACGAAATAAAAACACCGCTCACGATTATTGAGGCGAACACGGAGGTTCTCGAAATGACGGGCGCTGAAAGCGAGTGGACGCAGAGCATACGCAATCAGATTAAAAGATTGTCATCTTTAACGCAAAAACTTGTTTTCCTTGCCCGAATGGACGAAAATCAGGGCAAGCTTGAAATGACCGAATTTTCACTTTCGGACGCAGTCCTTGAAACGGCTGACAGCTTTTCGACAGTAGCAAGGAACAGCGGTAAAACGCTTGATATAAATGTGCAGAATGGAATTTTGCTGAAAGGAAACGAAATGACAATCAGAGAGCTTGTATCCGTTCTCGTTGATAATGCGGTGAAGTACAGCACAGATAACGGAAATATCTCCGTGTTGCTTGTTGAGGAGTCGGGACATAAAAAACTGACCGTCAAAAACTCGACAACAGCACTTGAAAAGGGCAATCACGATATCCTCTTTGAAAGATTTTACCGTTCCGATTCTTCCCGAAACAGCGAAACAGGCGGCAGCGGCATAGGTCTTTCAATCGCCAAAGCCGTAGCCACCGCCCATAAAGCCAAAATCCACGCCAAAAGCCCCGACGGCAATTCGTTAGAAATAACGGTTGTATTTTAATTCTTTAGAATAATATTTAAGAACACAAAGTATTTTAACGGTACTTTGTGTTCTTTTTTGTAACAAAATTCTCCGGAATAACAAAGTTCCGCTATAAAATGTAATAAAAGTGTAATAAATGACATCTTGATATTGAATTTTAATTGATAGAAATTATAATTAAAATATAATATAAAACATACAACAGGAGTTTGACGATGAAATTAACGAATGTGAATTTTCTTGCAAAAGCAAATGCCAAGATAAATAAAAATGAAAAGGGAATAAAAATTGTTTCCGCATTGCTTGTAATATCAATAACCTTGATTTCGGCATTTTCAATTACCGTCACAAAAGCTGTAAATGAGTATAAAGAGGATTATCGTGCAAGAACACTTGAGGTTGACCCTTGGTTAAGCGAACTTGACGATAATGTTATAGAAAGTATTAAAAATACTGAGCATGTAGTTGATATTTTTCCTCTTGAAGGAATCAGAAATGAAGCTTTTAATATTGTTCAGTCCTCGGATGAGGACTTACAAAAAATGATTGATCAAGAGAAAAATAATTATTTAAATATTTGGTCATTGTTTAAAAATGAAAAACGCAGTGTTATTGCAGGAAAAACTCTTGATGAATCCCCTGTGTTAAGCTGTGTTGTCCCGAGTGATTTTTATCCTTTTGAGGTTGAGAATGAAAATAAAAAGCCTGATTATATTGACGGGGAAGGTCTTATAGGAAAAACGATAACTGTAAAAGCGATTAATAATATGTTAATTCAACCTTATAATATTGATGGTTCATCAGAAAGCGGTTCACTTGAATTGCCTGCAATTGAATATAAATTAAAGGTAGTGGGTACTTATTATCTGTCACCGACCGAAACAGGCTATTATGATTCGATTTATATTTCAGAGGAAACAGCTACGAAAATATTAGATGACGCACTTACAAAAGGCGGATATTCAAAAGATAACGAAACCACTGTCGGCAAGTGGTGGAATGATTTATCGCTGAGGACTCACTATGTTGTTGTTGATGATTTTGAAAATATTGAATCGGTATATAACGCACTCACCGATATGAATGTATGCTGTGCCGATGACCCCGAACTCGGAATACAGAGCAGTATAATTAACGCATCAAATATATTCAGATTTGCAAGCGTTTTTTTGATTATTGCAACCTTTCTGTTATCGGTAATTACTATTATCCAGTCAACAACAAATGCACTTTCACTTCGCAAATCTGACATAGGACTTCTCAAGGCAATCGGCTACAAAAACAATCAGATATTTGCCAGCCTTTACTGCGAACAACTCAGGGTTACTTTTACAGGCTTTGCGGTTGGTACAATTATTTCCGTGGTGATTACGGCTGTGTCAAATCTTTTCTTCTCTAACAGAAATTACATTGACCGCCTATATATTATCAATTGGGGAACTTTCGGAATCCTGCTTGCAATTTCGTTTTTGATAGTGACCGTTGTTCCGCTGATATGTCAGCTCATAGCATTACGCAAGCTGAATAAAATTCAGCCCAAAGACGCAATGAATGAATAATTTTGAGGGTAAAATAATGAAATCAATAGAATTAAAAAATGTTTCAAAAATATATAATAACAAAGTAACCGCCGTGGATAATGTATCGTTTACATTGTCAGAGGGTGAATTTGTGGCTGTTATGGGACAGTCGGGCAGCGGAAAAAGCACTCTGCTCCAAATGGCAGGTTTGCTTGATAACTGCACTTCGGGTCAAATTCTCATTAACGGAAAAAATGTGTCGTCACTCGGCAAAAACGAACTTGCCGACACAAGAATGAATTCACTCGGATTTGTCTTTCAGGCATTTCATCTCAATCCGCATCTCAAAGTTTTTGAAAATATAATGGTTCCAATGCTCATAAACGACCATTTCAAAAACAGAGCCGAAATGAAAGAAACTGCCGAATTGCTTGTGCAGAAAGTAGGTCTTACACACCGCATTGATCACTATCCGAGAGAACTTTCAGGCGGAGAACAGCAGAGAACCGCCATTGCAAGAGCACTTGCAAATAATCCCGACTTTATCCTTGCCGATGAACCTACAGGCAACCTTGACAGCAAAAACGAACGTATGATTTTTGAAGAGTTGAAAAAACTTACAGAGCTTGGCAAGGGTGTTCTTGTTGTCAGCCATAATGATGCCGTAACCGATTTTGCAGACAGAATTTGCGTTATGAAAGACGGCATTTTAGAGGAAAATTAAAATGAAAAATAAAAAACTCGGTATGCTTGTTAAAGCATCAATTCTTTCACGAAAAGGTGCAGCAATATTTTTTTGTTGCTTTATGGTTATTGCAACCATTCTCGTTCTTGTGTCGGCAGGAGCGGTTATGCCGCTGAAAAATAATATTGACCAAAACATAAATAATCATATTCTTAACAGAGAGTTGAATTTTGAGATAAACGAAAATACTCCTAAAAATGAAATTGACGATACAATTTTAAGCATAAAAAGCATTGAACACATAACGAGTGTTTATAACGTGCCTGCCGAACTTGATGTGTCGGAAACTTCAGGAGTGCTGTTTTCAGCTTACACACTAAGTTATGTTCACGAGGGGTATAACCTTAAAATAACAAGTGGAAGAGCTTTCAAAGAGAATGAAGAAAATGTTGCAGTTGTTCCCGAAGTTTTAAAGGATTTTAACAGCGAAAGTCAACGAATCAATAAAATTGACGGCAAAACGCTTGTGGGCAAAAATCTTGTTTTCGCTGATGAATCGGGCAAGGAACATAAGATTAAAATTGTCGGAGTGTATAACACATCTGACCCGATTTTTACAGGCAATCAGATTCTTATTCCATGCAGCAATTTGATTAAGTTCAATAATGAAGTTATTGCAAATGCCAAAGGTGCGATTTCAATAACTTCCGATAAGGCTTATAAAATTCTCGTTGATGATGCAAAAAATCTTCAAAGTGTACAATCCGAGGTTTCCTCATATTGCGAACCGTATACAATGGATTTGAATGTTGATTCTCAGTCATACAATATTGCACTCATAATCATTATGGGTTCAATTGTATTTTTTGCATTGTTCGTAATTGCGGGACAGTATATGTTCGTCAAGAGCAATATAAACAGACGAACCGAAGAGCTTGCTTTGTATCGCTCACTCGGTTACAAGTCTAATCAACTTTTCTATATAATATTTGCGGAATATTTCCTTATCGGAATAATATCAATTGCAGTCGGTACAATTTTGGCTGTGTTACTCGATATATTACTTATAAATCCGTACCTTATGAATCTTGTGGGCAATACAATAATGGAAATGACCGTGAATGTTTCGGCTGTTTATATACTGCTGTTCCTCGTGATTTATTTGATTGTACTTGCAATCGTCAGCATTTGGGCAGTAAAACGCTCTGAAAAAACGGATTTAAGCGTGTTGCTTAGAGAAAGATAATTCTATAGCAGAAATAAAACTCTATATTATTATTTAAAGCAGAAATTCTGAAATAATTCGGGATTTCTGCTTTTTTTAAATTTCATTTAAAGTTTGTAAATTATTATATAGACACGGTAAAGAAAAGGTAAAGACAGGGAGGTCTTACAATGGGCGTTAAAAATATATTCAAGCGTTACGAACTTAAATTTATGCTGACAACACAGCAGTACATTCAGCTCAAAGAGCTTATGAAAAAATATATGCAGGGAGATGAATTCGGAAAAAGCACAATATGTAATCTCTATTTTGACACACCCGATTATCTTCTCATCAGACATTCAATTGAAAAGCCTGTTTACAAAGAAAAACTCAGACTTCGCAGTTACGGCACTCCGAAAACTGATTCAACCGTATTTGCGGAATTAAAAAAGAAGTACAAGTCGGTTGTCTATAAACGCAGAATCGGTATGAGCGAACAGGCTGCAATGAAATTTCTCTGTGAAAGAAAACCTGTTAAGGATACGCAGATTACCCGTGAAATTGATTATTTTCTCGACTTCTACAACAATCCGAAACCTATGGTTTATCTCTCATATGAGCGAGAGGCATTCTTTTCAAAAACTGACAGCGATTTCAGAATGACCTTTGACCGCAACATTTTGTGGAGAGATTACGACCTTTCACTTTGCAAAGGAGTTTACGGCGAACCGATTTTGAAGAAAAATCAAGTTCTGCTTGAGGTCAAAACTGCGGCGGCAATTCCAATGTGGCTGACAATGTTTTTAAGCGAAAATAACATCTATAAAACATCTTTTTCAAAGTACGGCACAGCCTACAAAACCATTTTTGAAAGATCACTCAAGGAGGAAAAGCACTATGCTTAATAATTTATTTTCAGGTGTATTTGATTCGACAACGCAGAGCGTAATTTCTGTTCCGATGTTTCTATTATGCGTGGGAGTTTCACTTGCAATCGGAATTTTCCTTGCGTTCGTCTATTCCTACAAGAACCAATGCACAAAAAGCTTTGTAACAACTCTTGCACTTCTGCCGTCAATTGTCTGCGTTGTAATTATGATGGTCAACGGCAATATCGGAGCCGGTGTAGCCGTTGCAGGCGCATTCAGCCTTGTTCGTTTTCGTTCGGTACCCGGAAGTGCAAAGGAAATCTGTTCAATCTTTATGGCAATGGGTACAGGTCTTGTTGCCGGTATGGGATATCTCGGATTTGCAGTAGTATTCGCCCTCATTTTGGGAGCTGCGTTCCTAATCTGCAATCTTACAAATATTGGTTCATCAAAATCTGCCGACCGTGAAAGGTCGCTGAGAATCACAATTCCCGAGGATCTCGACTACACAAATATGTTTGACGATCTTCTTAAAAAATACACAACAAACTACAAGATGCTTTCTGCAAAAACCACCAATATGGGCAGTATGTTCAAGCTTACTTATCATGTTACACTCAGAAATCCGAGCCTTGAAAAGGAGTTTATTGATGCGTTAAGATGCAGAAACGGCAACCTTGAAATTATGCTCTCGGCACAGGAGGCGACTGTTAATGAGCTTTAAAAAAATTATCTCGGCTGTATTGCTTTCGGCATTTGCAACTGCAACTTTTGCAGGTTGTTCAAATTCCGACACACAGACAGCCGATGAGGCAACAGTAAAAATATCATCAAGTTCAACTTTATCAAATATCAAATGCAGACGATTCATCAACCAATGATGAAATGTTTACGGCAAGGGACAAGGAAATCGGATATGACGAATCGGAATGCGAAACGATTACACTTTCAGACAATGCAAGCACAAGCAGTCTTAAAAGCGTTAAGATTGACGGCAACACGATAACCGTAAGCGAGGAGGGAACATACATCGTTTCGGGTACGCTCTCTGACGGTAAGATTATTATTGACGGTGACAAAAGCGAAAAAATCCGTCTTATCCTTGACGGAGTGACAATCAATTCAAACACAGGCGCACCGATTTATGTAAAGCAGACCGACAAGCTGTTTATCACTCTTGCCGAAAGCAGTAAAAATGTTCTTACAAACAATAAGAAATTCACGGCAGACGGCGACAACAATGTTGATGCGGTAATTTTCTCGAAAGATGATATCACTCTCAACGGCAATGGCAGTCTTGAAATCACAACAAACTGCGGACATGGCATTGTGTCAAAGGACGAATTAAAAATCGCAAGCGGTACACATTCGATTACATCAAGTTCACACGCTCTTGACGGCAAGGACAGCGTGAGAATCGCATCGGGTACATTTACACTCAATTCCGACAAGGACGGTATTCACAGCGAAAATGCCGATGATACCTCACTCGGATTCATATATATTGCAGGAGGCACTTTCAAAATCACAAGTGACGGCGACGGAATGGATGCGTCGGCATACCTGACAATTCTCAATTGCAACGCAACAATCAAGTCGGGCGGAGGTGCATCAAATGCCGAGAAAAAACAGGAAGAATTCGGCAGAATGGAAGATGCTTCATCAAGCACAGACAGCGATACCGCAAGTTCAAAGGGTATTAAGGCAGGCGGAAATCTCACAATTTCGGGCGGTACATTCAGCCTTGACTGTGCAGATGACGCTGTTCATTCAAACGCAGATATCAGCATTTCAAACGGCAATCTTACAATTGTAACGGGTGATGACGGTATTCATGCCGACAGCAGTCTTAAAATTTCGGGCGGTACAATCAATGTAACTGAAAGCTACGAGGGTATTGAGGGACTTGAAATTACGGTAAGCGGCGGTACAATCTCTGTTGTGTCAAGCGATGACGGATTCAATGCCGCAGGCGGTAATGATTCAAGCGGTTACGGCGGCGGAATGCCACAGGATAATTTTTCAGCCGACAGCGATGCCAAAATCACAATTTCGGGCGGAAAGATTACAGTTGATGCAAAGGGTGACGGTCTTGATTCCAACGGCTCGCTCTGTGTATCGGGCGGTGAAATCTTTGTAACAGGTCCTTCGGACAACGGCAACGGCGCTCTCGATTATAACGGTGACGCACAGATTACGGGCGGTACAATCGTTGCGGTCGGTATGAGCGGAATGACTCAGAACTTCGGCTCATCTTCAACACAGGGTTCAATCCTTTCAAACACGGCAACCAATACAAGCGGTGAAGTTGTTCTCAAAGACAGCAACGGCAATGTGCTTGTTTCATTCACTCCGACACGGGAATATAATTCGGTAGTTGTAAGCACACCCGATGTCAAAAAAGGCTCAGCCTACACACTTACAACAGGTGACAGCAGTACAACAATTGAAATGTCGGATATTATCTACGGCGAATCCACTCAGGGCAGAGCTCCTAACGGTGGCGGACAAGGCGGTCCGAACGGCAGAGGTCAAGCTCCCAACGGCAATATGGGCGGAGGCTTTGGCAACAGACCGTAAAGCTAAACTAACTCTTTTTCAATATTTTCATACAAAAAACAGGAGTCGCTCGCATGAACGATTCCTGTTTTTGCCCCTAAAATTGTTTTTGTTTTCAGATTATTAAAGAATTTAGAAATTATATATAAAAACATGAAGCCCCCACACATTTTCGTGTAGGGGCGGTTTTCTTAAACAAAGAAATTGTCCTTATAATTAATATCTTTCTCCGACAGCAACAATGACACTTCTGCCTGCCATATTAATTCGTTTGTCATAGAGAATAACATTTCTGTCCTCAAGGATTACATCCTGCGGCTCGTTGCCTGTGTTGACATAAAGTTTCCAGTGGTATCCTTCGGGAAGGTCGGGAAGCTCAACATTTACATAATCCCAATAAGCATTGACGCCAAAGTAAACAAACTCGTCAAGTCCCTGTTGTTTAAGACTTGCACCGGCATACATAACGCCAATCATTCTTGTATCATCGTAATATTTGGCACTCCACGCAACATTTGAATGGATGCTGACAGGCGGATAACTGCATGTTGCCTTGCCTCTGCTGTCTGTGATAATGTGGAATCTCTTTCTGAAAGCAATCATATATTTAAAAAATTCAAATACATCCTTATGCTTTTCTTTTCTTGTCCAGTCAAGCCATGAGATAATGTTGTCCTGACAGTAAGCGTTGTTGTTGCCGAACTGAGTGTTGCAAAATTCATCGCCTGCAAGGAAAAGAGCAGGACCCTGACTGCACATAAGGGTTGCAAAGGCATTTTTAACCATTTTTATACGAAGATTGTTAATGTTGTAATCATCGGTTTCGCCCTCTGCACCGCAGTTCCAGCTGTTGTTGTCATTAGCGCCGTCAGTATTGTTCCAGCCGTTTTCAAGATTGTGCTTTTCGTTGTATGAATACATATCATAAAGAGTAAATCCGTCATGACAGGTAAGAAAGTTTACCGACGCATTGTAGCCCCTGTAGGTAGGGTCATACAAATCTCTTGAGCCTGTAATTCTCTGAGCCGCATCCCATGCAAGGTGGTTGTCGCCTTTAAGAAATCTTCTGAGGTCGTCACGGTATCTTCCGTTCCATTCAGCCCATCTGTTCCATGACGGAAAACAGCCGACCTGATAAAGTCCGCCTGCATCCCATGCCTCTGCAATAAGCTTTACTCCGCCGAGAATCGGATCAAACGCAAGGCTTTTGAGAAGCGGAGGCTTATCCATAGGAGTACCGTCCTCGTTTCTTCCCAAAATTGACGCAAGGTCAAAACGGAAACCGTCAATGCGGTATTCTGTTACCCAATAACGCAGACAGTCAAGTATAAATTGCTGCACAATCGGCTGATTGCAGTTGAGAACATTACCGCAGCCGCTGAAATTGTAATACTTTCCGTCCGGAGTGAGCATATAGTAAATATTGTTGTCAATGCCCTTGAACGAGAAATACGGTCCCATTTCATTGCCCTCTGCCGTGTGGTTGAACACAACATCAAGGATAACTTCAATTCCGTTTTCGTGAAGCTCACGAACAAGCTGTTTAAGCTCTCTTCCTTCGTGATGATGCTCGTGGTCGCTCTCATAGCTTGTGTTCGGAGCAAAAAAACATACGGTGTTATAGCCCCAGTAATCGTAGAGCTGACGCCCGTCATAATTACGATATGAGCCCATTTCGTCAAACTCAAAAATAGGCATCATTTCAACGGCATTGATGCCCAGTTCTTTAAGATAGGGGATTTTTTCACGGATACCTGCGAATGTGCCTTTGTTTTTAACGCCTGAGGAGCCGTCCTGAGTAAAGCCTCTTACATGCATTTCATAAATAATAAGCTCTTCAAACGGAAGCTTCGGCTGAGTGCAGTTGCCCCAGTCATAGTCGCTGTTTACAACTCTTGCCTTATAAACACCCTCATGCTCCTGTTTTTTACCCCAGCCGCTCTGACCGATTACAGCCTTTGCGTATGGGTCAAGAATGTATTTCTTTTTATCAAAAATAATGCCTTTTTCGGGTTCATACGGACCGTCAAAGGAATATGCATACTCAAAATCAATCTCATCAAGACCGAACACGAGCATTGAATAGGTGTTGCCGATTTTGTAAGAATCCGGAAATCTGAGCCTTGCATACGGAATTTTTGCATAAGGTCTGAATAAAAGCAATGTACACTCAACGGCATAAACCGAATGAATAGTAAAGTTTACACCGCCGGAAACGGTTGTTGCACCGTTTAAAAGAAAGTTGCCGGGTCTGACATCGAAACCACCGACATTATCGGTTGGCTTTAAATCCCTCAACATAATATTTAATCCCCCTAAGTTCCTCTCAAAAAACAAAAATTCAGTCATAACACAACATATGTCTATTTTATCATATTATGTGATTTATTCAACACACTATTTGCAAAAATATAGTCAAATCTTGTCATCACGATTAAAAAGCAGTATTTTTGCACAAAAAAAGACCGGAATAAAAAATATATTCGGTCTTTTTAATCATTTGCGTACGCTTATTGTCAACCTATAAAAGTAAATCTGTCTGTTTTTCTGCCGTCAACATCAACTTTTTCGGCAAACATTTCGACAGGTCTTGCCCACACTTCACTTGTGTTGTGGAGATTTCTGTAAATTACAAGTTTTTCACCCGTTTCGCTGTGGGTTGCAAAGTTGATAACCTCATATTCGCCACCCTTGAAATGCAGGTAAATACCCGGCTTGATTTCTTTTGTCGTATTTTCGGCATTGTCCGAATCGCTTTCACAGCAATTTTCTGTTTTAACAGCTTTAACTGAAGTTTCTTCATTTGCAGGAGCTTCGTCAATTTCAGCTGCTCTGCAATCTGTATTGTCTGCATTGAAATCAACCCTGAAACTTCCGTCATTAACAACAAGAATCCTTGACTGATACGGCTGCATTTCAATTTCATAGTAACCGTTTACATCAATAACTTCGTTGCCGTTGAGAACATCTGTAAGCTTTGCGTTGCAGCCTGTGTCAAAACCGATTCTTTCAACACGGTCTGTAAGGTTGAATGCAACAAAAACAGTCTGATTGTCGGTTTTTCTTCTGTATACAAGCTTTTCATTCTGAATATTTATGTTTTCAAAATCGCCGTACTTGAGAGCTTCGAGTGCAAGCCTTACTACACCGAGTTTTTTGATATGCTCAAGAAGTTCATAGTTCGGATTCGGGATGGAATCAAGGTCAAGACAGGGACGAAGCTCATAATCGCTGTAGGCAGTTCTCATACCCTCAATGCCGAATTCACTTCCGTAGTAAATTGACGGTACTCCGGGCATTGTATACATCATCGTGTAAACATTGTTAAGATGATTTTTGTCTTTAAGCATACTTGCAACACGGTTTACATCGTGGTTATCAACGAAATTATATGTGTAGATGTTTCTGTAAATACCGCCGTTAGCAAACTGTCTGTTAAGAGAATGAGCAATTTCAAAATAGTTGTGGTCATTATGGCTTGAATAAATGCCTTTGTAGCATTCGTAGTTTGTAACCGAGTCAAGCACATCGGGATTTGCCCAATGATTGTAATCGCCGTGGGTAATCTCGCCGTAGAGCCAGAAATCGGACTTTTTCTCTTTGCAAACATTTTTTAATTTCTTGAAAAATTCAATGTCAATGCAGTCAGCCGCATCAAGGCGAAGTCCGTCAATATCAAACTCATCAATCCAAAATCTTGCACAGTCAAGAAGATAGTTTACTACCTCGTCATTGTGGAGATTAAGCTTTACAAGGTCGTAGTAACCTGCCCAGCCCTCATAGCTGAAACCGTCATTATAAGGACTGTTGTTCCAAAAGTTTAAATTTTCAAACCAAGACGCATATCTTGAATTTTCACGGTTCTGCTGAACATCTTTGAAAGCAAAGAAATCTCTTCCCACATGATTAAAAACGCCGTCAAGCATAATTCTGATGCCGTTATCGTGAAGTGTTTTGCAAATTTTTTTGAAAGATTCGTTGTCACCGAGCCGACAGTCGATTTTTTTATAATCAATAGTATCATAGCCGTGTTTTGAACTTTCAAAAACAGGGTTGAAAACAAGTGCGTTTACCGACATTGACTTCATATGGTCAATCCAGCCGTAAATTTTGTCAAGTCTGTATTCCTGTTTGAAATCATTCTCCTTTGGTGCTCCGCAAAAACCGAGCGGATAAATATTGTAAATTACGGATTCATTTATATATCCCATTATATTATCTCCTTTTTGCACAGAATAAAGCAATGTACGAATGCAGTGTTTTGTGTACATTAGTCATAATTATAACACTAAAATTTCTATTGTGCAACTGAATAATTTGTGTTACAATGTAACATATTGATGATTTAAAAATGATTTTAAAAAAATCTCGGAGGAACAAAATGCTCAAAATGCCCGAAAACAAAACAAGAAAAAAATTAAGAATCACACTTTGCGTGCTTTATCTCGTTGAAATCGTACTCTGTGCGTTGCCGTATTTCCAGTACATTGACGAAAAAAATGTACTCCATTCTTATTCCGTATTTGATATTATGTCTGTATGGGGACTCAGCGGTTCAAATGATGCGGTTTTTAAGTATTCGCTCTTTATGCCGATTTTCTTCATTATTCCGATTGCAGGATTTTTCTTCTGCGCTCTTGACAAAGAACGCAATATGAAGAATATCGTTTCAATCATCTGCTGTCTGCTCGGTGTGCTTTCAATTCTCACAATGGTAAGCTATACAATCAGCCTTGCTTCTGTAATTGCACTTCTTTTGTACATTCTTATCTGCTTTCTCACAACGCTTTCAATCTTTGCAAGATTTACCGACAAAGATGCTACGAAAGCTCCTGTTAAGCAGAAAAACACAGACCCGAACAGGGAAGTGTAATTTTACAAATTAAAAATTGAAAACGGAAAATTGAAAATTTCGGTCGGAAACACAGCTTGATTAATGCAAAGCATTGTTTTCCCGACTTTATTTTATAAAATTAAAACACGGCAGTTCATTATCTGAAATGATTGCCGTGTTTATTTTTGCCGATTTAAATTTTAAAATTCCGTCAGAACAATGTGTGCCTGAGAATTATCGAGGACTAACGGCTTATCCATATCAACTCTCTTTAGTTCTCCATAGAGTCTGCCGAAAATTACGGTTGTTTTGTCCATATATGCCGCCATAGCCTCGCCTTTTACGGTGAACGGCTTGAATGTAATGTCGACCGCCGAATATCCCGCCTTAAAGTACCATGGTCTGTCAAGCTTTCCGCCTGTGCTTTTAACATTTATCTGTGACAGCTTTACAAGATGACCGTCTGTGAAAAAGCAATTTTCGTTGCCGTAACGGTTGTCACCGACTCTGCTTGCAAGACAGAGGGAAAAGCGTTTTCCGTCAATAAAGCAGTCGGAGCTTAATCTCTGATAATTATGCTTTCTCGGCTTTGAAAAGCGTGTCCAGTCAAAGTAAGCGTTTGTGGTTGTTTCGTTTAAAGAATATTCCATACCGCCAACACGGATAATTCCGCCTGCGACAAATTTGGGAACAAAGCGTTTGAGATAAAAATATTTTCTGTCTCTCTCAAACGGCGCAATTTCGTTAAGACTTTCGCCCGCCGTCTTTTTGAGATTAATGTTAAAGTAAAGATTTTTTATGCCGCCAAAGTCGATAAAATCACATTTTAAAAATCTTCCGTTCGGTGTGTTTGTCAACTGCAGCTGAAGTCTTTTGTCCGTGTACAAAAGCTCTCCCGAACTGCCCGATTCGGGAAGCTCGTTCTTGCTGAAAACAAATTTCTTTACAACACAATCATAAATCACACCGCCTCTTTTAAGGTCGGCAACCGCAATTTTCACCGCAAATTCCATGCCCAGATTTTCAACCGAAAGATAGAGCGAAACCTCTGTGTTGCTTATGAAATAGCAATCTCTTTCGCTGTGTTTTCCGCTTGTTTTGCTCTGTTTGCTGTTATATTCAAAAACAGGCGTTCTTGCCCAGCCTGCACACATAACCTCTCCGTTTTCTTCAAAAACATTATGCTTTTCGGTTATCTCATGTTGCAAAACAATCCCTCCGTGTTCTCGTTTTTAAAATTTTCCATAAAATCACACCATACAATATACACAAAATAATTATGCTTTTCAAGAATTATAACAAAACTGTAAATTTCGTTTTCTGCCGTCAACGGTATATGTACTAATTTTCGGATTTCATGAATAATCTGTAATAATATCATATACCTGTGAGGGCGGTTTTTATGAAGAAATTTGTCATTTTGCTTTTAATCTGCTTATGTTTTTTGCTTTGTTCATGCAGTGCCGACACATCGGGATATCAAAACGAGCTTACCTGCACAGACTGGAGTGCAGAGCTTGACGGAGGCGGAAAGATAAACCTTTCGTTTGACGGTGGCAATGCGTCCCTTATTATGATGAGCGGAAAAGACAAGGCGGAGCTTTGCGGAAAATATGTTGCCGATGATACAACGCTTGTCATATTTGTGCCGAAACTTTACCGAAACTACACCTTTGAATATATTCCCCACGGAAAAAAGCTTGATTTGTCATACAACGGTTCAAAAATCACGCTCAGCCGTGCCGATAACACGCAAAAAACTGAGTAAATCAGCCGTTCAAAGTTTCTTATGTACATTTTGAGCGGAATACGCAGATTAACGAATAATTTTATTGATAAATAAAGTTGTGTGTGTTATAATGTTTTAAACTATGTTATTATGCCATTTTTGGATTTTTTCGGAGGTATTGTTTTGGTAGTGTTTGGAATTGATCCCGGATATGCCATTGTAGGTTGGGGAGCAATCAATTTTCAATCGAATACATATAAAACTCTCGGTTACGGTGCAATTGAAACTGTTGCCGGAACTGATTTTAACAAACGGCTTGAGTACATCTATGACGAAACCTATGCTATTCTCAACAGATGTCGCCCCGATGCCCTTGCAATCGAAAAACTTTACTTTCAGACCAATCAGAAAACGGCTATCAATGTTGCTCAGGCAAGGGGAGTAACCCTGCTTGCGGCACAAAAACTTAAAATACCAATCTTTGAGTACACTCCTCTTCAGGTCAAAACGGCTGTAACGGGATACGGCAAGGCTAAAAAACCACAGGTTATGGAAATGACCGCAAGGCTTTTAAAGCTGAAAGAAATTCCGAAACCCGATGATACCTGTGACGCACTTGCAATTGCAATCTGTCACACACAGGCGGCAGGCTCACAGCTCAGAAGAGTAATGTACGGAAAGGGACTTTAAATATGCTTTATTCCGTAAGAGGAAAACTTATTGCAATAGAATCAAATGCGGCGGTAGTAGAGTGCGGCGGTGTCGGCTATATGTGCCAGACAACAATGAACACACTCAAAGCCGTAAAGCTTAACACAGAGGTAACGCTCTACACCTACCTTAATGTAAGGGAAGATGCGGTTGACCTTTTCGGCTTTGCAACAAAGGCAGAGCTTGAAACCTTTAAAAACCTCATCAGCGTAAGCGGTGTAGGTCCAAAGGCAGGACTTGCGGTTTTGTCGGAGCTCAGTCCCGAACAGGTTGCAATGGCAATTGCCTCCGATGACCTCAAAACAATTACAAGAGCACAGGGAATAGGCAAAAAAATTGCGCAGAGAATTGTTCTTGAACTCAAGGACAAGCTTGCAAAAGCGGCTAAAGAGGACAGTTCCTTTGCACAGGCGGCACAGAACAGCGTTAATGTTTCAACGGGAAATGTTCCGAAAGCAATTGAGGCACTCGGTGTTTTGGGTTATTCTCCTTCGGATGTTTCGCCCGTACTCGCAACACTCGACAGCGCCTTGCCTGTTGAACAGCTTATTTCGCTCACATTAAAACAGATGGGAAGACAGTAATATATGAGTAAAATGGAATTCTCGGATGAATTTGATTTTGAAAACAGAATAACCGATACTTCCGAAATTCCCGAAGATACGGCAGAGAGCGACAACCCTCTGCGACCGAAAACACTTTCGGAATACATAGGACAGGAAAAGGCAAAGGAGAACCTCAAGGTCTTTATCGAGGCGGCAAAAATCAGAGGCGAAACCCTTGACCATGTACTGCTCTACGGCCCTCCGGGACTCGGTAAAACAACTCTTTCGGGAATCATTGCGAATGAACTCGGTGTGTCAATGAGAATAACCTCAGGCCCTGCAATTGAAAAGCCGGGCGACCTTGCGGCATTGCTTACCAACCTTAACGAGGGCGATGTGCTTTTTATTGACGAAATTCACAGACTGAGCCGTTCCGTTGAAGAAATACTTTACCCTTCAATGGAGGACTTTGCAATTGATATTATCACGGGTAAAGGTCAGATGGCGGCGTCGTATCATCTGCCGTTGCCAAAATTTACACTTGTCGGAGCAACCACAAGAGCAGGTCAGCTGACCGCTCCTTTGCGTGACCGTTTCGGTGTGGTGTTAAGACTTGAACTCTACACTCCCGAGGAGCTTGCACAGATTGTTGAAAGAAGTGCCGGAATCCTCGGAATAAAAATTGAACATGACGGTGCGCTTGAAATTGCGTCCCGTTCAAGGGGAACACCACGAATTGCAAACCGACTTTTAAAGCGTGTGCGTGACTTTGCACAGGTTATGTCAAACGGCATCATCACACTTGAAACCGCAAGAACAGCACTTGACAGACTTGAAATTGACGAACTCGGTCTTGACCGCAACGACAGAAGAATGCTTGAGGCAATCGTTCGTTTTTACAACGGCGGTCCTGTCGGACTTGAAACACTTGCGGCGGCAATCGGTGAAGAGGCTGTAACAATTGAGGATGTCTATGAACCGTATCTTTTGCAGATAGGTTTTGTCAGCAGAACACCGAGGGGCAGATGCATAACTGCCGAGGCTTGCAGACATCTCGGCTGTGAATTTCCTAAGGGCGTTGTAAATGCACAGCCCACACAGCCGACTCTCTTTGGTGACAGGGAGTCATAAATCAGTCACAATATGAGTGTATAATTCAACAGAGTGTAAGGTTTTTACTTGGGTTATACCGAAAATTTCAGTTTTGTAAATTTACAATCTACAAATTATTTAACGGAGGAATATATATAATGGGAAGATTATTCGGTACAGACGGTGCAAGAGGTGTTGCAAACGCAGAGCTTACACCCGAACTTGCAATGAATATAGGCAGAGCGGCGGCAATGGTTCTTATCAGCGATGAGGTTGAACACCCCACAATTTTAATCGGAAAGGACACAAGACTTTCGGGCGATATGCTCGAGGGCGCACTTATTGCAGGACTTTGCTCGGTAGGTGCAAATGTTCACATTCTCGGGGTAGTTCCTACTCCTGCGGTTGCTTATCTTGTAGGCAAATACAATGCCGATGCAGGTATTATGATTTCCGCATCACACAACCCATTTGAATTTAACGGTATCAAAATTTTCAGTTCTGACGGATGCAAGCTTCCCGATGCCCTCGAAAACAGAATTGAAGAAATCGTACTTGACCATGTTGTGCCGTATGCATCCGCAACAGATGAAAATATCGGCAGAGTAACATATGATACAGAGGCGGCTGATTTGTATATTGACCACCTTGTTTCGGCAGTAGACTGCGACTTTGAGGGTATGGAAATCGCACTTGACTGCTCAAACGGTTCTTCTTCAAGAACAGCCGAAAAGCTTTTCACAAAGCTTGGTGCAAAGGTTCATATGCTTTTTGACGAGCCTGACGGTGTGAACATCAACCGTGACTGCGGTTCAACTCATATGAGCAAATTGCAGAAGTATGTTCGTGAACACAAGCTTTCATGCGGTCTTGCATTTGACGGTGATGCCGACAGATGTCTTGCGGTTGACGAAAACGGTAACCTTGTTGACGGCGATTATCTTATTGCAATCTGTGCAAATGATATGAAGCAGAGAGGTGTACTCAAAAAGAATGCCGTTGTCGGAACAATTATGACAAACATGGGCTTTAACAAGTTCTGCGAAGAAAACGATATGCACTTTGTTTCAACAAAGGTTGGCGACAGATATGTTCTTGAGGCTATGATGCAGGAGGGCTACAATATCGGCGGCGAGCAGAGCGGTCACATCATTTTGCTTGACTATGCAACAACAGGCGACGGTCAGCTTTCAGGTGCAATGATTCTCAGCATTATGAAGAGAACAGGCGAAAAGCTCAGTCAGCTTGCAAAGATTATGGAGCGTTTGCCGCAGGTGCTCATTAATGTAAAGGTCAGCAGAGAGGGTAAGCTCTCATTCTATACAGACAGGGAAATCAAGGCTGAAATCGAAAGAGTTAGCGAAATCCTCGGTGACAGAGGCAGAATCCTTGTTCGTGTGTCGGGAACAGAACCTCTCGTAAGAGTAATGCTCGAGGGTGAAAACCTCGAAGAAATTCAGAACCTTGCGGAAGAAGCCGCACAGGTAGTAAGGGAAAGACTTGCATAATGCGATTATCTGATAAATGGAAAGATTATGAACTTATAGATACCTCTGACGGGGAAAGACTTGAAAGATGGGGAGATATAATCCTGATTCGTCCCGATCCGCAGATTATCTGGTCAAGCGAAAAGAAAAATCCTCTTTGGTATTCGGCACATGCCCGTTACCACCGTTCAAATCGTGGCGGAGGAAGTTGGGAGCAGTACAAAAAAGTTCCCGACCGCTGGACTGTAAATTACGGCGACCTCGTTTTCAACATCAAGCCTATGGGATTCAAGCACACGGGTGTGTTCCCCGAACAGGCAGTAAACTGGGATTTTGCCGCAGAAAAAATTAAAAACGAAAACAGACCGCTTAAAATTCTCAACCTTTTTGGTTACACAGGCTGTGCCACTCTTGCGTGTATGAACGCAGGTGCAACCGTTTGCCATGTTGACGCATCAAAGGGCATGGTTCAGTGGGCAAAGGAAAATGCCGCATCAAGCGGTATTGCCGACAGACCTGTCCGTTGGCTCGTTGACGATTGCGTAAAATTTGTACAGCGTGAAATCCGCCGTGGCAACAGGTATGACGGAATCATTATGGATCCTCCGTCATACGGCAGAGGTCCGGGCGGTGAGGTCTGGAAACTTGAAGAACAGCTTTATTCACTCGTAACCCTGTGCAAACAGGTTCTCTCAGACAATCCGCTGTTTTTCATTCTCAATTCCTACACAACGGGACTTTCTCCCGCTGTAATGGAGTATTTGCTCGGAGTTCTTTTGCAGAAGGACTTCGGCGGAAAAGTATCAAGCGATGAAATAGGACTGAAGGTGAGCGACACGGGACTTGTATTGCCGTGCGGCTCAACCGCAATATGGGAGAAATAATAAATGAGCTTTATTTCACTTGACAACATCAGCTTTTCATATTCCGACATTGAAAGCGGTCAGCCGTACAAAAATGCGGTTGACGGTGTTTCTCTCAATATCGAAAAGGGTGAATTTGTTGCCCTTCTCGGTCACAACGGATGCGGAAAGTCAACTGTTGCAAAACATCTCAACGCAATGCTATTGCCGGATAAGGGCAAAGTGTATGTTGACGGAGATGACACATCAGATGAAAACAAGACATATGACATAAGAGAAAAAGTGGGACTTGTACTTCAAAATCCCGACAACCAGCTTGTTGCAAGCGTTGTTGAGGAAGATGTTGCTTTCGGCCCCGAAAACCTCGGAATACCGCCAAAGGAAATCCGGCAGAGGGTTGACGATGCCCTCAAAGCCGTTGACATGTACGATTACCGTGAACACGCTCCGTTCAAGCTTTCGGGCGGTCAGAAACAGCGTATTGCAATTGCGGGAATTCTTGCAATGCAGCCGCAATGCATAGTTCTTGACGAACCCACGGCAATGCTTGACCCTAACGGCCGTGACGAGGTAATGACAACGCTTTTAAAACTCAACCGTGAAAAGAATATGACGGTTGTCCTCATCACACACTATATGGAAGAGGCAGTCCTTGCCGACAGAGTTGTCGTTATGGACGCAGGAAAAATCCTCACTCAGGGTACACCCGAAGATGTTTTTTCACAGGCGGAGCTGCTCAAAAAGCACCGTCTTGATGTTCCGCAGGCAACAGAGCTTGCATACAGACTCAGGGGGTGCGGAGTGAAATTTGACAAGCTTCCTCTCAATGCAGAGCAATGTGTAAAAATGCTTGAGGAGGTGCTGTCATGAGCAAGGTGCTTGAACTGAAAAATTTAAGCTATGTTTACGGAACAGGCACTCCGTTTGAGAAAACCGCTGTCAATAATTTGAGTCTTTCAATTGAAAAAGGCGAGTTTATCGGCATTATGGGACACACTGGTTCGGGCAAGTCAACACTTGTTCAAATGCTCAACGGACTTATGAAACCAACTTCGGGACAGGTTCTTCTTGACGGTGAGGATATCTGGGCAAATCCCAAGGATATCAGAAAAATCCGTTTCAAAGTCGGAATGGTATTTCAGTATCCCGAATATCAGCTTTTTGAAGAAACCGTTGCCAAGGATATCGCATTCGGCCCTACGAATATGGGCAAGAGCGGTGCAGAGCTTGAAAAAGCGGTAAATGACGCCGCAAGATTTACCGGACTTAAAGACGAACTTCTTGAAAAATCCCCGTTCGACCTTTCGGGCGGTGAAAAGAGAAGGGCGGCAATTGCAGGTGTTATTGCAATGAATCCCGAGGTTCTCGTTCTTGACGAACCAACCGCAGGTCTTGATCCTATGGGCAGAGATGTGCTGTTGAGCCAGATCGTGCAGTATCACAAGGAACGCAAAAACACCGTTATCCTTGTATCCCACAGCATGGAAGACATTGCAAGGGTTGCCGATAAGATAATCGTTATGAACAAGTCAAACCTCGTTATGTTTGATAAGACAAAAGAAGTTTTCTCAAAGGGACGAGAGCTTGAAAAAATAGGACTTCGAGTACCGCAGATAACAAAGATTATGCTTGAACTGCGTGAGAAAGGTTTTAATGTTCCCGAAGGAATACTTACTGTTGATGAGGCAATGGACTGTATTTCCTCACTGCTTGACAAGGAGGGTAAAATATGGTAAGAGATGTTGCGTTCGGTCAGTATTTTCCTGCGAACAGCGTAATCCACAAATGTGATCCCCGTGCAAAGCTGATTATGCTTGTCGGATTTCTCGTAATTATTTTCTGTACTTTTAATTATGCTTCGCTTGCACTTGTTGTGCTTTTTACCGCACTTTTCGTTGCGGCAAGCAAGGTGCCTGCAAAGTTCTATTTCAAAAGCATGAAAGTAATTATATTTATTATAATAGTAACCTCAATTCTCAATGTGTTCTACGGTTCGGGTGATCCGCTTGTACAATGGGGAATTTTCAAAATTACCTTAAACGGCATTAACAGAGCAATTTTTGTTTCGGTAAGAATCATCTGTCTTATCCTTGCAAGCTCCTGTCTTACATTCACAACATCTCCGACAGAGCTTACGGACGCAATCGAAAGACTGATGAAGCCGCTTGCAAAACTGCACTTTCCCGTTCACGAGATTGCAATGATGATGTCGCTTGCTTTAAGATTTGTTCCCACACTTCTTGAAGAAACTGACAAAATTACTCAGGCTCAAAAGGCACGAGGTGCCGATATGGAGTCGGGTAATATTATTCAGAGGGTAAAGGCGTTTATCCCTATTCTTATTCCGCTTTTTGTTTCGGCATTCAGAAGAGCCTATGAGCTTGCAACAGCTATGGAGTGCCGTTGCTACCGTGGCGGAACAGGAAGAACACGAATGAAAACTATTCATATGGCAAAGCGTGACTATGTATCTTTTGTAATGGTCGCACTTCTAATCGGCGGAGTGATTTTATGCAACATATTCCTGCCTGCGGCAGTTTAAGAAATCTTCTTCTCACAATTTCATATGACGGAAAAGAGTTCCACGGCTGGCAGATTCAGCAGAACGCAATGACGGTTCAGGAGGCTTTTCAAACTGCTCTTTCAAAGATTATCGGCAATGACTTTGATGTAAAGGGCTGCAGTCGCACAGACAGCGGAGTTCACGCAAATATGTACTGCATCAGCCTTAAAACAGAGCATCCCATAAAGCCCGAAAGGCTCAAGGCGGCGCTTAACCGCTGGCTGCCGCTAAGCATTGCGGTTCTTGACTGCAAAGAGGTTGCACCGGATTTTCACGCCCGCTATTCCTGCACAAGCAAGGAATATATCTACAAAATCTGGAACAGCGAGGTGCGAAATCCGTTTCTTGACGGATACGCACTTCATTACAGATACAAAATTGACGAAAATCTGCTTGACAAAGCCGCTCAGGCATATGTCGGCAGACACGATTTCACTTCCTTTTGCACGCTTGATAACCGTGAAAAAGGGGATATGACCAGAAATGTAAAAGCCTTTTCGGTAACCCGTGAGGGCGACCTTGTTACAATGAAGGTTGAGGCTGACGGCTTTTTGTACAATATGGTTCGTATTATGGTGGGAACACTTCTCAGGATTCAACAGGGTAAAATTGCTCCCGATGAAATTCCCTCCATTATAGAAAAGAAAAACAGAAAATATTCGGGTCCCACCGCACAGGCTTGCGGATTGTACCTGAATCATGTGAATTATGAAAATGACAACAGTTCACAAAAAGGAGTGAACGCTGATGTTTAAAAAATTTAAAGGACATTATTCAAAACGAAAGACACATAAAACCGACAGAGATGTAATGAGCTATGAGGATATGCCTCTTGACGATTATGAACAGGAAAAAACCGAAATGTCGCCCCAGGCTGTCAAGAAAATCGTACTCGGTGCGTGTATTGCCATTGCTGCAGGACTTATAGTTTTTGCCTTTGCAAACCGTGACAAGCTCACATGGGAGAATATCTCAAACTGGTGGACTTATGATGTACTCGGAAATGCCGGTCACGGCTATCCCGTTGACATTATCGGTTCCGAAGTTTCATCGGGCAACTTTGCAGTGTCACAGGGACATGCCGTGTATGCGTCGGACACCTCGTTCGTAACCCTTACAAATTCGGGTACAGAGGTTGCACGACTTCAGCTTACACATTCAAATCCCGTAATGAAAAACAATGAAAACAGATTTCTCACATACGGAATCGGCAGTGCAAGCTATGAGATAAGCAGTTTTGACGAAACGCTTTACTCAGGCAATGCCGAAAATAAAATATACACAGGTGATGTTGCCTCAAACGGTACATACTGTCTTGTTACCGAGGACAACGGTTATCTTACAACGTTGTATGCCTACAGCAAAAATAATAACAGAATTTACAAATATTCTTTTTCGGAGTATTATATAACATCGGTAGCAATTAACAAGGACGGCTCCGGTTGCGTTGCCACAGGTGTGTCAAGTGATAAGGGTTCGGCGGTAACGGGCGTTTATGTGCTTGATTTTTCACAGGAAAAGCCTGTTTCAACCTACAAAATTTCGGGTGACAGCGTGCTTGATTGCAAGTATCTGACCTCAGATACGGCTGTTCTTGTGGGCTCACAGGCAAGCTATATTGTTAAAAAAGGTGAAAAGAACTACAAAACAGTAAGCTATGAGGACAAAACTCTTTCAAATTACTGCTTTAACACAGATACATCAACCTATACAATGGCTCTTTCAAGGAGCGGTGACGGAAGAAGTGTTGCTCTCATAAGCTATAACAGTAACGGCGAGGCGCAGTACACAATAAATACCGAACACAAAGCCGATTCGCTTTCTGTCTACAAGGGTACGGTTGCAATCCTTGACGGAAATGTTGTTTACGGTTATAATCAAAAAGGCGATTTGCTTTATTCGACAAATTCGGGAACCGGTTCAAAAAAGATTGTGCTTGCCTCGGACTACACCGCTTACATTCTCAGCGTAAATCAAATTAGGTTTATTGACCTTGACAATGTATCGAGCGACGATACCGCTCAAACTTCAAAACAGGAGTAATAAATTTGGTTGCAGATATAATTATTATTGCCGTGTTTGCGCTTTTGTTTTTTATTGATTTCAAGCGTGGCATAGCAATTACAATTCTCAATGTTGCAGGTTTGGCTCTTACGGGCTTTCTTGCATATCACATTTCAAATTTTCTTGCATCGTGGGTTTATACGGCATTTGTTCAGCAGACCTTAACAACAAATCTGCAACAAATGATTGACACTCAGGGCATCAACTCAGCCATTGCAAACAGTTTTTCGGCTTTGCCAAACTGGGTTATGGGAATGCTCGGATTTTTCCTTTCAATTTTCGGATTGGATTCAAGTGTCTATACAAACGATTTTCAGGTTCCGAACTCTGCCGCAGCGGCGGTGTCAACTTCGGTGGAAAATCTTATTCAGCCGGTTATCACAGGAATGTTCCGCTTGGTTATCGGTGTAGTTATATCAATAATTATCTTTATAATTATAAAAATTCTTGTTAAAAAACTTGCAATAGTGTTTAAAATACCCGTGGTGAAACAGATTAATAAGCTTCTCGGCGGTGTGTTGGGACTTGCGGAGGCGGCAATCCTTGTGTTTTTTGCCGTTAATATCTTTTCGGGAGTGCTTGAGTTTTCAAACCCCGAAATGCTTAATAACCCGATGATTTCGGGTGCTGTTTTTAAATTTTTCAGCGTTGCAGTCTGAATGAAGAAACAGGAGGGAACAGTAATGGAAAAAGAAAAAGATGTGTGGAGCTTTAAAACATCCGATTTGGTTACTATACCTAATATTATAACTTATGTAAGATTTGTGCTTATAATCCCGTTTGTATATTTTTTCCTTGCGGAACAGTATATATATGCGGCAATATGTATAGGTTTGTCGGGACTTTCCGATTGCTTTGACGGAATGGCTGCCAGAAAACTCAATCAGGTAACTCCTCTCGGAAAAATCCTTGATCCCATTGCAGACAAGGTAACGCTTTTTGCGGTCGTTATCTGTATGGTGATTTATGTGCCTATGGTTCTTCCGATTCTTGTAACACTTCTGGTCAAAGACCTTATTATGCTCCTCGGCGGTGCAGATTTAATCAAAAAAAGACTCACTCCGCCTTCTGCAAACTGGTACGGAAAGGTCGGAACAATTATTTTCTACTTTTCCGTATGTCTTATCGTATTTCTCAAGGCTTTTTTTGCCTACGAAAATATGGTGCTTGATCTGATATTGCTTTCGGTTACAGCCGCATCCATGCTATACGCTTTGTATCGTTACGGCAAAATCTATTTTGCAATGATTAAGGAGTACAACGAATCACTTAAAAAGACAGCTGACATTAAAAATAAATAAATTCCGACAAATAAATATTGAATTATTTGTTAAACAGTTGTATAATTCTTATATTACCATGACAGCAAATCTGCAATTTGGTGTCCTAAAAAGGAGTATGCTATGCTTTGTACAAGATGCGGAAAACGGCCTGCGGTTGTTTTCGTTTCAAATAACAATTCCAAAGATGCCCCGACGGCAGGTTATTGCCTTACCTGTGCAAAAGAGCTTGGAATCAAGCCGGTTGAGGATCTTATCAGCAAAATGGGTATCTCGGACGAGGACCTTGAAAATGTTCAGGATCAGATGAATACCCTCATGAACAGTATGGGTGACGGCGATATGTCACAGCTTATGGAACAGCTTGGTGCGGATAACCTTGCCGAGCAGATGGGCGATTTTTCTAAAGACGGTGACGGCAGCGAAGATGATGACTTCTCTCACGGTGCACCTGCATTCCCTGCATTTTTCAACAGTATGTTCGGCGGACAGAACAACAATGCGACAAATCAGGATAATAATAAAAAGGGCAAAAAAGAGAAAAAAGAAAAGAACAGAAAGCACATCAATCTTTACTGTGAAGACCTCACACGCAAGGCGAGAGAGGGCAAAATCGACCGCATTGTCGGCAGAGACAGCGAGATTGAGCGTGTAATTCAGATTCTTTCAAGAAGAACAAAGAACAATCCTTGCCTTATCGGTGAACCCGGTGTAGGTAAAACCGCTATTGCAGAGGGGCTTGCTCTCCGCATTGCCGCAGGAAATGTTCCTCAAAGACTTAAAAACAAGGAAATTCAGCTTCTTGACCTCACCTCACTTGTTGCAGGTACTCAGTTCAGAGGTCAGTTTGAAAGCAGAATCAAAGGACTTGTTTCCGAAATCAAGGAGAACGGCAACATAATTCTCTTTATTGATGAGGTTCACAGCCTTGTCGGCACAGGTGACAACGAGGGTACAATGAATGCCGCAAATATCCTCAAACCGGCTCTTTCAAGGGGCGAGGTTCAGGTCATCGGTGCTACAACATTCAACGAATACAGAAAATATATCGAAAAGGATTCTGCTCTTGAAAGAAGATTTCAGCCCGTAAAGGTCGGCGAGCCTACAATCGCTCAGTCAATTGATGTTATCGCAGGTGTAAAAGGCTATTATGAGGCACATCACCGTGTAATTGTTGACGATGATATCGTTCGCAAGACGGTTGTCCTTTCCGAAAGATACATAACAGACCGTTTTCTTCCCGACAAAGCAATCGACCTTCTTGACGAAAGCTGTGCCTGTGCCGCTCTCCGCAACAAGAGCATGGAGCGTCACGATAAGCTTGAGGACGAAAGACAGAAGCTTCTTATCAGAAAGGACGCTCTTACAAATGCCGATGAGGTAAACTACGAACAGCTTGCCGAGGTCAACACAAGCCTTGCAAGAATTGACAGCGACCTTAAAGAAATTGACCCCGAAACTCTCGTTTCAAAGGTTACAGAGGAGGATATCGCCAAGGTCATCGAACTCTGGACAGGCATCCCCGCATCAAGAATCAAGGAAAATGAGCTTTCAAAGCTTGCCGACCTTGAGAACGAGCTTAAAAAGAAAATTATCGGTCAGGACGAGGCTGTAAAGGCTCTTGCATCTGCAATCAGAAGAAGCAGAGTTCAGATTTCACCTCGCCGCAGACCTGCATCGTTCATCTTTGTAGGTCCTACAGGTGTCGGTAAAACAGAGCTTGTAAAGGTTCTCAGCAAGGAACTTTTCGATACCCCCGAAACTCTTATCAGACTTGATATGAGTGAATTTATGGAGAAACATTCGGTTTCTAAAATTATCGGTTCACCGCCCGGATATGTCGGTTACGATGAGGCAGGACAGGTAACGGAGAAAGTTCGCCGCAGACCTTATTCGGTTCTCCTCTTTGATGAAATCGAAAAGGCTCATCCCGATGTTCTCAATATTTTGCTCCAAATTCTTGACGAGGGCAGAGTTACAGACGCTCACGGCAGAACAGTAAACTTTGAAAATACTGTTATCATTATGACATCAAATGCCGGTTCTGCATCAAAGGACAGCGCATTAGGCTTTGGCAAGACTGAAGAAGATGCCTCAAAAGAAAAGGTTATGAAGGCACTTTCCGAGTTCCTCCGTCCCGAATTTATCGCAAGAGTTGACGAGGTTATCGTATTCAACAGCCTTAAAAAGGACGATTTTGTTAAGATTGCAGACCTTATGCTCTCTGAGTATGTTCCGACTCTTGAGGAAAAGCACATCAAATTCACATTTGACGAAAAGGTTTGTCAGCTCCTTGCAGAAAAGTCATGCAACGGTGCAAGCGGTGCTCGTGACCTCAGAAACACAATTCGCAGAGAGGTTGAGGAGAAAATTGCAAACGCAATGATTGAGGCAGGTGCAGGCGGTGTTACTGCAATGCACCTTACAGCCGAAAACGGTGAGCCTGTTCTTCAGTCAATCTGATTTTTTACGATAAAAGTTAACACATAAAATTTTCGCATATCGGGCAGTCATCACGATTGCCCGATTTTTTGTTACAATATAATTCCATTAAAGAACAATCCCGCACGGCGAGTCGCCGTACCCTGTTCGTGAAGATAGTTTGTAAATGTCAAAAAACATATTATGCCCGAGCGGAAGTTTTTTTAAAATTGAAAGTTGAAAATTGAAAATGTAAAATTGTGGTCGGGCATACAGTTTGCAAAATCCAAATCATTGTCGCCCGATTGTCTTTGTATATATAGAAGTTGCGTTTAAATGTAGAGGCGGATATCATGCGCCCGCACGGCGAGCCGCCGTACCCTGTTTGTGTAGATAGTTTGTTTTTCATTATACAAACTGTCTACACGAGAGAAAAAACACAAGAGAAAAAAACGGCTGTGTAGCATAATGTACACAGCCGTTTTTTGAAAATAAAATGAAAGAAAGATTAACCTTTTACAGCACCTGAAACAACACCCTCGATGATGTATTTCTGACAGGCAAAGTAGAAAATAATAATCGGAACGATACTCAGAACGATAAGCGCCATAATAGCACTTGTGTCCGTATGACCGTAACTGCCGTTAAGATACTGAATGTGAATCGGAATGGTTTTGTAATCCATATCAAGAATAAGATAGGGGAGAAGGTAGTCGTTCCAAATCCACATTGTTTCAAGGATTGCAACCGAAATAAAAGTAGGTTTCATAATCGGAAGAACAATACCGAAGAATGTTCTCAAAGGACCTGCTCCGTCAACATCGGCGGCTTCCTCAATTTCAACAGGAATTGATTTAACAAATCCCGAGAACATAAATACCGCAAGTCCTGCTCCGAATCCGAGGTATATAATCAAAATACCCCACGGAGTTGTAAGCTTGAGACTGTCGGCTGTCTTTGAGAGGGTAAACATTACCATCTGGAAAGGAACAACCATTGAGAAAATGCAGAAATAGTAGATGATTTTGCATATACGAGAATTTGAACGCTGCAAGTACCACGCACACATTGATGTGCAGAAAAGAATAAGCACAACACCGCCGATTGTAATGAAGAAACTCCATACAATTGACTTCCAGAACGGATAGTTGCCGTGGAACATACCTGTCATATAGCTTTGAAAGCCCTGAAAACTGTCTGCATTCGGAAATTCAAAGATTGCACGGCTGATTGCCGCATTGCTCTTAAAGGAGTTCATCAGTACAATGAAAACGGGAGCAACATAGAATACTGACACAATAGAGAAGAGAATTGTTAAAATTTTCATTCCTGCGGTTTGTTTTTTCTTTACAGGCCTATCCTTAGCCTTTGCTGCAACTTTTGCCATTACTGCTGAACCTCCTTTCTTCTTGTGAAGTAAAGCTGAATAAGGGCAATGATAACAACAATTACGAAGAAGATAACGCCCTCAGCCTGACCTACGCCACGAGAATTCTGGTTTGCATAGAATGTATTGTAAATGTTGAGAGCCATCATTTCCGTCTGATAAACCATTGTACCGCTTCCCTGTGATACAATACCCGGAGCACCGCCTGTGAGGGCAAGGTTCTGGTCGAACAGCTTAAATGAGTTTGTAAGTGTAAGGAATGTGCAGATTGTGATGGAAGGCATCATCATCGGCAATGTTACATTTGTAAGCAGCTGTCTTTTGCCTGCACCGTCAATTTTAGCCGCCTCATAAAGATCATGAGGCACGCTCTGGAAACCGGCAATGTAAATAATCATCATATAACCTGCCTGTTGCCAGCACATAAGAATTACAAGTCCCCAGAAGCCGAAGTTTGCGTTAAGCGCAAGGTTTGTTCCGTAATACTGAAGAATACCGTTAAAAATGTACTGCCAGATGTAGCCGAGAATGATACCGCCTACAAGGTTAGGAACAAAGAAAACAGTTCTGAATACATTTGAACCCCTGATTCCGAGCGTGAGTGCATACGCCACAAAAAACGCAATGAGGTTAATGAGTATAACCGATACTATAACAAACAGTACCGTAAACCAGAATGAATGTAAAAAGCCCTCATTCTGAAAGGCCTTGACATAGTTTCCGAACCCGATGAATACTGCATCGCTTGTTGTTCTGAATTTACAGAATGAAAGGTAAATGCCGTTAAAGAACGGATATACAAAACCTATAAGGAAAGCAGCAAGAGTAGGAAGAACAAATATAAGAAAATAAATTTTTCTTTTAGGTTTTCTAAACATAATATTTTGCCTTTCCGTTCATAAAAAAGGGGGGCGGAATGCCGCCCCCCTACCGAACCTGTTAAATTAAAACAGAAATTTTACAATCAGCCGTTAGCCTTTGCATATTCTGTTTTCCAACCCTGTACAAATGCAGTCTTAACAGCGTCCCAGTCGCCTGTGCCTGCTGCATACTGTGTAAGAGCTGTACCAACGCCGTTTTTCCAATCTTCACTTGGCATTGTTGTGAAGTTCCAGCTTACCGGAGTTTTGCCTGCTGCTGTGAGCTCGTTATCAATCTTAACAAACACATTGGTTGCTTCCTTAGCATTCTTGAAAGGAATTACAAAGCCCATATCATCAGCAAGAGCAGATGTACCTGTTTTGTTTGTTACACACCAGTTCAAGAATTCAAGAGTAGCAGCCTGATCGTCAGCACTTGCCTTGTTGTTTACACACCAGTAGTTCTCTGAACCTGTGCAAAGACCCTGATTAGCTTCATCGCCTACGCCGATGTAAATCGGGAGCATGCCGAGTTCGTCGTCCTTCATACCTGCCTTGGTAATTGTTGAATATTCCCAGCTGCCGTTCTGGAAGAATACTGCTTCGCCTGATGTGAACTCAGTTTCAGCGTCTGTACCCTTCTTGCTTGCGAGGTCTGCAGGCTTACATGTTGAATCTGTGATGTAGAGATCCCAGATGTTCTTATAGTTTTCAAGGTATTTACCCTCGATAGCGTTTGTTGATTTGATGTTTTTATCCTTGTACTCAAAGTAGATAGGAAGGTTAGCAAGGTGAGTTTTGAATCTCCAGTCAGATGAAGAATCCATACCTGCTGATGTGAACGCACCCTTAACGCCGAGCTTATCCTTATTCTTCTGGATTTCATCGGCAACAGTCTTTAACTTCTCAAAGCTGTTGATGTCTTCAATCTTCTTAACCGAAGCAAAGTCAGAATCGCAATACTTCTGGAGAAGAGTCTTGTTGTAGATAATGCCGTATGTTTCAATTACATAAGCAATACCGTAAACCTTGCCGTCCTCTTCAAGTGCATAATCCTTTGAAGTAAGCTGATTATAAATTTCTGATGAGCTGAGGTCTGCACAATAGTCTTTCCAGTTAGCAAGACCGACAGGACCGTTAACCTGGAAGAGTGTAGGAGCGTTGTCCTTGTCCATTTCTGCTGTAAGTGTTGACTCATAAGTACCCTCGGCAGCTGTCTTAACAGTTACATCAACACCTGTTTCTTCCGTGTACTTCTTAGCAAGAGCCTGCCAATCCTTGTCCTGCTCAGGCTTAAAGTTAAGATAGTAAACTTTACCGTTTTTTGCGTTGCCTGCTGCACTTGAATCATCTTTTGATGAACCTGATGATGAAGAACCGCCGCAACCTGCAAGAGCAGTAGCAGTCATCATACCTGCAACTGCAAGAGCTGCAGCTCTTTTGATTGTTGATTTTTTCATAGCTTTCACCTTAATTAAAAATATTTATCCGCTAAACCCGGATATTGGCGAGAGAACAACATTCTGCGTTCTCTCTGTTGCCACAATCATAACACACTATTTATGAAAATACAATAGATTTTTTAAAAAATTTTCTCTGTGATTAGTCAAAACGAAGGTATTAACCAAATGCAATTTCAAAATCAAACAAAAAACAACCGCATATTATCTGAGTTTTGTGACTTATTTGTCAAATAAGAAATATTAAAGTAACATTAAAGTTACAATATTGTAACCTGTCAAATATGGTCATTCTATTGAAAATGACAAGCTTTTTGTGCTAAAATTATGTCAAATTTGTTTTTTAAGAAGGTTAATTTAGCAATTATGAAAAATTTCAATCAATCATCACTTGCACGATTTTTCACCCGATTTCCTAAGCTGTTATTTGCGGGACTGATGTACTCAATTCCGTTTGCCGTATTTTCCGGAATATTCATTCTCATAAGCTTTCTGTCCGGATTCAACAATGTAATATTATGGAGCTTGTGTATAATTCCTGCAATGCCGTTCTATTCCGGACTTGTAATGGTAATCCGCAAACTTTCGGTTGAAAAAGAGGATGTAAATGTTTTCAAAACTTTTGTACAGGCATTTCGTGAAAATCTAAAAAAATCAATCTTCAACGGATTTGTCGCTTACCTCATAGTAGCATGTTCATTTTTTGCAATTCTCTATTACGGAACACTTGCTCAGACAGACATCGTTTACGGCTCTGTCTTTACAATATATATAGTGTTCTCAATTGCAATGCTGATTATGCTGTTCTATGTACCCCTGCTAACAATTACCTATGACCTCAGACTCCGTGACATTTATAAAAATTCACTTCTGTTGATTTTCGGTAAAATTCTCAGAAATATTGTAGCACTTGTGCTTGTCGTAATAGTTTCATTCGCAGTATTCCTCGCAGTAATCTATGCAAAGGGTGCAATGCTTGTTATTGCAGTTGCTCTCTCGGTAATTTTCTACCCGATGATTGCAACCTATATAATAGTATCCGTAATCGCAAAAGGCGTGCAGGAGTCTGTCGGTTACTTTACAGGTGATAATGTGCAGTATGTCCTTACGGAAGAAGAAGTTCAGCGTGAAACCGAAGCAGTCGAAAACGCAAACTCCGATGATGACTACATCTTCGTCAACGGCAGAATGATTAAAAATCCGGCTAAAACGAATACGAAAGAGTAATTTTTAAAGCACTTTGCAGAATGCAGGGTGCTTTTAGTTTTATATGCATAATGTGTTAGGCATATATGTGTGATTGATGTGATTGCTGTTTTTTGACTGACATTTGACTAATATTTAAGCAATATTATGCGATATTTCACAATATTTTACGGCAAAAATAAACAAATAAAAACCGCACCAAAGAGCCTGAAAACGGCTTTCTGATGCGGTTTTTGTTATGGAGCTGAAGAAGGGACTTGAACCCTCGACCTACTGATTACGAATCAGTTGCGCTACCAACTGCGCTACTCCAGCGTTTAATTTTTCGGTTGTTCGGCTGTAATAAAGCAAAAATACAGAACGCAGAAATTGCATAAAAACATACACACTAACTTCCGCTACATGATTATACATCAAAAATTTAAAGATTTCAATACCAAATTTGAAAAAGAGGTTTACAAAAACCGGAAGAGAGGCATAAAAGTTTTACGAATCAATAATAATAGATGCAGGTATAATTCATCAAAAAAATATTTATGAATACAAAATAATGCACAAAAATTATGCCGATTTTTGTTTAGTGAAGTGTTATCACATTTGTGGAATATTTTATTTAAAAGTATTATAATTGAATCGCAGTGTGCAAAGCGGAAATACTTTTATGTGATAGGATGTGCAGAAGATGCCCAAAAGAAAGTGCAGTAATATCGACGCTTCGGTAGGACTCAGAATGCGTTATTACAGAATTCAGTGCGGACTTACCCAACAGCAGGTTGCGGACGCATTAAAGATAAACAGAACAACTTATACAAAATATGAAACGGGAGTTTCCGAACCAAGCCACGAGCTTCTCGGAAAAATCGTTAAAATGTTCGGTATCGATTATAACGCAATTCTTGACAACAGAGATTATTTTGAAAGAAGAGTTGCCGACGGTGATATGACGCTCAATGTACTGACTCTTTCCGAAAGAGCAATCATTGCAAGATATCGCTCAATGTCTAAAGAAGATCAGAAGAAAATTTGTGAATATATAGATATGCTCTACAATGAAAAAGCAAAGAAGATTTTGTAAAAAACACTTTACTTTTGACTTTGATTGTGATAATATAAAACAGATGACCGTGTCTCGGAACAGGGAGCATGCCGTTTGTCGGATTTTCACAGCCCTGCCCTGAGATGTTGGCGACTATTTTTGAAAGGTGGAATTTTTAATGCTTAAAGAAGAAAAGCAGGCTATCATGGCTGAGTACGCAACTCACGAAGGCGACACAGGTTCTCCAGAGGTTCAGATTGCTCTTCTTACAAAGAGAATCAATGACCTTACTGAGCACCTCAAGGTTCACAAGAAGGATCACCACAGCAGAAGAGGTCTTCTCAAGATGGTTGGTCAGAGAAGAAGCCTTCTCGCTTACCTCACAAAGGTAGACATTGAAAGATATCGTTCTATCATTGCAAGACTCGGTATCCGTAAGTAATTTTTTAAGTACACAAGGGCAAGCGAAAGCTTGCCCTAAATTCGATTTTCTGCGGGATTTTTATTTGCTGTTTTTTAGCGGTAAAACGATTAAATAACATATGCTTTTGTGTGTTTGTCAGTTTTGTTTAATGGTTTTATTGCTAAATCGGCGTAAAATCCCGTTTGAATAAATTTGAACTTTATTTAAAATGTGAAACTTATGTTTCGGAAAGGATTTTACTAAAATGAATCGACTTATGACATTCGACAAATACAGAGTATTTGAAACAGAATTTGCCGGCAGACCTTTAAAGGTTGAAACAGGCAAGATGACACAGCTTGCAAACGGTGCGTGTCTTGTTCACTACGGCGATACAACAGTTCATGTTGCTGTTACAGCATCAGAAAAGCCAAGAGAGGGCGTTGATTTCTTCCCTCTTTCGGTTGACTATGAAGAAAAGATGTACGCAGTAGGCAAAATCCCCGGTTCTTACCTCAAGAGAGAGGGCAGACCTTCGGAAAAGGCTATCCTCACAAGCCGTGTAATTGACCGTCCTATCCGTCCTCTTTTTGACAAGAGCATGAGAAACGATGTTTCAATCGTTTGTACGGTAATGAGCGTTGATCCCGATTGTCAGCCTGAAATTGTTGCCATGATCGGTGCTTCAATCGCAATTTCAATTTCTGATGTTCCGTGGAACGGACCTATCTCGGGTTGTTCTGTAGGTATGATTGACGGTGAGTACATCATTAACCCGACAGAGGAGCAGAGAAAGGTTTCTCAGATGGCAACAACAGTTGCTTCAACAAGCACAAGAATTGCTATGATCGAGGCAGGTGCAAACTGCGTATCTGATGACGATATGTACAACGCTATTATGGCAGGTCACGAGGCTAACCAGAAGATTATCAGCTTTATTGAGGAAATCAAGGCTGAAATCGGCAAGCCTAAGTTTGAGTTTGCAAGTCTTGAACCCGACCATGATATGTTTGAGGCAATCAAGGCATTTGCAGAAGAAGATGTTAAGGTTGCACTTGATACAGATGATAAGAGAATCCGTGACGAAAGACTCAAGCCTATCTATGAGGCAGTTCATGCAAAATTTGACGAGATTTATCCCGAAAGTGAAGCTCTCATTGACGAGTGCCTTTATAAGACACAGAAGTTCATTGTTCGCCGTTGGTTACTCGATGAGCAGAAGCGTGTTGACGGCAGAGGAATGGACGATATCCGTCCTCTCGCATCAGAGGTTGGCGTAATTCCGAGAGTTCACGGTTCGGGTATGTTCACAAGAGGACAGACTCAGGTTCTCACAATCGCAACACTCGGTCCTGTTTCCGACAAACAGCTCCTTGACGGCATTGACGGTGAAACAGAAAAGAGATATATCCACCACTACAACTTCCCAAGCTACTCAGTCGGCGAAACAAAGCCAAGTCGTGGTCCGGGCAGAAGAGAAATCGGTCACGGTGCTCTTGCAGAAAGAGCTCTCGTTCCTGTAATTCCTTCGGTAGAAGAATTCCCGTATGCACTTCGCCTTGTTTCGGAAGTTCTTTCTTCAAACGGTTCAACTTCACAGGGTTCAATCTGCGGTTCAACTCTTGCTCTTATGGACGCAGGTGTTCCGATTAAGGCTCCTGTTGCAGGTATCTCATGCGGTCTTATCACAGAGGGCGACCGTTGGATGACAATGGTTGATATTCAGGGTCTTGAGGACTTCTTCGGTGATATGGACTTTAAGGTAGCAGGTACACATGACGGTATCACAGCTATTCAGATGGACCTCAAAATCAGCGGTCTTACTCCCGAAATGGTTAAAGAGGCTCTTGCCAAGACTCACAAGGCTCGTAACTACATTCTTGATGAAGTAATGCTCAAGGCTATTGCAGAGCCGAGAGAAGAGCTTTCAAAGTACGCTCCCAAGATGTTCACAACAACAATTCCTGCCGATAAAATCAGCGAGGTTATCGGTAAGAGCGGTAAGGTTATCAAGGAAATTCAGGCTGAATGCGAAGTTAAGGTTGACATTGAGGAAGACGGCGAACTCGGACAGGTATTTGTTTCGGGTATTGATTCCGACAAGTGTAAGCGTGCAATCGAAATCATCAACACAATCGCTGTTGATCCTGAGCCGGGTGCAATGTACCTCGGTAAGGTTACCCGTATTATGGACTTCGGTGCTTTCGTTGAAATCGCTCCGGGTAAGGAAGGTCTTGTTCACATTTCTCAGCTTGATGTTAAGCGTACAGAGAATGTAACAGATGTTGTTAATGTAGGCGATATTATCCGTGTTAAGGTAATGGAAATTGACGATAAGGGCAGACTCAATCTCTCTCGCCGTCAGGTTCTTATTGATGTTGACGGTCTTGTTCCCGAAAACGACATTGACGCAGAAAGAGCAGCTCGTCCACGCAGACCTCACAATGACCGCAGAGGCGGCTTTAACAGAAATAACAGAAAGTAATTTTGTAATCTGAAATCTAATACTTTTTAATATTTATACAAACAGTCCCTTTCAATTTGCAAATGCATTGAAAGGGACTGTTTTGTTAATTGAAATTGAAAGTGGAAAATTATGCTTTGGTGTGTAAATGTCATACACTCAAAATATTAAAAACTAAAATAAAAAGCGGTGGTCAATGCCACCGCTAAATTAATGCAATTATTTAGTTTGCATATCTTGAAAGATTATCCCAATCAATATCGTCTTCGGAAACAAAGTCACCGTTTTCCGCTTCTGTAATATCTTTATACTCCTGTTCGGTAACTTTTGTGTAGTCAGGATCCCAAGCAAGTACGAGTTTCTTAATCAATTCGTAGGCAAGTTCCTTGTCACTGTCGGGAAGCATATCAATCATTTTAGCAATTTCAGCTGTTTTCGTACTCATATACGGCAACTCCTTTCATTTATAAATATCTCCACGAGAACCTATATCCATAATATATATTATTTCATAAGTACCGTCAAGTAACCTTTTAAAAATAATACGGTATTTACCGATTCTTAATCGTTGTCTGCTGTCATCAAATCCCTGCATTAATTTTATATCACCTTTAGGAGGATTAATTTTTAACCCCTCAATTCCAATTCTGATACGATTAACTGTTGCTTTATCGGATTTTGCAAGGAACTTGAGTGCAGCTTTTGAATATTTTACTTCCATAATAACAACCCGTTTGTATTTTTCTTTAACAATATTATATCATCGCTTTTCTTTTTAATCAATAGCAAAATAATTTCATATACAATCAGACACATAAACAAAATTTGCATAGTGTTTAAATTATCCTAATCATCTTGATTTCAACTTGATAACATAGTATAATTGACTTAACAAAAATTTCCGACAAATACGGACACAGATTTATAAAGGAGAGAATACAATGCAGGTTAAAATTTCCGATTCTATAAAATATATTGGCGTTGATGACAAGACAATCGACCTTTTTGAAAGTCAGTATCTTGTTCCCAACGGAATTTCTTACAACTCATACCTTATTGTTGACGAAAAGGTTGCAATTATGGATACGGTTGACATGAGAAAAACTGACGAATGGCTTGAAAATCTTGACAGAGAGCTTAACGGCAGAACGCCCGATTATCTTGTAATCAGCCACCTTGAACCCGACCATGCGTCAAATATTAAGGTTGTTTCCGAGAAATATCCGTCAATGAAGCTTGTTGGCAATGCAAAGACTTTTTCAATGCTCCCACAGTTTTTTCCGGATTTTGATTTTGCCGATAAAACCGTTACAGTCAAAGAGGGTGACGAACTTGAACTCGGTTCGCACAAGCTTACATTCATAATGGCTCCCATGGTTCATTGGCCTGAGGTTATGGTTTCGTATGAAAGTGCAGAAAAGGTTCTTTTCTCTGCGGACGGCTTCGGCACATTCGGCGCACTTGACGCTCAGGAGGATGACTGGGCTTGTGAGGCAAGAAGATATTACTTCAATATCTGCGGTAAGTACGGTGTTCAGGTTCAGAATCTTCTCAAAAAAGCCGCAAAGCTTGATATTCGGAAAATCTGCCCGCTTCACGGTCCTGTACTTGACGAAAATCTCGGTTGGTACATCGGTCTTTACGATACATGGAGCAAGTATGAGCCTGAAACCGACGGTGTGTTCATTGCATATTGTTCGGTTCACGGCAACACAGCCAAGGCAGCCGAAAAGCTTTGTGAAATCATCAAATCAAAAACCGACAAAAAGGTTTCGATTGCAGACCTTTCACGCACAGACCTTGCCGAGGATATTGAGGACGCATTCCGTTTCAGCAAAATGGTTGTTATCGCACCGAGCTATGACGGCGGCGTGTTCCCGATAATGAACGATTTCCTGCACCACCTTAAAATCAAGGGCTACAAGAACAGAAAAGTTGCTATGGTTGAAAACGGCTCTTGGGCTCCATCAGCCGCAAAGACAATGAGAACATATCTTGAAGAAATGAAAAATGTTGAAATTTGTCCTACTGTTGTGACAATCCGTTCTGCTATGAAAGAAGAAAATATTCCTCAGCTTGAACAACTTGCTGATGAAATTCTTGGATAATATCATAATAAATTGACATAAATGCAATAATAAAAGGATATAAATATATATTTATAGCTTCAATAATTACACCTAAAAGATTGCGAATTTTGTTCTGCAAAGGTTGAGATTGTTATTTTTGTAACAATTAGATAAAATTTCCAAAGGATATTTTACATCAAATATTTGATTTCGTTGCAAATGCAATTGAATTTAAAACTCTTTTGTTGTACAATAAAGCTAAAGTTGATGCCCACGGAATAAGCATTGAAACAGATTCGTTTTTAGGTAATTTGTTTTGGAGTTTTGAAATTAGTCGTGAAAAGTTCTTTCTTCTGCCTGTATTCAATGCTTATTTCGTTCATTTATATTGATATATTCCTTCTATAACCCAATATACCCCGAAAATGACCGACGCTTGTTGTCGGTCATTTCACTTTTCGGCGGGTTTCCATTTCGGCATAATTGTACATAGTTGTAATTCAACTAATTTCCCATAGTGAAAAAATTGTCAAATTCGGTAATTTTGCCTATAACAAAATTATGCAAAAAGTGGTATAATAATACTGTGAGGACTCAGTATTTATCTGAGATTTAAGATGATGCGATTATACGGATGGTGAGAGTATGTACAGTATTGGTGAGGTTGTTCTTTACGGCTCAAACGGAGTTTGTGAGATTACCGAAATTACAACGAAAAAAATCGGAAAGGATTCTATTGAATACTATGTTTTAAAACCTGTTTGCTCGGATTCTTCAACGCTTTTTGTTCCGACTCAGAATGAAATGCTTGTGTCAAGAATGCGTGTTGTCCTTTCTTCGGATGAAATTAAAGATATTTTGTCACAGAAAACCGATAATGAAATATGGATTGACAATAAAGCAGAAAGATGCGAAAAAATCAAGGAGATTATTTCGGGCGGCGATTGTATGAAGCTTGTTGAGCTTATCAGGAGAATGCACTTCCACAGTAAGCTCCAGCTCAAAAAGGGCAGACGACTTCACATTACTGACGAGCGTTTTCTCAAAGAAGCTGAAAAAATGGTTTGTGACGAGGTTTCGGTTGTTCTTCACATTGACCGTAACGATGTTCTTCCGCTTGTGCTTGCAGGCTGATTTTTTAAAAAATATATAAAGGATACAGAGGATTAACCGGAGCATTCTTTGAATTGCTTTCAATGTTGTTCCTCTGTTTTTTTATTTTTGGTAATTCTAGGTTGTTTGCCTATTTACAAAATGTTGCATTTTGTAGTAAAATATAGGAATAATGATTTATGGGAGCTATTTAATGAGAAATTTCAAAAAAACTTTATCATTTTTACTTTCAACGGTAATAATAGTTTCATCAGTTGTAGGTGTCGGTACAACCGTTTTTGCCGCAACCGATGAACACACATACAAAAACTTTAAATACAGAATTCTTGACGATAACACAGCCGAAATTTGCGGTTATACGGGCAAGAATGCAGTCGTTACTGTTCCCGACAGCATTGATTCAAAGCCTGTAACCTCGATCGGCAGGACGGCTTTTTATTCCGGCAAAATCAAGGAAGTAACAATTCCCGACACAGTAAAAAATATCAAATGGTGGGCTTTTTACGGTTGTGAAAGCCTTGAAAAAATCAACCTGAATTTTGGTTTAAAAACTGTAGGCTACGGTGCGTTTATGAATTGTAAAAATCTTAAATCCGTGAGCATTCCAATGTCCGTAACGCAGATTTGCGATGATTCGTTTGCGGTAAGCTGTTCAACCAAAAAGGGCGTTTTTGACACCTACAGTAAGCAGACAATAAGCACTCAGCAGTATTCAACCGATTCATTATTCACTCTTGAAGGCTATTCGGGGACTGTCGCAGAAAAATATTGCAATGATAATTCGCTAAACTTTGTTTCGTTGGGCAATGTGATTTACGGCGATGTTAATAACAACGGAACTGTTGATGCAGCTGATGCAAAGCTTGCCAAAAGCCTTATCGACACTGTTCCAACCAAGGAAGAACTGACGGCTGCCGATGTTGACGATGACGGCAAAATCACAGAAAATGATGTTAATCTTATTTTGCAGGCTGTCGGCAACGAATTTTACGCACAGCTTTTTCCGTGTGCAAAGGCTATGTATTCTGCTCCCGACTACCTTTCGGGCAGAACTATGTATTGTGACGGCGACAGCGTTGCCTACGGTTCGGGTACGAACACAATGGGAAATTCAACATATTCTTTCTGCAATTATGTTGCCGAAAAATATAATATGACAATGACCAACAAGGCCGCTCCCGGCACAACCCTTGCGATAAGAAAGGATTTTATCGGCACAGACCACAGAAGTATCCTTGAGCGTATCCGTGAAATGAAAGGCAGTTACGATGTAATTCTGCTTGACGGCGGTTTTAATGACCTGTTCAAAAATATTAAAATGGGTGCAATGACCGATATAAATAATAAATCGGGAAAATACAATGAATACACCACAGCAGGTGCGTTGGAAAGTATTTGCTATTTTCTTGACAAGAATTATAAAGACTCAATTAAGCTGTTCGTACTCTGTCACAATTGCTCAACAAGAACAAAACAGTCACAGTATTGGTCTTTAATAAAAAATATACTTGATAAGTGGGAAATTCCCTATGTTGACCTTTCGGAAGAAACAGAGCTTACCGATGATAATGAGGAAATTACAACACAGTATTTTAGATATAATGCAACAACCAAAAAAGGTGACGGGATTCACCCTCTTGCATATGCCAATATGAAGATATACGGTCCCATCGTTGCCAAAAAGCTTAACGAAACAGTGCAGAGCAAGTCTGAACTTGTTTTGCCGAAAAGTGACATTTCTATGGGACTTTTTGAAAGTTACACCCTTAACAGCGAAATTACGGAGTTGAGGGGAGATATAGATGTCAGCTATTCAAGCAGTAACCCGTCAGTTGCCTCTGTTGATGGAAACGGCAATATTGTTGCCACGGGCATAGGCGATACGGTTATCACGATTTCGACATCTGACGGTAAAACAAAAAATGTGAATGTGAATGTAAAGTTTCTTGCAATGGCGGTTAGCTTTGGCAAAAATAAAATTTCACTTTCAGAGGGTAATTCAAGCTTGCTGAATCTTTCTGTAGCAGACGGTGAGGCGACCTGTTCAACAACCTATTCGTCAACGGATCCGACTGTTGCGTCTGTTGATGAAAACAGCGGAAAAATTACAGCCAACAAAACGGGCAAAACAACAGTATCGTGTACCACGGCAAACGGTGTAACGGTAAGGTGTCTTGTATATGTCAAAAGCAGTGCGCAGACTAAAATGCAGAAAGCGTAAGGCGTTTATGAAAATATTTAACAGAATATTAAAAATAATTTCATCTGCTTTGCTTACATTATGTATGGTTTTTGTAATGACGGCTTGTGCCGAAAACAGCAGTCAGTCCGAAAAATCACAGCCTGCAGAGCAGACGACTGTTCAGCCGACAAAAATGTCAGCCGAAGAAATTAATGACCGAAAGCTTGATAAATTCATATCTGATATGACGCTTGAAGAAAAGGTGGGGCAGATGTTTTTTGTACGCTGCCCCGATGAAGATGCTGTGCAACAGGTTAGCGAGTACAATATCGGCGGTTATATCCTGTTTGGCAGAGATTTTGACGGTAAAACCAAAGATGAAGTTGTTGACGATATTCACAGCTATCAGAACGAGGCGGATATTCCGCTTTTAATCGGCGTTGATGAGGAGGGCGGAACGGTTGTGCGTGTCAGCAGTAACCCAAACCTCCGTGAAACTCCGTTTCTTTCTCCAAAAGATACTTATGCAGACGGCGGTTGGGATGCTGTCAAGCAGGATGCAGAAGAAAAAGCGGACTTGCTTCTTTCACTCGGAATCAATGTGAATCTGGCTCCCGTGTGCGATATGACCTCGGATGAATACGGCTTTATGTATGACCGTTCTTTTAGCTCGGATGTTGATATGGAAAACAGATATGTGCGAACCGTTGTTGAAACAAGCAAATCAAAAAAGCTCGGCACGGTTCTGAAGCATTTCCCGGGCTACGGCAATAACAGCGACACACACACGGGAATTGCATACGATGACCGTGACTGTTCGGAATTTGAAAATACAGATTTCAAGCCGTTTTATCAGGGAATTGAGTCCGGTGCCGACTGTATTCTTGTTTCACACAACATAGTTAATTGCATGGACAGCGAATATCCTGCGTCACTTTCACAAAAGGTGCATGATATTCTCAGAAATAAATTCAAATTTGACGGTGTAATTATGACCGATGACCTTATCATGGACGCAATCACGGATTTTACGGGGGATGAGGCGGCGGCAGTCACAGCGGCAAAATGCGGTAACGATTTGCTCTGTTGTTCATCTGTCGATACCCAATATCCCGCAGTTCTTGAGGCTGTTCAAAACGGTGAAATCCCCGAAACTCAGGTTGACGCATCCGTAAAGCGAATCCTGAAATGGAAACAGAATCTCGGTATTTTCAACATTGACACCTATCAGAAAAAAGTCAAATCAACCGAACCAACGGATACCGTTGGAAGTGAGGAGTGAAAAGTTAATAGCTCTTAGGTGCGGTCGGGAAGATAGTTTGAATCGTTCATATCATATTTTGCCCGAGTATGCGATTGCAAAAATTCTTACGGTAAAACATAAACACCCCGAAGATTAAGTTCTTCGGGGTGTTTTGTTTGTAAATGAGTGTCAAAATATATCGACACATTTCAACAAATGTGATATACTGATTGTGCTGTTGACTCTTTCCGGCAGGAAGGAGGTGACCCAATGGATCTTCTCATTTCATTTTTATTATCTATTGGAGCAAGTGTAGTTGCCTACTACATTTGCAAGTGGTTGGATAGATAATGCTTGAACAGCACAACCTAAGAAGAAACCCTCAAAGCTACCGACTTTGAGGGTTTCGTTTTGCCCAATGGACAACTCATTTCATTTTGCCTACAATTATTGTAGCACACATTTCTGTGCATTTCAAGTATATGCCGAAAAATTATTATTATTCCTGATTAGAATTATCCAACGCTTTCACAAGCAAAGATTCAAAGCTTTTTTCAAAGTTTTCGTCATCTTGTTTTGTACGCTTTTTTGGTCCTTTAATGTGATGCTTGCTGTTTGACATTCTCGCCTTTTTGGCAAGGTGTCTGTCCATAAGCAGACCGCCTATGTTATCATCCGAGAAAATTTTTCCCGACTGATGAATACAGTACGCACCCTTTCCAAGCACAAGTGCCGCAACTCCGTAATCCTGAGTTACCGCAATGTCGCCCTTTTTACAAAGGTTGACAAGCGCCAAATCAACTGCGTCTGCACCTGCACCGATAATTTTTATCTCGCTGTAATCTGACTTTAGAACATGGTTTGTGTCACACAAAAGCACAACGGGAACATTGTGACTTTTTGCAATCCTTTCAACCGATTTTACAACAGGGCAGGCATCCGCATCAACAAGAACAGTTATACCGTTCATTATTTCTCCTCAATCTTAATTGAGTTGATAACAGGCTGATTTTTCTTTTCAACAGTACCGTTTGAATCTGTAACAGGTGTGTCATTGCAGATTTTATCAACAATATCCATACCCTTTGTTACCTTGCCGAATGCAGCGTACTGACCGTCAAGGTATGTGCTGTCAGCCTGAACAATAAAGAACTGTGAGCTTGCACTGTCGGGATCGTTTGAACGAGCCATTGAGATAACGCCTCTTGTATGTGAAAGGTTGTTTTCAACACCGTTCTGAGCAAATTCGCCCTTGATTGTTTTTTTACTGCCGCCTGTGCCGTCACCCTTTGGGTCACCGCCCTGAATCATAAAGCCGGTAATGATTCTGTGGAAAGTAAGACCGTCATAAAAGCCGTCTTTTGCAAGGTCAACGAAGTTCTTGACTGTAATCGGAGCAAGCTCCTCATAAAGCTCAACTTCAATTTTACCGTAGTCTTTAACATCAATAATAGCTGTGTAGCTTGATTTGTAGTTGGTTGTGTCTGTGCTTGCGGATGTTGTTTCTTCGTTTGAAACTGCAGAAGTTGCTTTTTCAGAAGAACTGCTCTCTGTGTTACCGCCGCAACCGCTCATTAAAAAGCATGTGCAGAGAATAACTGCGGCAACCATAATTGCCGAAATCTTTTTAATTTTTGTCATTTTCAAATTCCTTTCGTAAATAAACTTAATTTATTTTATCATTATTATGTCTGCAAATCAACCTGAATTGACACAAAAATATAAATGTGTTAAAATTTTTTGTATGTGAAATACCGACAAAAGGGGAATGTGGCTTGAAAAATAATGAAATAACCGATATTACTTCAAAACGCAGATTGTTTGAGCTTAATCTCGGTGATGTCCGAAAGTACCGTGACCTTGTTATGCTGTTCGTAAAGCGTGATTTTAAAAATTCCTACAAGCAAACCGTACTCGGACCGTTGTGGATAATAATAAAGCCGTTCCTTTCAACATTTGTTTTTACCGTAATTTTCGGTATGATTGCCAATATATCAACTGACGGAATGCCTCAATTTCTGTTTTTTATGGCAGGCAATATTTTGTGGTCTTTTTTTTCAAGCTGTCTTAACGGCAGTTCATCAACCTTTATCGGCAACGCAAGGCTGTTTGGCAAGGTGTATTTTCCAAGACTCGTAATGCCGTGCGCAAACATAATTTACAACACAATCGGTTTTTTGATTAACTTTGTAATGTTCTTTATACTTGTTCTTATATATATGTTTACGGGTTCAAATGTGCACCCGAATTTATGCGCATTGCTTATGCCTTTGATTTTGCTTTCTTCGGCACTTTTAGGCACAGGCTGCGGATTGATTGTTTCATCTGTAACAACAAAATACCGTGACCTCGGTGTGCTTGTTTCATTCGGAGTAACATTGTGGATGTATATTACTCCTGTTGTTTATCCTGTTTCTCAGGTGTCGGATTCATTCCGTCCGCTTGCACTCTTAAATCCTGTTGCTCCGCTAATTGAAACATTCCGTTACGGGTTCTTAGGCAGCGGAACATTTCCGTGGCAATATCTCATATTGAGCTTTGCTATTACGGCAGTCGTTCTTCTGTTCGGAATAATCGTCTTTAATAGGGTAGAAAAGAATTTTATAGATACGGTATGATGTCATGACTGAAATGAATGAAAATTGTGTAATAAAAATTGAAAATCTTTCAAAAGAATACCGACTCGGTGCAATCGGATCGGGAACTCTCCGTCATGATTTGCAGAGTTGGTATGCAAAAAAGAGAGGTAAAGAAGATCCGAATCAGAGAATCGGTGCCAAACAATACACAAAAGGCGACACATTTTTAGCACTTGACGGTGTGAACCTTGAGGTAAACCGTGGAGAACGCATAGGAATTATAGGTGCTAACGGTGCAGGCAAGTCAACTCTGTTAAAGGTTTTATGCAGAATTACCTCTCCGACAGACGGCAGAGTGCGTTTCAGGGGACGAATTGCCAGTATGCTTGAGGTCGGAACAGGCTTTCACGCTGAGCTTACCGGCAGGGAAAACATCTACCTTAACGGTGCAATCCTCGGAATGACAAAGAAAGAGGTCACTTCAAAAATAGACAGTATTATTGAATTTTCAGAGTGCGAAAAGTTCATTGACACGCCCGTAAAGCGTTATTCATCGGGTATGTTCGTAAAGCTTGCGTTCGCTGTTGCGGCACACCTTGATGCAGAAATCATGATTATGGACGAGGTGCTTGCTGTCGGAGATATGCACTTTCAGAAAAAGTGTATCGGGAAAATGCGTGACCTTGCAACCGAGGAGGACAGAACTGTCCTCTATGTTTCACACAATATGAACACTATTCGTGACCTTTGCGACAGATGCATAGTTCTTGACCACGGCAAAATTGTTTTTGACGGCGATGTTGAAGACGCTGTAAAAATCTATCTCGGAAGTGCAAACGAAAATTTCCGTGCCATTGAATATGTTGGAAACGAACACAAGCATCATGCCGACAGAAACGACCTTTGTCTGCAATTTGCCGGATATAACGGCAAAGAGGATAATATTTTCTATGATGACGAGCAGATTTTGCTTGAACTCACATGGAAAAACAAGGCTGATATTGAAAATCTTTGTCTGCGTGTTGAAGTGAGCGATTACCGAAGATATCCCGTTACCGCATTTGTGGTTGAAAATTTCTATTCGGGAAAAAAGGGCGAAACCCACACGGCAAAATTGAAAATAGACATATCAAAAATTGTCCGTGGCGGATACTATACACGCTATGTTTTTTACAGCCGAAAGAACAATGCCGCCCCCTTTGAAACCTTAGAGGTCGCAGACGGTCTGACTTTCAGAAAAAGAAAACCCGATAAATACCAAAATACCTGGCAAAAAGCCTGGGGAAGTATTGAAATGAATGATATCGAAGTTGTATAAAAACAAATTGAAATTTGGCGGTTGGGCAAACAGTTAATATTAAAGGAAATATGTATTCCGAATGTTGTGAACATCTAATTGAAATGTAATGAAAGGAACAATATGAGCGAAAGAACTGATTGTTTTTTAACGCATATTTTGATGAATAACAAAAGGTCAGCACATAATCGTGTTGACCTTTATTCTTTGTCAAAATTAAATCACGGCTCGACAAACGGCATATTAAAATACTCGGCAACTGATTTTGCAAGATTTCTGCCGATTGCATTAATGTTGTCCCTAATCCATTGAGCTTCTTCAGGGTTATCGTGATATGCAACCTCAATCAATGCCGACGGTGATTTTGTTCGCCTGACTTCTGCAAGTGAGGTGGTGGGGATTATGTCAACATCGTTCGGTTCGGGATAAATATCCTTGTAATTCTTTTGCAGAATTTCAGCAAAACGCTTGCCGTTACTGCTTGTCGGATAGTAATAAATGTCAGCACCCGTGTATCTGCCTGCCGAACCCTCGGGAGCGGCATTGCTGTGAATTGCAAGGTGCAAATCGTGATTACCCTTGTTTGAATCTGCAATTGCCTGACTCAGCGTCATATCGGGATCGTTTCGCCTGAAATCTATTCCGTTTGCCCTCAAATAAGGCTCCATGGCGTCTGCAATAAGATTCATATAATATTCTTCATTTCCCCCGTCAATATAAGGGTTGTACTCCTGCAATGACGGTGAAAGATAAACTGACGGCATAAAATCTCTCCTAAAATTATTCTCTTATCATTTTATTCGCAAAACCCGTGCTGTTGACAAATAATTTTCTTTTCAAAATTCAATTTGTATTGTATAATGATTACATATGATTTTGGTGAAAATGTTGGCAAGTGTATGATATCACAATTATTATGTGTGAGCAGATTGTAACCGTAGGCAGAATGTCAAGCGTAGGGGCGGATATTGTTCATTTAAAGAACTATTATTTAATGCAAAAACTTGCTTAATTGCTTTATGAAATTATGAAACGGAGAAATTATTATGACTGATGAAACGAGAGCAAAAGTTGAGAAAGTTATGAAAAATCTTGAACGCAACAAGATGAAACCTTATTTTTGCGAAAACAGGGAAGAGGCTCAGGCACTTGTAAAAACACTCATTAAAAAGGGCGAAACAATTTCATGCGGAGGTTCAAAAACTCTCGACGAAACGGGAATTTATCAGATAATTAATTCACCCGATTACAATTTTCTTGACCGTTCCGCACCCGGAATGACTCGTCCCGAGGTTGAAGAGGTTTACCGTCAGACTTTCAGGGCAGACACATTTTTTATGAGTACAAACGCTCTTACCGAAAACGGAGAGCTTTATAATGTTGACGGCAACTCAAACCGTGTTGCCGCACTTCTTTACGGTCCGAAAAGCGTTATCGTTGTATGCGGTATCAACAAAATTGTAAAGAATATTGACGAGGCAATCAAGAGAGTTAAAACAATTGCCGCTCCGCAGAATACAATCCGACTTGGAATTGAAACCCCCTGCGGAAAAACAGGCGAATGTGTTTCACTGAGAAAAGAAAATCCCGAGCTCTGTGACGGTTGTCACGGCGACACAAGAATCTGCTGTAACTATGTGGTATCTGCTCAGCAAAGACATATTGACAGAATCAAGGTTATTATCATCGGCGAAGAATACGGCTATTAATTCCTATAAAGAAAAAAGCCGCATCAAAAAGACACGGCTTGGGAGAACTTCAGAATGTAATCATCTGCAATTGTTCTGACTTTTGTTCTGGCTGTTCTGCTGATTTTTATTCTGATTGTTGTTCTGATTCTTATTCTGGCTGTTCTGCTCGTTCTTGTTCTGATTGTTGTTCCGATTCTGATTGAAATTCATTTCAACACCTCCTTTACAAAACTATTATTAACCCGAAAAGGCTTGTTTATTCATGAATGATTTTTTATTGCGAATGAAATCACTTCTGGGTGATGAATTTGACGAATTTTTAAAATTTTACAACAATGACGATTTCATAAAGGGACTTCGTGTCAACACCTTAAAATGTTTGCCCGAAAAGCTTTGTTCACTTCTTGATTTTGAACTGAAAAAAACTCCGTTTTGCGATGAGGGCTTCTATATTCCGTCCGATGTTAAGTCAATCGGCAACAATCCTCTGCACCATGCAGGAGCGTTCTATGTTCAGGAACCGTCTGCAACTTCAGCAGTTACAATGCTTGATGTTCATGAGGGCGATTATGTCCTTGATTTGTGTGCCGCTCCGGGCGGAAAAAGTACGCAAATCGGCGCTAAACTTAACGGAACAGGACTTTTATGGAGCAATGAATTTGTAAGAAACAGAGCAAATATTCTTTTATCGAATATTGAACGAATGGGTATTTCAAACGCAGTTGTATCAAACTGCCGTCCCGATGAACTTTGCAAAAGGCTTGAAAACCGTTTTGACAGGATTCTTGTTGACGCCCCCTGCAGCGGTGAGGGAATGTTCCGCAAGAATGATGCGGAGCGTGAATGGAGCATTGAGCATGTAAAGAGTTGTGCCGCCCGTCAGCTTTTGATTCTTAACAGTGCAAAGGATGCCCTGAAAAACGGCGGATATATGGTTTATTCAACCTGTACTTTTTCAAAGGAAGAAAACGAGAGCGTAATTTCTCGGTTCCTTACAGAAAATCCCGATTTTGAACTTGTTGATTCGGGCGTAACATTCGGCAGACCTACGCTTGATTATGCGAGAAGAATTTTCCCGATGGACGGCGGAGAAGGACATTTTGCCGCCAAGCTCCACAAAAAGGGCGAGCCGTATTCTAATTATAATATTCCTAAAAAGAATAATAAAATTGACTCGAAAATTTTTGATTTTTATGACAATATTTTTATCGACAGACCGTTCGGTGAAAATATTGAGGTTATAAAGGATAAAATTATAGTTCTTCCACAGAATTATAATTTTGATGTAAAAGGCTTGCAGATTCTCCGTGCCGGAATTATTCTCGGCGAAATTGTCAAGAACAGAATCGAACCGCATCACAGCGCATTTACGGTAGCTAAAAAGGAAAACTGTAAATCCGCAGTTGATTTTGATGTGAACAGTAAAGAAATTGCAGCGTATCTTCACGGTGAGGAAATTTCCGTGTCACAGGATGTCAAAGGCTACACGGCTGTCTGCGTAAACGGAATCACAACAGGCTTTGGCAAAGCGTCAAATTCAAGACTGAAAAATAAATATCCGAAAGGGCTTCGCATATTAAGATGAAAAAATTATCAGATATAGGTACAATCAAAGATATACTTTCAAGACACGGCTTTACTTTTTCAAAGTCACTTGGTCAGAATTTCCTTATAAACCCGTCAGTTTGCCCGAGAATGGCAGAGCTTTCGGGTGCCGGAGAGGGAGTAGGCGTAATCGAAGTCGGTCCCGGAATCGGTGTTCTCACAACAGAGCTTTGTTCGCTTGCCGACAAGGTTGTAGCGGTTGAGCTTGACAAGCGGCTTCTTTCCGTTCTTGAAGAAACACTCTCCGAACACGACAATGTAAAAGTTGTAAACGATGATATTCTTAAAATTGACTTGCACAAGCTGATTGAAGAAGAATTTCAGGGTATGGATGTTGTTGTGTGTGCAAATCTTCCGTACTACATCACATCTCCCGTAATTATGAAATTGCTTGAGGACAGACTGCCGATTTGTGCAATCACGGTTATGGTTCAAAAAGAGGCGGCTCAGCGAATTTGTGCTGAGGTGGGTTCTCGTGCAAGCGGTGCGGTAACAGTATCGGTCAACTATTACGCAGAACCCGAAATGCTGTTTTCGGTTAGTGCCGGCTCGTTTATGCCTGCTCCAAAGGTTGATTCGGCTGTTTTAAGACTTAACATTCTCAAAGAACCGCCCGTGAAGGTCGATGACGAAAAGAAGTTTTTTAAGGTTGTAAAAGCCGCCTTTTCACAGCGAAGAAAAACACTTTCAAATTCTCTTGCATCGGGACTTTCTTTGCCAAAGGCAGAGGTCAACGCAATTCTTGAAAATTCCTCCGTTCCTCTGAATGCAAGGGCGGAACAGCTTAAACTTGAAGATTTTGCAAACATTGCAAACAATCTTGGTGATTGATTATGAAAAGAAAAATGAACGGTCTTTATAAAACCGCTTTTATATTAATGCTTGTTGCCGCAGTGCTTTTCATTGTTGCAACAATTGTTGCATATGCTCTTGAACACCCGTATTTCTCCGCAGTCTTTTCATGCAGCGGTGCTTTTCTTGCATTTTTGGGCATAATATTTGCAACCTGCAGTAAACCTAAAAAACGCAAAAGACACCTTGTCACAGATGAAATTGTTGCCGAAAATGATGATATCAACAAAATTTCGGAAAATTCTGTTGACAATGAGGAATAAATTTGATAGAATGGTTGCAGATAAAGGGGAGTAGTTCGCAGATAATCTGTGATATTAATCGTCAGTACATACCGTTTTCGGTATCGGTTATATCTTAAAGGACAAGACTTTTATTGTAGGGTGAGTTGCACCTTGCAATAAAGGTCTTTTTTATTTGCCTTTTTCAGTCTGTCTGTATTCTGCAATCCGAACGGAGGAGAAAATTATGAAAAATTGGTATCAGTTGACCGAGAGCGAAACTCTTGACAAGCTCGGTGTCACAAGCGAAGGACTTTCGTCACAACAGGCTGACAGCCTTCTTGAAAAACACGGAAAAAATGTGCTTGAAGAAAGCAAAAAGAAATCTGTTTTTCAGGTGTTTTTAAGTCAGTTTGCCGACCTTATGGTAATAATCCTTATAATTGCGGCAATCGTTTCAATGTTTTCGGGAAGTGTTGAAAGCACAATCGTAATTTTTGCGGTAATCACACTCAATGCTATTCTCGGCACGGTTCAGCATGTCAAGGCAGAAAAGTCACTTGAAAGCCTTAAATCGCTTTCGTCACCTTCGGCAAAGGTAATCCGTGACGGAAGAAAAATTGAAATTGATTCAGAAAACATTGTTCCCGGCGACATTGTTGTACTTGAGGCAGGCGACCTTGTTGTTGCAGACGGTAGAATAATAAATAACTATTCTTTACAGGTAAATGAGAGCTCGCTCACGGGTGAATCTACAAATATTGACAAAAGTGTGGGGACAATTGAAAAGGAAGTTCCGCTTGCCGACCGCACTGATATGGTCTTTTCGGGAAGCCTTGTAACATATGGCAGAGCAATTGTCGTTGTTACGGAAACAGGCATGAACACAGAAATCGGTAAAATTGCTACACTTATGAATCAGGCAAAGAGCAAGAAAACTCCCCTCCAGCTCAGCCTTGATAAATTTTCGAGCAGACTTGCCGTTATTATTATGGCAATCTGTGTAGTAGTTTTCGGCTTGAGTATGTTCAACGGAATGTCGGTTCTTAACTCTCTTATGTTTGCCGTTGCACTTGCAGTAGCTGCAATCCCTGAGGCACTCGGCTCAATCGTTACAATTGTTCAGGCAATGGGTACGCAAAAAATGGCAAAAGAAAATGCCGTTATCAAGGATTTGAAGGCTGTTGAAAGCCTCGGCTGTGTGTCTGTAATCTGCTCCGATAAGACGGGTACGCTCACACAGAACAAAATGACTGTTCAGAAAATCTATGTGAACGGCGAAAGTATTCTTGAGAATCAGCTTGACCTCAATATTGAAAGCCACCGTCATCTCCTTTACGATATGGTTCTAAACAACGATTCGAGTATCGTTGACGGAAAGGGAATAGGCGACCCGACCGAGTACGCTTTGCTTGAAACATTTCAGCATATCGGACTTGATGAAAATGTGCTTAGGGATGTTCTTACAAGGGTTGAGGAAGTTCCGTTTGATTCCGACAGAAAGATGATGAGCACAAAGTATAAAATGCACGGTGTAAATCATATTCTCACAAAGGGTGCGCTTGATTCAATTCTTGACCGTTGTGTAAGTATCGCAACAAAAGACGGTATTCGTCCGATTACAGATGAAGATAAGGCTGAGATTTCAAGAGTTAACCGTGAATATTCCGAACAGGGACTCCGTGTTCTCACCTTTGCATATAAGGAATCCGATGAGGCTCTCACGGTTGACACAGAGAAGGATTATACATTTATCGGACTTGTTTCAATGATAGATCCTCCGAGAGAGGAGTCAAAACAGGCTGTTGCCGATGCAATCCGTGCAGGAATCAAGCCTGTTATGATTACGGGCGACCACAAAATCACAGCAAGTGCAATCGCAAAGCAGATTGGTATTTTCAATGACGGCGACATCGCAGTTACAGGTCTTGAGCTTGACGCAATGAGCGATAAGGAGCTTGACGAAAAAATTGAGAAAATTTCTGTTTATGCACGAGTTTCTCCCGAAAACAAAATCAGAATCGTTGAGGCTTGGCAAAGAAAAGGCAACATTGTTTCCATGACAGGTGACGGTGTAAACGACGCACCTGCTCTCAAAAAAGCGGATATCGGTGTTGCAATGGGTATCACAGGTACAGAAGTTTCAAAAGACGCCGCATCTATGATTCTTCAGGATGATAACTTTGCCACAATTATCAAGGCGGTTGCAAACGGCCGAAATGTTTACCGCAACATTAAAAATGCAATTCTTTTCTTGCTTTCGGGTAATATGGCAGGCATTTTTGCTGTGTTGTTCTGTTCAATCATGGCTCTGCCCGTACCGTTTGAGGCGGTTCACCTTCTGTTTATCAATCTTCTTACAGACTCACTTCCCGCAATTGCAATCGGTATGGAGAAGCCCGAAAAAGATTTGCTCAGACAAAAACCCCGTGATCCGAAACAGGGAATCCTTACAAAAAGCTTTTCTGCTCTTATGCTCGGACAGGGTGCTTTGATTGCCGTTGTAACGCTCATTTCATTCTACATCGGACTTCAGACAAGTCCAGCCGTTGCAAGCACAATGGCATTTGCAACACTCACGCTTGCAAGACTGTTCCACGGCTTTAATTGCAGAAGTACACATTCAATCTTTAAACTCGGACTTTTTTCAAATACGGCAAGCATAGGCGCTTTCTTTATCGGAACATTACTGCTTGCATTTGTATTGTTTGTTCCGTTTATGCAGCCGCTTTTCAGCGTTACCGCACTCACAGGCGCACAGGCAGGCTTTATAGCCCTCCTTGCATTCATCCCGACATTTATAATTCAGTTTGTAAAAGTTATTGTTGAAAATGTGAGAAAGTAAATTTAATAACATTGAACACGGCAGATTGATTTTGTCGTGTTCTTTTACTTTTATCGAATAAAATTCATTGACAAAGAAATAATAATGTAGTACAATGTACTATACAAGGAGGTCGGTATTATGGCATTCTCAATCAGATTAACAGAACAGGAAAAGAAAATAGCAGACAGCTATGCTCGGTTGCACTCAATATCACTCGGAGAGGCTTTTAAACAGGCTTTGTTTGAAAAAATCGAAGAAGAATATGACCTTGCCGTTTTTGATGACGCTTATGATGAATACAAAAAGAGCGGTGAAGAAAGCAGACCAATCTCTGATTTTTGGAAGGAACTTGACATATGAGTTATGTTGTAAGAACCACTCCGAGATTTGAAAAAGAATTTAAAAAACTCGACAGATATACCATGAAGATGATTAAAGCGTGGATTGAAAAGAATTTGTCGGGGTGTGAAAATCCAAGAGTAAAGGGAAAAGCTCTCACGGCAAATCGCAAAGGTCAATGGCGGTATCGTATCGGAGATTACAGACTGCTCTGCCTTATAGAAGACGAAGAACTTGTTATTCTTGCTTTATCTATAGGTCACAGGCGAGAGGTTTATGAAAGCACTTAAATAATCAAACTCGGTCATAATCTTTGAATAATTATGACCGAAAATTATTTATTTTGAATTATTTTGATTGAAATTACAAAAATTCCTTGACAAAGTTTGACAGGTTTCTTATAATTAGATTACAGCGTAATGATTCACAGGGTATTACAGGATATATAAAAAATAAGGTTAAGAAGGGTGACAGAAATTATGAACATTTGGCACGACATTTCTCCGAAGAGAATTACAAAAGACAAGTTTTATGCAGTAATCGAAATTTCAAAGGGCGGCAAAAATAAGTATGAGCTTGACAAAGAAACAGGTATGCTCAAGCTTGACCGTGTGCTTTTTACATCAACTCACTATCCTGCCAACTACGGCTTTATTCCGAGAACCTTTGCAGATGACGGCGATCCGCTTGATGTTCTTGTTTTGTGCAGTGAAACAATTCAGCCAATGACGCTCGTTGAATGCAAGCCTATCGGCGTTCTCAATATGGTTGATAACGACAGCTGTGACGAAAAAATTATTGCAGTTCCCGTTAACGATCCCAACTACAATTGCTACAGCGACATCAGCGAACTTCCAAAACACTATTTTGAAGAAATACAGCACTTTTTCCAGGTTTACAAAACACTTGAGGCTGACAAGGTTACTTCGGTAACCGAAACAGACGGTGTTGACAAGGCAAAGGAAATCATTGAAAAGGCTATCACAAGCTATATCCGTGATTTTCAGATGGCGTAAATTCATAAAAACTGCAAAACTAAAAGCTTTACCAAAACGGTAAAGCTTTTTCTTTTGAATGTGTAATTTAATTCTGAAAAGGAATATTAACAAAATTCATTCCTGTATAATAAAAATACGGCAGATTAAAGTTTAAAATCCTTTGCTGAAAAATCTGTTTTAAAAACCGTGACATTCGGCATACGCAACAACGGGTCATACTTGAATGATCTGCATTTTCCGTCCTTGACCTGCTTTGACTTTTTGCAGAACATAATATCGTTTTCAATTCCGTTGTATTCGCAATATGAACAGTTGACAGGAATATTCTTGCCAAACAAACTTTTTTTCATAATCAACACCTCTGAATGAATATAGTATATCATTAACTCAGCCGTGTTTCAAGCATAATATTTTGTCGGAAAATATTGACAAAGCAATTAATCGGTTAAAAATAATCTTATTATAAAATATGGAAGGAACACTTATGAAATTTTTTTCAAAAACAATGAAGCTCAACAGCATTGATACGGTTCCGTATCTTACATATAATTCTTTATCAGAAATTAGTTTCATCAATCACGCATTCACAACCCGACTCGGCGGTGTGTCAACGGGTGAATTTACATCAATGAATATGGCATTCAACAGAGGTGACAATCCCGACAGCGTAACCGAAAATTACAAAAGATTCTGCAAAAGTGCAGGCTTTGACTATGAAAGTCTTGTAGCCTCGGCACAGGATCACCACACGGTTGTAAGAGCCGTAACATCTGCCGAAAAGGGCATAGGCATCTACATGCCCCGTGATATGGAGAGCGTTGACGCTTTGATTACAAATGAAAAGGGAGTTACCCTTGTAACCTACTATGCCGACTGTACACCGCTGTTTTTTGTTGATACAAAGAACAAGGCAATCGGACTTGCCCATGCCGGCTGGAGAGGAACTGTCGGCAGAATAGGGGAAAAGGTTGTTGAGAAAATGACTGAACTTTACGGTACAAATCCTGCCGATATCAAAGCCGCAATCGGTCCCGCAATTTCAGTTTGTTGCTATGAGGTTGATTACCCATGTGCAGAACATTTTCTGAATCTTGCAGACCTTGACAGCTCAAAGTTCGTTTTTGAAAAAGGAAACGGAAAATATATGGTTGACCTTTTAGAAACCAACCGTCAGATTCTTACTGCTTCAGGTGTAAAGAATGAAAACATAACAGTTTCCGATGTCTGCACCAATTGCAACAGCGACCTCTTATGGAGTCACCGTGCCACCAAAGGTCACAGAGGCACAATGAGTGCGTTTATGTGTATTAAAGAAGATTAAAATTTTTGTTTTTGCAAAGCAAAAGACGGTTATTGACCGCCTTTATCTACCTAGATTTATCTTTCCGTTTTTTGCAAACCATACATCGTTTACCTCAAATTCCTTGCCGTTAATGTAATCAAGAATGCCTGCATCGGTTTCAAAATTGAATTTCAGCTTATAGCTGTAAAGCGCCTGATACTTAATGCTGTCGGGTGCTTTTTTGCCTTTGCCGTATTTTGTATCGCCCACAAGCGGATGTCCGATTGATGCCATATGCGCTCTTATCTGATGAGTTCTGCCCGTCAGCAGTTCAACCTCGGCAAGGCTGAATTTGCCGTTGAAGTCAAGAATTTCATATTTTGTCTTGATTTCTTTTGAACCCTCAACTTCATTTTTGAAAACAGTAACCTTGTTTTTACTTTCATTCTTGGTCATATAACCGTGAAGTGTGTCACTGTCCTTTTTGGGCTTTCCGTATAAAAGGCAGAGATAGTATTTTTCAAGCTCTCTTGTTTTCATTTTTGCGTTTAAAATTCTCAGACTGTCGGCATTTTTAGCCGCAATAACAATTCCGCCTGTGTTTCTGTCAATTCTGTTTACAAGTGCAGGTGCAAAGGCTTTTTCTTCATCGGGATTATATTCGCCTTTGTCATAGAGGTAGTGCTGAACTCTTGCAACAAGTGAATCAAAGTGATAATTCTTGTCAGGGTGTACGATTATACCCGGCTTTTTATCTATAAGTATAAGGTTTTCATCCTCATAAACAATGTCAAAGGTTTTCGGCGCTTTCATGAATTCATAGCTTTTTTGCTCCGATGCCTCAAAAAATTCGTCCTTAATATAAAAGGTAAGCACATCGCCCTCTTTGAGCATGGTCTGAATATCACACTTTTTGCCGTTTACCTTAATACACTTTTTTCTTATATATTTGTACATAAGCGACTTTGGCAGAGTTTTGAATCTCTTTTGTAAAAATTTATCGAGTCGCTGATTTGCGTCATTCTTTTTAATTTCAAGTGTTCTCATAGTCTGTAAAATTCTCCGTAATTGTTTTCTCAGTTTATCTTATATCAATTTTAAAAATAATTCAACCGCTTTTGCACATAATTTGATTTTGTGTATATTCTGATATAGGGTGATACAGTGAATTGTTACACACAGAGAATAAAATCTGCAGTATGCTTTGGACTGGGACTGCTGTGTGCATCACTTCTGCCGAGTGAATGGGTACTCGTCATTGCGGCAGGCGCACTCGTAGTTGTCAGTATTTGTTGTGTTCGGAGGTAATTATGAAAGTTGTACTTATTGAGAAACCAAAATTCATATCGGCAATTTTGAGAAAAATTTACGGAATCAAAAAGGAAACCAAGTCGGAATAATAGTCGTATGTTTGGACACTGTTCCAAAATCTTGCTATTGGTAATAGCTTACAATAAATTCGAGCCAAAGATGTGCATAGTTACAAAAAACTTTGCACATCTTATTTTTTAAAATAAAATTATGATTAATCTTACGGGTAATATTTTTCCGCACTCCCTAATATAATTGAACTATAAAACATAAAGGAGAGAAAAATATGGAGTTTAATCAGGAAAACCGCTCGTTTTGCACGCCGTCGGCTGTGCTTGACACGGTTGCCGAACAGCTTGCAGATGTTGACCTCACTCTGCCCGATTATTGTCCGGATATAGAAAAAATTCTGAAATGTACCCTCACACCCAAAATTCAGAGCAGAACCCTTTCCGGAGGTCAGCTTCAGATTGACGGATTTTGTACAGTAAATGTGATGTATGTGGAAAGCATAAAGAAAAGTGTGCGCTGCTGCGAACAAAGCGTGAATTTTTCACAGAACTTTTCGGTAAAAGACGCTCCCGACAATCCGGTTATCATCACAAAAACCAAACCGGAATACATAAACTGCAGGGCATTAAGTCCCCGCAGACTTGTTATGCACGGAGCGTTTTCATTGTATGCAAAGGTATTTTCAAAAACTCAGACGAGCATTTTCACACCTTCCGATAATATCGAAACCGACCGAAAGACCGTTACCTGTGCCGATCTAAAATCGTTCTGCCAGGAGCAGTTTTCTGTTTGCGAAGAAATTTCGGTAGGCGAAAAACCGCAGATTGAATCCGTTCTCCGCAGCGATGTAAGCGTCGGAGTAATTGACGCTAAGGCTGTAACGGGAAAGCTCATGCTCAACGGTGAACTTAATCTCAAGCTTTTGTACCTTTCAAACGCAGAGAGCGGAGAAGTTGAAAAGCTTGACTATCTGTTGCCGTTCAACAAAATTTTAGATTGTGACGGAATTGACGAAAACACAATCAACTGTGTTTCCTGCGATGTTATGTCGTATGATATCAGACTGAAAAACGATATGCTTTCCGAAAAGCCGTCGGTGATACTTGAAGTTAAGCTCTGCGTTACGGAGGATGGCTATATAACCCGTGAGGAGGAAATTGTATGTGACGCCTACTCAACAGAATTTTCCTCGTTGCCGGAGTTTGAACAATTAAAAATTACGGGCGAGGTTGTTCCGATTAATGAACCTCATATGGAAAAAATGTCCGTTAAGATTGATGACGGAAAAATCTCACGAATTCTCGATATTTTCACAGAACAAATAACTGCCGAGGCTTCACACGATGACAGAGGTATGGTTATAAGCGGAAAAATCAATATATGCATATTGGCGCTTAACGGGGAAGATATGCCTGTATTTATTGAGCGTTCAGCCGATTATGAGCATATTATTCCGCAGACAGACTGCACCTGTGCCAAAATTTTCGGTACAAGGACAGCAAGTATAAGCTACAGACTTGCCGAGGATGATGTCATAGAAATTCGTTGTGAGCTGAAAATCTGCGGTGCTGTTTTTTCGGAAAACAGAGTAAACACCGTAAAAAATGTAAATGTTTTTGAGGATAAACCTATACCTCCCGAAAATTGTGCGCTGACATTATACTTTGCCGACAAGGGAGAAAAGCTCTGGGATATTGCTAAATCCCACAACACAAAGCTTGATTTGCTGCTTTCGGAAAATTCGGCTGAAAATCAGGTGCTCGACGCACCTAAAATGCTGTTGATTCCGAGAATATAGGGAGGTATAAAAATGGAAGAAAGAAATGTTTATCAGGATATTTCCCGAAGAACCGACGGTGATGTCTATATCGGAGTAGTCGGTCCCGTCAGAACGGGAAAATCCACATTTATAAAAAGGTTTATGGATTCGCTTGTCCTGCCCAATATCCGTGACGAGGCAGTTTACAGGCGTACCGTTGACGAACTTCCTCAATCTGCGGCAGGAAGAACCATAATGACCACAGAGCCTAAATTTATTCCCGAGGAATCCGTTGAAATCAATCTCGGCGGCAACACAACCCTCAATGTGAGAATGATTGACTGCGTAGGCTATATTGTAAACAGCGCAATCGGTTACAGCGAAGAGGACGAACCGAGAATGGTAAAAACTCCGTGGTCAAACGAGGCGATTCCTTTTGATGACGCCGCAGAAATAGGCACTAAAAAGGTAATTACCGACCATTCAACAATCGGTCTTGTTATCACAACTGACGGAACAATCAGCGATATTCCGAGAGAAGATTATATTGAAAGTGAAAAAAGAGTAATTAATGAGCTGAAAGCAATCAATAAACCGTTCATTATACTTCTCAATTCAGTTGACCCTACGGCAGATGAAACAATTCAACTGTCAAACGAAATGACCGCCGAATACAAGGTTCCCGTAATTCCCGTTAGCTGTATGGAGCTTGACGAAACCGAAATCAAAAGAATACTTGCACAGCTTTTGTTTGAATTTCCAATCCGTGAAATCAAGGTTGACATTCCGAAATGGGTTGTAAAGCTCGATAAAGACCATTGGCTGAAATCGGTTGTATTTGATTCAATAAAGAAAAATGCCGCGAAAATAGAGAAAATCAGGCAAATTCAGCAGATAATCTCTGATATTGAGCAATGTGAGTACATCACATCGGCAAAGGTTACGAGTCTTGACCTCGGAAAAGGATATGCGGAGATGGCTGTATCTATCAAAAGCGAACTTTTCTACAAGGTTATCTCGGAAGAAACAGGGCTTGATATAACCGAGGAGTACGAACTTCTGAACTGCATAAAGACTCTTTCGCAAAAACAAAAAGAATTCGACAAGATTGCACAGGCTTATGAACAGGTTCAGGAAACGGGCTACGGAATTGTTATGCCGACAATTGACGAACTTACCCTTGACGAACCGCAGATTATTAAGCAGAGCGGAAAATACGGTATCAAGCTGAGAGCAAGCGCACCGTCAATTCATATGATGAAGATTTTTACGCAGACGGAGGTAACTCCGATTGTCGGTTCGGAACAGCAGTCCGAAGAGCTTGTGTCTTATCTTCTCAGAGAATTTGACGAAAATCCGGAAAAAATCTGGGAGAGTAACATATTCGGAAAATCAGTTCACGAACTCGTTAACGAGGGACTTCACAACAAGCTGTACAGAATGCCTGCCGATGCCAGAAGGCGGATAGGGGAGACTGTTGAAAAAATTATCAATGACGGCTGTAACGGATTAATATGTATAATTCTGTAACGACAAATAACGATAAAATCGCAAAGTTTTAATTCACAAATAAACAGACTTACAAATAAATAAATTGGTAATATCGCCAAAAAATTATTCGCCCCATATTTGTTATTGAAAATGTTTCGGGAATAAAGTATAATATTCCTATATGCAAATGACAAATATGGGGGTTGTTTTATGAATCTTTCCGATGTAGCTTTATTGGCTAAAGAGGAGCTTTCCCTTGCCGAAAAAGGTATTGCCTCTGCAAAAGTTGTTCTTACAGGTTTTGTTGTTGTATTCGCAATGCTGATTCTCTTGATTTTCATAATCAAGATTTACGGTGCAATCATTCAGAAAGCTCAAGATGCCGGCAAAAAGAGCAAAGAGAAAAAGGCTGAAACCGTAGCAGAAACTCCTGCTCCCGTTGTTGCCGCTCCTGTCGCTCCTGCTCAGACAGACGGTGTTTCCGATGAGGTTGTTGCCGTAATTTCCGCAGCAGTTGCCACAATGTACGGCTCTTCCGAAAAAGCAAGAATCAAGAGTATTAAAAAGTCATCAGACGGCGGTCGTTCCGCATGGGCAAAAGCCGGTGTACTTGATAATACCCGCCCGTTTTAAGGCAAAGTTTTAAGGGAAAGGATGTTATCTAATGGAAATTTTACAAGGCTTTGCAGATGCCGTTGTCGGTATCTTTGAAGGCTCGGGTCTGTCAACTCTTAACTGGCAGAACTATGTAATGATTGGTATTTCAATCGTTTTGCTTTACCTTGCAATCAAAAAGCAGTATGAGCCGCTTTTGCTCCTTCCTATCGCATTCGGTATGCTGCTTGTTAATCTTTATCCGAGCATTATGGCTCCGCCTACAACACAGCTTTTGACAGAGGCTCAATGTGCCGCACAGAATGTTGCGGTGTCGGGACATGCCAAAACGGTGATTGACGGAGTAACTTATATTGAGAATCCGACATACGGCGGACTTCTTTATTACCTCTATCAGGGTGTTAAGCTCGGCATTTATCCGCCTCTTATCTTCCTCGGCATCGGTTGTATGACCGACTTTGGTCCGCTCATCTCTAACCCGAAGAGCCTTATTCTCGGTGCTGCTGCACAGATTGGTATCTTTATAACATTTACAGGTGCTATTTTCCTCGGATTTACAGAGGCAGAGGCAGGTGCTATCGGTATTATCGGCGGTGCCGACGGTCCTACGGCTATTTATGTAACAACAAAACTTGCTCCGCATCTTCTCGGTTCAATCGCAATTGCCGCATATTCATATATGGCTCTTGTGCCGATTATTCAGCCGCCTATTATGAAGGCGCTCACAACCAAAAAAGAGCGTTCGGTAGTTATGGAACAGCTTCGTCCCGTTTCAAAGCTTGAGAAGATTATGTTCCCGGTAATTGTTGTTATTATCATCGCAATCTTCCTTCCCGACGCAGCTCCGCTCGTTGGTATGCTTATGCTCGGTAACCTCTTTAAGGAGTCCGGCGTTGTTGAAAGACTCAGCAAAACAGCTCAGAACGAGCTTATGAATATTATCACAATCTTCCTTGGTACAACTGTAGGTGCAACCGCATCCGGTCAGAACTTCCTTACTTTTGACACAATCAAGATTATCGTTCTCGGTCTTCTTGCATTCTGTATGGGTACTGCATTCGGTGTACTTTTCGGTAAGATTATGTACAAGGCAACAGGCGGTAAGGTTAACCCGCTCATCGGTTCAGCAGGTGTATCCGCCGTTCCGATGGCTGCCCGTGTATCTCAGAAGGTTGGTCAGGCTGAAAATCCCGGCAACTTCCTCCTCATGCACGCTATGGGCCCGAATGTTGCAGGTGTAATCGGTTCAGCAGTTGCAGCCGGCGTACTTCTTAATGTTGTAGGCTGATAACCGTAACTTAATAAACTATGATAAAGGAAGTCTTTACGGCTTCCTTTATTTTTGCTGTTAAAGAATTCGACAATGAAAAATTTGTATAATATTAAAGAAATTATTTCAATTAATATTCCATAAAAGAAATATTACTGAGAATACATAAGATATAATGAAATTAAAATGTGTAAATTAGTGCCGTAAAAACACCTTTTTTTGCTTTACGGTATGTTTTCTTAATACTTAATATGAATTAAAGGGGCTATATAAATGGCAAAGAATGTAACCATTCAGCGAATTGTCGGCGTCCTTTTGCACAGAATCAAGTTTATTATTCTTGCTACTGTTGTAATGGGACTGCTGTTCTTTATGTATTCACGCTTTGTAATTGCACCGATGTACAGCACATCTACCATGATTTATGTACAGAACTACAGTTCGTCACAGCGAGAAAGTGCCAATAACAAGAGTACAACACCTAAAAAGGCTGACGATGATACTGCCAAAAAGACAACCAATGAGGAGAACCAGAAGATATATCCTGCTGATATTTCCGCCTCTGCAAATCTTGCTGAAATCTGCGTTACACTCTTTAAAAATTCCGATGAGATGACAGCACTCTATGACGGCTGCACGGTTAATGTTGATGTAACCGACGGTACTTTCTTTATCACAATTACAGTGGACGGTACAGACGCACAGAAGTGTGCCAATGTTGCCAATCAGCTTGCCGAAAAAGCGGCTGAGGTTTATAATTCAAAATTCAGCTACGGTCAGATCGGAACACTTCGTCAGGCGAAGGTTCCTTCGGCTCCGTATGCACCGAGTAACACAAAGAATATGCTTATAGGCGCCGCAATCGGATTAATTGCTTCCTGCCTTATTTCTATTCTTATTGAACTCATCGACACAACAATCAAGTCTGAGGACGATATTCAGGATATCTACGGTATTCCTATATTTGCCGAAATTCCCGACTTTGAGAACCAGGGTTAAGGAGGAACTATGGCTTCTGATTTTAAATTATTTAAAAAGAAAGACGATAAAAAAAATAACGGGCAGAATTTTTCTCTTTCCGATAAGAGCAAGTTTGCAATTGTTGAGTCGTATAAGGCCGCAAGAACTAATATTATGTTCTCGCTTTCCGCAAAAGAAAAAAAATGCTTTGCCGTAACCAGTTATTCAAAGGGTGAGGGCAAGAGCACCGTTTCCGCAAATCTTGCAATTTCCTTCTCAAAAATGGAAAAAAGAGTTCTCCTTATCGACTGCGACCTTCGCCGCCCTAATGTTCACAACATTTTTAAGCTTGACAATAAAAAGGGACTTACCAATGTAATCGGTAAAATGATTGAAATTGACGAGGCTGTTAAGCATGATGTTCTTCCGAATCTCGACATTCTTCCGGCAGGTACGGTTGCGCCAAACCCCTCTGAGCTTATGTGCAGTACCAGATTTCAGGAACTTTATGAGCAGTTTGTCAGAGATTATGATTATGTAATTTTTGATACGCCTCCTATCGGTGTGGTTGCCGACGCTCTGCTTCTCAAGGATATGATTGCCGGCTTTGTTGTAGTTGTTCGTGAACGCTCAACAACTCACGGTGACCTTCAGCACCTTCTTGACAGCGTAAAGCTTGCCGATTCAACCGTACTCGGTCTGATTGAGGTAGGTTGTACTTATGATTCAAAGAGAAGAAAGAAAGGTTATTACTACTACCAGTATTATTAATCCCAATTTTGTGCTTTGGCACAAAACTACACATTCTCGATAAAAATAACACAAAATCACAGACTTGCAAACTTTCACCAAAAATGACTGTTGCAGGTCTGTTCTTTTTTGTGAAAATAAAAATGCAAGATTGCAAAAAACATCTTGCATTTCTTGGGCGGATAGAGTAAAATATATTAGAAATTTAAATTGCATTTGCAATAATATTTTAAGGAGTTATTCAAAATGGGTTATCTTGACTTGAGTAAGCAGGAACTTGAAAAAGAGTATGGCAATCTCGTAAAGAGATTTGAGGAGATTAAAGGTATGGGACTTAACCTCAATATGGCAAGAGGTAAGCCCGGCAAAGAACAGCTTGATCTTTCATTGCCTATGCTCGATACAATCAACAGCAAATCCGATTTTATCGGTGAGGATAAGATGGATTGCCGCAACTATGGACTTCTCAACGGTATTACAGAGTGCAGAAAGCTTTTTGCGGATATTCTCGGTGTAGATGCAGAGAATGTTATTGTAGGCGGTTCTTCAAGCCTTAATATGATGTTTGATACAATTTCATGCTTTATGACAGCTCCCGCTGTTGAGGGCTGCAAACCATGGTATGAAGTAAAGAACAGAAAATTTCTCTGTCCGGTACCGGGCTATGACCGTCATTTCGGCATTACTCAGTATTACGGCTTTGAGCTTATTCCGATTCCGATGGACGACAACGGTCCCGATATGGATATGGTTGAAAGACTCGTTTCTGAGGATGACTCAATCAAGGGTATTTGGTGCGTTCCGAAATATTCAAACCCTGCCGGCATCACATACAGCGATGAGGTTGTTAAGCGTTTTGCCGCTTTAAAGCCTGCCGCTAAGGATTTCAGAATTATGTGGGATAATGCCTACTGCATCCATGAAATCAGCGACACACCTGATGTTTTGCTCAACATTATGGATGAATGCAAAAAGACAGGTAATGAAGACCTCCCGATTCTTTTCTGCTCAACATCAAAGATTACTTTCCCCGGTGCAGGCGTAGCCGCAATGGCTGCATCTGAGAACAACCTCAAGGTTCTCCGTGAAAGATATAACTACGAAATCATCAGCTATGATAAGCTTAATATGCTCCGTCATGTAAGATTCTTCAAGGACTATGACGGCGTGCTTAAACATATGGAAAAGCACAAGTCTGTCCTTAAACCAAAATTCGAGATTGTTCTTGATACTCTCGACAAAGAACTTGCGCCTGCTGATATCGCATCATGGAAAAAGCCGCACGGCGGTTACTTTGTAAGCGTTGATGTATTTGAAGGCACGGCAAAGAGAACCGTCGCTCTCTGTAAGGAGGCAGGAGTTGTTCTTACGGGTGCAGGTGCAACATATCCGCTCGGAATTGATCCAAAAGATTCCAACATCAGAATTGCACCGACCTTCCCTCCGAACAACGAGCTTGAAGTTGCTATGGATGTTTTTTGTACCTGTGCAAGGCTTGCGGCTTGCGAAAAGATTCTGAACAAGTAATCATCATTTGAAAATTTGGTCTGTCGGTTGGATTTTGGAAGAATTTTGTATGCAGTTTATGACATTAGAATGTATTTTTTGATAAATTCAATTCTTTTTTTATTAAATATTTCCGTATCCATTGACATTTTACTAAAAAAATTCTATAATAACTCTGTTACGGTCTGTGATTGGATGTTCGTGACAGAGTTATTTTGACTTTTGAGCAAAATAAAATCACAGCCAATTATTTAACGGAGGTTTCAAAGGCATGAAAAGAGTTCCAAAGCCTGTATTCTTTGTCGTAGCTTTGCTGATACTTGCCTTTTCGTTTACTGCGATTTTTGGTATTTCCTACTACACCGGCGATAACAAAACAACAGTATTAAAGGGCATCAGCGATATACGATGGGGAATTGACATCCGTGGCGGTGTTGAAGCAACATTCAAACCGGCAGGAGATGTTGACGCAACTGACGAGCAGCTTGAGTCTGCAAAGTCAATCATTGAATTAAGAATGGTATCTCAGGGTATCACAGATTATGAGCTTTATGCGGATGCAAAAAGCGACAGAATCATTGTTCGTTTCCCATGGAAGGAAGATTCCGACCAGAACGCAATTGAGGCAATCGAAGAGATTTCTTCAACAGCACAGCTTACTTTCCGTCCCGGAAAGGAATATTCAACAACAGATGTTGATTCAAACGGCGAGTATGTTTACAAAACTCCTTCGGGCGACACAGCTAAGACAATCCTTATGGACGGTTCTTATGTTGAAAGTGCAACAGCAGGTATGACAACAGATAAGTCAACCGGTAAGAATTCATATGTTGTACAGCTTAAGCTCAAGAGCAGCGGTGACAAGAACGGTAAAGAGCGTTTTGCTGACATCACTAAAGAATATCTAAATCAGCAGGTTTCAATCTGGATGGATGATATTATGCTTTCAGCTCCTAAGGTTGAGGCTGAAATTACTGACGGCAATGCTGTTATTTCGGGCAGTTTCACAGCTAAAGAGGCTCAGGACCTTGCATCAAAAATTAATGCAGGTGCTCTTCCGTTCCAGCTTGAAACATCAAACTACGGCACAATCAGCGCAACCCTCGGTGAGAACTCACTTGTTGCAATGGCATATGCTGGTGTTATCGCATTTATCATTATTGCAATCATTATGATTCTCTTCTACCGTTTGCCCGGTTTTGTTGCAGTTATCTCACTTCTCGGTCAGATGGGTCTTGCCATTGCGGCTGTATCAGGTTACTTCCCCGTATTCTCATCGTTCACAATGACGCTCCCGGGTATTGCGGGTCTTATCCTTTCAATCGGTATGGGCGTTGACTGTAATGTTATTACTGCTGAGCGTATCAAAGAAGAACTTAAAGCGGGCAGAACTCTTGACGGTGCTCTTGAAAGGGGTACAAAGAATTCACTTTCCGCTATCGTTGACGGTAATATGACCGTTATTATCGTATCAATTATCCTTATGCTTGTATTTGGTCCTGCAAATATTCTCTCAATCATCTTCGGTGAGTCAACAACAGGTACTATCTACTCATTCGGTTACACACTTCTTGTAGGCGTAATCGCTAACTTTATCATGGGTGTATTCTGTACAAGAATTATGCTCAGAAGTGTTGCAGGCTTTAAGTTCCTGCGTAAAAAATGGTTGTTTGGAGGTGCTAAGAATGACTGATAAAACTCAGACAAAGGCAGTTTCAAATGCCCCCCTTACAGATGAGGAATTTGCCGAAAAGTATAACAGAGGCCACAAGATTATTGACTTTGTAGGTCACAAAAAGATTTTCTTCGGAATTTCTCTTGCAATTATTATTATCGGTATCGTATGTAACTTTATTTTCGGTACACAGCTTGACATTCAGTTCTCTGGCGGTGCCACACTTAAATTCAGCTACAGCGGTGAAATCAATCAGTCTGAACTTACTGATTTTATTCAGGTTGAAACAACAGAGGACAGAATCACTACTACATATGCTCAGGATCTTATGGGCGACAGCGGCACAACTGTAACAGTTCAGTTCTCGGGTAACGATTCAATCAAAACCGATATTCAGAAGAACCTTGAATCAGACCTTCAGAAGAAGTATCCGGACAATAACTTCAAATGTCTTGAATCAAATTCAGTTGATGCTTCAATGGGCTTCAGCTTCCTTCTCAAGTGTCTTACTGCTGTTGCAATTGCAGCCGTGCTTATGGTTCTTTATGTAACAATCAGATTTAAGAAAATCGGCGGTCTTTCGGCAGGTGTTATGGCTCTCGTAGCCCTCTTCCACGATGTTGCAATGATTTACTTTATGTATGTAATCTTCCAGATGCCGATTGACGCAAGCTTCATCGCAGTTGTTCTTATGATTCTCGGTTATTCGCTTAACGATACAATTGTTATCTATGACCGTGTTCGTGAGGAAAAGAAGCTTGTCGGAAGCAAAACAGATGTTGGCAAGATATTCAACCTCAGCTGCACAAAGTGTATTAAGAGAACAATTATGACTTCTGTAACAACACTTTCGGCTATTCTTGTTGTTTATGTTGTTGCCTGTGCGTTCAATATCACATCTGTTCAGGGCTTTGCTCTTCCGATGCTTATCGGTATCATATCAGGTTGTTATTCTTCAATCTGTATCGCAGGTCCGCTTTGGGTTATGTGGCAGCGTCATAAAAAGGCAAAGAAGCTTGCCGCTAAAGCTGCATAAAACAGCTTTCGGATAAATTTATCCGATTCTGCAAATAATTATAAAGGGGTTGCATAAAGATGTTTTATGCAATCCCTTTTGTGTATTAAGACTTTTTAAGCGTTATTTGGAGTGATATATGAAAAAACTTGTTTCAATTTTTCTTTCTGCCGTGATAATTTGCGGCTTGTTATTAATTTCCGCTTGTGACAGAACTGAAGATGTCAGGAAATCTGACGGTAAAATCAGCGTCGTAACAACGATTTTTCCTTACTATGATTTTGTAAGACAGCTTGCAGGCGATAAAGTTGATATTCGCCTGTTGCTTTCGCCAGGAAGCGATCCGCACAGTTATGAACCCAAACCGTCAGATATTACAGCAATTGAAAATTGCGATATTTTTATCTGCAACGGCGGTGAAAGCGACGAATGGGTTGACGGAGTTCTTTCGTCAATTGAAAACAAAGATGTAAAAGTGATGAAGATGATGGAGTATGTTCCTCTCAGACATGAACAGTCTATGGATCATGACCATGAACACGACAGTCATGAAGATATGGATGATGATGACGAAGGTCACGATCACGAAGAAGGGGAGGAGTATGACGAGCATGTCTGGACTTCAATCAGAAATGCGGAGCGTATGTCTGCCTCAATCGCAGATGAGTTAATGTCAGTCGACAGTAAAAATTCTAAATATTACAATGACAGAAAAACAAATTACATTTCACAGCTTGACAGCCTTGATAAGAAATTTACCGAAGTTGCAAATAATAAAAAGCGTGATACGCTTGTTTTCGGCGACAGATTTCCGTTTCTGTATTTTGTAAGCGACTACAACCTTGGATATGAATGTGCATTCCCGGGTTGCAGTCATGAAACCGAGCCGAGTACAGCCGTCGTTTCTCATCTGATTGATTTTACAAGAGAACACGATATACCCGTTGTATTCTATCTTGAGCTTTCAAGCGGTAAAATTGCTCGGATTATCTCTGAAGATTCTTCTGCAAAGACGATGCAGTTTTCTTCATGTCACAACGTCACAAAGGATGATTTTGAAAACGGTGCAACTTATATTTCTGTTATGGAACAAAATCTTGAAGCATTAAAGGAGGCGTTATACTGATGTCGCTTATTAAAATTGAAAATGCCTCGCTCGGTTATGAAGGCAAAACCGTTGTCAATGATATTTCGGTTGATATAAAAGAAAAGGATTATATCTGCATAGTCGGTGAAAACGGTTCGGGCAAAACTACTCTCATGAAAGCACTTCTCGGACTTTTAAAGCCATTGAGCGGTTCGATTACCTATAGTGACGGACTAAAACAGAATGAAATCGGTTACCTTCCGCAGTCAAGCGATATTCAGCGTGACTTTCCTGCGTCGGTGCAAGAGGTGGTGCTTTCGGGCTGTCTTAATAAAAAGCACACCTTTTTCTATTCAAAGGAGCAGAAAAAAACTGCCGCCGAGAATATGAAGCTCACGGGTATTTATGATTTACGCAAAAAATGTTTCAGAGAGCTTTCGGGCGGTCAGCGACAGCGTGTTATGCTCGCCCGAGCATTGTGTGCAACTCACAAACTGATTATTCTTGACGAGCCTGTAACGGGACTTGATCCGATGGCAATGGCTGATATGTACGCTCTCATCAAAAAGTTGAATGAAAGCGGAATCACAATTATTATGGTTTCTCACGATGTGAATTCAGCCGTGAGCAATGCCTCAAAAATTCTGCACCTTGCAAAGAATTGGTATTTCTACGGTACGGCACATCAGTATCTGCATTCGGATGCCGGCAAACGCTTTATTCTCAGCGATTGCCCGTGTGATGAATGTCAGCACAGAGTTCACGGAGGTGCTAAAAATGTTTGATATGATTTTTGAAATGTTTTCATACAATTTTATAGTCAGAGCATTCATTGTCGGCACGCTTGTTTCTTTGTGTGCGGCACTGCTTGGTGTTACGCTTGTTCTCAAACGGTATTCAATGATCGGTGACGGATTATCTCATGTGGGCTTTGGTGCGCTTGCAGTTGCGGCGGCACTAAATCTTGCACCGCTTGAAGTTGCTGTTCCTGTAATCATTATTGCGGCATTCCTGCTGTTAAGACTTTCCGAGAACAGTAAAATCAACGGTGATGCGGCAATCGCAATAATTTCAAGTACGGCACTTGCAATAGGTGTTGTATTTGTCAGTGTATCGGGCGTAAATACCGACCTCAACTCTTACCTTTTCGGCAGTATTCTTGCCACTACAACAGCCGACGCAATTATGTGCGGAATCCTTGCACTTGTCGTAATCGTAATATTCATCTTGTTCTACAACAAGATTTTTGCCGTAACCTTTGACGAAACATTTTCAAGGGCAACCGGTCTTAAAACAGGCGTTTATAACACGGTAATCGCACTCCTTACGGCTCTCACAATTGTAATCGGTATGAGAATTATGGGTACTCTGCTAATTTCCGCACTTATAATTTTCCCTGCGCTTTCTTCCATGAGAGTCTGTAAAAAATTCAAGTCGGTAATTCTCTGTTCGGGTGTGCTTTCACTTTGTTGTTTCTTTGTCGGTATGTGCGTGTCATATTCATGCGACACCCCGACAGGTGCAAGCGTTGTAATAGTCAATGCCGCCGTTTTCCTCATATTCCGACTGGTCGAATTTATCAATTCTAAAATCAGAAAGAATAATTCTGTGTAAGAATTACAATATATTTTCAACTAACGGAAACTCGCTTTCTTTAATGGAGGCGAGTTCTTTTTTTGCCTGAACGCTTTCGGCAAAGTACATATCACGGTTCTGTTTTTGTGCAAATGCGGTCATTTTCGAAATGCTTAATCCGATATTGTCAACATAATCGTGAATGAGCATGGTGTCAATCAATTTTGCGTTGTCATACCATTCTTTCTCGGTTTCTTCACAAATTTTGAGTGCGTCTTCAAATTCAAGTCTGCTCATCAGTCTGTCGGCACATTCAATTTTTGCAATGAATGAATCAGTTTTGCCCGAAATAAATCCTGTTTCAACAGATGCAAAGCATAGTGCCGCCAGAACAAGTGAAAGTGCAATGTAAATTCTTTTCATACTGTTATTCCTTCTTTATAATGTTGTAATTTCCGAGTGCGTCAAGAGTCATCAGAAAAACATTGCTCTGCTTAATATTTTTCTTTTGCAGAATATTTTTAACATAACCCTTTTCTTTTTCGCATAAATTAAGCGAATTTTCAAGAATTTTTCCGTTGCTGACAACTACGGTTTCAATTTTATTGTCCTTAATTTTTAACCCGAAATCCTCGGCAGACGGCTTTCTCTTCTCAGGCTTTTCAAGAACGCTCACCTCACCGTTTGTTTCAACAATGCAGTATTGAACATCTTCGATTGAAAAAATCCCCTGTTCCCTTAATCTGACGCTCAAATCTTCTGTAGTAAGCCGCAGCTTTTTCATAGCCGATTGCAGAATCCTCCCGTCCTTAATTACTATAACTGGTTTTCCGCACACAAGACTTCTGAAACCGCTCCACTTCATCATAATAATGCTTGCGGTAATTTCAAGTGCTACGAGAATTGCAACGGGAATAACTCCGCTCAATAGCGGTTGAGATGTGTTCTGCATAGGAATTGATGCGATATCCGACACTATCATTGTGATTACAAGCTCGCTCGGCTGCATATCGCTCATCTGTCGCTTTCCCATTAACCTGACTGCCAGAATGACAAAGGCATAGAGCAAAATTGTTCTGATTATTGAAATTAACATAACATCACCGTTACTAATATTTGCATAATTTGAGCCGATATACCGCAAAATAAAAAGCAGATATATTAAGACGGTGATTAAATGTATAATTCATTAAAAGAAAATATTTCAACTCTGAAGAAAATGTTCAAAAATTCTGCAGACTTTACGGTTCGTGAAATGAATCTAAAGGGACAATGCAGTATAAAATCTGCAATAATCACAATTGAGGGAATGTGCGGAAAGGACACGCTTGCATTGTCGGTAATCAATCCTTTGCTCGATTATTATTTTGACTGCCAATCTCCAGATAAGGTTTTTGACCTTATCAAAAATACCGTGCTGACATCAAGTGAAATTGTCGAGTTCACGACAATTGACGAGGCAATCAGCTTTTCAACATCAGGTTTTGCCCTGCTTGTTGTTGACGGTTGCAGTCGTATGCTTGCAATTGGAGCACAGGGCTTTTCATTCAGAAGTGTTTCGGAACCCGAAAGTGAGGTAGTGCAGAGAGGCTGCAGAGAAGGTTTTACAGAACCGCTGAGAATCAATATGACTTTAATAAGACGAAGAATCAAAAGTCCCGACCTTGTTTTTGAAACCGTGACAAGCGGATACAGTTCAAACACGCAGATGATGATTTGTTATCTTCAAAACAGCGTGTCAAAGCAAATTCTTAAAGCAATCAGAGAACGGCTTGAAAACTGCAACCTTAAAATGATTCTTGCGTCGGGATATTTAAGCAGTTATCTTGAAGATAACAATTCAAAGTCACTTTTTTCGGGTGTCGGGATTTCCGAAAGACCGGATACGGTCTGCGGAAAGCTGTCGGAGGGCAGAGTGGCAATTCTGATTGACGGAACACCGTCGGTGATAATCATTCCGCACCTTTTTGCAGAAGAATTTCAAAGCGTTGATGATTATTCAAACCGCCCGTATTATGCGGCATTTATACGGATTTTAAAGTATATTTCGTTCCTCATAGCCGTATTTTTGCCGGGAATATACACGGCTTTTGCACAGTTTCATCCCGAATATTTTCCGACCGGATTGCTCGTGAAAACATCCGATTCTTTGTCGCAAACACCCTTACCCGTAACACTTGAAGTTATTCTCATAACCTTTATCTATGAAGTCATGAGAGAGGCGGGACTGCGTATTCCAAAGCCGCTCGGACACGCTGTCAGCATTGTCGGAGCGCTTGTAATCGGTGAAAGTGCCGTCAGCGCAGGCATAATCAGTTCGTCAACTCTTATGGTTGTTGCAACTGCGGCAATTTGCAGTTATGTCACATTCGCACTCTATCCGCCTATTATGGTGTTGAGATTTTTCTGCGTTATCGCAGGCGGAATGTTCGGCTTGTGGGGAATAGTTCTGCTCACCTGCGGAGTGCTTGTCAATATGTGTTCCAAAACATCAGTCGGCGTGCCGTATATGTCATCGCTTGCACCGTTCTCGTGGCGGAGTATGCGTGATGTCTTTGTCAGAGCAGATTGGAAAAAGCTTTCAAAGCACACAATCAAGGTTCAGAAATTCCCCGAAACGGAGGAGATGTAATGCAATCAAATGTAACTTTTCCGTTAAAAAGACTTATGCTTTCGCTGTTTGTATGTTCTGTACTTCCGATATTGTTAATGGGGCGGAGCTTTTTGCAGAGCGACAATATTTTTTCAAGTCTTGCGTCAATCGGATTCGGAATATTTTTCACGCTGTTGTGCTTTGTTCCTTTTTATTCGATAAAGCACAGAACAAGACTTGATTTCTCAGCCTTTGCAAAAAACACATCGCAAACGGGCTTTTTCTTTGTTTCTTCATATTATTGTATGTATTTCACCGTGATAACCGTTTCTTTTCTGATTAGATTCTGCGATATGTTTGTTTCGGGAGTTAATCCCGATGTCGACACAAAGGTGATTGCCTTTGTGATACTTTGCATTTGTGTTTACGGTGCGTCAAAGGGGATAAATCCGCTTTCAAGAGTCAGCATTTTTGTGCTTGCATTTCTCATAATTGCTTTTGCCGTGATATTTTTCGGAAATATAAAATCTTTTGAATTGGCATCGAACAGCACCTTTGTTACACCCGATTTTTCAAATATTCGAAGCAATGTTGCAGACTGTTTAATCTTTGCGTTTCTGCCTGTTATATTTGGATTCAATTCCACAAGCACAAAAAATCTGTCAATAAAACAACCTGTAATTACAACTCTTATTATATTTGGCACATTAATGCTGACTTTGTTTTTTACCGATTTTGTTATCGGTGCATATTCTGCACAGCAACCGTTTTCTGTTCAGCTATTGTCAAAAACCGCATATTTTGGTGATATGAAAGGCTTTGACAGCTTTTACCTTGCCGCAGTAACTGTCTGTATTTTCGTTTTTGTAACGGCTGTCCTTATCAGCGTTTCAAACTGCATTGTAAATACATCTTCAAAAAGAACGCTTGTTTTTGTTTCGATAATAGCTTTTATAATGTTTGTTTTGTTTGTTTGTGCAGATAGTTATAATGCTGTAAAAGAATTATTGCTGAACAATATTTTTCTGACTGCACTCAATTTTATTTCCGCACTTCTGATTCCTATAATCTATCTTTTTGTATATCGGAGAAAGCTTTATGAATAAAAAATTATTTTTACTGCCGATTATGGCAATTGTTCTGATTTTAGGCGGCTGTTCAAATTCAAACCGAATTGATACTTCTTCACTTGTTCAGACGATTACTGCAGAAAACAAATCGGGCAAAGCCGTGTATAATTTCTATCTGCTTGAGAACAGCGAAGATGTGCAAAGTGTTTCGGTTGAGGCTGACAGCCTTGAAAAAGCCGTAATATCGGCAAAGAAAACCTATATCCCTGCGCTGACGCTTTCAAAGCTTGAATTGTATCTTATCGACTCAAATCTCGGAGAAAAAACTCTCAAAACCGATATTGGCTATATTTCAAAAGAAACCGCAATTTCACCTTTGACCTATACTGCCCTTTCGGATACAAAAACTTTGCAACTTTTTTCAAAAGATAAAAACGCACTGAAAAAAGTTAAAGAACACATTGTTCTGTTGAAGAATAATAATAACAACCTTTCCGTGACATCTTTATCCATATTCAATAATTTTAAGGGTAAAAACAACGGCTATTTGAGTATTTGTTATATTAGTTCCGATAAAGAATTAAAAGCAGACATTGTTAAAACAGTAACAGAAAAATGAGAAAATTTTATTAAAAATTGAAAAATAATTCACAAAAAGACTTTATCAAAACTGCGTTATGGTGTATAATAGCAATAAGTATATAGCCTGAGAGCATACATCTGCCCGTTAGGCGGCAGAGCGGTTGCTCTGATTTGTGAAAGGTAATAAATATTTAGGATAGGACGATGATTTATGTCTGTTGAATTTTCTGTTCCGCTGTCGCAAATTGCAGAAGCATTAAACCTCACCGAAGTTTATGTCGCTGAAAATTACAAGGAAACTAACATATCGACTGTTGAAATCAACAGACCGGGACTTGAGCTTACGGGTTATCTTGAATTCTTTGACAACAAGCGAATTCAGGTTCTCGGTAATACAGAGTTCTCATATCTCGGCAGATACGGTCCGGAGGCTCAGAAAATGGTTATTGACTCCATTTTCAGCTTTGGTCCTCCGGCTGTAATAATTTGCCGTGATATTGAACCGTCAAACGCAATTCTCGAGAGTGCAAAGCTGCACAAGGTGTCTATTTTCAGCACCCCGCAGAGTACATCGGATCTTACTGCGTCACTTGTACAATATCTTAACAAAGAGCTTGCTCCGAGAATCACCCGTCACGGCGTTCTTGTTGAAGTGTACGGCGAAGGCTGTCTGCTTACGGGCGACAGCGGTGTCGGTAAGAGTGAAACCGCAATTGAGCTTATTAAGCGTGGTCACCGTCTTGTTGCCGATGATGCCGTAGAAATCAGAAGAACTGCCCAGACAACACTCTATGGTCAGTCGCCCGAAAATATCCGTCACTTCATTGAGCTTCGAGGTATCGGAATTATCAATGCCAGAAAACTTTTCGGTATGGGTGCTATCAAGCTGCAGGAAAAGATTGATATGGTAATCAACCTTGAGCAATGGGACAGCGCAAAGGTTTATGACAGAATGGGACTTGACAACGAATACATGAAGATTCTCGGTGTCGAAGTGCCTACTCTTACAATTCCCGTAAAGCCCGGCCGTAACCTTGCCGTAATCATAGAGGTTGCCGCCATGAATAACAGACAGAAGAAAATGGGCTACAATGCCGCAAGAGAACTTCTCAAAAATCTAGGAATGGCTGTTGAGGATCTTCCGCCGTCACCAAAGGTTATTGTTGATACATGGGAATAATTCCGCTTTGTAACGGAATACAGGGAACAGAAAATTCATATTCTAAACTAACAACGGAGGGTAATTGAATGGACACTACCGATATTATATATAATTGTGCTCAAAAGCTTGACTGTGACGCAAGACGATTTGAACCGATGAGCAGACACACTTCATTTAAAATCGGCGGAAAAGCAGATGTTTACATAAAGGTGACAAATCTTTCTCAGCTGATGAAAATTTTAAAGGAATGCGATGTCTGCAAGGAGAAGTATATTCTTCTCGGCAATGGCAGTAATGTTCTGGTTCCGGATGAGGGAATCCACGGCACGGTTCTCCGTCTTGACGGTGATTTCAGGAATATTTCATTAATTGACGATACAACAATCTATTGCGGTGCCGGTGCGGCTTTGGGTAGCCTGTGTAAGTTTGCCCAAAAATGCGGACTTTCGGGACTTGAATTTGCATGGGGAATTCCGGGAACAGTCGGCGGTGCTTTGTTTATGAACGCAGGTGCATACGGCGGTGAAATGAAAGATGTTGTATACAGCGTTTCTCACATCACACAGAACGGCGATATCGGCAGAACTGAGGCGGAGAATCTTGAGTTTGGCTACAGAACAAGCGTTTACCGCAAAAACGGTTGCATAATCACAGGTGCGGTATTCAAACTTAAAAAAGATGATCCCGAAGAAATTCAGAACAGAATGAACGATTATATGAACCGCCGTTCAACAAAACAGCCGCTTGAATATCCGAGCGCAGGCAGTGTGTTCAAAAGACCCGAGGGTGCGTTTGCAGGTGCGCTCATTGAGCAATGCGGACTCAAGGGCAAAACAGTCGGCGGTGCTCAGGTCAGCGAAAAGCACGCAGGATTTATCATCAACAAATCAAAGGCTACGGCTGACGATGTAAAACAGCTTGTGTCGGAAATTCAGAAAACTGTTGAAAATGAAACAGGCTACAAGCTTGAATGTGAACTTATTTTTCTATAAAGCAAAAAAGGTGTAATTTTATGGAATTTGTAATCATTACGGGAATGTCGGGTGCAGGCAAAACAGGCGCTCTTCATGTGCTTGAAGACATCGGTTATTATTGTGTTGACAATCTTCCGTCAAGTCTGTTGTCAACACTCTATCGGCTTTGCCTAAAATCTGAAGATGATTCAATGAAGAGGGTTGCGGTTGTTGTCGATGTAAGAGGTAACGAAAAATTTGAGGAAATGTGTTCCCAGATTGAACACTTCAAAATGCATTACGAAAATGTAAAGGTATTGTTCTTTGACGCAATGACGGACAGGCTCGTTGTTCGTTATAAGGAAACAAGAAGAAGACATCCTCTTTCGGAAAAACTCAAGGACGGTTCGGTACTGTCTGCCGTTGAGCTTGAAAGGGAGCTTCTTTTGCCTATTAAAAGAACAGCCGATTATAACATTGACACTACATATATGTCAAACAAACAGCTCCGAGAGCGAATTATGTCAATGTTCATGGAAGACACTTCACAAAGCATTACGCTGACATTTATGTCGTTCGGTTTCAAATACGGAATTCCGCTTGAGGCAGATCTCATTATGGATGTGCGTTGTCTGCCTAATCCTTTTTACATTCCCGAACTCAAACATCTTACGGGACTTGACAAAGATGTGCGTGACTATGTTCTTGAAAGTGAAGAAACAACCGAATTTTTAAAGCGACTTTTGAGTATGCTCGATTTTTCCGTACCGCTCTATCTCAAAGAGGGCAAAAGCGAGCTTGTTGTCGGCATAGGTTGTACGGGCGGCAAGCACAGAAGTGTTACAATCGCAATGCAGCTGAACGACCACTTTCATGAAAAAGGCTATAGGTGTGTTATTCAGCACAGAGATATTGACAGGTAAGGTGCAGAAATGTCATTTTCCTCGGATGTAAAAAAAGAAATTTGTTCGGTTGAACAGTTTGACCGTGAGGCTCTCAAAGCGGAGCTTTACGGAATGCTTTTATTCAGCAGAAATTTTTCTCCGAACAAAATAACCTTCACAACAGAAAGCAATTATGCGGGAAATCGTCTTATATTTCTTTTGCAGAATTTATATATGCCGATAATTGAAAAACAATCGGCTTTGCGAACAAAATCAAGCGACAGCCATCTTTACAAAATAATTGTGGTTGACGGAAACGATTGCAAGCGTATTTTTGAAGATTTCGGTCATACGGACGGTCAGATTACTTTGCGTGTCAACAGGGCAAATCTTTCAAGCGAAGAACTTTCGCAAGCGTTTTTGCGTGGCGTTTTTCTTAGCTGCGGTTCGGTATCCGATCCCATGAAAAGCTATCATCTTGAATTCTGTGTTCCGCACAAAAATCTTTCTCAGGATTTGTGCAAGATTCTTTCCGAAATAACCGAATGTACCCTTATTCCAAAAACGGTTGTCCGCAGCGGCAGTTACATTGTCTATTTTAAGGAGAGCGAGCAGATTTGTGACTTGCTTACCTACATAGGCTCACCAATAAGATCAATGGAAATTATGGGTACAAAGGCAATAAAGCAGGTTCGCAACAATGTGAACCGCAGAATTAACGGCGAGGTTGCGAATATCGGAAAAATCGCAACGGCGTCTGCAAAACAGCTCAGTGCAATCGAACATATAAAAAAGACAGTCGGAATTGATTCTTTGCCCGAGGATTTGCGTGAAATCGCATATTTAAGGCTTGAAAATCCCGATATGTCACTTCGTGATTTGGGACAGAATCTTTCAACCCCAATCAGCCGAAGCGGTGCAAATCACCGTATGCAAAGACTGCTTGAATATGCAGGTACAGAGGTAAAAACCAATGGAAAATAAAAATTTGACTTTTGAGCAGGCAAACGAACTGCTTGAAAAAACGGTTTCAAAAATGGAGAGCGGTGAACTTACTCTCGAACAGACAATGGAGGAGTACGCAAAAGCGTGTAAACTCCTTGCTTATTGTATGAAACAGCTTGAACAATGCAAGGGTAAAATTATTGATATAAACGAGAGAATTTCAAAGCTTTCAAAGGGTGATGACAATGACTAAAGATTATGCAAAAAATATTGAAAACGCTTTAAAGAGCTGTCTGCCGAGTACGGATTGCCGTGAAAAAAAGCTGATTGACGCAATGGCTTACAGCCTTGAGGCAGGCGGAAAGCGTGTCCGTCCGTATCTTGTGTTCTCGTTTAACAGCCTTTGCGGCGGAAGTGAAGAGTCTGCAACGGCATTTGCCTGTGCAGTTGAAATGATTCATACATATTCTCTCATTCACGATGATTTGCCGTGTATGGACAACGATGACCTCAGAAGAGGCAAGCCGTCAAACCACAAGGTATTCGGCGAAGATATCGCATTGCTTGCAGGTGACGCCCTTCTGACGCTTGCCTTTGAAACCCTTACAAACGAAAAGACAGTAAAAATCTGCGGAACTTCTGCGTGTTGCAGAGGTGTTTCCGTACTTTCAAAATACGCAGGTGCGACAGGAATGATAGGCGGTCAGGTGATTGACCTTATGAGCGAAAACACAAACGCTCCGATTGAAGTCCTTCGTGAAATGGACTACAAAAAAACAGCCTGTCTTATCAAAGCGGCTTGTGAACTGGGCTGTATAAGCGCAGGTGCAAACGATAAGCAAATTAAAGCCGCCTCTGAATTCGGCGAATGCATCGGCATTGCGTTCCAAATTCAGGATGATATTCTCGATGTAATCTCCTCCGATGAGGAACTCGGCAAGCCTGTAGGCAGTGACGCAGAAAACAGTAAATCAACATATGTTTCACTTCTCGGAATTGAAAAGTGCCGTGAGCTTGTTGATGAACTTACCGAAAAAGCTGTTAACGCACTTCATGGCTTTGACGGTGATACAAAAGAGCTTGAAGAATTTGCTTACAGGCTTGCAAAGAGAAATAAATAATTCTTTGCAAATATTAATTAAACGGATAGGAAATAAATTATGGGTGAGTATGAACTGCTTTCTAAAATTAAATCACCGCATGATGTCAAAAAGCTTAATGACGAACAGCTTGAAAAGCTGTGTACCGAAATAAGGGAAAAGCTCGTTGAAACCGTGTCTGTAAACGGAGGACATCTTTCACCGAACCTCGGTGTTGTTGAACTTACCGTTGCTCTTGAGCGTAGCTTTAATCTGCCGAAAGACAGCATTGTATGGGATGTCGGACATCAGGCATATACCCACAAGCTGTTGACGGGACGCTACGAGCAGTTTGACACAATCCGCAAAAAAGGCGGAATTTCAGGATTTCCGAAGCGTGCCGAGAGCAAATACGACGATTTTAACACAGGTCACAGCAGTACATCAATATCAGCCGCATACGGAATTGCAAGAGCAAAACACCTTATGGGCGACCAAAGCTACACCGTTGCCGTGATTGGTGACGGTTCATTTACGGGTGGACTTGCTTTTGAGGGAATGAACAACTCAGGCAGATTCAACAAGAACTTTATTGTTGTTCTCAACGATAACAAAATGTCCATTTCACCGAATGTAGGCGCATTGTCACGCTACCTTACAACGGTAAGAATTCAGCCGTGGTATATGCGAGTCAAGAAAATTACGGAAAAAATTCTTTTACACATTCCGCTTATCGGAAAACCTTTGAAAAGATTTCTTCAGGGAGGAAAGTCTAAACTTAAAAATCTTGTGTACAAAAACACTCTTTTTGACTGCTTCGGTTTTACCTATCTCGGACCTATTGACGGACATAACATTGATGAGCTTGAAAATGCGTTTGAGTGTGCAAAAAAGGTGAATTCTCCCGTTCTTGTTCATGTTGTTACCAAAAAAGGCAAAGGCTATCAGCCTGCCGAGGACAATCCGGGCGGATTTCACGGAATAGGCAGGTTCGATATTGATTCGGGCGAACCGCTTTCAAGTCACAAGGGATTTTCGGCTGAGTTCGGAAAGACTATGTGCGAATTAGCCGAGGACGATAAAAAGATTTGCGCAATTACAGCCGCAATGTCGGGAGGAACGGGACTTACCGAATTTTCAAGGCTTTTTAAGGAAAGATTTTTTGATGTCGGTATTGCTGAAGAACACGCAGTAACTTTTGGATGCGGACTTGCCGCAAAGGGTATGCGACCTGTTTTTGCCGTGTATTCAACATTTCTCCAGAGAGCCTATGACCAGCTTTTGCATGATGCGGCTCTCGGAAAACTTCACCTCGTAATAGGGGTTGACCGTGCGGGAATTGTTGGTGATGACGGTGAAACTCATCAGGGTGTGTTTGATGTTTCGATACTCAACACCATTCCGAACACAACAATTTTTTCTCCGGCATATTTTGACGGTATGAGAAAATCTCTTTCAACCGCAATTTACATTTGCGACAGCCTCGCTGTTGTGCGTTATCCCCGTGGCGGAGAGCTTTACAAACCCGATGATTTCGGTGAAGAAAATCTTTCTTACGATGTTTACGGAAATCCGAATTGTAAAAATCTTCTCATAACCTACGGCAGACTTTTCTCTTATGCCTGCAAAGCCAAGGAAACCCTTGCAAAACAGGGCGTTGAGATTTGCATATTAAAACTTTGCAGAATTAAACCGATTGACGAAAATGCCGTTGATTTTGCGGCAGATTTCGATAATGTATGGTTTTTTGAAGAGGGCATCAAAAACGGCGGTATTGCGAGAAATTTCTCCGATTTACTCTGTTGCACACAGTTCTGCGGAGATTATCATATAAAGGCTATTAATGACAAATTTGTCAAGCAGATGTCTGTCAGCGAGGCTCTTCATGAACTGAAACTCGATGATGACGGAATGGTGAACACCATTACCAAAAATTTAAAGGAAAAGAATTAGGATGAAAAAAAGACTTGATATTCTTGTATATGAAAAGGGCTTTACCGACAGCCGTGAAAAGGCTAAGGCGATTATAATGTCGGGGCAGGTTTATGTTGACAATCAGAAAGCCGATAAGTGCGGAACTTCTTATGATGAAAATGTTAAAATTGAAGTAAGGGGCAACACACAGAAATATGTCAGCCGTGGCGGTTTAAAGCTTGAAAAGGCCATAGACAATTTTGACTTTGATTTAAAAGATAAGATAACAATGGATATCGGTGCGTCAACGGGTGGCTTTACCGACTGTATGCTACAAAACGGTGCAAAAAAGGTGTATTCAATTGATGTCGGTTACGGTCAGCTTGCTTGGAAGCTTCGCAACGATCCCCGTGTTGTCAATCTTGAACGCACCAATATGAGAAAGGTTACAAGGGAGCAGGTTCCCGATGAAATTGATTTTTTCTCGGTTGATGTTTCGTTCATTTCATTAAAGCTGATTCTGCCTGTTGCAAGACAGCTTATGAGCGAAAACGCACAGGCTGTCTGCCTAATCAAACCGCAGTTTGAGGCAGGCAGGGAAAAGGTGGGCAAAAAGGGCGTAGTTCGTGATCCTGCCGTCCATGTTGAGGTTGTCAGAAAAATATTTGATTTTTGCCTTGAAAACGGCTTTGATGTGCTTAATCTCGACTATTCGCCAATCAAAGGTCCCGAGGGCAATATAGAATACCTTATCCATCTTCGCAAAAGTGATGATCCAAAGTCATACACAGATGTAACACCCGAGCAGCTTGTTGAAAATTCACATGCCGCTCTTGACAAAAAATGAGCAGGTGCTTTTATGAAATTTGCATTAGTGGTCAATCTTTCAAAAGAACGGGCAATTAAATATGCAAAAAAGATTTCTCTTTTTCTTCTTGATAAAAATGCAGAAATTGCTATGATTGAAGACTGCAGTCAGTATTTTAAGGGAATCCACATTCATTATTCAAAAAATATTACGGAGCTTTTTGAATATTGCGATATGGCAATTACAGTAGGCGGTGACGGAACGATTATCCATGCCGCAAAATATGCCGCAAAAGCCGATAAACAGCTTATCGGTGTGAATGTCGGCAGACTCGGTTTTGCCGCAGATGTTGAACCGCACGAATATGAACAGCTTGAACGGCTTATTACGGGTGATTACACAACAGAGGAGAGAATTTTGCTTGATGTTGAGGTCATAAAAGAGGACGGCTCAAAGCACTATCTTGCAGTGAACGATGCCGTTGTCGCAAGAGGTCAGCTTTCAAAAACAATTGATTTGCACCTGACGCTTGACGGTGACGAAATTTCTAAATACAGAGCGGACGGTCTGCTTTTTGCAACTCCGACAGGTTCAACCGCTTATTCATTGTCGGCAGGCGGACCTATCCTCGCACCTAAAATGGAATGTATTCTTATGACTCCAGTTTGTCCCCATTCATTATTTTCCCGTTCCGTACTTTTCAGCGGAGAATCGGAGCTTTCGGTTCATGTGAAAATCCCCGAAGAATGCTGCTGTGTGCTGACAATTGACGGTGAAAAAAATGTTCCTGTTCTTGCAACCGACAGGGTTGTAATCCGCAAATCCGATTTAAAGCTTAAACTTGCGTTACTCCACAACCGCAATTTTTATAAACTGCTTAATGAAAAACTGAAAGAGAGGGATTTTTGATGAAAACAGGGCGACACGCACGAATTCTTGATATTATAGCCGAACATCCCATTGAAACACAGGACGAATTGCTTACCCGACTTCGTGAGGAAGGTTTCAAGGCAACGCAGGCTACAATTTCAAGAGATATCAAGGATTTACGCCTTGTTAAAACTCTCGGAAGTGACGGAAAATATCGCTATGTTTCTGCATCTCGCAGTTCAACCGATATCCGTACCAATTTTTCAAATCTTTTCAGCACTTCGGTAAATTCAATAGATATAGCACAGAATCTTGTTGTAATAAAAACCCTCAGCGGTATGGCACAGGCAGTTTGTGCCGCACTCGATTCAGCCGACTATCCGTCTGTTGTCGGAACAATTGCAGGTGATGATACAATATTCATTGCCTGCCGAACAGCCGATCTTGCGGTGTCGCTTACCGAAGAACTCAAAAAGCTTATTTGACAGGACTGATTGAAATGCTCAGAACTTTATATATAGAAAACATTGCCGTGATTGAAAAAACTTCAATAGATTTTGAAAACGGTCTTAATGTCCTCACAGGTGAAACAGGTGCAGGTAAAAGTATAATAATTGACGCAATCAATGCAATTATGGGACAGCGGACATCAAAGGAAATTATTCGCACCGAGGCTGATTCAGCCTTTGTAAGCGCTCAATTTGACGATATTAACCAAAGTATTGTTGAAAAGCTTGATGAACTCGGCTTTTCCGATGATGAGGGAACGCTCATTTTGCAGAGAACTCTCAACAGAAACGGCAAGAGCAGTTGTAAAATAAACGGTAAGCCTGCAACGGTTTCAATGCTCAAAGAGCTTTCAAAGCACCTTATAAACATTCACGGTCAGCACGAAAGCTACGAACTTTTCTCTCCCGAAACTCATATTGATTATATTGACCGTTTCGGCGGTTGCGAAAAGCTTTTGGCTGATTATAAAAAATGTTATGATGAATATAAAATTCTCAAAAAGAAATTAAATTCAGCCGATTCGGACGAAAGTGAAAGATTGAAAGAAATTGATTTACTTTCATATCAGGTAAATGAACTCACAGAATCCGATGTTAAGCAGGGCGAAGAACTGGAGCTTGAGAGCGAAAGAACGGCACTTATGAGTTTTGAGAAAATCTTTTCTCTGCTCAATGATGCTAAAATGGCTCTTGACGGTGACGAAAACTATGGCGGCGGTCTTGAATCGGTTGATTCTGCATCAACTGCTCTTCAAAAAGCATCATCATATAACGCTGAATATGAAGAAATTGCAAATACGCTTACAGATGCATATTACAATTTAAAGGATTGTTGCGACAGCATTTCCGATGCCATTGATTCGCTTGAATCCGATCCGCAAAGGCTTGAAGAAGTTGAAGAAAGGCTTGACCTTATCAATCGTCTTACAAGAAAATATAATTGCCCGTCAGACGAGCTTTCGGACCTTGCCGAAAAATATCAGGCAAGGCTTGACGAGCTTATGAACTATGACCGCAACCGTGATGAGCTTGCGGAAAAATGCAGAGAAAGCGAAGAAAAAATGCTTGCGGCTGCCGAAAAACTCGGTACTCTCCGCAGAAAAACCGCAAAAACCTTTGCGACAAAAGTAAAATCCGAAATGGCATTTTTGAATATGCCTAATGTTGAGCTTGTTCCTTACTTTGAAAAGTGCGAACCAAATTCAAAAGGAACGGATAAAATGGAACTGCTTATTTCCGCAAACCCGGGTGAAACACCTCGCCCTGTTGCAAAAATCGCATCGGGCGGTGAGCTTTCAAGAATGATGCTTGCAATTAAAACAGTTCTCGCAAGCACGGATACGGTTGATACCCTCATTTTTGATGAGGTTGACACAGGTATTTCGGGTTCAGCGGCAGAAAAGGTCGGCTTAAAATTGCGTGAAGTCAGCAAAAGCAGTCAGGTTCTCTGTGTGACACACCAGGCACAAATCGCAGCTCTTGCGGATTATCACTATCTTATCCGCAAACAGGTTGAAAAAGGAAGAACATTTACAAATGTAACCCTCCTTGACCATAACGGCAGAGCAGGCGAACTTGCACGAATAATTGGCGGTGTTGACATAACCGACGCCGCACTTAAACACGCAGAATCAATGCTTGAAAAGTATAACAACTAATATAAATCAACTATACAAACGAAAGGGAGCGGCATTTTGAAGCTGTGGTCGGTTGCAAAACTTGATAAAACTAAGGCGGGGGAGATTCAGTCCCGCTATGAGCTGCCTGCAATTGTTGCAATGCTGCTTCAGATACGGAATATTACAACGAAAGATGAAATTGAAAGCTTTCTTTACAACGATTCTTTCATTGCCGATCCGTTTGAAATAAAAGATATGGATAAGGCTGTTGAACGCATTAACAAGGCGCTTGATTGCGGTGAACCGATTTGTGTTTACGGTGATTATGATGCCGACGGTGTCACCTCAACAGCACTTTTATATTCTTACCTTGAAACAATTGACGCAAATGCAATGTACTATATTCCGTCCCGTGAAACCGAGGGCTACGGAATGAACAAAAACGCTGTTGACAAACTCAATGAGCGTGGAATAAAACTCATAATTACTGTTGATAACGGAATTGCGGCAGCACAGGAGGTTGCATACGCAAGCTCACTCGGAATTGATACCGTTGTCACAGACCACCATATGCCCTCAGGCGAGTTGCCAAAGGCTTGTGCCGTAGTTGACTTGCACAGAGAGGACTGTAAAAGCAGATTCAAAAATCTTTCGGGGGTGGGCGTTGCATTTAAGCTGATTATGGCGCTTGAAGGCGAATACTGCGACACAACCACCTTGCTTGACAACTATTCCGACCTTTTGAGCATCGGCACAATCGGTGATGTTGTTGAGTTGAAGGATGAAAACCGAGTATTTGTCAAACACGGACTTGAAAGTATTACAAATACCGACCGTCCCGGACTGCAGGCGCTTATCAAAAATTCCGGTCTTACGGGAAAAACCGTATCTTCAACAAATGTGTCATTTACAATTGTTCCGAGAATAAATGCAGTAGGACGACTCGGTTTGTCCGAAAAATCGGTATCGCTTCTTCTTACGGAAGATTATGATGAGGCGGCTGAAATTTCATCGCAGCTCTGCGTTGACAACTCCGAAAGGCAAGAGATTGAGCGTGATATTCTTGAAAAAATTGACGGAATAATCCGCAGAAAACCGTCGCTTGTCAATGATAAAATCATAGTAATTGACGGTGAAAACTGGCATCAGGGCGTAATCGGACTTATTGCCGCCAAAGTCAAAGAGGCTTACGGCAAGCCGGCAATCGTCATTTCAAAGCTCGGTGATATTGCAAAGGGCTCGGGCAGAAGTGTAGAGGGATTTCCTCTTTGTGACGCTGTTTTTGCCTGTTCGGATCTTCTCACACACAGAGGCGGTCATCCTATGGCTGTCGGGCTTTCTCTTGATTCCGAGAATATCCCTGCTTTTCGCAGGAAAATAAACGAATTTGCCGACAATTTCGGCAAGATGCCGTATGATAAAATCAACATTGAGTGTAAGCTCAATCCGGCATACATAAACCTTGATTTAATTGATTCTCTGTCGCTTATGCAGCCCTACGGTGCCGGCAATCCGACACCTGTTTTCGGTTTGTACAATATGACATTGAAGAACATTACTCCGCTTTCGGCGAACAGGCATTTAAGACTCACTCTGTCCCGCAATAACATACAGATTACTGCGATGAAATTCTTTACATCAACCGAAGAATTTCCGTATAAAATCGGTGAAACACTTGATCTTGCAGTAAATCTTGACCGCAATGAGTTCAACGGAAATGTGTCTGTTTCAGTAATTGTCAAAGATATAAAATCATCGGACTGCGATACCGAAAAGCTCCTTGACAGCCGTACAAACTATGAGGATTTTTGCAGAGGGAAACAGCTTGACCGCTCACAGCTTTCGGATTTAATGCCCGACAGAAACGATTTTGCACTGCTTTACAGATATCTGAAAAGCAACGGCGGTTACGCTTTTGAAACCGCAACTTTGGCTCACATGCTTGACAACAGACTGTCTTTTGGTAAAATTAAAGTGATACTTGAGGCAATGAGAGAACTCCGGCTTATCGAAATTTCAGAGGGAATGAAAACCTCAAAAATTTCAGTCCTGCCCGTAAACGGCAGGGTTGACCTCGAATCAGCCCCGATTATCAAGAAATTAAGGGAGGTATTCTGATGGGTAAATTTTCAAATGTTGCACACTATCAGGATTTTACGGAACTGAAAAAAATTCTTTCCGCATCTGCTGCCAACACTTACGATATGGATAAAATCGAAAAGGCATATAAATTTGCCGAAAAAGCTCACGGTGACCAGCGCAGAGTATCGGGAATTCCGTACATTCTTCATCCCGTTTCGGTAGCCTGTATTGTTGCAGAACTCGGTATGGATACCGATTCCGTCTGCGGTGCATTGCTTCATGACACAGTAGAGGACACAGGAGTCACACTTGAAGAGGTTACAAAGCTTTTCGGTGCGGATGTTGCCAAGCTGATTGACGGTGTTACAAAAATTTCAAAAATTCCGTACTCAACCCGTGAACAGCAACAGGCTGAAAATATAAGAAAAATGCTTATCGCAATGGCTGATGATATCCGTGTAATTATCATCAAGCTTGCCGACAGGCTTCATAATATGCGTACAATGAATTGTATGCCGGAACAAAAAAGGAGAGATAAATCGCTTGAAAATATGCAGGTGTTTGCTCCGATTGCTCATCGGCTCGGTATTAAAACCATAAAAGATGAGCTTGAGGATCGTTCTCTTCAGTACCTCGATCCAATCGGCTATAAGGAAATCGAAGACGATCTTCTTATGACCGAAGAGGGTCGTGACAAGTTTATTGAATCCATCAAGAATCAGATTCTCGCAAAAACCGAGGGTACAATCCCCGGTGTGTATATCAGCGGTCGAGTAAAGAGTATTAACAGTATTTACCGCAAAACATATATGCAGGGCAAAACAATGGATCAGATTTTTGACATTTTTGCCGTGCGTGTAATCGTTGATACAGTATCTGATTGCTACAATGTTCTCGGTGTAGTGCATGATATATTTAAGCCTATCCCTAACCGCTTTAAGGACTATATATCAATGCCTAAGCCGAATATGTACCAGTCGCTCCATACAACCGTACTCGACAAAAACGCAATTCCTTTTGAAATTCAGATAAGAACATGGGAAATGCATTACACCGCCGAATACGGAATTGCCGCCCATTGGAAGTATAAGCTTGGAATGGGCGCAGGCGGCAAAAATAATGACAAAATGGAGGAGAACATCAAAAAGGTCAAGGATATGATTCTTGATCAGCTTGAGGCAGAAGATGTTACCGACATCGCAAAGAATATCAGAAACGACTTTACGGAAAACGATGTTTATGTGTTCAGTCCGAGAGGCGATGTGTTCAATCTTCCTCAGGGTTCAACTCCGATTGATATGGCTTATCTTATTCATACACAGGTAGGTCACAGAATGGTCGGCGCAAAAATCAACGGAAAGATCGTTCCGATTGACTATAAGCTTAAAACAGGCGATATCTGCGAAATTATCACCCAAAAAGAGGAACACCCAAACAGGGGATGGGTTGATATCTGTAAAACCGCATCGGCAAAATCAAAAATCCGCTCATGGTATAAGCATGAAAAGCGTGATGAAAATATTGCCGAAGGCAGGCAGATGCTTGACAAGGAGTTCAAGCGCCACGGCATCAATCTTTCCGAAGAAGAATATCCCGAGTTTCTCCAGAAACTGATGATTAAAAAGCAGTATAATTCCATGGATGATTTCTATGCCGCAGTAGGCTACGGCGGTATTCAGCTTTGGAAGATAATGCCAAGGCTCAAAGAAGAATATCAGAAAGCATATGCGTCAGATATTGAAGAAATTGATGTTCCGCAAGCACCCGTAAAGCGACCGAAGGCATCCGCAGGCGTTGTAATTGAGGGTGCAGACGATGTTCTTGTAAAATTCTCAAAGTGCTGTAATCCTCTGCCGGGTGACGATATTATCGGCTATATTACAAGGGGCTACGGCGTTTCAATTCATAAAAAGCATTGCACAAATGTGCCGAAAGATATCAGTAAAAGTGAAGAACCCGAAAGATGGGTAAGCTGTTACTGGGAGGACGAAGTAGGAGAGGCGTTCAGAAGTACGCTCCAGATTACCGCAACCGACAGAACAGGACTTCTTGCAGATGTTACAATCAAGCTTTCGGATATGCACATTTTTATACATTCGCTTAATTCAAGAGAGGCAGGCAACGGTACTGCCGTTGTTACCGCTACAATTGATGTAATGGGCAGAAATCATCTCCGCGGTGTAATTTCAAAGCTTTCCGACATCAATGGAACAATCGAAGTAAAAAGACTGTAATTGAGGTTATAATTTATGAAAGCAATTTTACAAAGAGTTACCAAGGCCAAGGTTGAAGTTGATTCAAAAACCGTGAGCGAAATCGGTACGGGTTTTCTTATTCTTCTCGGAGTTGAAAACGGTGACACCAAAAAAGAGGCGGACGCACTTGCCGCAAAAATTGCAGGTCTGAGAATCTTTACGGATGAAAATGATAAAATGAATCTTGCTCTTGCCGATGTAAACGGTTCGGTGCTTGTAATTTCAAACTTTACCCTCTGCGCCGACTGCTCACACGGCAGACGCCCTAACTTTATGGCTGCAGCAAGACCTGACACAGCCGATCCGCTCTACGAATATTTCTGCAAAAAAATGCACGATAACGGAATTGAGCGTGTTGAAAAGGGAATTTTCGGTGCCGATATGAAGGTTTCGCTTGTGAATGACGGACCCGTTACTATTGAAATCAACACAAAGGATTTGAAAATATGATAGATGTAAAAATTTTTAATGTTACGGTTCTTATGACAAACTGTTGTTTGCTTACAGACAGAAAAACAGGCAAAATGGCTGTAACCGATCCGGGTGCACCGAATGAAGAACTCAATTCTGAAATTGAGAAAAACGGCGGAAAGCTTGAATATGTAATTCTTACACATGGTCACTACGATCACATAAGCTATGCAAAACAGCTTGCGGAAAAGTTTGACGCAAAAATTGTTACGGGAGAGAAGAATAACGAATTTCTCAGCAATCCTGCACTCAATCTTACCGAAAAGCACAGACTTTCACTCAAACCGTTCTCAGCCGATATTCTGCTTAAAGACGGTGACAATTTCATGCTCGGCAACACTGAAATCAAATATATCACCACGCCGGGACATACAAGCGGTTGCGGTTCATATATTTTTGATGACACAATCATTTCGGGAGATACTCTTTTCTGCGAATCATACGGCAGAACAGACCTTCCCACAGGTGATGATGCCGAAATGGCAAAGTCAATCGGAAAGCTTAAAAATCTTGAGGGCGATTATCGTGTAATTCCCGGTCACGGACCGACAACAACCCTTGACCACGAGAGAAAATACAATCCGCTGATGAGGATTCTTTAATATGAATTTATATGTAAAAAATCACAATTTTCATTTTGAACTTGAAAATCTTACAAGGCTTTTCTTTCCAAATGAAAAAATAACGGTAATAAGAGATTTTTCTGAACCACAGCCTCCGTATATCTATACGGAGGTTTCGGATAAAATCACAATTTCGGTGAATATCGGCTCTTTTAATAAGTCCGAAACAGCTGTGAAAAAGCTTACGGATGATGACAATGAGCTTGTTTCGGCACAGCTTTTGTACAAACTCCTCTGTGATTTTACGGGACTTACACAGCCGTGGGGAATACTTACGGGAGTTCGCCCCGTAAAGCTTTTAAGACGACTTGCCGAAGAATCAAGTGAAGAACAGGCTGTAAAAAAGTTTGAGAAAGACTTTTTTGTCAGCAACGAAAAAATAGCATTGTCAAGGGAAACCGAGCATAACGAACGAAAAATTCTTGAACTTTCAAAACCTGAATCGTTCAGTCTTTATGTCGGAATCCCTTTTTGTCCGTCAAGGTGCAGTTATTGCTCATTTGTAATGGCGTCAATCGAAAGGGCTGAAAAGCTGATTGAACCGTACACAAAGCTGTTATGCGAAGAAATTAAACGGACAGCCGAAATTGCAAACAAGCTTGGTTTAAGGCTTGAAACCGTATATTTCGGCGGCGGCACTCCCACTACTCTGAGTGCCGAACAGCTTGATACGGTGCTTGGAACAGTAAACAATAGCTTTGATATGTCAACCTGTCGTGAATTTACTGTCGAGGCAGGTCGCCCCGATACAATTGACATTGCAAAACTTTTTGCTTTAAAAGAAAATAAAGTTGACCGAATCAGCATAAATCCGCAGACTGTAAACGATGAGGTGCTGAAAACTATCGGAAGAAAGCATACTGCTCAGCAGTTTTTTGACGCTTTTGAGCTTGCAAGAAAATGCGGCTTTGATAATATCAATACAGACCTGATTGCAGGCTTGCCGACAGATACCCCCGAAAGCTTTAAAAATTCACTTGATTCAATCGTCAGGCTGAATGCAGAATGTATTACGGTTCACACGCTGTGCATGAAAAGAGCGTCCCGTCTTACAACCGAGGGAGTAACGCTTGATTTGCAACAGGCGAGAGATGCAAGAGAAATGCTTGCATACACTCAGAATATTCTCGGACAAAACGAGTACATTCCGTACTATATGTATCGTCAGAGCAGAATGGTCGGTAATCTTGAAAATGTCGGCTGGTCAAAAAGAGGCTTTGAAAGTCTTTACAATGTTTATGTTATGGACGAAACCCACACAATCCTTGCCTGCGGTTCGGGCGGTGTTACAAAACTGAAACGCAACAATCCCGATTATCTTGAAAGAATATTCAATTTTAAATATCCGTACGAATACATTGACCGTTTTGATGAACTTATTCAAAGAAAGTCCGGGATAATGCAGTTTTATGGTCAATAACACAGTTGATTAATGCTGTCAACGGTGTTATAATACGACATATGTGATTGCATACGGAAGTGAAATTGTCATATATTGAACAAAACAGAATTCTTGTTCATAATTTGTTTTTTTAATGAGATAATTTTAAGAAAGGTCGGATTAATATGGGAAAATTTGATGAAATTTTTGACGATGTAGTTGTCAATGCAAAAGCCTGTGCGTCTGCTGTTTCGCAGAAAGCGTCAACAGTTTATGATGTTTCAAAGCACAAGATTACTGCCGCTGAAATCAGAGGCGATATCAACAAAAAGCTTCGTGAACTCGGTGCTCTTACATACAAATCTGAGGTTCACGGAACAGACAATTCACAGCAGATTAAGCTTATCGTTTCGGAAATTTCCGATTTAAAAGATAATCTTGATGTTGTAAACGAACATATTGCCGTGGCAAAAGATCAGAGAAGATGTCCCGGATGCAATGCTGTTATTCCTAAAAATTCTGTATTCTGCAACATCTGTGGTATCAAGATTGACGATACTGATGAGGATTTTGAACTTTGATTTTTTATTAATGGGTGATTATTTTTGTCTAAATTAAAAACTAAAAAATACAATGCCGTTGCAAACGCTGAGAAGGACGCTTCTCAAACCTTTGTCAAAGGTGCGGCAATTCTTACTTTAAGTATGGTAATTGTCAAGGTTTTCGGACTTCTTGACAAGGTTATTCTTACAGGTATTTTCTCCGGTGTTTCTTTTGAACAGGCTGTTGCAGGCGGAACGGAAACCGTCAATTTTGCATCTTTCGGTCTTGGTCTTTACAGTAATGCCTATGAAATTTTTGTCGTAATTTTCACGGTTGCAACGGGCGGTCTGCCGATAGCAATTTCAAGACTTGTATCTGAAAGTACGGCACAAAAACGATTTAACGATGTAAAACAAATTCATAGGGTTTCAATTCCTTTCTTCGTTATTGTCGGCATTCTTTCATTTGCAATTCTTGTCGGTGCAAGCTTTATCTATGTTCAGATTATTGAGTCACCGTATTCATTGCTCGGTATGCTCTGCCTTTCTCCGACGGTATTATTCGGTTGCCTCGTTTCAATTTACAGAGGATACTACGAAGGTCAGCGCAACATGTTCCCGACTGCCGTTTCGGAAATTATAGAGGCAACAATCAAGCTCTTTATCGGTGCATTCCTCGCTTACATCATTGCGCACCTCGGTATGAATTCTTATGCTGAGTCAGGCACGGTTTTCGGACTTTACATTGCAAATCAAACCGAGGCTTATCAGACAATCGTTTCATTCTCGGTTGCCGGTGCAATTATGGGTATCACCCTCGGAAGCGCCGCATCATTTGTGTTCTATATTCTCAAATTTAAAATTCAGGGTGACGGAATTCCGGAAGAATACTACCGTAATTCCGTAGAGGCTCGTTCAAAAAGAGAAACTTTTAACAAAATTCTCAAAACAGCCATTCCTGTTGCAATGGGTTCACTCATTATGAGCGTAGGTTCGCTTATTGACCAGGTAATTGTTCAGCGAGTACTCCTCAATATGATTGAAACTAATCCGCAGGCTCTGCAGGCACAGTACAGTCAGTATTTCACAGCCGATATGTTCTATGCCGACACAAAGACAATCCACACCAGCCTTTGGGGCTGCTACTCAGCCGCCCTCACTTTTCTTCAGCTTGTAACAGCCGTAACACAGGTGTTTGGTTCAAGTGCTATGCCTAATGTAACAAGTGCATGGACAAAGGGCAACAAGGACGAACTCAAAAAGTCAATTGAAACTGTTATCCGTCTTACAATGCTTTTTACATTCCCAATGGCTCTCGGTATGATGGCACTTTCGTTCCCGATTATGGGACTTGTGTATAACGATCCGCTTATTACAGATGTCGGCGGAAGAATTCTCCTCATCATGGGTGTTACAACAATATTCGGTGCGGCGTCAACTCCTGTATGCAGTATGCTCCAGGGCATCGGCAGAGTTGACCTCCCGATGAAGCTATACACAGTTTGTATGGCTGTCAAGATCGGCATTACATGGATGTTTGTAAGCGTTCCGGAAATCAATGTTCAGGGTGCAACTGTCGGTTCAATGATTACCTATGCAATTATGACAATCGTAGGTATGTATCTGCTTATCAAGTATTCAAAAATCAAGCCTGATTTATTCGGTACAACAGTAAAACCGCTTATCGGTGCGATTGCAAGTGCCGCTTCGGCATTCGGCGCATATCACCTTATGGAAAGCATTATCGGCTCTGCAAGAATGTCAATAGCAGTTTCGCTTGCAGTTGCAATCTTTGTTGCGGTTATCGTTTATATTGCTGTATTGTTGATATTGCGTGCTTTTACGGCAACAGAACTGAAATTTTTGCCGAAAGGTGAGAAAATTGCAAAAACACTTGAAAAATTAGGATTAATTAGGTAAAATATATATCTGTTGCGGTTGTTTCCGCTTCTCAGATAAAATTTGCATTGTCTAATAAGATTATCGGAGATGTCACGAATGAACTTTACAGAAAAAGAAAATTATAATTTTAATGACCTTGTCGAGATAGTAAAAATCCTTCGTGCACCCGACGGTTGTCCGTGGGACAGAGAACAGACTCACAAGTCAATCCGCTCAAATTTTATTGAGGAAACCTATGAGGCTGTTGAGGCAATTGATACCGACGATCTCGATTTGCTTAAAGAAGAACTCGGTGATGTTCTTCTGCAGGTTGCTATGCATGCGGAAATCGAAAGTGAACAGGGAACATTTGATATAAACGATGTTTGTGACGGAATCTGCAAAAAGCTCATTATCCGTCATCCCCATGTTTTCGGTGATGTCAACGCTGACACTACCGAAAAGGTTCTCAAAAACTGGGATGCCATTAAGATGAAAACAAAATCCCAGAAAACTCAGACACAGGCAATTCTCAGCGTGTCAAAGGCACTTCCGTCACTCATGCGCAGTACAAAAATCCAGCAGAAAGCCGCAAAGGTCGGCTTTGACTGGGAAAATGTAAACGGTGCGCTTGATAAGCTTTTTGAAGAATGTGAAGAGCTTAAAGCCGCTGTTGAAAACAATGATGTTGAAAATCAGCGTGAAGAACTCGGTGATGTGCTTTTCTCAGCAGTTAATGTTGCAAGATTTTTGAACATTGACAGCGAACACGCACTCTACGATGCCTGTGACAAATTCACCGACCGTTTTTCGTCTGTTGAAAAGCTTGCAAACGAGCGTGGAATAGATATGAAAACGGCACCGTTATCTGTACTCGATTCCCTTTGGGATGAAGTTAAATTATCTAAGAATTATTAATTGGAGGTTTATTATTATGAACAAAACAGAACTTATTGCTGCAGTTGCCGAGCAGAGCGGACTTTCAAAGAAGGATGCAGAAAAGGCAGTTTCTTCAACAATTGACACAATCATCAATACAGTAGCTGAAGGCGAAAAGATTCAGATCGCAGGTTTCGGCACATTTGAACAGCGTCAGAGAAATGCAAGAACAGGTTGTGACCCAAGAACAGGTAAATCAATCGAAATTCCTGCTTCAAAGGTTCCTGCATTCAAGGCAGGCAAGGGCTTTAAGGATGTAGTAAACAAGTAATCTTGTTTTATATTTCGGGTAATGGTACGCTGTATCATTACCCCTTTTTATTAAAAATCGGAAGGTTTTATAATATGCGACTTGATAAATATTTAAAGGTATCCCGACTCATCAAACGCAGAACAGTTGCAAATGAGGCGTGTGACGCAGGCAAAATCACAGTTAATGACAAGGTTGCCCGTGCGTCCTATGATGTAAAAGTCGGTGATGTAATCGAAATCACACTCGGTTCAAAAAGTGTAAAGGTTAAGGTTACAGAGGTAAAAGAAGTTGTTCGCAAGGAAGATGCGGCAACAATGTATGAGGCGGCAGTCTGATTTTTTACCAAAATTAAAACACAAAATATTACTTTGGATGAAATTAGGTGAGTAGATTATGAATAAGACAATTAATTTAATATTGGCAATATTATCTGTAATTACTTACATTGGGATTATTGTAATGAAGTTTTACACACAGATAAATATACCCAATGGCTCTTTCGTAATAATGACTTTATTGTTCATTATTTCGGTATGCCAATTTTTAAATTCGTTAAAATAATCTACACACGAGGAGAATATGTGTATACCACGACATTCATCAGGTTTACTAGTAGGAATAATTATCAACTTAATAAATATAAATAAATCGTAAGTTGAGGTATTAAACTATGAAATATTGTTGTGTTAAACAATGTGATATAACTGATTGTGGTGCTTGGTTTTACGGCAAAGGGTGTAAAAGGCAATCAGGAGGCGTTCTTCTCTGAATTCCCTCTTCTTGCTATTGCTCATGTTATTGTTGATGGCAATCTGATGCACTATGTTGTTATACATAAAATCTCAAAAAAAGAAGAATAATTTTATTTTTTTCTCCGTATAAATTACTGACAAATAATTTATACGGAGGTTTTTTTATGCAGGAAATGCCAAAGGCTAAGAATCATACGGTTATGCTTGATAACAGGGGGAAGCTTGTTATGACAGGCACGGAGGATGTGTCGGGCTTCAACGAGGAAACGGTGTCGGTAAAAACCTCCTGCGGGTGCCTTGTAATCAAAGGGGAAAATCTGCACATTGATAAGTTAAACCTTGAAACGGGAGATGTTTCAATTGACGGAAAAATTAACGCAATGCAATACCTCGGCAACGGTGCGTCAAAATCCAAACTTTCAAAACTCTTTAAGTAGGTGTAATCTTGGAGCTGACTTTTGCACAGCAGTCAACCGCATTTCTCTGTTCACTTGTATTCGGAGCGGCGGCAGGATTGCTGTATGATATATTTAAAATAATCAGAATGACGCTTTGCAAAGGAAAAGCGTCGGTTTTTGTTACAGACTTTCTTTATGTTTTTATTGTATCACTTAATCTGTTCATTTTTTCCGTTGCATATATGCTGGGATTTTTCAGAGTGTTTGTAACGGTCGGTTCATTTCTCGGTTTTGTTATTTGTCGATTAACCCTCGGCAGACTTTTATCGCTTGTATATTGTCCGATGATTCGTTTTACGGAGAGTGTCTGTGTGAAAATTTCGCAAAAAATTAAAAAAAATCTGAAAAAGCTATTGAAAAACAGCAACAACATATTGTATAATGAGGGTAAGAATAAAGGTATATTTAGAAACGATAATAATAATTCAGCAGAGAAAGCAGATAGTTTTGAAGATGAAAAAAAGCACAAAGAAAGTAAAAGAAAGCACTGCGGCTTCTCGGCAGACAGAAGACGGCGCAATAAAGGAGATAACTCCGAAAAAGCGTAAAAAAGGAAGATATATTCTGATTTATCTCGCAATTATCGGTTTTGTTTTTTATGCCGTAATTACAATTATCAATCAGAATGTTCAGATTGCCGAGAAAAAGGCAGAGCTTACGGATTTGCAACAGCAAATCAGCGTGGTTGAGATTCAGTCGCAGTATCTGAAAAAGGTTCAGAATTACAAGGGTGGCGATCTTAAAAAATATATTGAAAAAATAGCCAAGGATGAATTAGGCTATGTCGGTGACGGTGAAAGAATTTTCATTAATGTTGCCGGAGAATAAAAGGGTAGAAATAATTTTAAGGGGTAATAAATTTTTATGGCTATTGAAGTCGGAATGATTCTGGAAGGCAAAGTATCAGGTATTACAAAATTCGGCGCATTTGTTGATTTGCCGGATTCAAAAACCGGTATGGTACATATCTCGGAGGTTGCACCTACCTTCATTAATGAAATCAGTGATTATGTAAAAGTCGGACAAGAAGTAAAGGTTAAGGTGCTTGCTCTTAATGACGGAAAAATCAGTCTGTCAATGAAACAGGCTCTCCCGAAAGAACAGCAACAGCAGAGAAAACGCTCTGACAGACCTCAAAGACAGAATCACAGAAGCAGAGAGCCATACAAGCCTGCTCCGCCCGTAACTTCACCGGGTGATTACGAGTGGCAGAGTTCACGCAGAAATGCTCCTTCTTCGTTTGAGGATATGATGTCAAAATTCAAGCAGACAAGCGAGGATAAGATGTCCGATCTTAAGCGTGGCGGAGAAAGCCGTGGCTACAGCCGCAGAGGCAACGGCAACGGCAGAAAATAAAAAATTATATAAGGGAGGCAGATTTTATGAAAATCACCTACACAGCAAGAAAAGTCAACCTCAGAGATAACTTTAAGGAAAGATGCGAGAAAAAGCTTTCAAAGTTTAATCGTATTTTCTCGGAGGATGCTTCTGTCAATGTAGTTGTCACCCTCGAAAAGAACCGTCAGACTGTTGAAATTACAATCCGTGACAACGGTATGATTTATCGTGCCGAAAGCACAATGCCCGAAATGAATGACGCTCTTGACAAGGTTTGCGACATTCTTATGCGTCAGATTCGTAAGAATAAAACGAGGCTTGAAAAGAAAATTAAATCCGCCGGTATTGAAGATTTAATCACGGAAGCTGCTCAGACTGGTGAACCGGAGGACGATGAATACAGCGTAGTTCGTAAAAAACATGTTCTTGTAAAACCGATTTCGGTTGATGAGGCTATTCTTGAAATGAATATGGTAAACCATAACTTCTTTATGTTTATCAATTCCGAGACAGATGAAATCAATGTTGTTTACAAGCGTGCAGACGGCAACTATGGTGTGCTCGAGCCGACAACCGATTAATTTTTTAAAAGCAAGGGGTATCGGTTATTCCGATACCCTGTTTTTTTGTCTTTCAGTCTTAACAGAATTTATGTATCAATAAAACAGGAGATAAATATGAATATGAAATTTTCCGCTCCATGCATTTTCGGTCTTGAAGGTCTTTGTGCAAATGAGCTGAGATATCTCGGTGTTGAAAATGTCAATGCCGAAAACGGCAGAGTTACCTTTACAGGCGATTGGTCAACACTTGCACTTGCAAATATAAATTCCCGTTATGCGGAGCGAATACTCATTCTTCTTGCGGAATTTGAGGTTCACACCTTTGACAATTTGTTTGAGGGCGTAAAGGCTATCCCGTGGGAAGATTATATCGGAATTTCCGAGGCTTTTCCCGTAAAGGGAAGATGTCTTGATTCCGACCTTATGAGCGTTCCCGATTGTCAGAAAATCGTTAAAAAGGCAGTCGCAGACCGCCTTTCACAAAAATATATGCTCCCGTGGTTTGATGAAACAGGTGCTCCGCATCAGATTCAGTTTCTCATTCTTCGCAACAAGGTAAGTATTATGCTTGACACTTCGGGCGCAGGACTTCACAAACGTGGATATCGTGCCGATTCAAATGATGCTCCTATAAAAGAAACACTTGCCGCCGCTATGGTTGACCTATCAAGAGTAAGGGCAAACCACTTTGTAACCGATCCTATGTGCGGCAGCGGTACGATTCTCATTGAGGCGGCTATGAAAGCACTTAACATTGCCCCGGGACTTAACCGTTATTTTGCCTGTGAACATTGGAATTGTGTTCCGAAAGATGTTTTTGAAACAGCAAGAGAAGATGCAAGGCAGAAAATAAGACACGACGCAACATTCAGGGCAACAGGTTACGATATAGATGATTCAGCCCTTGCAATCGCAAAGAAAAACGCAGAAATTGCAGGAGTTGCCGACAGAATAACATTTGCAAACCGTGATATTAAAGATTTTGAACTTGAGGACGGTTTTCAGACAATCATCACAAATCCGCCATACGGTGAACGATTACTTGATGTAAAATCAGCTGAAAGGCTGTATGCAGTTATGGGTGAACATTTTAAAAGAATGAAGGGTAAAAGCTACACCGTTATAAGCCCCGATGATGATTTTGAAAAAATCTTCGGCAGAAAGGCTGACAAACGCCGCAAACTTTATAACGGAACGCTTAAATGCGAACTTTATATGTATTTTAAATAATTTTCATTACAGTTTAACGGCATAAAAAACAGTTGATTTTCTTTCATATTTATAGTATGATAGAAAGCGATGACAAAATTTAAGGAGGTATCACAGTTGGACGAGAATAAAGAAATTCTTACTTCTGAAAATGAGGCAGAGAATACCAACACAGATACAACAGCAGAAACAACAGAAAATACAACATTCGTTGCAGATGAGCCCACAGAAAGCGAAGAAATGTCTTTTGCTGAAACAGAACCTGCAAACGAAAACGGCGTGATTGCTCCGCAGTTAAAGAAAAAGAGTATTATTCAGCTTCCTATCATTATAGGTATCGTAATTGTTGCGGTTGCGGCAGCTACTCTTTTCGTAATCAAAGGATTTTTTGATACAAGCATTGTAGGAACATGGATTGAATCTGTTGATGTAACAGGCAATTCAGCATCATCCGATGAGGCGTCAAAGGTTGATGTTTACTACACATTTAACGGTGACAATACTCTTGATTACAGAATCGGTTCAATGGTTTGGAACGGTACATACACGGTTTCAACAGATGATTCGGGTAATCAGACACTTGCCATGACGCTTAACGGCAATGAAACAAGCTGTAACTACGCTGTTTCGGGTAATATGTTCTCCGGCAGAACTCTTGAGCTTTCAACTTCAACTGCTGCCAACAAGGTGAAACTCAAGTCAGGTTCAGAGGTTAAGCCTGAATTGAAGGTTGATAAGGACTTCAAGGCTGACAAGAAAATCACAGGTTCATGGACTTATGACAACGGTTACGCTAAGATGACATACAAGTTCAATGATGACGGTACTGTGGAAATCAACCAGTCAGACGCACTCAATGTTGATGGTACTTACTTAATCAAGAACGGCACAATCATCATCAAGTACTATTACACAGATGAAGTTGAAATGGATGTTGCTTATTCCGTAGAAAGCAACGGACTCAAGCTCAATGACATTCTCTATACAAAGAATGACGGTTCGGCAAAAGCTACAACAGCAGGAGTAACCGAGGCGGCTACGAAAACAGCTGCAACTTCAGCAAAGTAAATCTTTTGAACTTTTAATGCAGGGCAACGGCAGATTATCTGCTGTTGCCTTTTTAAAAATACAAAAATATGAGGAGGATTAATATGACGCCGCAGGAAGAATTTATTGAAATCTACAACAAATATATCACAAGACAGGGTGCTGACGAGCTTTTGGAATGGCTCAAAAGAACCGATTTTTTCACCACCCCTGCAAGTTCAAAATATCATTGTGCCTGTGAAAACGGTCTTGTAATGCACTCCGTCAGCGTGTTCAATACAATGATGGAAAAGCACTATGATGAAGAAACCGACAATATTGAAAGTTTTGCAATCTGCGGACTTCTTCACGATTTGTGCAAGGCTCAGTTCTATAAGGTTTCAAGCAGAAATGTTAAGAATGAAAAAACAGGTCAGTGGGAAAAAGTGCCGTATTATGCAATTGAAGATCAGTTTCCCTACGGTCATGGTGAAAAGTCTGTTTTTCTCATTGAACGCAAAATGCACCTTAAAATTGATGAGGCTATGGCAATTCGTTGGCATATGGGTGAATTCGGTGACAAAAACAGCAACACAATCAGTCAGGCTTATGACAAGTATCCGCTTGCCGTAAAGCTTCACCTTGCAGACCTTGAATCAACCTTCCTCCGTGAAAAAGGAACTTCACAGGTTAATAACAGGTAATATTTTAAACACAGGTGCAGATACTTATTTTACCGATAATTTATGATATGGGGAAACCAAAATGGATTTTATAACAGCACAGAATCGTGCCCAAGAGCTTACAAAACAGCTTGAATACCACAACAACCTTTACTACAATCAGGATGAGCCGGAAATCTCCGACTACGATTACGATATGCTCATGCGTGAACTTGAGAATATCGAAAAGGAATTTCCGTCACTCAAATCTCCTATGTCACCGACAAACCGTGTCGGAGGTAATGCAGGAGAAAAGTTTTCTCCCGTTTCTCATGAGGTTGTAATGGAAAGCCTTCACGATAGTTTTTCACACGAAGAGCTTCGTGAATTTGACGCAAGAGTGCGAGAAACCGTGCCGAATGTACGCTATGTTGTTGAACCTAAATTTGACGGTCTTTCCGTATCGTGCGAATATGAAAACGGTGTTTTTGTACGAGGTTCAACCCGTGGTGACGGCTCTGTCGGTGAAGATGTAACCGAAAATCTTATGACAATTAAGAGTCTGCCAAAGCGTATTCCGAATGCACCCGAATATCTTGAGGTTCGTGGTGAGGTGTATATGTCGTTCAATTCGTTTGACGCACTCACCCGCAGACAGGAAGAAAACGAGGAAAAAACATTTAAAAATCCACGAAATGCCGCCGCAGGTTCACTTCGTCAGAAAAATGCAAAAATAACCGCTCAGAGAAGTCTTGATATATTCGTGTTCAATATTCAGCAAATCAGAGGAATGACGATTGAAAGCCATATTCAGGGGCTTGACTATCTTACGGAACTCGGCTTTCCGACTGCATTTTACAGCGTTTACGATAATGTTAACGAGGTGATTGAGGAAATTGAGCGCATAGGAAATATGCGTGGAGAGCTTGATTATGCAATTGACGGCGCTGTTGTCAAGGTTGACAGCTTTGCAAGCCGCCGACTTCTCGGCAGTACCGCAAAATATCCTAAATGGGCGGAGGCATATAAGTATCCGCCCGAGGAGAAGCCTACTAAACTTCTCAATATTGAAATCAATGTCGGCAGAACAGGTGTGCTTACTCCTGTAGGCAACTTTGAACCCGTACTTCTTGCCGGAACAACAGTAAGCCGTGCCACACTTCACAACAAGGATTTTATTGACGAAAAAGGCATTTGCGTAGGCGATACGGTTATAATCAGAAAAGCAGGCGAGATTATTCCCGAAGTTCTTTCCGTTAAGGAACACGCTGAAAATGCCGTGCCGTTTGAATTTCCGTCAGTATGCCCGTCCTGCGGTAATCCCGTTACACACGATGAGGGAGAGGCGGCAATCCGTTGTACAAACACAGACTGTCCCGCACAGCTGACAAGACATCTTATTCACTTTGTAAGCCGTGACGCAATGGATATTGACGGACTCGGTCCTGCAATTCTCGAACAGCTTTCAGACGAAGGACTTGTAAAATCTCCTGCCGACCTCTACAGACTTAAAGCAGAAGATATTTCAAGCCTTGAACGCAAGGCTGAAAAATCTGCTCAGAATCTTATTTCTTCAATAGAAAAATCAAAAGAAAACGAACTTTTCAGACTTGTTTTTGCACTCGGAATCCGTAACATAGGTCTTAAAGCCGCAAAGATAATCTGCGAAAACTTTGCAACAATTGACGATATTATGAGTGCAAAGGCTGGGGACTTTGAAAAAATAGACGGTTTCGGCACTGTTATGGCAGAAAGCCTTGAAAATTATTTTTCACTTGACGGTACAAAGGAACTTATTGCAGACCTTAAATCACTCGGTCTGAGAATGAAACCCTCTCAGCCGAAGAACACTGGAGGTTTCTTTGAAGGCAAAACCTTTGTCCTCACAGGCACACTTCCGACAATGACAAGAAGTGAAGCCTCAAAACTCATTGAACAGAACGGCGGCAAAACAAGCTCATCAGTTTCAAAAAAGACTTCATATGTCTTGGCAGGCGAAGATGCCGGCAGTAAACTAACCAAAGCCCAAACCTTAGGTGTTACAATAATTTCCGAAGAAGAATTAAAAGAAATGTTGTCAATGGAATAGTTACAGTAAATACTCGACACTGCATATATGCTGTTGTATAATTATGGCGAAAGGGGTACTTAAAATGAAAAAATATTTAATTTTAGCTGTTGTAACTTTACTTGCTGTTTTGTTATCTGCTTGCAGCGGAAATGTAAAAAGTAACGATACTTCTGCTGAAAATACAACTGTTCAGGTTTCAACCTCGGTTAATGAAACAGCTCAGACATCAAATGCTGAATTGCCGAAAATTTATAATCCGACCAATGTAGAAATCCGTGATAATGAAGACGAAAATAAAGTTATTATTGAGTCCTCTCAAATCGAGTATGTGTGTTTGCTTGATGATATTAACGGTATGGTGTTAAATATGAAGCTTACAGCTGAAGGAACGGATAAGTTTGCAGACTACACTAAAAATAATATCGGTTCTGCTGTTCGGTTTGTTATTAACGGAAAGACTGTTTCAAACCCGTATATAAATGTTGAAATTACTGACGGCAATATGAATTTTACAGGTGATTACACTAACGAAGAATATGCTGCTATCTTTAGTGAAATAAAAAGCAAATAAAACAATTTTCAATCCTCCGATTTATGTCGGGGGATTTTCATGTTTATTTATCATTTGCAATATTTGCTGATGAATATGTATAGCAAATGCTTGACATTGTATATTTAACGATATATAATAATGATGAAAGGAGTGCTTTTTATGACACAGATAAACTTTAGAATTGAAGAAGATATTAAAGAAAATGCAGAAAAAGCATTAAAAGATATGGGACTTACGATGTCTTCTGCAATAACAATGTTTCTTGTTAAGGTTGGTCGTGAAAAAAGAATACCGTTTGAAATAACAGCAGATCCTTTTTATTCAGAAAGCAATATTCGCTACCTTGAAAAAATTGCTTCTGATATTAAAAACGGAAAGGCAACATTTTCTGAACACGCACTTATTGACGGTGAAGACTGATGAAAATTCTTTGGGAATCTCACGCGTGGGAAGATTATGTATATTGGCAATTTCAAGACAAGAAAACCCTAAAGAAGATTAACAGAATCATTACCGATATTTGCCGTAGCCCTTTTGAAGGAATAGGAAAGCCTGAACCACTCAAAGAAAATTTAAGTGGATTTTGGAGCAGAAGAATTGATGATAACGGTAACAGAGTTGTATATTTTATCAAGGATGATACTGTTTGTATAATCGCCTGCAAAGGACACTACGAGTAACAGCTTATATTTCAAAATAAAATACTTCAAATCCTCCGATTTATGTCGGGGGATTTTTTTATGCCCTTTTGACATATGACTGTGCTTGTCTGCATAGTATTTATTGTACAAACTCTTTTGGGAGGAATTTAAAATATGCTTGCTGAACAAAACGAAAAGAGATTTACGGCGGCACTCAACTGCCTTTGCAAGAATATTTCACGCAGACTTTTACCGCTTGCACCTAAATTAGCCGATTCGGTTCAGGAAATCAGATTGCGGCTTTCACGACCGCTTGCACTTGTCTGTCCCGACAATACATACTACCTAACGCAAAACGGCGGACTTAGCAATACAATCCTTGACGGTGCAATGCTTGTCGTTTCAAAAGCCGATATTGTCGATACCTTCAACAACATCTGCAACTACTCCGTGTATAACAGGCAGAACGAAATTGTAAACGGCTTTGTCACAATGTACGGCGGTCACAGGGCAGGAATCTGCGGAACAGCGGTTGTCAATAACGGAAAAATCGTGAATATCCGTGACATAACCTCAATCAATGTCCGCATAGCAAGGGAGCATAAGGGTTGTGCGGATTCTCTTTATAATAAGATAATTGCCGTTTCGGGAGGTGTTCTCATATGCGGAGCACCTTGCAGCGGAAAAACAACCGTACTTCGTGATCTTGCAAGACTTCTGTCAACCAAGGGCAAGAAGAATGTTGCCCTGATTGATGAAAGAGGAGAGCTTGCAGGCACGGCATCGGGTAAATTTCAGAATGATATCGGAATGTGCGATGTCTATGATTCATATAACAAGAGCGAGGCAATGCTTCACGCAATCCGCAGTATGGCACCGGAAATTGTTATCTGCGATGAAATCGGCTCAAAAGAAGATATCTATGCCGTAGAAAAGTCGGTCAACTGCGGAGTTCGGATAATTTCATCAACGCATTGTGCAAATGAATACGAGCTGAAACAGAAAGCAAACATGGTTTCTCTCATGAAAACAGGAGCATTTCAAACTCTTGTGTTTCTGTCAAATCGAACCCACGCAGGTGAAATTGTGAAAATATCGCAGGTAGGTGACAACTTTGCCGTTTAAACTCATAGGATGTTTGCTTGTTGTCTGCACGGGTACAATGATAGGTTTTGTTTTGTCGGGTAGGTTATACAAACGCAGAGATTTTCTGAAATCATTCACGGAATTTATATCATTGCTTGCAACAAATCTTCGCTACAGCGGTGATGATATCTTCACTCTGGTTAATTCCTGTGCGGAAAATTCAAGCCTTGATTTATTGCTTTTTTCAGAATGTGACAGACCTTTTGACGAATTGTGGCTTGAAAGGGTAAAACAATTATCTTCTGAAATACCGCTTTCAAAATCCGACATTTCAATGCTGAACGATTTCGGAGGTCAGCTCGGAAAAACCGATACAGAGGGGCAGTTAAAACATCTTGAACTCTACGAGGTGTCATTTTCAAAGCAGCTTTCATTAGCCCTTGATGCCATAACAAAAAAATCAAAGCTATATAAAACAATGGGATTTTTTGCAGGAAGTGCAATCGCCCTTATGATGATTTAGAGGTAGTAATGGATGTTGAGCTTATTTTCAAAATTGCCGCTGTCGGCATAATTGTTGCGGTTCTTACCCAACTTCTCATACGAAGCGGTCGAGAGGAGCAGGCAATGCTGACCTCGCTTGCCGGACTTATAGTCGTGTTGACGCTGATAATAACGCAAATCAGCACTCTGTTCAACACAATAAAACAGCTTTTCGGTTTTTAATATGAATATTCTGTCAATTTCCGTGCTTGCCGTTGTGACCGTAATAATCTGCGTAATGCTCAAACCGAAAAATGCGGAAATCTCCGTTATGCTCGGTATAAGCTGTTCCGTTATTATTTTAATCGGCGTGCTTACTCAGGTTTCGGCTATCGTTACAACAATCAATCAAATCATAGCGTCATCGGGAATAAGCATTGACTACATAGTAATTCTGCTGAAATCAATCGGAATATGCCTTGTCACCGAGTTCGCCGTGAATACCTGCAAGGATTCGGGCAGTCAGTCGCTTGCGTCAAATGTTTCACTTGCAGGAAAAATTATGGTCACGGTAACGGCACTTCCGCTTTATTCGGATATTTTAAAAACCGTGTTGTCACTTGCAGGCAATTGAGGTGAAGAAGTGAAAAAAAGTGTTGTAATAATTACTGTCGTGTTTGTGCTTATCGCCCTTTCATGCGTCTGTGCAAACGCTGAAGAAGGTGAAATGATTTATGATATGTCAAATGTTTTTGATTCGCTGTCCGACGATATAAAGCAAAGCCTTCAGAATATGGGCGTTGATTTGGGGGATTTTTCAAAGCTTGCCAACCTGTCTTTTGAAAATGTAATGGGCGAAATTCTCTCGCTTGCACTCGGCAACATTTCTTCACCGCTCAAAGGTCTTGTCAATATAACCGCCCTGCTTTTGCTCTGTTCCGTAATCAACGCCTACAACGGTTCGCTCTCCTGCGATATTTCAAACTCGCTGAACATAACCGCAACGCTCTGCATAACCTGTGCCGCAGTAGTCCCGGCTGTCGGAGTCATCGCATCAACGGGTTCGGTAATCTGCACCGCATCAAATATAATGCTCGCCTATGTTCCTGTTATGGCTGTAATTATGGCAAGCTCGGGTTCTGTGGCAGGTTCGGCATCATACTATGCCGTAATGATAGGGGCAGGGGAGGGTGTGTCACAGCTTTCATCAAAAATAATCGTTCCTCTGCTCAATATGTTCCTCGGTCTGTCAATAACATCATCCGTATCGCCGTCCGTAAATCTCAGCGGTTTTATGTCAATGATTTCAAAGAGTGTAAAGTGGCTTTTGGGATTTGCTATGACAATCTTCACAGCCGTGCTGACATTCAGACAGCTTATAAGCGTTTCGGTTGACAATGTTTCAACCCGTGCTGTAAGGTTTACCCTCAATTCATTTATCCCGATAGTCGGTTCGGCACTTTCGGATGCCTACAAGGTGGTTCAGGGCAGTATCGGACTTTTAAAATCGGGAATAGGAATAATAGTGATTCTGTCCGTTACAATTGTGTTTATGCCTGTGATTTTGCAGGGAGTAATGTGGATGTTCACCCTTTGGATCGGCAAATCAACGGCAGAGGTTCTCAATCTAAACGGTCCGGCAAAACTGCTTGAAAACATATCGTCTGTGTTTTCAACTCTCATAGCTGTTTTGCTGTGCATTATGTCAATTTACATTCTTTCAACGGCGGCAGTAATTATGCTTGGCGGAGGTTCATCATGATCGGACTTTTTACGGTTGTTGTTGTAATGTGTGCGTCTGCGTTAATATGCTCGCTTGTTCAGACCTTTGTTACAGACGGCAGTACAAAGAAAATCATCAGCCTTGTTTTAGGCGCTTTTATTATCTGCTGTATGGTTGTTCCCGTAAAAAATGCCGTATCGTCATTTAATACCGATATTGAGGAAAAACAAAATTCTGCAAAAGAAATATCAACAGATGATGAGGCATACAGCAATGCCGTTATAAAGCAGACGGAGATAAATCTTGAAACTGCATTAAAAAATCTTCTTTTACAGAATAATATAACAATCGAATCGTGTGACATAATTTTGAGCAGAGTTGAAAACAACGGCATAATCATAGCGTCAATCAGCATATATATAGACAAAGAATTTGTTCGGTACACAAATCTTGTATCGTCAATTGTTTATGACAATTTCGGAATTACACCAAACATTATGACGGAGTGAATTATGGAAGAAAAAACAAGTTCAAAGCTGAAATCAATGCTCGACAGTAAAAAAATAAGAAATATCATAATCGTTGTCGGTCTTATCGGTATTGGTTTAATATTTCTTTCAAACTGGGTTGATTTCGGTTCTTTGACATCAGGAAAAGGAGATGAAGCATTTTCCGTAAAAACATACAGCACAAAAATAGAAAATGATTTGCAGACGGTGATTTCAAAAATTGAGGGAGCAGGCAAGACGGAAATTTTGCTCACTATGGAAAATTCCGTTGAATATGTTTATCTTGACAACAGCACCACCAAAACAAAGGAAATTGAACCTTTGATAAGAGGAGTGCTTGTAGTGTGTGAAGGCGGTGATGATCCTGTTGTGGTTGAGCGTGTCACCGATGCAGTCACAAAAGCGCTTGATATTTCAACAGCAAAAGTATGTATTACAAAATTATCAGAATAAAGGTCGGGAGTAATATGAAATCTAAGAAAAAATATATCGTTTTTGCATCACTTGTGCTTGCACTTTCAGCGGCTGTGTACATAAACTGGCAGCTTTCGGGGGCAAAAACTCCCAAAAGTGCCAAAGAACTCGGAGCGGCATCATATGTCAGTGCAACCGCTTCGGCGTCGGATGATGAGGTACAGCAGACGGCGGCACTTTCAAACGAGAGCAAAAGCTATTTTTCAGCCGAAAGGACAAAGCGGCAGGCAACTCAGGATAAAATAATTGATGATGCAAAAGAAATTTTCAATCTTGAAAGCTCGTCTGATGCCGACAAAAGCGAGGCTGAAAAGAATGTCGAAGAGCTTCTAAAAACCTTTACAATTCAGGACAGCATTGAAAGTATTGTCAAAGCCAAAGGATTTTCAGAATGCCTTTGCTATATAAGCGATCAAGGTGTGTCGGTAATTGTTCCAAAATCTCAGCTTGACGATACATCTGTTCTGATTATTGACGATGCCGTGGTTACTCATTATGAGGTTGATTATGACGATATATCGGTAATAGGGGCATAAAATTAGCAGAGGGCATAGTGTCCTCTGCTTTTTTTATGCATAAAAATATTCCTATGTTCACAAAGAATACTGCGCAATAGGCTGAAATTTTTCCGAAAACTTGTCAATCGATTTAAATGGATATATAATTAGAATTATAACAATTAGAATTAAAACTATTAAAGAGAGGGTTGTGTATGAAAGAGTCAATTCACTATCTGCTGATGTCTGACCATATGCTTGTGCAAAAGGCACTTCTCGGCAGTATCAAAGAATCGGGACTTACATCGGGTCAGCCGAAAATACTCGATTACCTAAAAGGCCATAACGGCTGTGTACAAAAGGATATTGCGGCAGGCTGTCACATTGAGCCTGCGTCCATAACCGTGATTTTGCGTGGTATGGAAACCAAAGGCTATATCGCAAGGAAATCTCTTGGCGGCGACAGAAGGTCACTCTATGTTTTTCTCACCGATAAGGGAAAAGAGTATGTCCGATATCTCAATGAAAAATTTGACAGCGTAGAAAGTATTGCAACAGACGGCTTTTCAGAAGAAGAAACGGAAGTGTTCCAAAGTCTGCTTGCAAAAGTGTATGAAAATATGACAAAGCATTTTGAAAAGGAAGTTATGTAATGAATTTAAAAAATATGAAAATCAGATTGCCGATGTATTTTATCGGTCTTTTTATAATGACAATCGGAATTGCACTTTCGGTAAAATCAAATCTCGGTGTATCTCCCGTAAGCTCAATCCCATACACAATGACCTGCATATGGGGCATAGAAATGGGCAAGGCAACAATCATATTCCACATTGTTCTTGTGTTCATTCAGTTTTTGTTACTTCGCAAAAACTTTAAATTAATAACCCTTTTGCAGATTCCCGTAGGCGTTATCTTCGGCTATTTTACAACATTCTGCAACTACCTTGCATCATTCTTTCCGACACCCGATAATCTTATTGTCAGAATCTTAATGGTGCTTGCAAGCTCCGTTATTGTCGCAGTCGGAATTTTTCTGTATCTTCCTGCCGATGTTATTCCGCTCGCAGGCGAGGGTGTAATGTCTGCTGTTTCACAGGTTACAAAAATCGAATTTTCAAAGGTAAAAATGGGTTTTGATATCACTATGGTGGTATTGTCGGCAGCGGCTTGTCTGATTATGATTCACAGCCTTGGCAGTGTCGGTGCAGGAACAGTAATTGCGGCATTTCTTGTCGGATTTATTCTCGGCATTATCAACAAAGCTTTCGGAAAATACAGAGATAAACTTCTTAAAAAGACTCCGTCCGTTCAGGTTGATGAAAAAACTGATGATGAGCAGAATCCTACATATGTAATCACCGTGTCAAGGGAATACGGCAGCGGCGGCAGACAGATTGCAAAGGCACTTGCCGAAAGTCTTGGGTTTAAGTATTACGATAACGAGCTGATAAAACTTGTTGTTGAGAAGAGCGGCTATTCTCCTGATTTTATTGAAAAGAATGAACAGACAATTAAAAATCCTTTACTTCACGATTTCTTTGCGTGGTACGGCGGACCGCTTGATACCGCAAATATGCCGAATGTCGAAAGCCTTTTTAACCGTGAAAAAAATGTAATAAAAACCATTTCACAGAATGAATCCTGCGTAATAGTCGGCAGACTTGCAAACGAGATTCTCAAAAACAAAAAGCATACATTCAATGTATTTGTATCAGCCGATGAAAATACCGAGGCAGAGAGAATTTCCGAAAGGGATAATCTTTCCGTAAACGATGCTCTTAAAAAGGTCAGAAAGGTAAACCGTGAAAGAGCCGACCATTGCAAATACTTTACATCTTCCGAATGGGGCAATGCAGATAACTACGATTTGTGCATAAAGTCCGATACATTCGGCTGTGATGAGAGCGCTAAAATTATTGAAGAGTTATTCAGAAAGAAATTTCCGAAATTCAAATGATTTGTCACAGATATCTTTGTCAATTCTTATTTACATTCAATTTCAGTTATGGTATAATCTTGATGATAATAACTACCTTTATTAAATTAATTTAACGAAAAGTTGGGCTTAATATGGATAATGAAATGAACAATGTAACTAATGATATTGAAGTTAATGATATTTTTGAGGAAGAGGTTAATCTCACAAGAAGTGAGTCGAGAGAGCAGGCTTTTATGCTTTTGTTCTCAAAGTCTTTTGACGATGAGCCTCTTGAAGAAACAATAGATGATAATTCGGAAATGTTTGTAGGCGGTGTTTGCGCATATGCTCAGGCTGTAGTTTCCGGCATTGAGGACAAGCATGAGGAGATTGACGAAATCATTGCAAGCCACCTGAAAAAGGGCTGGACTCTTTCAAGAATTTCAAAGCCGTCGCTTGCTATTCTTCGCCTTGCAATCTATGAGATGAAGTATCTTGACAATGTTCCGCAGAGCGTTTCAATCAACGAGGCTGTTGAACTTGCCAAGAAATATACAATCGACGAGAGCAAATTTGTAAACGGTATTCTCGGCACATATTCCCGTGAATTTTCGGGAAAGTCGGAGAAGTGATATGAGCCTTTTTCTCGGAATTGACACTTCAAATTACACAACATCAACCGCCCTTTACGACAGCAAAACGGGCAAAATGGTTCAGCAGAAAAAACTTCTTCCCGTAAAAGAAGGTCAGCTCGGACTTCGTCAGAGTGACGCTGTGTTTCACCACACAGCACAGCTGTACACGCTTATAGAAGAACTTTTGAAAGATGTTGATACAAGCAAAATAGCCGCAATTGCGGCGTCAAGCCGTCCAAGACCTGTTGACGGCTCATATATGCCGTGTTTCACCGTTGGAGAGAACACGGCAAAAATTTTATCTTCCGCAATGAAAATCCCTCTTTACACATTTTCACATCAGGAGGGACATATCTCGGCGGCATTGTTCGGCTCGCAGAGAACAGATTTGTTTGATAAGCAGTTTATCGCTTTCCATGTCAGCGGAGGTACAACCGAGGCAGTATTTGCCAAAGGATTCGGCACGGGTTTTTCCGTTGAACTTGCGGCACACACACTCGACCTTAATGCAGGACAGGCAATTGACCGCACAGGGCTTATGCTCGGTTTAAAATTCCCGTGCGGTCCTCAGCTTGAACAGCTTGCCCTTAAAAATACAGAAAAAATCAAGGTGAAACCAACTCTCAAGGGTTGCGATTGTTGCCTGAGCGGAGTTGAAAATCTTTCCAAAAAGCTGATTGACGAGGGTAAATCTCCCGAATATGCTTCGGCATTTTGTCTTAAATATATTGAACAGACCTTGTCCGAAATGACCAAGCGACTGCTTGAAAAATACGGAGAAATTCCATTGCTTTTTGCCGGCGGAGTAATGTCAAATCAAATAATAAAAAATTCTTTTGAAGAAAAATATAATGCAATATTCGCACCGCCGCAGTTCTCGGCAGATAACTCGGCAGGAATTGCATATTTAGGATACAGGAAGTATAACGATGTACACACCCGAGTTTAGCAAACCACGAGTTTTAAGTGTTTCACAACTGAATTTCTATATAAAGTCAATTATTGAAAATGACGCAAGGTTGAATTTTGTCTTTGTTACGGGTGAAATTTCAAACCTTACCGACCACTACAGAAGCGGACACATCTACCTTTCAATCAAAGACGAAAAATCCGTTATAAGAGCCGTAATGTTTGCCGGCAATGCCCGTAATTTAAAGTTCAAACCGACCGATGGAATGAAAGTAATCTGCCGTGGCAGAGTTGCAGTCTATGAACCCACGGGTCAGTATCAGCTTTATATTGAAGATATGCAGCCCGACGGCATAGGTGCGCTTTCGCTTGCTTATGAACAACTTAAAAAGTCGCTTGCCGAAAAAGGACTTTTTGCTCCCGAATATAAGAAGAAAATCCCGCCGTTTCCGAATTCAATCGGTGTAATTACTTCTCCCACAGGTGCGGCAGTTCAGGATATCCGCAACATTCTTTCAAGAAGATTTCCGTCTGCCGACATAATTATGTGTCCCGTACTTGTTCAGGGCGAGAATGCTCCCGCCCAACTTATTGACGCCGTACAGAAACTTGATAAATACAACGCCTGTGATGTTATCATAATCGGCAGGGGCGGCGGTTCAATTGAAGATTTGTGGGCATTCAATGATGAAAACCTTGCTTATGCAATCTACAACTGTAAAATTCCGGTAATTTCCGCTGTCGGTCATGAAACCGATTTTACAATCTGTGACTTTGTATCCGATCTCAGAGCGCCGACTCCGTCTGCGGCGGCAGAGCTTGCAGTTCCCGATACTGCGGAGCTTTTTGATTACTATAAATCGCAAAAGCAGTATGTTTCGTCAATGGCAACATTGAAATTAAGGCAGGAATATAATGCTCTTACGGAATTAAAAACAAGACTGTCCGTTGTATCACCGCAACAGAGAATTTTTGAATATGAAAAATCTCTTGAACTTTGCAAAACGAAAATACAGCATTTTGTTCAGGAAACAATAAATAAAAAGGCTGCCGACATCACAAAGACAGCCGCTAAACTTGAAGGACTCAACCCCGTTAAAATTCTTTCAAGAGGTTATTCGATTGCCGAAAAAAACGGTAAGGCGGTAAATTCCGCAAAAATGCTGAAAAGCGGAGATGAATTTACACTCCGTTTTTCAGACGGTGAAATAAAGGCAAAAGCAACAGGTGAGTAAAATGGCATTTACACATTTACATCTTCATACAGAATACAGTCTGCTTGACGGTGCCTGCCGTCTGAGCAGACTTGCAAAAGCCGCAAAAGAAAAAGGAATGACTGCACTCGCAATCACCGACCACGGTGTAATGTACGGTGCAGTCGATTTTTATAAGGAATGCAAAAAACAGGGTATAAAGCCGATAATCGGCTGTGAAGTGTATGTTGCACCGCAAAGCCGTTTTGACAAGACCTCATCCTACGGAAAGTACTATCATATGGTTCTGCTCTGCAAAAATCATACAGGCTATCAGAATCTTATCAAGCTTGTGTCAAAGGGTTTTACGGAGGGATTCTATACAAAGCCGAGGATTGATGATGAACTCCTTGCCGAGTATCATGAGGGCTTAGTCTGCCTCTCTGCCTGTCTGGCGGGTGAAATTCCTCAAAAGCTCCTTGACGGTGATTATGCCGGTGCAAAGTCAAAGGCAGAATTTTATCGTGATATATTCGGGAGTGAAAACTTTTTTATAGAGCTTCAGGACCACGGAATTGAGGAACAGAAAAGGATAATTCCAAGCCTTATAAAGCTTGCCCGTGAAATCGGTGTTGACATTGTTGCAACAAACGATTGTCACTATATCGAAAAGCAGGACAGCACAGTCCATAATATTCTTCTCTGTATTCAGACCAACCGAACAGTCAATGACAGCGACAGAATGGAGTTTAAAACTTCCGAATTTTATCTTAAAACAGAAGATGAAATGCGTGAGGTGTTTGCAAGTTACCCCGAAGCAATCGACAATACACAGAAAATTGCCGATATGTGCAATGTGGATTTTGAATTCGGTGTACGCAAGCTTCCGAGATTTGATGTTCCTAATAACGAAGACCATCTGCATTATTTCAGAAGAAAATGCTATGAGGGGCTTTATAAACACTATGGAGAAAATCCCGACAAGGCTCTGATTGACCGACTTGAATATGAAATCAACACGGTGTCGCAAATGGGTTTTGTGGATTACTACCTCATTGTAAATGACTTTGTAAGCTACGCAAAATCATGCCAAATCCCTGTCGGACCCGGCAGAGGCTCGGGTGCAGGTTCACTTTGTGCCTACTGCATAGGCATAACCGCAATCGATCCGATAAAGTACAATCTTCTTTTTGAAAGATTTCTCAATCCCGAAAGAGTCAGTATGCCCGATTTTGATGTCGATTTTTGTAAGGAACGCAGGGGAGAGGTTATCGACTATGTTGTGCGTAAATACGGCGAAGATCATGTTGCACAGATAATTTCATTCGGTACAATGGCGGCAAGAGGTGCAATCCGAGATGTTGGAAGGGTGCTTGAAATTCCGTATGCGACAGTAGATTCTGTTGCAAAGCTTGTTCCTATGGAACATGATATGACAATCGAGGAAGCGCTGAAACTGAGTCCCAATCTTAGAAGTCGCTGCAATAACGATCCGCAGATAAAAAAACTGCTTGATGTTGCAATGAGCATTGAGGGAATGCCCCGTCACGCAACAATGCACGCCGCAGGTGTTGTAATCACCGACAAGCCCGTCAGCGACTATGTTCCGCTGTCAAAAAATGACGATAATGTTGTAACACAGTTCACCATGACTGCGCTTGAAGAACTCGGTCTTTTAAAAATGGACTTCCTCGGGCTCAGAAACTTAACTGTAATCAATGATGCAGAAAAGCAGATAAAACATAAAAATCCCGACTATAATCCCGATATGGTTGATGAAAACGATAAAAAAGTTTTTGAAATGTTTTCAAAAGGATACACGGAGGGTGTGTTTCAGTTTGAAAGCCAAGGAATGAAAAATGTTCTCACTCAGCTAAAACCGGAGCGAATTGAGGATCTTATAGCCGTTACGGCACTCTATCGTCCCGGACCTATGGACAGCATTCCCGTTTATATTGACTGTCGTCACAATCCGTCGCATATTCGTTACAAACATCCGCTTTTAAAGGAAATTCTCGGAGTTACAAGCGGTTGCATAATTTATCAGGAACAGGTTATGCAGATTTTCAGAACGCTTGCAGGCTACAGTCTCGGCAGAGCGGACATAGTGCGCCGTGCAATGAGCAAGAAAAAACTTGCCGTAATGGAGTCGGAGCGTGAAATATTCATTCACGGTCTTACTGATGATGACGGCAACATCATAGTTGAAGGATGCATTCGCCGTGGGGTTGATGAAAAAACGGCAATTTCCGTTTATGATGAAATGGAAAGCTTTGCACACTACGCATTTAACAAATCCCATGCGGCGGCATATGCCAACATTTCCTACAAAACTGCATGGCTCAAATGCCACTATCCCCGTGAATATATGGCGGCTCTGCTTTCAAGTGTTCTTGATAATCAAAATAAACTTGCGTCATATATCACTGAGTGCAAACGGCTCGGAATCCGTGTATTACCGCCTAATGTCAACGAAAGCAATCTTCATTTCACGGTCAGCGGAAACGATATCCGTTACGGACTTCTTGCCGTTAAAAATCTCGGCAGAAATTTCATAGATGAAATCATTTCGGAGCGCATAAACAATCCTTATGAAGATTTCTTCGATTTCTGCAAAAGGCTCTACGGCAGAAATATGAACAGCAGAGCAATTGAAAGTCTGATAAAATGCGGTGCATTTGACGGACTCGGAGCAAATCGCAGACAATTGCTCGCAATCAGTAAAACCGTTCTTGATGATGTTGAGTATGAAAGCAGAAGAAATGCGGGCGGTCAGATGTCATTTTTCGATGACGCAGAAGTTGACGCTCAATCATCAAAGCCCAAAATTCCCGATTTGCCCGAATTTCCCGTTTCTGAACTTTTGCATATGGAAAACGAAATTGCGGGAATGTATCTCAGCGGTCATCCGCTTGATGAATACACAACTTTTTCAAAAGCAATCCATGCCGACAAAACGGGCGATATAATCAATAATGACAGCGGTATGTATTTTGACGGAAAAAAAGTCAGCCTTGTCTGCATAGTTGCAAAGCTGAAAACCCAGCTTACAAAAAATAACAGGATTATGGCTTTTATCAATGCCGAGGACAGATACGGAATGCTTGAAATCGTGATTTTTCCGAATGTATATGAAAAATATTCCGCTCTCCTCGGTGCAGGCGGTGCGATGCTGTTCCGTGGAACTGTCAATTTAAAAGAAAATGAAGAGCCGAAAATTATCTGCGATTCCATAGCGTCTGCCCGTACAAACGAGGATTGCAAAAATAACCCTGTTGCAATAAAAAACACAGAACATTTTCCGCAAAATTATCAAATGCAAGCCATGAAAAATGATACACAAAAGCCTTCTGCGTTGTATTTGCGTATTGATGACCTCAATACCGACAAATACAACCGTGCAAAGCGTGTTCTTGACATTTTTGACGGCAGAACGCCTGTTATTTTCTATCTTACCGACACTAAAAGAAAGGTGAAAGCCCCCTCGTCAATGTGGGTTGATATCAATCCTGTAATGATAAAAGAACTCAAATATCAGCTTGGTGACGAAAATGTGGTGGCAAAATAACCAAAAACAAACTTTTATTTCAGTTATTTGTAATAAAAATTAGTGAAAGCTATTGAAAGTTTCGTTTTTATGTATTATAATTTATGTTGTTAAAAACACTTTATTGCATAAAAGTGCAGAAGTATATGATGCTTTACAGCGTGAAAGTGCTGAAAGCTTAGGAGGAAATTAAAATGAAAAAAGCTAAAAAGATTGTCGCAGTTGCTCTTGCGGCGGCTTCCATGTCACTCGCATTTGCAGGATGCGGCGGTTCTGCAGAAAGCTCAAAGACAGATAATTCAGGCACGGACGGTAAGGTTTACAATATCGGTATCTGTCAGCTTGTTCAGCACGAGGCTCTTGATGCCGCAACAAAAGGCTTTAAAGATTATCTTACTGAGAAACTCGGTGCAGACAATGTAAAGTTTGACGAGCAGAACGCTCAGGGCGATTCCGCAACTTGCGCTACAATCTGTAACCAGTTTGTATCTTCAAACTATGACCTTATTCTCGGCAACGGTACTGCCGCACTTCAGGCAGCATACACGGCAACACCGAATATTCCGATTCTCGGTACTTCAATCACAGACTACGGCACAGCGCTCGACAAGTCTGATTGGAACGGCGTTTCGGGTATGAATGTTTCGGGTACAACAGACCTTGCTCCGCTTGATCAGCAGGCGGCAATGCTCAAGGAGCTTTTCCCCGATGCAAAGAATGTCGGAATTCTCTACTGCTCGGCTGAGGCTAACTCAAAGTATCAGAGCGATACAATCACTCCTTATTTCAAGGATGCAGGCTATACTGTAAAATCATATTCATTTGCAGATTCAAACGATGTTGCCGCAGTTGCAAAGACTGCCTGTGACGAGAGCGATGTTCTTTACATCCCGACAGATAACACAGCGGCATCTAACACAGGTATCATCGACAATGTTGCCTCAGCCGCAAAAACTCCTATTGTTGCCGGCGAAGAAGGCATCTGCAAGGGCTGCGGTGTTGCAACACTTTCAATCAGCTATGACGAACTCGGCAGAAAAACAGGCGAAATGGCTTACAACATTCTTGTAAAGGGCGAGGATATCACAAAGATGAAGGTTGAGGCCGCTCCGAATGTAACAAAAGAATATATCAAAGATCGTTGTGACACATACGGAATCAAGGTTCCCGACGGTTACACTGAAATCAAAGCAGAATAATTCATATTCAGAAAAATAATATTGGCAGGGGTGCCGTGCAAGCGACACCCCGATATTTTATGTATAGGTGGTTTTTATGGATTTTTTAGCAAACTACTTCGGTTCTCTTAATCCAATGAGCTTTTTATCCGCACTTCCGGGTAATATTGCTCAGGGTATAATCTGGGGACTTATGGGACTCGGTGTATTTCTCACCTTTAAGCTTTTGAACTTTGCCGATCTAAGCGTTGACGGTTCATTTGCAACAGGCGGTGCAGTAACCGCAGTTATGCTCATCAACGGCTGTCCCGTTTGGGCAACAATCATCGTAGCAATCCTTGCAGGTCTTGTGGCAGGTCTTGTAACGGGACTTCTTCACACGCTTCTCGGAATCCCCGACATTCTCGCAGGTATCCTCACACAGATTGCCCTTTATTCAATCAACCTGAATATTATGGGAAAATCAAACCTCCCAATCAGCTACAGAAACTATACGCTTGTTGTTTCTGCAAGTAATATAAATATGGCAATTCTCGTAGGTCTTGGAATTTGTGCCGTTGTAATTGCCGCAATGTATTGGTATTTCGGCACGGAACAGGGTTCAACAATCCGCTCAACAGGTTCAAACCCTGCAATGAGCAAGGCGCAGGGCATTAACATCAATTTTACAAAGGTAATTGCTCTTGCACTTTCAAACGGACTTGTTGCACTTTCGGGCTCACTTTTTGCTCAGTATCAGGGCTTTGCGGATATCAACATGGGCAGAGGTGCAATCGTAATCGGTCTTGCCGCTGTAATCATCGGTGAAGTTCTCGGTGAAGCAATTTTCCGCAAGCACATGAATTTCATCATCAGAATGCTCTTTGTAATTGTCGGCGGTATTCTCTATTATATCGCAATGGGCATTGTACTCTGGCTCAAAATGCCGACAGACGATACAAAGCTCTTTACGGCAATTATCGTTGCAATCTTCCTTGCAGTTCCGTATCTCCAGAAAAAGAGAAAGACTTCATTCAAGAAAGTTGCAAAAATGAATGCTAAAAACGCACAGAAGGAGGGTTAAGAATGCTTGAAATCAAGAATGTATGGAAAACCTTTAATAAAGGCACAGTAAACGAAAAACAGGCACTCTGCGGGGTTAATCTCACCCTCAATGACGGCGATTTTTGTACGGTAATCGGCGGTAACGGCGCAGGCAAGTCAACAACACTCAACGCAATTGCAGGTGTGTGGCCTGTTGACTGCGGTCAGATTCTCATTGACGGCAAGGATATTTCCGCATTGCCCGAGCATAAAAGAGCGCCGTACCTCGGCAGAGTATTTCAGGACCCGATGACAGGCACGGTAGCCGATATGGAAATTATAGAAAACCTCGCAATTGCCGCAAGACGAGGCAAAAAAAGAGGACTTTCGTGGGGCGTAAAGGCTGATGAAAGATTTCGTTACCGTCAGATGCTTGCAGAGTTCGACCTCGGACTTGAGGACAGAATGTCCTCAAAAGTAGGACTTCTCTCTGGCGGTCAGCGTCAGGCAATAACCCTCCTTATGGCAACAATCAAAAGGCCAAAGCTTCTCCTGCTTGACGAACATACAGCCGCCCTTGACCCGAAAACAGCCGCAAAGGTGCTTGAGCTTTCAGACAAAATCATTGCCGAAAACAACCTTACGGCACTCATGGTAACTCATAATATGCATGACGCAATTACTCACGGCAACCGTCTTATTATGATGAGTGACGGCAAAATTATCCTCGATATTTCAGGCGAAGAAAAGAAAAATCTTACGGTTGAACACCTCCTCGAGATGTTTGAAAAAGCAAGCGGTTCAAAGCTTGAAAACGACCGTATGCTTTTAAGCAAGGATAAATAATTTAAAATTACAAGTTATAAAATAAGTTATAAAAAAATCTCCAAACTGCCCGATACAATAGTCGGGCAGTTTTATTTTGTTTAATGAATATTGAATAGTGAATGTAGCATTGTAACCGTTTGTACAAATAAATGTAGCGGCGATCAGTGATCGCCAATTGTTTTGTGTGCAAACACAAAACAAGCATAATATTCCCAAAAACCTTTTGCTCCATTACTGAATTGTAACATTCAAACATCGAACTTTCAGCAAAATAACATTATCAAATTTGTAGCACACGGCATAACAATTTCTTAATCGGAATAATTAAAAACACCGATATATAGACAAATTCTACAAAAAACGCACTATAACTTGTGCATAACATAAAAATATCTTGTCAAAACGGCAAAACTGAATGTAAAAACAAACACAAAACTATCACATTAAACAAACGCAATAAAATTATTGCAACCTAATTGAAAAAATCAATCTAAAATGGTATAATCTACTATAAAGAATATGGGTTAGTGTTCACATTTTGACTGAAACAAGCTCAAGGACACATTTTTTAGCTAAAGACACGGCACTTTTTGTAAATTAGCAACAAAATCCCGTGGCTTTGCCGATTATGTTTCACCGTTGGTCAGGCGGTAAATGTCAACCCCGAACCTAACCAAAACCAAAATATTCGGTTATGGAGGTAATATTTATGAAAACAAAAATTTCTCATTTAGGCAGAAGCACTGTTTCCGTCATCCTTGCGGTAATGATGCTCCTGTCAACAATGCTTATCGGCACAATTACCACGGCAAATGCGGTTGACCTTACAAAGTTTTCTAAGGTGTATCTTGATGCTAATGTGGCTAAGTACAACGCCAATACTGATATGCAATCAACGAAACCATCAAATGCTTATGCTTTTGATGGTAAAGGTGCTGTTGGTACCTGTGACGAAAACGCTAATACAACAAGTGATTGGCCTGGTAGTTTGTTAAAATCAGAGGGTAATGGTATTTATTCTATTTTAGTTAGTAATGATGCAACAAAAATCATTTTCAATTCTGGAAAAGGTGGTAAGCAAACCGGCAACCTCATACTTCCTCCTACTTGGAAAACTACACCTATGATTTATCGTGGCAGTGGTACTGACGGTTCAAACGGTTGGGAAGAGTATACTACATCAGTAAAAGTAGCTGATAGTGTAACACTTACAGCTAATCCTACATCTGTAAAAGTAGGAAAACCCGTTACTCTTACGCCTAAAGTAAGTGGTTCAAAATTGGATAATCTTAATTATACTTATAATAAGATATCTGGTGGCGCAGCAACTGAAGTAAAGAATGCTGACAATTCTCTTACTGTAACCCCGACTGTAGCCGGCACTTACAAGTATACGGTCACAGTTTCAGCGGATGGTTATTCGCCTGTCACAAGCATCGAGGCTAGTTTTACAGTAACTGATTCTGTTAAATATTATATTGGCGGTAGATTTAAGGGTGAAAGTTGGAATCCCAACAGAACTGATATGCAATTTGTGAAGGTGGACGGAGAGTCTAATCTTTATAAATATGAAACAAATATGACAGTATCTCAACTTTCTCAAAATGTTGATAACGCTAAACAATATTTCTTCATTCATACAGGTAATGGTAACGAGAAAGTATATTATGCGAGTAGTGATAGATTAGGTCATACATTTCATAAGAATTCTATTAACAATCAGTTGACGCTAAAGTATTATCCTACTAAAGCGGATGATGAAAAAAATTATATAAAATTTGATGATGTAGCTGATAGTTCATCAAATGTAGTTCTGTATCTTGACACATCAGATAAGGATAACTTAAAGCTTTACTATTCTGCTGATATTGAACCGGACTACAGAATTACAGGTAATCTGTCAGCAATTGGCGAATGGAATGGTTATGATAGTGCTTTAAAATTCGATACCGCTGAATCAGACGGTTCATATAGTAAAGTAATTACTGTTACAGATGATGATGTAAACAATAAGTTTTTTAAGCTGATTAAGTCGGAGAATGGTTCGGACAAATATTATGGTCCGAACGATAGTACATATGATATTATTTCGAGTAGTTCATCAGTTACAGCGTATGACACATTCGAAGGTTCAGGTGAAGGTAACGACTTCTATTTTAGTAAAGCAGGTACATACAAGATTCATTATATTGTAAAGACTGGTAAAAATACACCAAGTGTTTGGGTAGAGGAAAATACCACAAAATACAATGTTACTGTAGCAGAAAATATAAAGTCAGTTGCGTCTGTTGATAAGACAGAAGCTGCAAAAGGCGAAAAGGTTACTGTTACTGCAACTCCTGAAACTGGCAAAGTTCTTGACACAGTAACTGTTGTGGGTGAAAACGGTAGTACTCCAATTGAAACCACCGTAAGTGGCAACACCGCAACATTTACAATGCCTGATCAGGATGTTACCGTAACAAAAGTAACATTCCGTACCGCAAACACATACACAGTAAAATTTAGTTCAAGTGACAATACATTCGGTACTGTTTCCGCTAAACACAACGGTGCTGATTTCAATTCCGGTACAACAGTAACCGAGGGCGATGAAGTAACATTCACTGCAAAACCAAAGAGTGGCTACGCTCTTTCCGACTGGACTGTAAACGGTGTATCAGCTTCTTCAACAGCTAATCCGTATACAATTACAGTCCAAAAAGACACAACCGTAGTCGCTAACTTTAAAGTAGAAGATTCAGGTACAATCGTGAATGATATGTACTTTTTGTATGGTAGCACTAACAACCCAACAAGTTGGGAAGGACAGCAGGGATATAAAAATACTGAATACGGAAAATACGATGTTTATAAAAAAGACGGAAAATATATAGTAACTCTTAATAAAGAACATTATAAAGAACTGTATTTTGCTTTTTCAAAGGATGGTTCCTATGTTAATATGGAGCCAAATACAGATCTCAAACCTGTAAATCCAGTTAATCCTGAAGGCTTAAGCCTTGTCAAGGCTAAAACACAGGAGTATTATGTGGGACAGGTTCGATATTTATTCGGTAAAATGAATATTGTAAGTGAAAATTCTGAATATATCGGAGATATAAAAATCATCTACGACCCGACTGCTAAAACATATACGGTAAAAGCTACCAAAGATAGTGTTTCTGATACAACCGTAAATATTGTTGGTAAAGACGGTACGGTTCGAGCGAATTATTACGGTAAGACAACATCTGCCTTGGGTGATACTAAACTTAAAGTAACTTCACCGGACGGCACTACTATTACTGCAATTGATTCATGTAATTTTGACGGTCATTGTCAGGGTGTTACTGCTAAAAAAGTTCCTTATGGCTCAACAGTAACCGTTACAACCACAATTAACCCTGATGCAACCTTTGCAGGTCACAATGGCAGTGAATACTATGTTAAGGGATTCAGTATCAACGGCTTTACAGGCGGAGTTCTTACACAGCAAGACGGCAGTTCACATACAGACAATGTGTATGAATACACCTTTACTGTAAAAGATGATGTTTATGCTGATGTATCAACGATTGAAATTACTCCTATATATTTTCTTAAGAATGATTCGAACTGCGTTACATTCTATGTAGAAAACTTTATGGAAGCTAAAGCTAAATGGGGTGACACAATCGCATGTTATGCCTATTACAGTTCCGGAAACGATTCTGGAAATGCTCTTGGCGATTATCCCGGACAGCCGATGGTCAACGCAGAAGGCAGTATATATATGCAGATTCCAAAGCACATAGGTAATGATACAGCTAATGTTGTTAAAGGTATTACCCTTAATAACTATGTATGGGATTTTGTTCATGTATCAGGTGGAGATGATGCCAGAAAATCAAAGAACTGCCAGACATATGACTATGATGACTTTAAATATCTTGCAAATATGTCACAGGTAAATAGCAGTGATTCTGCCTCTGATATTAAGAATATCGTATATCGTTTTAAGTATCATACTTATAATAATACTTCGGCTGATGCCGGTAATGTTCCAAATGATACATTGACCGCAACAACAGTTGATAATGCTAAGTATGAAGTGTTTGTCGATTATTACGATAAACCGACAGATATATTCGGCACAATTATTAAGGGTAATGATGCGGTAACAGTTGATACAGTAAAAACTCAATCAGAATATTTAACAATTGTTTCTGACGGTTATGTTAACTATTACAAAGATTCTGCTAATTACCTCGGTCAATATGCCACAAAGTGGTATATTTACAATAAAGCAGGTCAAAAAGTCGCAGCACTTCCTCCGTCAGCACTTTTATATGGTCTTACAAAATCATCAAGTGAACTCGAAAACCTTGTTAATCAGGATGCAGTTCCGACAGATTTTATGAGTGATTCCGGTGCAAGTACAAGTGTTATTTCCGGTTATTGGGCTTCATTTAAATTGCTGTATAACAGTTATGCAGGTAAGTATGCTATAATTAACTATGAGTCAGCTATCTATTCAAGTGGCAGAGATGGTGCTGATGTTCAGCCGGGTGAGCGTTGCGACGGTCGTTGGTACTATTCAGTTGATAATGCTAAAATTACAGGTGATATTAAAATTGAATATGCCAATACCCTCGACAACTTTACTACAATGACAGGTGTTAAGACAGATACATTTATTGAGGGCACAGCTACAGGTAAAAATACAGCTGCAGAAGCTTACTTTACTTCACCTGCAGGTCAATCTACAGGTGATAAGCCGACTCATGTGGAAACAACCTCGGATAACTCTGAGAACTTTAAGTTTACGGTTGGTGCAACAAGTTCAACAACAAGCGGTTACACTTTCGTTGGTTGGTATCGTTTGATTGATGATACTTATAAGGCTGTTAATGACCCGTCTGAACTTAACAAGACTACCGGACAGGTAGCTCGAAATGCTAACGTTGTTTTGGTTGCTCGTTATATCAAAACTCCGGGCGGTTCAATGACCTTCCACCATTCATTGTACAACGGAACAAATGCAGGCGGCGGTAAAGCCACTACCGAAATTCAGGTTGTTGTAAAATCAAGTGATGGTAATATAGAGTACTACAATTCCGGTAGAATTGATTCTACTGCTTCAATTGATAAAAAAACTATTAGTGATATAGTTACTGGTCAGCAAGATGCTAAAATTACTGTTACTCTTTACACAACAACAAAGAACCTTTATGATTTCAAAGGCTACTATTCTGCTGAAAACACAACAGATATAACTGCTTTTGCTCCTACTACCGATGATTTTACAACAGGTGTTAGCGGAAACAGAAGAGATGGCCTTGTAACTACATCAGAATATACATTCTCGTTTAATGATTACTATACTAGGTATTCCGATATCCTTACTGCTACTGATGCGGGAACAGTATACTATAATTTCTATTCTGACATTACTTCTATTAAAGTACCTTATAAGGTTCAGTTCTCTTACACTGACAGAATGGGTGATCAAAAGTATTACAACAAGGCAGGTTATGTTGATCCCGAAAATACTTCATCATACACAATTGTTGAGGATACTACTAATGTTGAAGGTGTAAAATCACATCCTGTAAAGGTAACTCTTACAGATAGCTTTATCCTTTCTCTTGCACCGTATGAGTCAAACTTTACAAAGAATCTTACTTGGGATGAAACTTCTATTAGTAATACCGCTTTTGATTCATCAGTTGATAAATCAATAGCGTCAGCTGTTGTTAAATCAACTCAGTCAGACAAAAAAATCCACCTTAATGTTTTCCGTGACGGTAAAGGTGCTCCTACTCCAAGGACAAATACTGCTGGTGCTTTTAAACTTTTCACAAAAAATGATTCACCTGAATTACCTTACGGTTCAGTATTCTATACATCAAATGGTGACGGAACTTATACTTATGATATCACTGCTCCGAAAACATATACCGATGAAAGTGGTAATGTACTCAAATTTATGTATTGGGAAATTTACTCCGATCAGGAATGTGAGAATCTTGTTATTAAAGCATACAACAGTGAAGGACATTTCAGCTATGTAGCGTATGATAACTGTTGGATAGCTCCTGTTTATGGAGAAAGCTCAACTCCAGTTGCATCTGTTAAGGAAGTTTCTACTTCAACTCAGTTTATGGAAGTAACAAGAAACCAGTGGACAGCTGAAACAGATTCCAGTTTTGCCGGACTTGACGCTGATAGTATGACTTCACTTAATACAGCTAAAGATTTCATTAAGGAAAAAGGTGAAGACAAGCTTTACGCTGACTTTGTACTTAACTTCTTCTATAACGGTAAACAGCTTAGTGTATTTGATCCTGACAGCAAAGATGTTAAGGCAGGTGTTCTTATTCAGAGGTTAGCTCTTGATAAAAATGAGACAGGTACAGGATATATAACCGATTTGAATCATTATGCTAATAAGTATAATGAGACTGATCTTGAACAAGCTAAAAATGATGCAATCCAAAAAATTACAACTGGCACTTCTAATATTAAATCTGTAAAACAACAGATTAATAATAGTAGACTTGATAACAAGAACAGACTTCAGTATTATACTCTTTTTAACAATGTCAAAGGTAATAATGATTGTGTATTTAGACTCTATACATATATCCAGTATACCGATGCAAGTGGTGAAACGGTTGTTAAACTTAGCGATCCGGTTTACTTCACATTTTATGATATTGCAAACAAGTCATAATAAATTTTAATTTGTATGTGCAGCAGGCAACTGTTGCACATACAGAATGAATTAAGGAGTTATTTATGAAAAAAGAATATTTCTCCCCTGAATTTGAGCTTGTTAAGTTTCAATTTGAGGATGTAATTTTAGTAGGAAGCTTAACTGATGTTCCGGAAGTAGGAGACAGTAATGGAGATAAGGTTGATGGCTTTGAAGAGGAATAAACAGTTTTTTGTTTCGATAAAAAAGATTTCTGCTTTTCTCTTCGCATTTTTGTTGGCGCTGATTTCTACATTTCAAATTTCTGCGGCTTCATATGAAACCGACGGCTTTGTATATTCTGTTTCCGACGGTAATGCGAGCGTAACCGGATATAAAGGTGATAAGACCGATATTGTTCTTCCGCTTAAGCTTCAAAGCTGGTCTGTATCGGAAATTTCTGATTTTGCCTTTGTGGGAAAGACCGCAATAACATCGGTCAGCCTTAATGAAGCAAGATATCTTAGAAGAATCGGTACTGATTCTTTTTACGGTTGCACTTCACTTAAATCAATTTCAATTCCTATCTGGGTGAGAGATTTTGGTGCTGCCGTGTTTCAGAATTGCACAAGTTTGAAATCTGTTACCTTTAACTGTGTGCCGAGTAAAATTACCGATCAGATGTTCTACAATTGTACTTCTTTAGACAATGTATATTTACCTGCCGGTACAAGTGCGGTTGGTAAGAGTGCTTTTGCTGAATGTGCATCACTGTCAGAGGTGTATATTCCTACATCCGTGACTTCTATTGCTTCTAACGCTTTCAGAAACTCTCCGAATGTAACAATCAAGGGCAGTTACGGTTCTTATGCCGAGGAATATGCAAAGGCTAACAATATTCCGTTTGAGGGCATTTCTGCTTATGATGTCGGTGATGTAAATATGGATGGCGGGATTAATATTTTAGATGCAACCCTTGTGCAGAAGTATGTTGTCGGTATTGTTGAGCTTTCGGCAGAACAAAAACATCTTGCCGATTATAACAACGACGGTGACATCACGGTAGTTGACGCAACGGAAATTCAGAAGTTTATCGTTCATTTAAACTAACCAATAAAAAAACAGGCTCACTTTTTGTGAGTCTGTTTTATTTCGGAGGACGCTTTGCCAAAATACTTAATAGCTGATTTTATCGTTGAAATTGAACCAAAATTTGATTACTTAAAAAAATTGTGCGAACCGTTTTTGTATGAAGGGGAGAGAAGTGCAGATTTTTCTGCAATACCGTCAGACTCATACTTAAATTCCCTGTTGAGCCGTATGGTTGAAGGTTCAACCATTGATGAAGCCGAAGAATTTGCAACGGCGTCAATTTTTAACCGCAAAATAATTTACCGTGGCGCTATGCTTGTGCATTCATCGGCACTTGTTTTTGACGGAAAAGCGTATTTGTTTTCCGCCGATTCAGGCGTCGGCAAATCCACTCATACAAAGATGTGGCTGAAAAGATTCGGCTCAAAAGCTCATATTCTCAATGACGATAAGCCTGTTGTGAAAATTAAAAACGAAGTCCCGCTATGCTGCGGAACTCCGTTTGACGGCGGAAGCGGAATTGCTAACAACGAAACCGTTCCCGTAGGCGCTATAATATTCATAGAACGCTCAGACGCTAATTTTGTTACAATTCCCGACACAAATGAGATTGTACAAAGGCTCTACAAATCAACTGTCAAATTTGTGAATAAGTCAGACGGAATGTCTTTGCTCTCAAATCTCGATAATCTTATTCGGCATACAAAATTTTATGTGTTACATTGCAATACAGATGATTCTGCCGTGGATGTTGCCTACAACAATATAATTAAAAACTGCAAATAAAAGACGGTCTGTTCTCGCAGACCGTCTTGTTATATGTATAAAATTGATTACTTGATTTCCTTAATCCAGCCTTCGGGAGCTTCGATTCTGCCCATCTGAATACCTGTAAGTGTATCGTAAAGCTTCTTTGTAATCGGACCCATTTCATCCATACCGCTCGGGAAACAAATTTCCTTGCCGTGGTCGTTAATTTTGCCGACAGGTGAGATTACGGCAGCTGTACCGCAAAGACCGCATTCTGCAAAGTCCTTAACTTCATCAAAGTAAACTTCTCTTTCTTCAACCTCAAGACCAAGATAATGCTCAGCAACATACATAAGTGAACGGCGGGTAATTGAGGGGAGAATGCTGTTAGACTTTGGAGTAACAACCTTGTTGTCCTTTGTTACAAAAATAAAGTTAGCACCGCCTGTTTCTTCAACCTTAGTTCTTGTAGCGGCGTCAAGATACATATTTTCGTCAAAACCTTCTGCATGAGCGGTAACAATAGCGTGAAGGCTCATTGCATAGTTAAGTCCTGCCTTGATGTGACCTGTGCCGTGAGGAGCAGCTCTGTCAAAGTCTGAAACCTTAATTGTAATAGGCTTTGCTCCGCCCTTGAAGTAAGGACCTACAGGAGTAGTAAATACTCTGAACTGATATTCTGCCGACGGCTTAACACCGATTACAGGACCGCTGCCGAACATATACGGACGAATATAAAGTGTTGCGCCTGTGCCGTACGGAGGAACATAATCGGCATTTGCCTTAACAACATTGCAAACAGCCTCAACAAACTTTTCTTTTGGAAATACAGGCATCTCAAGACGCTTACAGCTGTCCTCCATTCTCTGTCCGTTAAGGTCAGGTCTGAACACAACAATTCTGCCGTCACATGTAGTGTACGCTTTCATACCCTCAAAGCAAGTCTGAGCATACTGCAAAACGCCTGCACATTCGCTGATAGTAATTGTGGTGTCGGCTGTCATACTGCCGTTGTCCCACTTACCGTCTTTATAATTAGCTACAAATCTTTCACCGATGGGCATATAACCGAAGCCAATGTTTGCCCAGTCAATATTCTGCTTTTCCATCATAAATACTTCCTTTCGATATAAGAAAAACCCTCATTGGTTATACACATATTTTAGCACTTTAACACGCAACTTGTCAATGTTATAACAGCATATTTCACCGTTTTTATGATAATTTATACGCTTTTTAATGTATAATATGAATTTTACTGCATAAGAAACTTTCATTTTGCCGATATTATCTTTTAAAGGGCAAAAACAAACAATAATGTTCTTCTACAGAATAAAAAAATTGCTGTTGGGATATATACTTAATTTATTAAGTTACATGGGTGATTTTATGGCTGAAGTTGTAAAAATAGTATTGACGGGAGGACCTTGCGGCGGCAAGACTTCCGCATTAAAATATATCAGCGAAGAGCTTAAAAAGCTTAATATTCCTACAATTTCAATCAGTGAAGTTGCAAGCAGATTGCTTAGTGAGGGCAAAACCCCCGAAAATGTCGGTTCTTATGAATTTCACAGAGAACTGTTTGAAATTCAGCTTGCTGAGGAGAATGAAAAAACGCAAATTGCCAAAAATATGGATTGTGAAAAGGCGGTTTTGCTTTTTGACAGAGGATTGCTTGACAGCAGAGCATATGTTACGGAAGATGAGTTTGCAAAGTATGCAGGTATCCACAATTTGAATGAAGATGTAATACGAAGCTCTTATGACGCAGTATTTCATCTTGTGACTTCCGCAGACGGTGCAGAAGAGTATTACGGAAAAGAAACCAATATTTTCCGCAGAGAAGAAAGTCTTGAAAAAGCAAGAGAAGTTGACACAGATGTTATGGCTGTGTGGACAGGCACACCGCATCTGAGAATTATTGATAATTCGACAGACTTTGATGCTAAGCTGAAAAGACTTCTCAAGGAGGTTGTCGCATTTCTCGGAATTCCGAAACCGCTTGAAATTGAAAGAAAATTTTTGATTGAATATCCTGATATTGAATTTTTAAACAGCATAAAAACCTGTCGCAGAATTCCTATTACACAGGCATACCTCACTACTCCCGAGGAAGGATATTTCAGAATCCGCCAAAGGGGAGAGGGTGACAAGGCTGTATATATTAAAACCGTAAAAATCAAAATATCGGATATTAAGCGGATTGAAATTGAAAATTATATTTCAAAAGAGCAATACGACTCGTACCTTGCTCAAAGGCAGTATGTTACAGGCGTCATTAGTAAAGACAGATATTGCATTGTTGACAACAGCACCTACTGCGAACTTGATGTTTATCCGTTCTGGAATGACAGGGCAACAATAGAAATTGAATTGCTTAGTGAAGATCAGCGGTATCAACTTCCTAAGTTTGTAAAGCTTATAAGAGAGGTTTCGTCTGAACCCGATTACAGGAATTTTGCACTTGCTCAGAAATACGGAAAGCCGTAATTTGGCGGATTTTGTCCGAAAAAAACTTTTTTAAAATTAAATATGAAAAAAATTCAAAAAAGTGTTGACAAATATGCCGTATATGGGTATAATATAAAGGCTGACTGAGGTCAGCAACTGATGCGCCAATAGCTCAGCTGGATAGAGCAACTGCCTTCTAAGCAGTAGGTCAGGGGTTCGAGTCCCTTTTGGCGCGCCACTTATGGTGGGATTAGCGTAGTTGGTTAACGCGCCAGTTTGTGGCACTGGAGACCGCCGGTTCGAATCCGGCATTCCACCCCATTTGACTCATTAGCTCAGTTGGCAGAGCACTTGACTTTTAATCAAGGTGTCCGGAGTTCGAATCTCCGATGGGTCACCAACAGCCGCTGAAGAAATTCTTTGGCGGCTTGTTTTTTTAACAATCAATAAAAGTAGAATATATACTGAGCCGTCGCCAAGCGGTAAGGCAACGGACTTTGACTCCGTCACCCGTGGGTTCGAATCCCGCCGGCTCAGCCATGAAACAGGCACTTGCAATTATGTAAGTGCCTGTTTCAATTATAGTTACCTGTCGAGGGTTATGCTATTGCGTTACAACGATACACATACAAAAGAATTCAAAAGAAATTTTTTTAAAAATACTCTTGACCTAAAGTTAGCTTTAGGTTATATAATATAGCTAAAGAGAGATATCTCTGATTTATATTTAAAATTTATATGATAAGGAGCTCTGATTACGATGTATATTGAAAAAATAAACGAACCGCAGGATGTTAAGAAACTCAGTATTGATGAACTTAACGCTCTTGCATCGGAGATGCGTGACGCTTTACTTCACCGTGCAAGTGTTCACGGCGGTCACTTCGGCCCGAATTTCGGTATTGTAGAGGCAACAATTGCTCTTCATTATGTATTTGATTCACCACAGGACAAGTTTGTGTTTGATGTTTCACACCAATCATATCCGCATAAAATCCTTACAGGCAGAAAAGAGGCATATATTGCACAGGAGCATTACGATGATGTAACAGGCTATACAAGCCCCATAGAGAGCGAACACGATATGTTTACTGTCGGTCATACATCAACCTCTGTCAGCCTTGCCTGCGGACTTGCAAGGGGCAGAGATGTAACAAACGGCAAGGGCAATGTTATTGCACTCATCGGTGACGGCTCAATCAGCGGCGGTGAGGCTCTTGAAGGTTTTAATGTTGCCGGTGAAATGGATTCTAACCTGATTATTATAGCAAATGATAACCAAATGTCAATTGCAGAAAATCACGGCGGACTTTATAAAAATCTCAAACTTCTTCGTGACACAGACGGCAAGGCTGAATGTAACCTTTTCAAGTCAATGGGGCTTGATTATGTATATGTCAAGAACGGCAACAATATTGAAGAGCTTATCGAAGCTTTTAAGTCTGTAAAAGATATTGATCATCCTGTTGTTGTTCATATTAACACTCTTAAAGGTAAAGGCTATAAGCCTGCTGAAACTGACAAAGAAAGCTGGCATTGGTGTATGCCGTTTGATATTGAAACAGGCAAAACTACTGTTAATTTTCCTGATGAGGAGGACTACAGCTCAATTACAACAGATTATCTTAGAAATAAGATGAAGTCTGACAAGTCAGTTGTGGCGATTACAGCCGGTACTCCGGCACTTTACGGCTTTACTCCTGATGAGAGAAAAGCATTCGGCAGACAGTTCCTTGATGTAGGTATCGCAGAACAGACAGCTGTTGCAATGGCATCTGCTATCGCAAAGAACGGCGGCAAGCCCGTATTCAATGTTTACAGCTCATTCATACAGAGAACCTACGATCAGCTTTCACAGGACTTGTGTATTGACTCAAACCCTGCAACAATCCTTGTTCAGACTGCATCTGTAAACGGTATGACAGATGTTACACACCTCGGAATTTTTGATATTCCCATGATTTCAAACATTCCTAACCTTGTTTATATCGCTCCGACAACTAAGGAAGATTACCTTGCAGTCCTTGACTGGAGCATTGAGCAGACAGATTACCCTGTTGCAATTCGTGTTCCCGTTGCAGAACTTGTTTCAACAGGCAAGCCTTGCACAAAGAATTTTGCAGAACTTAATAAATATGAAGTTGCTCAGCAGGGCGGTAAGATTGCCGTAATCGCACTCGGTTCATTCTATGGAATGGGCGAACAGGCTGCAAAGCTTATTGAAGAAAAAACAGGCACAGCGCCTACTCTTATCAATCCTTACTACATTACAGGCGTTGACACAAAACTTCTTGAAAGCCTCAAGGAAGACCATGATGTTGTTGTAACACTTGAAGACGGAGTGCTTGACGGTGGTTTTGGTGAGAAGATTGCCCGTTTCTACGGTCCGTCAGATGTTAAGGTTATCAATTTTGGTCTTAAAAAGGAATTCCTTGACAGATATAATCCTGCCGATGTCCTCAAAGAAAACCGCCTCACACCCGAACAGATTGCAGAAGATGCAGTCGCTTTGATTTAAATAATTTAAAAATAACTATTCTAAACGAATTTTAGGAGTTAATATCAATGGTAAAACAGACAGCAGGAAGAGATAAACTCGGTGAGTTTGCACCGAAATTTGCAGAAATTAATGACGATGTGCTTTTCGGTGAAGTGTGGAGTAGGGAAGACAAACTTTCACTTCGTGACCGTTCACTTGTTACAGTTGTTGCACTTATGTCACAGGGACTTGTAGATTCTTCTTTTAAGTATCATCTTATGTCAGCCAAAAACAACGGCATTACAAAGGAAGAAATTGCAGAAATCATCACTCATGCCGCATTCTATGCTGGTTGGCCAAAGGCTTGGGCAGCTTTCAATATGGCAAAAGAGGTTTGGACAGAAGAATAAAGAGCAGTTGCATATATATTTCTCTTGTGATACAATTAACTGTAGTTATTTTAAATCTTAATTTTTACAAAGGGAAATATCATGAAAAAGACTAAATTTATAATTACCTTGTTAATGGCTGTTCTGATGACTTTTTCATCAGCCTTTTGTGTAAGTGTATCTGCGGCGTCTTCGCCCGATGAGGCGGTGATTTCGGGCAATTATGACGGCATTGAGCCTATTCCCACAGAAAAGCCCGAGGACAAGCCCGTAAAGCACGGCAAGGGCTTTTCAAGCGGAGATTATGCCTTGTTCTATACTCAGACAACATTCCTTGCACTTCTTGCAGGATACCTGATTATCTTCAAAGTAAAGGGTACAAAGACAAAAGAGAAAATGCACAGAAGAAAACTTGACCGAAAGTGAAGTGGAATATGAAAATAAGTGAAATATTTTTAACTGTTCTTTTTATTTTTTCGGCACTTTCGTCTTTACTGACCCAAATACCTGTTATAAGAAATTCGATTGTATTTTTTATTCTCTTGTTAGCACAGCTTTTGTTTGTATTTATATTTCATCACAACATAAAGAAAATGAAAATATACGGTACTGTTATTACTGCGCTTGCTGTATCCAACATTATCAACGGTATTATCGCATGGTGTTGGGCGTATCAATCAATTAACAGCATAAGCGTACCAATAAAACAGGGAACGGACATACTTGGAATTGTTATGGCAAAGGCATCATTTGGTATGTTTGCCTACCTTATTTCAGGGATTGCAATAGTTGTTTTTGCAGAATGTATTGTTTCGGTATTTATAAAATACCGAACAAAAAAGAAACAACAGCTTATTCACAACATATAAAACAAAACGGATTGGCTCAATAAAAATGCCAATCCGTTTTATTATGTTGACACATTAAAACAGCCCGACCAAATTACGGTCGGGCTGATAATTTATGCGCTTTCAGCACTTAATTCTTTAGCTTTTTTCAAAGCAGCATCTTTTTGCTTTTTCTTTTTGATTACCTTGAGTCGGCTGAATTCCTCACGATCCTTTTCATCAAGAGCATCTGAAATGAACTTAACTGTTTCCTCAAAACGGGGAATCATAATGTTTTTCAGAGCATTTGCTCGTTTCTGAGTTTTCTTGATTGAATCGGCAAGGCGGTAAACGCTGTTCTCAATCTCGGCAAGCTCAACTGTAAGATTTTTAACTTCGGTAAATTTCGTATAAACCTTATCAATTGCCGAATTTGTTGTGCGCAGACCGTAGTGTAGGTAGTTATGGTCCTCTCGTTCCTCAATAGTGAGAATCGGAATTTCAACACCCATAACACTTCTTGAATCAAGCTTCAAGCCGTTCTCATAGGGAATAGCGTTAGAAATATCTTCACAAAAGCCATTGGTAACATTTGCCGTTTGAAGTGCTGTGTAAGCCTCTGCATAAGCGTCATCAATTTTCTGCTGGATTGCGTTTGCATGTTCGATAAGCGTCATCATTTCTCTGATGAGAATGTTACGCTTTCTGTCCAACAGTTCATAGCCGTTTTTGGCGAGTGCAAGGGATTTCTTAGTATTCATAAGATTACCCTTGGTAGGTACTGTCTGTACTGCCATAAATGCTCACACTCCTTTCTTCAAACGATTATTTGTCACCCTTATAGTACTGATCAAGTAAAGCATCGTCGACACGGTCAAGTTCTGCTCTCGGCAATGTTGAAAGCAATTCCCAACCAAGGTCAAGACTCTGTTCAATACTTCTGTTTTCATTAAAGCCCTGATTAACGAACTTTGATTCAAACAATCTACCAAACTCAATGTACTTCTTATCAGTAGGGGAAAGCTCCTCTTCACCGATAACAGATGCAAGCGATCTTGCGTCAATTACCTTTGCATAAGAAGCGAAAAGCTGGTTTGCAAGAGGCTGGTGATCGGCTCTTGTATAACCCTCACCGATACCGTCCTTCATAAGACGGGAAAGGGAAGGAAGAACATTAACAGGCGGATACAATCCCTGTCCCTGAAGTGAACGGTCAAGAACAATCTGTCCCTCTGTAATGTAACCTGTAAGGTCTGGGATAGGATGAGTAATATCGTCATTAGGCATTGTCAAAATCGGAATCTGTGTAACAGAACCGCTGTGACCTTTAATCATACCTGCACGCTCATAAAGTGATGCAAGGTCAGAATAAAGATAGCCGGGGTAACCCTTTCTGCCCGGAATTTCACCTTTTGATGACGAGAACTCACGAAGAGCCTCGGCATAAGATGTCATATCGGTCATAATAACGAGAATGTGCATATCAAGCTCAAATGCAAGATATTCAGCAATTGTAAGAGCGCATCTCGGTGTAAGAGTTCTTTCAATGATAGGATCGTTTGAAAGGTTCAAAAGCATTACAACTCTTGAAAGTACGCCGCTTTCTTCAAAGCTCTTCTTAAAGTATTCTGCAACATCTTTTTGAACACCCATTGCGGCAAATACAACACCGAAGTTAGAGCTGTTTGCGCCGCTGATTTTAGCCTGTCTTACAATCTGAACGGCAAGGTCATTATGCTTCATACCTGAGCCGGAGAAGATAGGCAGCTTCTGACCTCTGATAAGAGTCATAAGTGTATCAATGGTTGAAATACCAGTGTTGATGTAGTTTTTAGGATAAACACGGGAAACAGGGTTGATAGGAGTACCGTTGATATTAGCCTTTTTAACAGGGAAAATATCTCCGAGTCCGTCAATAGGTTTGCCCGCACCGTCAAGTACACGGCCGATAATTTCAGGGGAAAGAGGCATCTCCATAGGATGACCTGTAAGTCTTGTTCTTGTGTTTTTAAGGCTGATTCTTCTTGTACCCTCAAAAACCTGAACAACTATTCTTTCGCCCTCAATCTGAACGACACGACCCTGACGCATTGTACCGTTATCAAGACGAATGTCAACAATTTCCTCGTTGGAAACGCCCTTAACACCGTCCATAACTATAAGAGAGCCGTTAATTTCTTTAACGCCTACATAATCTATAATCATTATTGCGTTCCCTCCTTATTAAGAAATTGCAGCAAGCTTTTCGTCAATTTCCTTAATGTAATCGTCAAACATTTCAGGCTTGCTGTTAGGAATATCATACTTCATCTTTGTAAGCTTATCAAACAGACCAAGGTTAAGAATCTTGGAAAGCGGAATATTCTGAGCAACTATATCCTTAGCTTTGGCATGAAGATGAAGAATGGTTTTCATCATAAGCTTTTGCTTTTCAAGCGGAACATAAGTATCATCGGCATGGAAAGCGTTCTGTTGTAAGAAACCGACACGAATTACTCTTGCTGTTTCAATTACAAGCTTCTGGTCATCGGGGAGTACATCCGAACCGATAAGCTTTACGATTTCCATAAGTGAACTTTCTTCCTGCAAAAGTGCACTTATTCTGTTTCTGTATTCAATAAAATCCTCACCGAGATTTTCTCTGAACCACGGATCAAGGTCGTTAAAATACTCGCTGTAGCTGTCCATCCAGTTAATGGCGGGATAATGTCTTGAATAAGCAAGAGCCTTATCAAGAGCCCAGAAACATCTTGTAAAACGCTTTGTGTTCTGTGTTACAGGCTCAGAGAAGTCTGAACCCTGCGGAGAAACCGCACCGATAAGCGTTACAGAACCTTCGCCGCCGCTGAGAACCTCGGCACGACCGCCACGCTCATAGAACTCGGCAAGTCTTGAAGGAAGGTACGCAGGGAAACCTTCTTCGGCAGGCATTTCTTCAAGTCGGCCTGAAATCTCACGGAGAGCCTCAGCCCAACGGGATGTTGAGTCAGCCATCATGGCAACATGGTAACCCATATCTCTGTAATATTCGCCAAGAGTAATACCTGTGTATATTGAAGCCTCACGAGCCGCAACAGGCATATTTGATGTGTTGGCGATAAGTACGGTTCTGTCGGTCATAGGACGCTGTGACTTTGGGTCAATAAGCTCTGAGAATTCCTCAAGAACCTGGCTCATCTCGTTGCCACGCTCACCGCAACCGACATAGATGATGATATCGGCGTCGCACCATTTTGCAAGCTGGTGCTGAGTCATTGTTTTACCTGTACCGAAACCGCCCGGAATAGCTGCTGTACCGCCCTTTGCAATAGGGAAGAGAGTATCAATAACTCTCTGACCCGTGATAAGCGGAACAGATGATGTAAGTCTTTCCTTAACAGGACGGGAAGTTCTGATTGGCCACTGCTGACAAAGGGTAAGGTTGTGCTCAACGCCTTCGTCATCCTTGATTACAACAACTGTATCAAAGAGCTTGTAGTCGCCGTTGGGATTAACCTTTACTACTTCACCCGAAAGCTCAGGCGGAACCATAAGTCTGTGTTCAATGATAGGAGTTTCGGGGAGAGTAGCGTAAATTTGACCGCCCTCAAGTTTGTCACCGACTTTAACCTTCATTGTAACATTCCACAGCTTCTTGTCATCAAGAGCAGAAACCGAAGAACCACGGTTAATAAACGCACCTGCTTCTTCTTCAATAGCCTTCAGCGGTCTTTCGATACCGTCAAAGATGTTATCAATAATACCGGGGCCGAGAAGAACATTCATAGGAGCACCGGTACCCTCAACGGGATCACCCGGTTTAAGTCCTGTTGTTTCCTCATAAACCTGAATAGTTGTGATGTCGTCTGTAATACCGATGATTTCACCGACAAGCTTTTGCTTGCCTACATGAACCATTTCCATCATCTCAAAGCTGTCGGTATTTTTTACGGTAACAACAGGTCCGTTTATTCCATATATAACATTGTTGTTTTCCATATTATTACCATCTCTTTCAAAAGAAATTAACAGTCAGCAAGATTAAAGCACACTCAGTCCGGAATTTTCAATAAACCATTCTTTCTGTGCATAGAGCTTGCTGTCAAGAGTTTCATCGGCAACAATATTCATTGCCTTGCAAAAGCCTTTGATTCCGCCGATTTTAATTGATTTGTCGGCAACAACCTCGGTGCTTCCTGCAAAAACTGCCTTGATTTTGTCTGAGTTCTTCATATCTCTTTCGTTGACATAAACAACACAGTCGTTGTCTGCAAAAAGCTTAGCAACTTCCTTTGCACTTTTTACAAGGCTGTTTGAGTAATCTGATGTTTTTGTGTATTCAACAAGCTTTTCTTCAGCCTTTTTAAATACGCTTTCAGTCATTTCAGCTCTCTCGAGAAACAGTTTTTTCTGACCTTCCTGAATTTTCTTTGCAAGAATGCCCGTCTGTCTGTTTCTTGATTCTTCAAGTTTGTCCTTGATATATTTTTCGCTGTCATGTTTGCCTTTTTCGGTTGCCTCTTTCAGCTTTTCTTCTTTAAGCTGAGCAACCTCTGTCTGCATGGCACTTCTTTGTTCATCAGCATATTTTTTAATGGCTTTCAGAAAGTTATCTGTTTTGTTTTTGGAGTTTTCCATTAAAAATAACCTCCCTGAATAAATTCAGATATGTGATAATTACAGCTTTACGCCGATTGCGTCCTGAACATATTTTGTAATACTGTCCTTGGTTCTTCCGTTACCGTGACGGTCGGGAATTTCAACAATAAGCGGCTGTTTGCGGTTAAGCTTGAGGTCATAAATAAGGTCGGGACAGAGCGAAACAAGTGTTTCCGTAATAAGAATAACTGCAATATCATCCCTGTTCACAGCCTTTTCAAGCTCACTGCGTACCTCATCCTCCTGATGAACAACTACGCCTTCAATACCTGCAAATCTCATACCCATTTTGGTATCGACATTATCACTTATAAGAAAAAATTTCATAATAATCAATCCTTAACGAAACTTAAATCGCTTAAATTATCTTGCAAAGATAAGAAGAATTGAAACGAGCATACCGTAAATAGCGATACCTTCACCAAGTACAACGAAGATGATTGCTTTACCGAATGCCTTAGGATCTTCACTTGTAGCACCGATAGCGGCAGGAGCAGCGTTACCAACGGCAATACCGCCGCCGATACATGAAAGACCTGTTGCAAGAGCGGCACCGATATATGCAAGACCGTCAGCCATGCCCGATGTAGCTGCAGCGGCATCACCTGTAGCAGCACTTGCTACGATAGGGCATACCATGCAGAATGCAAATACAGCAGCGAATGAGCAAATCTGAGTAAGAACTGTTTTCTTTCTGTTCTTTCCATGCTCAAAAGCCTTTACTGCGAGGATTGCAGATGCGCAAAGAAATACTACCGGAACAGCTAACATAATTAAATTGAATAACATAATAATACCTCCAAAAAATTATCAATCAATATTTAATTTAACAGGTTCGTAAGGTCTGCCTTCACCGGAATAGAAACGGCTGAACATCTCATAATATTCAAGTCTTAACACCTGAATTGCAACAAGAAGCGCCTCAAGAACCATTACAAAAACATTACCTAAAACAACTACGGGCCAGTATGCTACTGCGGGAGCTGTTTGGGCAAGTACGAAAACAACCGTCATCATACCTGCGTGTACAAGAACGAATGCACCGACTCTTAAAAAGCTTACCGTGTTTGTAACATACTCAAGCAAAAATTCGATTGACTCGATAGCATGCTCAAGAATATATCCGCCCCAGCTTTCGGGCTGCCAGTCTTTTTCACCGGCGATAAGAAGTCCGAGAGGCTCACCGAAAAAGATGAGCAGATAGGGGAGAACGATAAGACAAAGAATGTATGCAAGGGAAAATACCTGCAGACCCAATACGAGCTGTCCTGCAACACCGAAAATAATTGAACAGTAGAATACAAGACCTGCGCAACCGCTTGATCCGAACAAGGCTCTTCCCGCATCTCCCTGCTTGAAGGAACTGTAAATATTAAGTCCCATAGCAACCACAACAAGCGAAATACCTATTGCAACAGCCGCAAGAAGAATCATTACAATTGAGCCTGATGACATTACTTCAATCGGTTTTTCATCAAGTCCGAAGAGTGCCTTGTAAAGAGGATCGAGCACATGCTCAAATCCGAACACACTTCCGAACACACAGCCGAATATCGCAGAAGAAATTCCGCACGGCACAAGAATCTTACCGATTTTCATTTTCCTGAGTTTCCACATAAGCGCACCGACAATTGATACACAAATGCCCTGACCGAGGTCAGCAAACATTATGCCGAATATAATGACATAAGTGATAGCGATAAAGAGTGACGGATCAATTTCGTTATATTTCGGAACACCGTACATCTCTGTGTAAAATTCAAACGGTTTTGCAAGGAAACAGTTTTTGAGTTTGACAGGCGGCGATTTTGCAATCTCCGTCTTGCCGTCTGAAAAATCTACATTGACGCTGGCAATTTTTTTGAGTCTGCGTCTGAGAGGCTTAGCATCCTCTGTAGGAACCCAACCTACAATGATAAAGCTTTTGCTGTACTGCAATGCTTTTGTGCGGATTTTGGCATAAAGATTAAGCTCTTCAAGCTTAGAAAGATATTTACAGATTCTAACCTCATACTTGTCAACATAATCGTCAACTCGCTTCTGAGCTTCTTTAAGCTTTTCCTCAAGATGGGGAATAAGGCTCTCAAGCTTTTTCAGATGAATTCTCGGTGTGTCATTAACTCCGAGAACATCACATTTTTCAAAGTACAATCCTGAAAAGATTCTGTCAATTTCCTCGGTTTTATCAATCGGAGCAAAATAAACACCCCAATAGTGTGATTTGTCTTCGGTACAGACAATAAAATCTACATAAGGATTATCTTTATAGGCTGAAAGCTTTTCAAAGCTTTCCTTAGGCAGTCTGCCAAAGCGTGAACTGATATACTTTAAGGTTAAAACCTTTTCAATTTCAACCCCAAGTCCGACAAAGTGTGTGGTTTCAACAAGATTTTCCTTTGCCTGCATCAGCTGTTCTTCAACAAACAGCCTGTCATCTGCAAGAACTTCAATGTCGCTGTTTATTTGATTTGTAAACAGTTCAATTTCTTTAAAGGTCGGATTAAAGTCACTTACATCAACAAGATTAAACTTGCGTTTTGTAAGACTTAATGTTGCCTTAAGAGTGTTAAGAGGTTCAGCATAGATGTTTTTTGATTGCAGATGCGTAAAATCCTTTGTGTTGCTGTAAAAGGATGAAACATCATCGGGATGGAACACACCTGATTCACCAAGTACCGATATTACATTATCAATATCCCTTGTAAGCCCGATAATGCTTACGGCCTGCATGGTTGAAACAGCCAAATTTTAATCACCTCTTCTTAACAGTCATCACATTTTTTATTTAATAAGCAATGACTGCGTAAGTTTATTGTCAAGTTCATATCTTGTGCCCTCAATCAGAGTGACAATATTCATCAGCTCTGTTTCGGCAACAAAAATATATGAAATCATTACAACCGAAGGGTTGTTGGAAAAGTGCATATTTTTCCTTGCAAGCCTGTATTTTACTCTCGGTGAAATATCGCTTGCATAAACATATCCGATTTTATCAATCAATCTTCCGTTATGCGTATTCTGCATAATTGAGAATATCTCGCCCGAAGATTCCGCCTTACACATCATGTCAACGGTCTTTTCGCTGAGATTTGTGTAATCAAGCAAGAGGTTTGCTTTGATATCATCGGGAGAAAGCTTATAATACTTTTTCAATCTCAGAATTCTCGAGAAAATATTATAATCGTTAATCGTAAAGAAAAAATTGATAAGCTCGTGCTTTTCCTGTCCTTTTGTTGTAGCTTTAATCAGTTTTGTCAGTTTTCCGAACACCAAGTTATACAGCTTGTTCTCAATGTCCGATATTGGAAGTCGATTTTTCTCATCAGGAGAAAATTGCTTGAGAATATCGTAGAATTGGGAGGACTGTGTGGCGTTCAGAAACTCTTCATAATTTTTTGCGTTGGCAAGCTTGTTAACATCTATTTCCGTATGCTTTGAAATATACCCCGGGAATTGATAGATGAACTTGTCAGTCGAGTTTGAACTGAGCAGGATAAGAAATCTTATAATCTGCTCAACCTCTAATGTCGAGATAATGTACGATGACAAACCCGAGCTTACGCTCGAATCGTATCTGCACAAAGAGTCAAATTCATAGAAAAGGTTTTGCCTCAAAAGAGCCTCAAGCCGTCCTCTGTGAATTTCACGCTCGCTGACATCCGTCAGAGCCTTGGAGTAATGCGTATTATTTTTAAGATACGACATAATCTCTCCGACGCTCTGGCATGCAAGCAAACTCTGGTAATCCTTTTCGGTAAGTCTGTTGCCGAACTTTGACCTTGCTTTTGTCAGAACTGCAAACGAAGTTTTTGACATTATCCGCATACACCTCCTTGTAAACAGTAAATGGAATGTTACTGTGCAACTGTTCTTTTGACGATTTCGTCAACCCACTTGTCACAGTTGAGTTTAAAATCAGAGTCAAGCTTGATATGCACTGAATTGTGCTTGCTCTGAATTTCCTCCCATTGCTGTTCAGCTTTTTTTGCTTCCTGAATGTCGTTGCGTTTCACAACCTCTTCAGCTTTTGCCATGAAGTCGTCATAAATCTTCTTCGTTTCGGCTTCAATAGTTTTGGAAAGTTCCTCTTTTTCTTCAAGAGTATCCTTTTCCATGGCTTTGGCTTCGTTGTCGGCATCAACGATTTTTTTAATCATATTCTCCACAATACCACCCCCGTGAAAAATTAGTTTTTAAGCGCCTGAAGCGGAGCCGGAATTCTTCCGCCACGCTTAATAAATGCCTCCGGTGAACCTTTCCTTACAGGCATAACGGGACCTCTGCCGAGCAGTCCGCCGAAATTAAGTTCTTCGCCTGCACTTTTTCCGATAGCCGGAATAAGTCTTACCGCAGTTGTTTTGGTATTTACCATACCAATTGCAGCCTCATCTGCAATAATTGCAGAGATAACCTCGGGAGTTATGTCACCGGGTACTACAATCATGTCAAGACCAACCGAACATACGGCTGTCATTGATTCAAGTTTTGTAATATCAAGGTAACCTTCAGTAGCGGCATGAATCATACCTGCATCCTCGGAAACGGGGATAAAAGCACCGCTCAGACCGCCGACATGGGAAGAAGCCATAACGCCGCCTTTTTTAACAGCGTCATTAAGAAGTGCAAGTGCAGCGGTTGTACCGTGGCATCCGCACACTTCAAGTCCCATCTCCTCAAGAATATATGCAACACTGTCACCGACAGCAGGTGTCGGGGCAAGTGAAAGGTCAACAATACCAAAGGGAACACAAAGTCGCTTGCTTGCTTCTCTTGCAACAAGCTGTCCCATACGGGTGATTTTGAATGCAGTTTTCTTAACCATATCTGCAATTTCCGTGATGTCTTTTCCTGCACCGTCTTTTGCAAGAGCGGCTCTTACAACGCCGGGACCCGATACACCAACATTGATAACAGTATCGGCTTCGCCGACGCCGTGGAAAGCACCTGCCATAAACGGGTTATCTTCGGGAGCGTTACAGAATACAACGAGCTTTGCGGCACCGATGCAGTTTCTGTCGGCTGTAACTTCTGCAGCCTGCTTAACGACCTTACCCATCATCTTAACAGCATCCATATTGATGCCGGCTTTTGTAGAACCGATATTTACGGATGAACAAACGAAATCGGTTTCGCTCAAGGCCTGGGGAATACTCTCGATAAGAGCGTAGTCACCGCTTGCAAAACCCTTCTGAACAAGAGCGGAATAACCGCCGATGAAGTTTACGCCGAGTTCCTTTGCGGCTTTGTCAAGAGTGTGGGCAAACTTGACAACATTCTTGCTCTGGCACGGAGCGGCTACCATACCGATAGGGGTAACTGAAATTCTTTTATGGATAATCGGAATACCAAATTCCTTCTGGATGTCTTCACCTGTTTTAACAAGGTCTTTTGCATTTCGACAGATTTTGTCATAAACCTTTGTGCAAGCCTTATCAATGTCCTCGTCAATGCAGTCAAGCAATGAAATACCCATTGTAATTGTTCTTACATCAAGGTTTTCATTGTCTATCATATTTATGGTTTCAAGTATATCTCTTGTTTCTAACATATTATGTATATCCTTTCAATTCGGTAGCACTGATCAAATTCTGTGCATGCTGTTAAAGATGTCCTCGTGCATAACATGAACCTTTGTATTTGTTGATTCTCCGACAGCTTTGAGGTTTGTACGGAGCTGCTCAAATCCGATGTTGGATTTGTCAATTTCAACAAGCATAATCATAGCAAACATATCCTGAAGAACACTCTGTGTTACTTCCACGATATTAACATCAGCCTTTGAACAGGCCTCTGAAACTTTTGCAAGGATTCCAACGCTGTCTTTACCGATTACTGTGATAACTGCCTTCATTTTTTACCTCCTGTTTATGCAGATTTTCGTTGGAATTCTGCATAAAACTGCTTTTCTTTATTTGTGCATATTATATAACTAATTTTTAATAAAGTAAAGTGCAATATTGAAAAAAATTTTTTCATATGTTATCATCTTTTTTGTGAGGTGTTTTACTAATGAAAATATGTGATATTCATACCCATTCAAGCAACTCTTTTGATGCTGAAAATACAGTTGAAGAAATGTGCAACAGTGCCTGTAACAAGGGACTTTTTGCACTTGCAATCACCGACCACTGCGAAGCTCCCGAGATTTTGCTCGGCTCTGAAAGTGAGTACGGAGATTTCAGCAAATTAATTCCAAAATCGAATTATGAAACTTCGATTATGCAAGATAGATACAAGGGTAAAATCAAAATACTGAGAGGCATTGAACTCGGTGAGCCGATGCACAATGACGAATGTACAAAAAAAGCACTTTGTTTTGGAGATTTTGACATAATAATCGCATCCGTGCATAACCTGAGAAACAGACCGGATTTTTATTATATGGATTTCAAAAAAGAAGATGCACATATAATTCTCGATATGTACTTTGATGAACTTCTCGAAACCGCCTCTTTTGACAGCTTTTGTACTCTTGCGCATCTTACATATCCGTTGAGATATATTAAGCGTGACACGGGCGTTATTCCGAGTCTTTCACCGTACAGAGATAAGATTGACCTTATCTACGAAACACTTATCAAAAATGATAAGGCTCTTGAAATTAATGTTTCGGGGCTGTTCAAAGGACTTGGTGAAACTCTTCCTGCATTTGATGAAATTAAACGCTATCACGACCTCGGAGGTAATTACATAACCCTCGGAAGTGACGCACACAATGTAAATGATGTCGGCAGAGATATTGAAAAGGGGATAGAGCTTGCTTTTAAAGCCGGATTCAAATCATACCATATATATGAAAACCGCTGTCCTTATGAAATAACAATTGAATAACAAAGAATTTAAATAGTTCTTTAAAATCAAAAAGAGGATTCCGCACCGATATGATGTGAAATCCTCCTTGTTTTTTTGAATCCAATATTCAACTGCAGCACATTATACTGCACTTTTCTGAAAATTGCAATACCTATTTACAAAGTTTTTGCAAGATTTTTTATGTAATCCTTCAATAAATCTTTTGTTTCAGGGTGTTCAAGCCCGATTTCTATCTGAGCCTGCAAGATTCCGAATTTATTGCCCATATCGTATCTTTTGCCCTCAAACTCAACGGCTGTCATTCCTTTTGTTATTGCAATCTCTCTCATTGCGTCTGTGAGCTGAATTTCTCCGCCGATTCCGGGTTTTGTATTTTCGAGAATTTCGAAAATTTCAGCCGGGAGCACGCATCTGTCAAGAATCGAATAAAGCGAAAGAACTTCTTCGGGAGTCTGAGGCTTTTCCTTCATATCCGTGCAGGCAAAAACATTGTCGTGCATATGTTCAACTTTGAGTGAACCGTACTTGTGAATGTCTTTGGCGTCAACCTTTTTTACGCCTACAACTCCTTCACCGTATTCACCGTAATGATCAATGAGCTGTTTGATTGCAGGAACCTTGCCCGTAATAACGCCGTCACCGTACATAACGGCAAAAGGTTCATTGCCTACAAAAGATTTTGCTTTAAGAACGGCATGTCCAAGGCCTTTCATTTCTTTCTGTCTGATAAAAGAAATGTTTGCAAGGTTTGAAATATTTCTGACTGTTTCAAGAAATTCTGTTTTGCCGCTCTTTTCAAGCAGACTTTCAAGTTCGGGAGAAGCATCAAAATGATCCTCCATAAGTCCTTTTCCACGGTTTGTGATGATGAGAATATCTGTAATTCCTGCCGCAACAGCTTCTTCAACTATAAACTGAATAGTTGGCTTGTCAACGATAGGATACATTTCTTTCGGCATATTTTTTGTTGCGGGAAGAACTCTTGTACCGAGCCCTGCCGCCGGGATAACCGCCTTTGTTATACGCATAATATTCCTTCTTTCTCATTAAACTTTTTACTTATTATTTCTATACATTTATTACGGTATTTCTGTCATTTACATCATTAAGAACATCGGCAGATAATTGACAACAAGGAAAGCAAAAGCTACAGAAACAGCAATCGGAAGATTTACTCCGCCTTTTGTTTCGAGTGCCTCATTCAAAAGCTCTTTATTTGTTGTGCTTTTTATCTTTTTAATTTTCTTAACAGAGTGACTGTAGTAACATTTATTTGCAATTAAACCGCTGATAACCATTACTATAAGCGAAACCGCATTTGCAAGCAGAGGAGAGATAAACAGTAAAAACTCGGTCGGTGAAAGTCCGAAAAAATTATTAAACGAAAGCACCTGTCCCGATTGCTGAGCCTGTACTATGCCTGTGTAGATAGATTTCCATGCGGGAAGCGATGAAATATAAGCAGAACCTACCATTGAACCGAGTACGAGAGCTGAGAACAATACGCCTAAGCCGTACATTTTTCGGTACAGAAAATATATTCCCGATAAAATAAATGCAGAAAAATTGAATCTGCTCTTTTTAAACTTATTGATAAAGTTGAAAATCCTCAGATAATAAGGGGTGTTCTTACCAATGAATTTTGCGGCTTCACCTGCAGTGATATCGTCAACAAGCGGTTCGTCGCTCTTCATTCCTGCCATGGGATCAAAAGCGGCAGCCATTTGCGGATTTGCCTGACCAAAAGGAACACCGAACGGCGGCATACCCTGATTCTGATTGAAATTCGGGTTAGGCTGACCGTTATTTTGATTTTGCTGAAAGTTCGGATTATTCTTGTCGTCACCGTAAAGCGGTGCGCCGCAGTTACAGCAATAGAACATTTCTTTCGGATTTTCCGCTCCGCAGCTCTTACAAAGAACTACACCGTCTTTAGCGTCCTGCTCTGCCTGTTGTTCGGCCTCTTCCTGCTGTTCTTTTTCAAAAGAAAAATCAGCACCGTGTCTGTCTGCAAAATGACAATGACCTTCTTTTTCGTAACATTCTCTGTGATGCGGTGTTCCGCACTCAGGGCAGACTACAACATCGTCACCCTTTTTGAACTGTTTATCACATACCGGACATTTGTATTCTGTAAATTCCATTATAAACCTCCAAAGAATACACGATACTGTGTACCTATACACTTTAATTATAACAAATAGTATTGACAAATGCAACTTGTTTTTGTGTATAAGTTTACTTGTGAATAAAATAGCTGTTTTTCTTTACTTTTGTGGATGTTTTTGCTATAATATTAAATTGTGAAAGAATAAACTATATTCAGAAAGGTACATGTTTATGGTACAGTTTGAGGAATTACTTTTAAAGCTTCAGGCTCTAAAGCCTGAAATAGACGATTTGTCCGATGCACTCGGCATGAAAGGTATGCTCTCGGAAATTCAACAGCTTGAACTCAAGGCAACCGAGCCGGGATTTTGGGACGATGTAGAAAAATCACAAAAGGTTTTACAGCGTACGGGCTCTTTAAAGGGCAAGGTTGAGGCTTACGAAGGTCTTGTTGCCAAATACGAGGATACTCACGCTTTGATTGAACTTGCAAATGAGGAAGAGGACGAATCTCTTCTTGAAGAGGCAGAAAGCGAAGTTGAGGCTGTCAAGGAAAATCTTGAAAAACAGCGTTTGCAGACTTTGCTTACAGGCGAATATGATAAAAATAACGCAATTCTTACATTTCACGCAGGTTCGGGCGGAACAGAGGCTCAGGACTGGGCTGAAATGCTTTACAGAATGTACACCCGTTGGGCAGAGGCTCACGGCTTTAAGGTTAAAGAAGTTGACTACCTTGACGGCGATGAGGCAGGACTTAAAAGTGCCGTGCTTCTTGTTGAAGGTGAAAATGCTTACGGCTACTTAAAGAGCGAGGCAGGCGTTCACCGTCTTGTTCGTGTATCTCCGTTTGACTCGGCAGGCAGAAGACACACAAGCTTTTCATCTCTTGAGGTTATGCCGGAAATTGCAAAAGATACAGAAGTTCACATTCCGCCCGAAGATATTAAAATGGATGTTTACCGTGCCAGCGGTGCAGGCGGTCAGAAGGTCAACAAGACTTCATCTGCTGTTCGTCTTACTCATATTCCTACTGGTATCGTTGTTGCCAGTCAGGTTGAACGCAGTCAGTATCAGAACCGTGATGTTGCTATGAATATGCTTATCTCAAAACTCGTTGAAATCAAAGAGCGTGAGCATCTTGAAAAAATCGAGGACATCAAGGGCGTTCAAAAGGAAATCACCTGGGGTTCACAGATCCGAAGTTATGTATTTATGCCGTATACAATGGTAAAAGACCACAGAACAGGCTTTGAAACAGGTAATATTCAGGCTGTTATGGACGGCGATCTTGACGGCTTTATCAACGCATATTTAAAGTGTGCAAGTCTTGGCACACTTCAGAAATAAATTTCATATTATACGGAAAGGCTATGAATTAGTATGAAGTATTTAGTAATGCTCTGTGACGGTATGGCTGATGAGCCAAACGCACAGCTTGATAATTCAACTCCTATGGCAAAGGCTGACAAGCCTTGCATGGATTACCTTGCCTCAAAGGGTGAGGTCGGAATGGTTAAAACCGTTGCCGAAGGACTCAAACCCGGCAGCGATGTTGCAAACCTTTCGGTTCTCGGTTATGAGCCTGCTGTTTATTACAGCGGTCGCTCTCCGCTTGAGGCGGCAAGTATCGGTATTGACCTTAAAGACACCGATGTAACATTAAGATGTAACCTTGTAACTCTGTCCGATGAAGAAAACTACGAGGACAAGTCTATGGTTGACTATTGTGCAGGCGACATTTCAACAGAAGAGGCAAGAGAGCTTATCAACTATGTTGAGGAAAAGCTCGGCAACGATATTTTTAAGTTCTATTCGGGTGTTGCATACCGTCATTGTCTTGTATGGAAAAACGGCAATCCTCATCCGGGCGAACTCACACCTCCTCACGATATCTCAGGTCGTGTGATTAAAGAATACATTCCAAAGGGTGACGATACTTCCGCTCTCTATGATTTGATGAAGAAAAGCTATGATTTGCTCAAAGATCATCCTGTAAACAAGGCAAGAGTTGAAAAAGGACTTCGTCCCGCTAACTCAATTTGGCTCTGGGGCGAGGGTACAAAACCCGCTCTTGACAGCTTCTTCGGCAAGTTCGGCAAAAAGGGTAGTATGATTTCTGCTGTTGACCTTCTCAAAGGTATTGCAATTTGTGCCGGTATGAAGAGCGTTGATGTTGAGGGTGCAACAGGCTATATTGACACAAACTTTGACGGAAAGTGTAAAGCCGCCATTGATGAATTTAAAAACGGTGCGGATTTTGTATATATCCATGTTGAAGCTCCCGATGAATGCGGTCACAGAGGAGAGATTGAGAATAAAGTAAAGGCTATTGAACTCATTGATGAGCATATTCTCAAGCCTGTAACCGATTTTCTCAGAACATTTGATGATTTTGCCGTACTCGTATGTCCAGATCATCCCACACCGCTTTCTATCCGCACACACACTTCAAATCCTGTTCCTTATCTTATCTATGACAGCAAAAACGAAGTTGACAGCGGCGTAAGCAAATTCTGTGAAGAAGAGGCTAAAAAGACAGGCAACTATATTGAAAAAGGTTTCACAATGATGGATTACTTCCTTTCTAAATAATTTTTTGCTCTGTACTACATAATAAACCAAAAAAATAACATCCTTGCAGATATAATGAAATTAAAAATCTGTAAGGATGTTTTTATGTTGTGTTTGTTCATTATCGTAACAATAATGAGTGTGATTACCTTGTTTGTAATTGCGTTTTCTTATGCAGTAAAATTCCTTATCGGAATAATAGCAGAGTTTGTACGCAAAAACTTTTTTAGATAGATTCCAACGCCTCTTCAAGAGCTTTTGAAAGCTGATCGGGGCAGGATGTGCCTCTGCCACGGCAGTCAATGCCTTTTAATCTGTCAACAGCGTCTTTTGCGTCCATACCTTTAACAAGCATACAAATGCCCTGAGTGTTGCCTGAACAGCCGCCCACAAACTCACAGCTTGTGATTTTACCGTTGTCATCAAGTTCAAGATTAATCTGTCTGGAGCAAACTCCTGTAGGAAAATATGAATATTTCATTGTAATACCTCTTTTCATAATTTGAAATCATATTATCACAGAAACAGAAAAAAATCCAGATAATTTTATTTTTTTGTTTTTAAAATTGAAAATCTATGTTATAATTTAAATACAGATTGCACTTTGTTACAAACTTTGCTCCCTGTTATGAAAGCAGAGCGTTGTTTTAATTGAAATCCAAGTGCAGATGTTCCACAACTCTGATAGAATGGAACTATTATAAATATTGTAACAGACATTTACAAAAAGCAAATCACAGAAAGTAGGATATAATGTCAATTAATATAGATTTGGGAGCATGGAACTCAATTTTTGCAGTTCCCTCCAAAGTAGTCGATGAAGGATTAAAATTTTCTGACGGCGTAAAGCTTAAAGTTCTTTTGTTTGTCCTTCGTAATGCCGGTCGTTCCGTTGACGACACAGAAATTTCAAAGGCAACAGGTGTCAATGTAACCGATATTCCCGAGGCGCTTGACTATTGGGTAAGTATGGGTGTGTTTAATCGAATTGAAAATACCTTTACTCCAGTAAAAAACAACGAGGAATTTGTCTCTGCACCGCAGACTTCCGCTCAAACGGAACAGACACCGCAAACTGTTCAGATTGTTTTACATCCACAACAGACAGTGCCACAGCCGGTACAAGCGGTTCAAGAGCCTGTAAAACAGGAAACAGAACAGTCACCAAAGGAAAACGCAGAAGAACCGCAAAAGCATTTTACGGCTACAAGACCGCAAAAGCCTGATTTTGTATTTACGGCACAAAGGCTTGCGGTTGATGAAGAATTAAAAATGCTTGTTGAAGAAACGCAGACAACACTCGGAAAAGTTCTTTCAAATTCCGATATCGCAACTCTGCTTATGCTCAAGGACACCTGCGGACTTCCGCTTGATGTTATCTTTATGCTTATACATTATTGCGCAAGCATTGATAAGGGCAATATAAGAACGATTGAAAATATCGGTATTCAATGGGCAAATGACGGTGTTTATTCGCTCGAGGCGGCTGATAACAAGATTAAGCAGATTCAAAAAACAACGGCAAACTTTTCAATTGTTTCAAAAGCATTCGGACTTAAAAATGTCGGTTCCCCTACAAAGAAACAGCTTGAATACGGTGACAAGTGGGTAAGCGAGTGGAAGTTTTCGCCCGAAATGCTCAGAGAGGCGTATGAAAGATGCGTGGATACAAAGGGAACAATGAATCTTCGCTATATTGACGGAATCTTAAAGCGTTGGAATGCAAGCAATCTGCACACGCTTGACGAACTTCATAAGTATGAAAAATCAGCATCAAAGCCGGTTGCCAGAAGAGAGTCCTCTTTTGATATTGAGGAACTTGATAGATTTCATCCGCTTGATGATATTTAAAATGAGGATAATAGTATGGGATACAGCAGTAGTGTTTATAAGGCTGCTTCAGATACATTACATGAACGCAGACTTAATGCCGAAAAAGCGGCGGAAAGAAGAAAAGAAGAGGTTTATAAAAGGTTTCCCCGTGTAAAAGAACTTGAAAAGCAGATTTCTATGGGCGGAATCAAAACAGCCCGTGCAGTTCTTGCAGGCGGAGATGTAGAAGAAGCAGTATCAAAACTTCGTGATCAGAACCTTGCAATGCAGGCGGAAGTCAAGAGAATTCTTACAGATAACGGATATCCTGCTAATTATTTTGAACCAAAATATTTTTGTAAAAAGTGTGAAGACAAGGGTTACTATGATATTAACGGCAAAACCGTAAGATGTTCCTGTATGAAATCTGCTCTTGTAACTTGCGCATGTGCAGAACTTAACAGATATGCACCTTTGTCGCTTTCTACATTTGAAAGTTTTGATCTTGAATATTATGATAAATCAATTAATCCTAAAGTAAAAACTTCTCCTTATGAACATATGAGTAAAGTTTTTAGATTTTGTCAGAATTATGCGGATAATTTTTCAAAAAATTCAGAAAGCATATTAATGAGCGGCGAAACAGGTTTAGGGAAAACGCACCTTTCACTTGCCATAGCTAATGAAGTGATTAAAAAAGGATATGGTGTAGTTTACGCATCGGCTCCACCAATCATTTCAAAGCTTGAAAAAGAATATTTTTCAAGCGATAAAGACGATTCTTTATTTAGTATGCTTGCTGATTGTGATTTACTTATAATAGATGATTTAGGTACAGAATTTTATTCGCAGTTTGCAGTTTCACAGTTTTACAATTTATTTAACTCAAGAATGTTGTCGAATAAACCAATTATCATTAATACAAATCTTACTATTACTGAATTAAAAGAAAAATATACAGACAGATTTGTTTCAAGAATCTGCGGAAATGCCCGTCAGCTTGATTTTTTGGGCAGAGATATAAGGATCAGACGAAAATAATTTTAAAATATTTTCGTCAAAAATCCTGTTGCTGTCGGCTGTTTTGAAGGTCTGAAAACTTTTTTGAAAAAATTTTAAAAAAAGTATTGACTTTTTGAACGATATGTCTTATAATTCATATCGTTGCAAGTTCGGTAGCAATTACATCTTGTGGAATAGTGTAACGGTAGCACGACAGACTCTGACTCTGTTTGTTGGGGTTCGAATCCCTATTCCACAGCCACAGCCCCGAAGTTATTCGGGGCTCTTTTATTTCGAGGTGTAGCGCAGTTTGGTAGCGCACATCGTTCGGGACGATGGGGTCGCAAGTTCGAATCTTGTCACCTCGACCAGTTTGGCGCCGTACTTTTTAAGTTCGGCGCATTTTCTTTTTTAAAAAATTTGGAGGTAATTTTATGAAAAAAGTGATTTCGCTTGCAGTTGCTCTTGTTCTTTGCCTTTCGATATTTGCAGGTTGCGGTGCAAAGGAAGTTAATCTTGCTGATCTTATGGATAAGATGAATTCCGAGTACAGTGTAGATGCAACAAAGTATGAAACAAAGGATGATATGTACAAATATTACAATATCAATGCCGACGATATCAAGCAGTTTGCCGCTGAGGTCGGTAAGTCTGATACAGACAGCAAAAACACAGAGGTAGTTCTTGTTGAGGCAACTGATTCGGATGCCGCTTCAAGAGTTGAAACTGCTCTTACAAACCGCTATAATTCAATCTTTCAGCAGAACGCTTCCTATTCAGCTGAAGAGCTTGATATGGTGAAAAATTGTAAGGTTACAAAAGACGGTAACTTTGTTACAATGATTATCGGCGAAAAGGCATCCGATATGCTTACAATGTTTAATGACAGCATTAAATAATTCATTTAAAATTTACTGAGGGCGAACATCGTTCGCCCCTTTCTTTTGCAATATTTTAAGGCAGGTTAAAAATGGTACAGACTGAGATTCAAAAAAATTTTTCACATATGAATGATATGCAGAAACAGGCTGTTTTCTGCACAGAAGGACCTTTGCTCATACTTGCAGGTGCCGGTTCGGGCAAAACAACTGTTCTTGTTAACAGAATAGCCTACATTTTGCAGTGTGAGCTTTGTAAACCATGGCAGATACTTGCCATTACTTTTACCAATAAAGCCGCAGGAGAGCTTAAAGAACGAATCTGTGCGGCAGTTCCCGAGGGCGGTGCCGACATCTGGGCGGCTACCTTTCATTCAACCTGTGCAAGAATCCTTCGCAGATACGGTGACAGAATCGGTTATACAAGCCATTTCACGGTTTACGGGACTGACGATCAGAAAAAACTCGTCAAGGATATTTTAAAGCAACTCAATATTGCCGAAAAAACCTTGCCTGTAAAATCAATCCTTTCCGAAATTTCTAAGGCTAAGGATAAAATGCTTACTCCCGAAGAAATGCGTAAAGAGGCTGAATTTGACAGCAGAAAAGCACAGATTGCAAAGGTTTATGAAATCTATCAGACAAAGCTTAAAACAGCTGACGCAATGGATTTTGACGATATGCTTTGCAATACCGTAAAGCTTTTTGAAACAGCACCCGATATACTTGACTATTACAGGAATCAGTTTAAGTACATCATGGTCGATGAGTATCAGGATACTAACAAGGTGCAGTACAAATTTGTAAGCCTGCTTGCAAGCAAATACGGCAATATCTGCGTTGTCGGTGATGATGACCAGAGTATCTACAAATTCCGTGGTGCTACAATCGAAAATATTCTTTCTTTTGAAAATACATTTAAAAACGCAAAGATGATTCGCCTTGAACAGAATTACAGAAGTACACAGAATATCCTCAATGCCGCTAATGAGGTCATCTCAAATAACACAATGCGTAAGGGTAAAACTTTGTGGACCGAAAACGGTCAGGGCGATAAAATTAAGGTACATACAGCCGAGAATGAGCGTGACGAGGCTAATTTCATTGCTCAGACTATTCTTGACGGTGTAGCCGACGGAAGAAAATATTCCGACTATGCAATTCTTTACAGAATGAATGCCCAGTCAAACGCAATTGAGCAGGCTTTGTCACGAAGCGGTGTTCCGCACCGTGTAATCGGCGGTCACAGATTCTATGACCGTGAAGAAATTCGTGATATGGTTGCATATCTTCAGGTTATAAATAATCCTCATGATGATGTCAGACTTTCAAGAATTATCAATGTTCCGAAGAGGGGAATAGGTGCGACAACCGTTTCTCATGCCGCAGACATTGCCGCAGGACTCGGCGAAAGCATTTACGATGTAATCAAGGAGGCGGAAAACTATCCGCAGCTTTCCCGTGCCTCTGCAAAGCTCAAAGCTTTTGTTGCACTTATTGACGGACTTATTGAAGCCGAGCAGAGCGGCGAATATTCTCTTGCAGAATTATATAACCTTGTGATTGAACACACATCATACGAACAGTATCTTAAAACCGAAAAGGACAACCCTGAAGTTCGTATTGAAAACATTGAAGAACTTTCTTCAAATATCGTCAAGTTTGAAGAGGACTACGGCGATGAGGCAGACCTCTCTGCATTTCTTGAAGAAATTTCTCTCCAGACCGATATTGATAACTACGATGCAGATGCAGATACCTGCGTAATGATGACATTACATTCGGCAAAGGGACTTGAATTTCCTGTTGTATTCATCGCAGGCATGGAAGAAGGAATGTTTCCGTCCGTTGCAACAATGATGAATCCCGATGAACTCAACGAGGAAAGGCGACTTGCTTATGTCGGAATTACAAGAGCAAAGGAAATTCTCTATTTCACAAAAACAAATTCGAGAATGCTGTTCGGTTCAACAAGCTATAATAAGGGCTCAAGATTCTTAAACGAGATTCCCGATAGTCTTCTTGAATACAGCGGCGGAAGAAAGCAGATGTTCACACAGGCGTCTTCCGGCTTTGCATCGGGAACAGGTGAAAAAGTTTCCGTCGGCAAATCTTCGGGTAGCTCGTATTCACCGAATAAATCGTTCGGATTTACAAAGCCTCCCGTTAAGAGCGGTGCTGTATTCAATGTCGGAGATTGTGTTCAGCACAAGGTGTTTGGCAAGGGCATGGTAATGAAAGCCGAGAAAATGGGCAATGATACTATGCTTGAAATCGCCTTTGACAAAGCCGGCACAAAAACTCTTATGGCGAACTATTGCAGTAATATGAAAAAAATCTGAGGTGATTAAAGTGCTTATATCATCAAAAAAAATTCTGTGCCTTGCAATTTCTGCGTTGACAGCTTTTTCTGTGTGCCTTACAGGCTGCGGAAAAGACACGCAGTCTTCTGTATCCGCTACCGAGAAAACAACCGCTGTTGCTGCTTCACAGCCTGTAACAAAGTCGGCAACCTCCGATGAACAGAAACAAGAACCTACATGGAACTATTCCGAACTCAAAAGAAAATCTTCCGATATTTCCAAAAATCTCGATACAATAATAACCGATAACAAATTCAGGGGAACGGTTTATGTCAAAATCGGAAATGCTCTTGAGTATATCGGCACTAACGGATTTTCCGACAAGGACAGGCACACAAAGAATTCTACGGACACATGCTTTAGAATTGCTTCGCTCACAAAGCAGTTTACTGCTGTTGCGGTTATGCAGCTTGTTGAGGACGGAAAGCTTTCACTTGATGATACAATCGACAAATATTTTCCGTCATATAAATACGGCAAAAAAATCACCGTTAAAAACCTGCTTACAATGACAGCTGGCATAAAGGATTACATCAACAAAGACGGCGATACAAATACTTATGCATACAACGAATCTCAGCTTGAATATAAGGTTTCAGCCGAAAATTCCGCAAAGAAAAATAAAAAAGCAGTAATGGACTGGATACTTGATCAGGAACTTAATTTTGAACCCGATGAGAAGTATATGTACTCAAACAGCGCTTATTTTCTTCTCGGTGATATCATCGAACAGGTCAGCAAAACCTCGTACGAAAAATATATTAAAGAGAATATCCTTAAACCGTCGGGAATGATGAACACAGGCTTTGAGAGCACAGATAAGCTTGCTGTAGGATATCAGGATATTTACGATAATGCGTGGACTCTATACCCGGGTGTAGGATATTCTGCAACCGGTTTAATTTCCAATGTTCCCGATTTACTCAAATGGGTTGACGCTCTTTGTACAAACAAGCTCATTTCGGAAAAATCTTTTAAAGAAATGACAACACCGTACAAGGGCAATTACGGCTACGGTTTTGTTGTATCAGAAGAAAGTAATGCGGTTTCTCACACAGGAAAAATCGACAAGTATAATGCCGCTCTTGTTTTTACCAAAGACGAAAATCAAATTTATATAGCACTTTCAAACTATTCAAACAGCAGTCCGATTAATCTGTTTAATAACATTAATAAAACACTTGCCCCGTTTTACGGTTAATTTTCGGCTGTTAATCACCAAAAATCAAAACCTCCATAAAATGTATTGTTACAGTGCATTAATTGAACTGTCAATACTTTTACGGAGGTTATTTTTATGTCAGATGTACCTTTCTGTTCCTCGGAAAATGCATGCACCGAAGGCGGCGAGCAAACTAACGGTTGTGAACCTGTTTGTATCAATGTTTCACGAATCTATGACAGTTGCGGAGCAAAAGATTGCCTTTCAAATCTTCCTGTTATGTTTACCGAAGCAAACCAGAAAATTATTGATGGGGCTTGTTCCGTAAAGATAAGTAATGTGCGCATAATTACATCTACGGTAGAGGTTGAGCCTGTTGCGTTCCATCGCGGCTTTTATTCGGTTGATATGATGTACTATTTTGCCGTCACCGTTGAAGCCTATACAGCCGCAGGTGCGATTCCCGAAACTGTCACAGGTCTTGCAATGTACGGCAAAAGAGTTGTGCTTTACGGCGGTGAAGGCTGCGTAAAGTCATTCTCCAGCGACAAAGATGTTGTTTGCGATACATCAGATTCGGATTGTCCGTGCAAATATCCCTATTGTCTGCCGAGAGCAACGGTTCAAATTTCAAATCCAATGGCATTGTCTGCAAATCTACAGGATTACAATAATGCGAATCCGATAACTGTTTGCAGAACATTTCCAAGTTGTGTTATTGATTACCTTGACGGAGAACCTGCACAGCCTGAAACACAGCGAGTGCTTGTTACAATCGGTATTTTTACGATTACAAGGCTTGAAAGAGATGTACAGATTACGATTCCGTCCTATGATTTTTGTGTTCCCCGCAAGGAATGTCCGTCAGCGCCCGATGATCCGTGCGAAGTTTTCAGTAAAATTGATTTTCCTACAGACTCATTCTTTCCGCCGAACGCAATACACCGTGGCGACCGTGACTCTTCTCATACATCTTCTTTTAAATGCGGTTGTGAAAACTGATTATACAGAAAAACGGGGCTGATTTCAGTCCCGTTTTGTTATGCTATTTTGAAATTGTTTCATAAAGTAATTTTATTCCGCTTTCGATTTTTACATCTTTTATACCCGAAAAGCTTAACACAATCATATTTTCGGCTTTGTTGAACTGCATAGTTTTAATTAATGCGTCGTCAATTTTCTTTATAACAGAATCGTCAATCGTTTTGTCCTTAAAAATCAGCGAAACATAAAGCGAAGTTTCGTTAAACACAATTTTAACGGAGGTTCCGAAATATTTCTTTATGTTTGAAAGCATAAGGTTGCTTTTTTCAAGATAAATTCTTCTTGCTTTTCTCAGATGAACATCAAGCTTACCGTTATTAATATACTTTGCAAGGGCAATTTGTTCTGTTTTTGACGCTGTCTGATTTGTGTATTTTTTAATTTTGTTGTATTCATCGGTGAGCTTTTGCGGAAGAACCATATAACTGATTCTGACAGAGGGAAGAAGTATCTTTGAAAAAGAGCCGAGATAAACCGTGTTTTCGGTATCATAATTCTGTACGCACGGCATAGGGTGCGTACTGTATCGAAGTTCACCGTTGTAATCGTCCTCGATAATCAAAACATTATTTTCTTTTGCCCATTTGATTATCTCAAGTCTGCGTGTAACAGGCATTGTAATGTTGCTGTTTACGGTAAAATTAGGATTTATAAGAATTATATCGGGCTTGATTTCTTCAAGTGAATCAATACAGGCTCCGTATTTATCACATCTGAAATATTTGATGTCATAACCGTGACTGTTGAACACATATTCACTCTGAATGTAGCTGTAATCCGCAAGTGCGATTTTCTTATTATTGCCGAGAAGTGAACAGAGTATGTGCAAAAGCGTCTGAGTACCTGCTCCGACGATAATATTTTCGTATGAGGTGTTTACACTCCGTGTGCCGAGGCTGTATTTTTGCAGAGCATTTCTCAGAATTTCTTCACCCTGTTCTTCACCGTAGGAAGTGAGCAGATAGTTTTGATTTAAAACCTCTTTAACATATTTTTTCCATTCGTTTATGTTGATTATACCGTCATCAATGCTTTTACTGCTGAAATCATATTCATAGTATCTTTTTGTTTTGTTGGTATTTGAAGACATTTTATCGCTTTTTGACGGTGTACCGCTGAACTGTGCCTCAACATAATATCCGCTTCTGGGTCTGTTTGATATATATCCTTCTGCACACAACTGCTCATACGCTCCGTTGACAGTAATTTTTGAAACATCAAGGTCGGTACTCAATCGCCTTATTGACGGAAGCTTTGTTCCTTTTTTCAAACTTCCCGTTTCAATTGATTTTCTGACCGACATATAAATCTGCCTGTAAAGCGGAGTTTTGTCTTTTTTATTGATAATTATAAAATCGTACAGCATAACATCACCTACCGTATTTTAACATTTTGAAAATATTATTGCAATATCAGTGTATTACGGTTGAAATTATTTCCGTTAAAATGTATAATTATATGGTATGGCATAAAGTCACTGAAATGGCATAAAATACTAATTGCAGAGGGGATTTTACAATGAATGCTATGGCTGATAAATTTTTTGACAGTATAAAAGGGAAAAAAGTTACTTTTATCGGAATCGGTACAAGCAATCTTCCGCTTATAAAACTTTTTGTTGAAAAGGGTGCAAAAGTTACTGCTTGCGATAAGAAGAATTTTGAAGATTTGGGACAGAACGGTATTAAGGCTAAAGAGTACGGTGCAGAACTTTTACTCGGTGAAAATTATCTTTCCGAGATTGATGCCGATATCGTTTTCAGAAGTCCCGGCACACCTTTTTATAAGGATGAGCTTGTTGCACTTCGTAACAAGGGCGTTGTTCTTACATCCGAAATGGAAGTTTTCTTCGACCTTTGCCCGTGCAGGATTATTGCTGTGACAGGTTCTGACGGCAAAACAACCACAACAACGATTATTTCGGAATTTTTAAAGGCGGCAGGTCTTAATGTACACCTCGGAGGTAATATCGGCAAGCCGCTTCTTCCTGAGATTGAAAGCGTGAATGACGATGACTGTGCAGTAGTTGAGCTTTCAAGTTTTCAGCTTATCTCTATGAGAAAGAGTCCGGATATTGCCGTGGTAACAAACCTTGCTCCCAACCATCTTGATATACACAAGGATATGCAGGAGTACATTGATTCAAAGAAAAATATCATTCTTCATCAGAATGCTTTTTCAAAGGCTGTTCTCAACCTTGATAATGAGATTACAAACGGCTTTTCCGACAGCGTAAGAGGTCAGCTTGCAAAGTTCTCCGTAAAAGAAAGTGTTTCAAACGGTGCTTTTCTTGACGGCGATACAATCTGCTATAATGACTACGGGAAAATTACCCGTATTATGAACATTCATGACATCAAAATTCCGGGTATGCATAATGTAGAAAATTATCTTGCCGCTATTTCAGCCGTATGGGGACTTGTTGATGTAGAAACAATGACAGCTGTTGCAAAGACTTTTGGCGGTGTTGCTCACCGTGCAGAGTTTGTAAGAGAGGTTGACGGTGTTAAGTATTACAACGATTCAATTGCGTCAAGTCCTACAAGAACCGCACTCGGCACACTTTCGCTTTACAAGCAGAAAATCTGCATTATTGCAGGCGGATATGATAAGCATATTCCTTATGAGCCGCTCGGACCCGTAATCAACGATAAAGTAAAACTCCTTATTCTTCTCGGCGATACTGCCCCGAAAATTGAAAAAGCCGTTAAAGAGGCTTCAAACTATGATGCAAATGAAATTGAAATCGTCAATGTAACAAATATGGAAGAGGCTGTAGCTGTTGCCCGTGAGCGTTCAACAAAGGGAGATATTGTTTCGCTTTCACCCGCAAGTGCGAGCTTCGGACTTTACAAGAATTTTGAAGAAAGAGGTAATCACTTCAAGTCAATTGTCAACGCTTTGAAGTAAGATATACAATGAATACAAAAGAACTTATTTTTGAACTCTGTTGTGCAATGGGTGTGTCGGGCAGGGAAGAACCCGCTTTGTCTGTTGCCGAAAAGTTTTTATCGGATTACACGGATGACATAAAGATATCAAACGGCAGTCTTATGGCTGTTTTCGGTAACAAAAATTCAGATAAAACCATATTGCTTGATGCTCACATTGACCGCATAGGATTTATGGTTACCGAAATAAATGAAAACGGATTTGTAAAAGTTTCTCTGTGCGGAGGAATTGACGCAAGAACTCTTGCCGATACTCTGCTTTGTCTGCAGAACAATCCTGATGTAATAGGTGTTGTATGCTGTATGCCTCCTCATCTTTCCGACGGAAAAGAGGACAAGGCTATGCCATCCGACAAAATCTGGGTTGATTTCGGTCTGCCGTATGATGAAGTTAATAAACTCATTTCATTCGGTGATATGCTGACATTTGCCTCAAAGCCGGCAAATCTTTTGAACGGCAGAATTGTTGCGCCTTGCCTTGATAACAGATGCGGTGTTGCATCACTTGTTAAGTGTGCAGAGTTATTGAAAGACAATGAAACAGATTATAAAGTAATTATCCTTTTAAGCTCTCAGGAAGAAACATTTGGCACAGGCGCTAAAACAGGTGCTTTTACAGTTGAAGCAGACGAGTCAATTGTTGTTGATGTAAGCTTTGCATCTCAGCCGGATGTTTCAGGGTTCTATTCTTCGGTTGAACTCGACAAAGGACCAATGATTTGCATTTCTTCAATTCTCAACAAAGAAATGAGCAAATTGCTCGAAAGCGTTGCAAAGAATAAAAATATACCGTATCAGCTTGAACCGATAGCAGGCAGAACAGGTACAAATGCCGACCATATTTCAATCAGCGGAAAAGGTGTAAAAACTGCTGTTGTATCAATCCCACAGCGATATATGCATACACAGAATGAAGTTATTTCTGTAGCTGATGTTGACAATACGGCAAAGCTTATTGCCGAATACATTAAATGCGGAGGTGCTTTCAATGATTGATATAAAATTGCTTGAACAGCTTTGCCTTTGCAACGGTATTTCGGGTGATGAGGGGAATGTTCGCAATCTTATAATTAACGAGATTAAAGACTGTGCCGATGATATTAAAACAGATAATCTCGGCAACCTTATTGTGTTTAAAAAGGGAAAAAAGTCTGCAAAAAGCAAACTTATGGTGTCGGCACATATGGATGAAGTAGGTTTTATGGTAACGGATATATCATCTGACGGTTACCTTAAATTTGACGAGGTCGGCGGAATTGACAGAAGAGTTCTTCCCGGTAAGCGTGTATGTGTCGGCAGAAACGGTCTTAACGGTGTAATCGGTGTGAAACCGATTCATCTTACAAACGGTGATGAAAAAACTGCTGTTCCGAAAATGAATGATATGTACATTGATATCGGTGCCGAAAGCAGGGAAGATGCGCTTAAATATGTAAACTACGGTGACAGCATTAATTTTGAGGGCGACTTTAAGATTAACGGCAAAACTGTTGTTACAAAGGCACTTGACGACCGTTTCGGCTGCTATGTGCTTATTAATCTCATAAAATCCGAACCCGAATATGATATGTATTTCACATTTGTTGTTCAGGAAGAAGTGGGATTGCGTGGTGCAAGACCTGCGGCTTTTACGGTTAATCCTGATTTTGCTCTTGTTATCGAAAGCACAACTGCCGCTGATGTTGCAGAGGTTGATGCATCTCATCAGGTATGCAATTTGTCAAAAGGCGCAACGGTTACCGTTATGGATAGGGCGACAGTTTATGATAAAGAAATGATAAGTGCCGCTTTTGAACTTGCCGAAAAGAATAACATAGCTGTTCAGTATAAGAGAGCAGTTGCAGGCGGTAATGATTCGGGTGCAATTCATCAGAGCAGAGGCGGAGTGAGAACTCTTGCGGTATCACTTCCGTCAAGGTATATTCATGCTCCTTCAACTGCGGCAAACCTTGATGATTGCGAAAGCGTTTTAAAACTTGCAAAAGTATTGTCCGATTATATTGCGGGCGGAAATTTAGCGAAAGGAAAGACGGTCTGAATGATAGTAACCGCCAATGAAAATTATATAAATGTAATTATGAACCTGTCGGCGGAAGATCCGTTTGCGTGCAGAATAATTTCTCAGTACAACAGTTACGATTCATCGCTTGCTTTTGTTGACTACTGGACGATAATTGACGATAAAACAGATGAGTGTACAGGTGCAATTTCCCGATGCGGAACAAACTTTATTTTATTTCTCACAGATAAAACAAATCTTGAAGAAGTTTCGTCATTTATGCGTGTTGCGGGTGCGTCAAGTGCAATATGCAGCGGAGATTTTAACCTTAATTTATACGGCAGTAAATCCGTTTCGGGTGTTATTCTGAAAAAATCAGAACCGTTTGAAAATGTTGACGAAAGTATAAATTTTGATGTTCCCGATATTAAAGAGGTTTATAATCTCATCGTAAGCTGTGCCGATGAAAATTTTGTTCCGCCGCCGTTTGATGATTTTTATGTTGATGTAAATCATAAGCTTCGTCATAATGCAACGAGAATGTACGGAGTTTATGACGGTACAAAGCTTGTTGCAATGGCTATGACCGTTGCCGAAAGCAGTAACGGTGCCGTGTTGGGTGCGGTATCGTGTCATCCCGACTACAGAAAGCACGGCTACGGCTCAACAGTTGTAAAGTACATATCCAACAGGCTGATTGCCGAGAACAAGACCGTGTATCTTCACAGAGCCAAGAATGCAAATCAGTCGTTTTATAATAATCTCGGTTTTGAACAGTGCGGATTATGGCAGGAATATTATTTTGAAAGGTGATATATTTGAGTTTTTTTGATATAGATGAAAGAGTTATAAAAGCGTCCGAAAAGGCAATGGAGCTTTGCAAGGACAAGCTTGCGGAGATTGACAATATCCAGGAATACAACCAGCAGAAGATGATAAAGGCTTTTCAGCTTGCGGATGTTCGTGAAAGTCACCTTTGGGGTTCTACAGGCTACGGATATGACGATGCAGGCAGAGAGGCTCTTGACAAGGTCTATGCCTATGTGTTTGATGCAGAGGACGCACTTGTTCGTCATAATTTCGTAAGCGGTACTCATGCCCTTACAGTTGCACTTTTCGGCGTTTTAAGACCGGGGGACACGATGCTTTCCGTAACAGGAATGCCGTATGATACAATCCGTTCTGCTATTGGCATTGAGGGGGACTATCCGGGCTCACTCAAGGACTTTTCAATAAAATTTGAAATGACCGAGCTTAAACCTGACGGAACGCTTGATTATGACAAAATCGCAAGTGATATTGCAGAGAAAAAGCCTAAAATGGTTTACATACAGCGTTCAAGAGGCTACAGCATAAGACCTACGCTCACATGGAGAGAAATCAAAAAGCTTTGTGAAATTTCAAAAGCCAATTCGCCCGATAGTATTATTATGCTCGATAACTGTTACGGTGAATTTATTGACAAGGTTGAACCTTTGTCGGTTGGTGTTGATATGATGGCAGGCTCTCTTATCAAGAATCCGGGTGGCGGTATTGCTCCTACAGGCGGATATATTGCAGGTAAGAAAGAACTTGTAGAGATGTGTGCCTACAGACTTACCACTCCCGGTACAGGCAAAGAAATCGGTGCTACTCTTAACGCAAACAGAGAACTTTTTATGGGTGCGTACCATGCTCCTCATGTTACGGGGGAAGCACTTAAAACTGCAGTATTTGCATCGGCACTTTTTGAAATTCTCGGTTATGAAACCAGTCCTAAGTACAATGATGCAAGAGGAGATATCATTCAGCTTATCATGCTCGGTAATGCAGAAAAGGTATGCCGTTTTTGCGAGGGCGTTCAGAGCGGTTCGGCTGTTGACAGTTTTGTATCTCCGATTCCGTCGGATATGCCGGGTTATGAAAGTCAGGTAGTTATGGCGGCAGGCGCATTTACTCTCGGCTCATCTATTGAACTTTCTGCAGACGCACCGTTGCGTGAACCGTATGCAGTATGGATGCAGGGAAGTCTTAACTTCCACAGCGGTAAGCTCGGTGTAATGCTTGCGGCAAGTAAGATTTTAAGAGATGAAAAATAATATAATTTTGTTGCTTTGATTAAAACAGCAAATAAAAAATCCCGCTTTTGTAAGCGGGATTTTTGCTATGATTTTTTATTGCGTAAGTTTTTAAAAAAGTCGGTGAGAAGTTTTGAACACTCCTCCTGCATAATACCGCCGACTGATTCAGGCTTGAAATTGAACGGCATTTGGAACAGATTCGTAATTGTACCGCAAGCGCCGTTTTTTAAGTCGTAAGCACCGAAATATACCTTTGGAATATGAGCGTTGATTATTGCACCTGCACACATAGGGCAAGGCTCAAGCGTTACATAAATTTCACAGTTCCACAATCTCCAACCGCCAAGCTTTTGACAGGCATTGTATATTGCGTCTGTTTCGGCATGAAGAAGAGCGTTCTTGCCTTGTTCACGGCGATTTCTTCCTGTGGCAACAATTTCATCATTTCTGACAATTACCGCACCGACGGGAACTTCGTTTTCCGCAGCGGCAATCTCAGCCTGTTCAATAGCCTTTTGTATATAGTATAAAGTTTTATCCATTGTTAATTAATCCTAAATTTGTGATTGTAGTTATCAGAAAAAGTACAAGTGAAAGTATGATGCCGGGATTCACAAGAAATGCAGTCATTTTCTCTTTTAAGCTAAGTTCACTTACAATTCCGTCTTTCTTATCAGACATTTTAAAAAAGTTCTTATCATTTTTGGCAAGTACGATATATGAAACAAAGCCTGCAATACAGAAGAAAATAATCAGGCTGTAACTGATTATTGTTGCCGCATAATCGGAAACAATGTTTGCATCTCTTAAAATGCTCATGGATACAGCATACAGGTTATTAAGAAAATGGATTGCAATTGACGGAAGAATGGAATTGAATTTGCAATCGACATACGCAAAAATAAGTCCGAGAATAAACGCAAACGGAATTTGTGATATATTCTGATGCATTGCACCGAACAAAATTGCAGAGCCTATAACTGCTGTTGTGTCACCGAACTTTCTCAGAGAACCCATAACTATTCCTCTGAAAGCAAATTCTTCGGCAAAAGCGGGGACGATTGCTGTTGAAATTATGCTCAGAACAATACTCAAAACACTTGAATCTCCGCTTGTCAATCCCGAAGATGTGTTTTCAATTCCGAAAAGCGAGAAGTTGTCTGCGATAACACTCGTGGCAACATTTGCAATCATTGCACCTCCCATTCCGAGAAACAGAATGGGTATCATACTTTTTTGTTTTACATATTTTGTACTGATAATATCATTTAAACTGTTTCTTGAAAGCTTTATATAAAAAAATGCAGGAACAACAACGGCAAATACGGAAATAAATATATCCATAAAGTAAGTCAGCATTGAATAATTGTCAGAATAAATATATTTTGCCGAACCAAAAGCCTTGAAAACTTCTACAACTATCATTGCGCTTACTGTCATTGTAAGCGAATACGCAAATACAAAAAAACCTAAACCGCTTGATCTTTGCTTGAGATTATCATACTGGAACTCTTTTTTGAAATTGCGGTTATAATTAAGGTTATTGCCGTAAAACGGCATATTATTACCCGAAAACTGGTTATTTATCAAATTATCACATCCTCAAAGCTATTCTAACATAGAGGCATATTATTTTCAAGGATTAAAACATCCGTATAAAGTATTTGCATGATTAAAATGATATAACCCGACAAAAAGTAACTTTAAAATACAGTATAATAAATTCACCCAAAATCGACGCCAAAGAAGAAAAACCGTTTGTATTTTCACGCAAATTGATTCACCTCTATTTACAGCGTGGAAATTAAGACGAAAAATTTAAAAATATAACTTGATTTTTCCTGATTTGTATTGTATAATATGTTTTGCATTTGCCGGTGTGATGGAATTGGCAGACGTAGCGGACTCAAAATCCGCCGGTAGCGATACCGTACCGGTTCAAGTCCGGTCACCGGCACCAAAAGGACATTAACTCTTAGGGTTAGTGTCCTTTTTCAGTATATTTCGGAGGGCGATAATTATGGGCGGAATAAGTGTTATGCTTTTAATGGGAATGCTTTCGGCTATGTATATGTTCTTTATAGCAGTAATTGCCGTGCTGATTATTTATTTTGCAGTAAGCTATGTTTTTGAGAGCATTGCGGCAATGGGTATGTGCAAGAACTTGTACTATAAGCACAGCGGTACAGCGTGGATTCCGTTTTATAATAAATATCTCCTCGGTAAAATTGCAGGGAATAAGGCTTTAGGCATAATTGAAGGTGTGCTGAACCTTTCAATCGCAACCGTTGCCGTCCTGTTTTTCTGTTTTGAACTGGAAATCGGTATCATCGGCTTGATTGCTCTGTTAGCTTGTGTCATTGCCTCATTTGTGATAGATGTGATTATTTCGGATAAAATATTCAAAAATCTTAACATCAGATATTCGGATGTTCTCACAGTAATAAATGTCCTTACCTTCGGACTTTTTAGACCGATAATACTTTTCGTATTCAGAAATAAGCAGAATACAGTCAGATTTTAATTTCAAAGGAGCAATACACGCCGTATTGTTCCTTTTCCTTTTGCAAAAATGCCCTGTTTACGATTATTTTTGTTTCATAATTTTTCGATACAGGCAATTTTTTAAAAAATTCGTCAATTTTTTTATTTTTAATTCTCATACGGTTGCTTATTTTTGATTTATATATTATAATGTATCTTGTATTGTTTTTTAATTACGGCGCAAAGCCGCATCTTTATGGAGGATTTGATTATGGAAAAGAAAGAATTACTTTACGAAGGAAAAGCTAAAAAGGTATTTTCTACAGAAGATCCCGATCTCTGCATCGTTTCCTACAAGGATGACGCAACTGCATTCAACGGCGAGAAAAAGGGCACAATCGTAGGCAAGGGTGTTGTAAACAACCGTATGTCAAACTTTATGTTCAAGCTTCTTGAAAAGCATGGCATTGCAACAGACTTTGTTGAAGAGCTTAACGACAGAGATACAGTCCTCAAGAAGGTTGAAATTGTTCCTCTCGAGGTAATTTTAAGAAATAAAGCTGCCGGAAGTCTTTCAAAGCGTCTCGGTCTTCCCGAAGGCACACCGATGAAGACTCCTGTTCTTGAATTCTGCTATAAGAACGATGAACTCGGCGATCCTATGGTAAATGAATATCACATCCTCGCAGCAGGCTTTGCTACAAAGGAAGAAATCGACACAATCACAGAAATGGCTTTCAAGATTAATGAGATTATGATTGAATTCTTCAAGCAGTGCAAGGTTGATCTTATCGACTTCAAGATTGAGTTCGGCAGATATAAGGGCAAGATTCTCCTTGCTGACGAAATTTCTCCCGATACATGCCGTTTCTGGGATATGGATACTCAGGAGAAACTCGACAAAGACCGTTTCCGTCGTGACATGGGCGGCGTTGAAGAGGCTTATGCCGAAATGATGAAGCGTGTAGGTCTTGCATAATAACTACATTGTGAATTTTTGAATTAAGATATGTGAATTAAACTTTGGATAGTTATTTTGATTAATCGGATGGTGGCACCTTGGAATTTTCTTTCGATAATTTTGCAAAAGAAGGTCTGCACGAAGAGTGCGGAGTATTCGGCATATTCAGCGACGGCACAATTAACCCTGCATACGCTTGTTATAACGGCTTGCTTGCTCTCCAGCACAGAGGACAGGAAAGCTGTGGCATCGCTGTATCTGACGAAGGTGTAATTGATTATCACAAAGATATGGGCCTTGTTACCGAGGTCTTTAACAACAAAATTCTTGATTCTCTCAACGGACAAATGGCGGTTTCGCATGTCCGTTACTCGACTGCAGGCGGTTCTGTGCTGGAAAATGCACAACCGCTTGTTATGCGTTATGTAAAGGGTACGCTTTCAATTGCCCATAACGGTAACCTTACCAATGCGCTTGAAATCCGCAGAAGTCTTGAACAGCGTGGCGCAATCTTTCAGACAACAATCGACAGCGAGGTTATCTGCTATGTAATTGCCCGTGAAAGGCTTAAATGTCATTCTGTTGAAGATGCCGTTGCAAGAACAATGCAGGTAATTGAGGGCGCTTATTCGCTCCTTGTTATGAGCCCGAGAAAGCTTATTGCGGCTCGTGATCCTCACGGATTCAGACCGCTTTGTATGGGCAAGTACAACGATTCCTATGTTTTTGCAAGTGAAAGTGCGGCTCTTGATGCCTGCGGTGCAGAATTTGTCCGTGATGTTGAACCGGGCGAAATCGTAATTGTAGACCAAAACGGTGTCCGCAGTATGAAACCCGACTTTGGTGACAAGAAAAAGGCACTTTGCATTTTTGAGTATATTTATTTTGCCCGTTCAGACTCCTTTATTGACGGAGTAAGCGTTTATGAGGCAAGAAAGCAGGCAGGACGAATTCTTGCAAGGAAATACCCTGTTGAGGCTGATATGGTTGTCGGTGTTCCCGAATCGGGAATTGATGCCGCAATCGGTTACAGCGAAGAATCCGGAATTCCTTATGAAAAGGCTATTGTGAAGAACAGCTACATCGGCAGAACCTTCATAAAGCCAAGTCAGAAGGAACGAATGAAAAGCGTAAAAATTAAACTCAACCCGATTGCCGACAAAATCAAAGGCAAGAGAGTTGTTATTATTGATGACAGCATTGTGCGTGGTACAACTGTTGACCGAATTGTTACAATGCTCAAAGAGGCAGGCGCAAAAGAGGTACATATGCGTATCAGTTCACCTCCGTTTATGTGGCCGTGTTATTACGGTACAGACATTCCGTCAAGAGGAGAACTTATTGCCTGCAACCATACAATCGAAGAAATCACAAAGCTCAGCAAGGCTGATTCCCTCGGATATCTCCCTGTTGAGTCACTTCGTGAGATGATTCACAACGCTCCAGTAGGCTTTTGTGACGGTTGCTTTACGGGTAATTACCCCGCTCCTATCACAAAAGAAACCTTTAAGGGCAAAGAGCGTGGCGGAATGAACTTCGATGAAAACAATAAAAAGGACAACTAATTGAAAGGATGTAAATAATGGTAAAAGATACTTATGAATCACCCTTGTCAGCCCGTTATGCAAGCAAGGAAATGAAATACATTTTCTCGCCGGATAAAAAATTCAGAACATGGAGAAAGCTCTGGATTGCTCTTGCAGAATCGGAAAAAGAACTCGGACTCCCAATTACACAGGAGCAGATTGACGAACTCAAGGCTCATGCTGATGATATCAACTATGAAGTTGCACAGGAAAGAGAGAAAATTGTTCGTCACGATGTAATGTCACATGTATATGCTTACGGTGTTCAGTGTCCGAACGCAAAGGGCATTATTCATCTCGGAGCAACCTCCTGCTATGTCGGTGATAACACAGATATCATCATTATGACAGAAGGACTCAATCTTATCAGAAATAAGCTTATCACCGTTATCCGCAACCTTTCAAAGTTTGCCGATGAATACAAGGCTCTTCCAACCCTTGCATTCACTCATTTTCAGCCTGCACAGCCTACAACAGTAGGTAAGAGAGCGACTCTCTGGCTTCAGGAGCTCCTTATGGATCTTGAAGATGTTGAGTATCAGCTTTCAAAGGCTAAGCTTCTCGGTTCAAAGGGTACAACAGGTACACAGGCAAGTTTCCTTGAACTCTTTGACGGAGATCACGAAAAGTGCAAAATGCTTGACCGTAAGATTGCAGAAAAAATGGGCTACAAGGATTGTTTCCCTGTATCAGGTCAGACATATTCAAGAAAGCTTGACTCACAGTTTCTCAATGTTCTTGCGGGAATTGCTCAGTCAGCCGCTAAATTCTCAAATGATATCAGACTTCTTCAGCACCTCAAAGAGGTTGAAGAGCCGTTTGAAAAGAATCAGATCGGTTCATCGGCTATGGCTTACAAGCGTAACCCAATGAGAAGTGAGCGTATAGGTTCACTTTCAAGATATGTTATGGTTGATGTTCTCAACGGTTACTTTACAACTGCCACACAGTGGTTTGAAAGAACACTTGATGACTCAGCCAACAAGCGTCTCAGCATTCCGGAGGCATTCCTCGCAGTTGACGGTATCCTTTCACTTTATGCAAATGTTGCAGATGGTCTTGTCGTTTATCCAAAGGTAATTGAACAAAGACTCAGAAAAGAACTTCCGTTCATGGCAACAGAGAATATTATGATGGATGCAGTTAAAAAGCGTGGTGCTGACAGACAGCAGCTTCACGAGAAAATCCGTGAGCATTCAATGGCTGCGTCAAGGGTAGTCAAGGTTGAAGGCGGCGAAAATGATCTTCTCGAAAGAATTGCCGCAGATGAGGCATTCGGCGTTACTCTTGAAGAGCTTGAAAAGATTCTCAAGCCGGAAAACTACACAGGCAGAGCAAAAGAGCAGACAGAGGACTTCCTCAACGAGTGCATCAAGCCTGTTCTTGAAAAGTACGCAGATGTTGAGTCTGACAAGCCTGAAATCAATGTTTAATTAGACTGATTTAATCGAACCTTTGGTTCAAGTATATATTTTATTTATAGCAGACCATGCGTCTGTAAAAAGGAGTTTTGTAAAATGGTAAAAGCAATTGTAGGTGCCAACTGGGGCGATGAGGGCAAGGGTAAAATTACCGATGTTCTCGCAAACGACAGCGACATCGTAATTCGTTTTCAAGGCGGTGCAAACGCAGGACATACAATTGTCAACGATTACGGAAAATTTGCTCTTCACCAGCTTCCTTCGGGTGTTTTCCATCAGAATATCACCAATATAATCGGCAACGGTGTTGCTTTCAGCGTTGAAAACTTCGTTAAGGAAATGGCTCACCTCAAAGATCGCGGAGTTCCTGAGCCAAACATTATTATTTCTGACAGAGCACAAATTGTTATGCCTTACCATGTAGCATTTGACTGCTATGAGGAAGAGCGTCTCGGCAAAAATTCTTTCGGTTCAACAAAGAGCGGTATCGCTCCGTTCTATTCTGACAAGTATTCAAAAATCGGTTTCCAGATTAATGAACTTTATGATGATCCAGATTCACTCAGAGAGAAAATCAGACACGCTCTTGAAATCAAGAATGCAACTCTGAAAAACCTCTACAACAAGCCCGAAATCACAGAACAGGAAGTTTTTGACAAACTAATGGAATATAAGGAACTTCTTGCTCCTTATGTCGGTGACGCATTCACTTTTGTTCATAATGCGCTCAAAGACGGAAAGAATATTCTTCTTGAAGGACAGCTTGGTTCACTCAAGGATACTGACTTCGGCATTTATCCTATGGTTACTTCATCCAATACAATCGCAGGTTACGGTGCTGTTGGTGCAGGTATTCCTCCGTATGAAATCAAAGAAATCATCACAGTTGTCAAGGCTTATTCAAGTGCGGTAGGCGCAGGTGAATTTGTTTCTGAAATCTTCGGCGATGAGGCTGACGAACTTCGCAGAAGAGGCGGTGACGGCGGAGAATTTGGTGCAACAACAGGCAGACCGAGAAGAATGGGTTGGCTTGACCTCGTTGCAACACGCTACGGTTGTATGGTTCAGGGTGCAACACAGGTTGCGTTCACGGTTCTTGATGTTCTCGGATATCTTGATGAAATCCCTGTTTGTGTAGGTTATGAGCTTGACGGCAAGGAAATTGACTACTTCCCGTCAACAACAAAGCTTAAAAGATGCAAACCTATCCTCAAAAAGCTCAAGGGCTGGAAATGTTCAATTTCAGGTATTACAGAATATGACAAGCTTCCTAAGGAATGCCGTGAATACATTGAATTTGCCGAAAAGGCTATCGGTGTGCCGATTACAATGGTTTCAAACGGTCCTTCCAGAAACGATATTATTTACAGATAATTAAAATATTAATTGAATACCGCACAAATTCTGTGCGGTATTCTTTAAATTTGAAAGGAATTTTACTATGAGCAATGCTACAAAAGAAACTGTCATTGTTCTTGATTTCGGCGGTCAGTACAATCAGCTGATTGCAAGAAGAGTTCGTGAGTGCAATGTGTATTGCGAAATTCTTCCTTATACCGTTGATATTCAGAAAATCAAAGACATTAGCCCAAAAGGTATTATCTTCACAGGCGGTCCTAACAGCGTTTATGACGAGTCATCACCGCATTATACTCCTGAAATTTTTGAACTCGGAATCCCGATTCTCGGCATTTGCTACGGTTGTCAGCTTATGGCATACACACTCGGCGGCAATGTTGTTTCGGCTACAGACAATTCATCAAGTGAGTACGGCAAGACAGTTACAAGATATAATAACAATGATATACTCTTTAAATCCGTAAAGAGTGAAGGAATTTCATGGATGAGTCACCGTGACTATATCAATGAAGCTCCCGAAGGATTCAGCATTACAGCTACAACGGATGTATGTCCCGTAGCCGCAATGTCATGTCCTGAAAAAAAGTTTTACGGTGTTCAGTTCCATCCCGAAGTTAACCATACAGAAAACGGTAAAGATATGCTCCGTTCATTCCTTTATGATGTTTGCGAATGTAAGGGTGAGTGGAAAATGGAAAGCTTCATCGACACAACTGTTGCACAGCTTAAAGAGCAGATTGGTGATAAGGGTGTAGTTCTCGGACTTTCGGGCGGTGTAGATTCATCCGTTGCCGCAGCACTTCTCAGTAAGGCAGTCGGTAAACAACTTACCTGCGTTTTCGTGGACCAGGGACTTATGAGAAAAGACGAGGGCGACTTTGTAGAGCAGACCTTTACAAAGCTTTTTGATATGAATTTTGTCCGCATTAATTGTCAGGAAGAGTTCCTTGCAAAGCTTAAAGGTGTTGAAGAACCCGAAGAAAAGCGCCACATCATCGGTACAGAATTTTATAAGGTGTTTTGGAACAAAATCCGTGAAAACTACGGCGAGGGTTACTTTGCACAGGGTACAATTTATCCCGACCGTATCGAAAGCGGTAAAGGCGATGCCGCAAAAATCAAAACACATCACAATCAGGTTGGTATCCCGGAAGATATTGACTTTGCAGGTGTAATTGAACCACTTAAAGACCTCTTCAAGGATGAGGTAAGAGTAGTAGGTGAGAAGCTTGGACTTCCGCACGACCTCGTATGGCGTCAGCCGTTCCCGGGTCCGGGACTCGGTGTGCGTGTAATCGGTGAAGTTACAGCCGAAAAGGTTCGTATTCTTCAGGAAGCCGATGCAATTCTTCGTGATGAAATGGATAAGTGCGGTTACGCAGATAAAATGAGCCAGTTCTTCGCAGTCCTCCCAGGTGTTAAAACTGTTGGCGTTATGGGTGACGCAAGAACATATGACGAACTCATCGCTCTCCGTGCCGTTACAACCGATGACTTTATGACAGCCGACTGGGCAAAAATTCCCTACGAAATCCTAGGCAGAGTCTCCAATCGCATCATCAACGAAGTAGACCATGTCAACAGAGTAGTCTATGATATAACAAGTAAACCCCCTGGAACTGTAGAGTGGGAGTAACTCCGCTTGTTATTGTGCAACACCCATTATCCTGTAATGTGTAAATTTTAATATTCTTGAGCGACCTTGAAGAGCAATCTTTTAGGTCGCTTTTTTATGCCTAAAAGTCCAGTGCTTATCGGGTTTTTAGCAATAAAACCGTAGTTTTATTCGGAGTTTAAAAAATACAGACAGAGGATAACAAAAATTACCCCAAAGAGAGTAGAGGGGTTTGCACAATAACATCCGCTGACTCGATAAACGCCCTATTTACAAGGTATTCTGGAGTTTTGCAACCCCAAAATGGCAACTTTTTGGCAACAATATATAACAAAAGCTGATTGACAAATCGTCAATCAGCTTTTGTTATTCGTATTTATATTCAAATATAAATTTGGAAATGGTTGTTTTTATCCTTTTCATTTTCAATATAACTAATCATTTCATAATTCCTTTACTATTTCAATGACTTCAATATCACCGTCAACAAGCATTTCTATAATTGAGTTTTCATTAAAATACGCGGTTTCCCAATACTTTTCGATTTTCTTTTTCACTTGATTTTCCGTCAAAGCATTTTTCGGCATCACCGTAAAAAACATTGCCGTTGACTTTTAATTTCACAATCTGAAATGTCGGTCTGCCTAAGCTTACAAAATATTCAAACCACTTTTCTGCATCTTCTAATGTTTTAGACACATATAAACAAGCCATTCTTGACGGAAAATTTGGATGTTTTTTAACTCTTACTTGCTCTAAGGCAAGCTCTCTCAAAGCCACAGAGGTGTGATGTTCAAGTTCAATATCCTTGTATTTTCCGGATTATTATAAATATTGCTGGCAATATCAAGTTTTTCATTCACTCGCTGCCATACTCCGTTATGATGATTTTCGTCAAAAACTATATGTTGACCTACATACATAGGTTTTTCAGTAACAACATGATAAAAATATTTTTCCATAGTTCATATAAATTTAAAATATTCTTTGCCAATTAAATTATTTATTCGTCTTTATTTTCTTTATCGTAATGCTCTTTTTTGATTTGTTCAACCCTTGTCAAGAAATCCTCCTGTGGCTCGTTGTAAGGGTTATAATTCTTGCCTCGCTTTTTATTCTCTTTTTGAGCCTTGTCCCAGCAATAGTCAAGGGTATTCTTTAAATTTGCGGCAAGGTCTTCGGGATAGTTATATCGCCAATTATCATATTGACCTTCCGTTATTTCACCGCTTTTCAGCTTTTCTTTTATTTCATTCCATTCATTAAGGCAACCGTACAAGCCCGTAAAACATTCAGGTCTGCTTTCATCAGGAACAAGACAAAGCTTGCCGTTAATTCTGTCAATAGTTAATCCGTATATATCTTCAATGGCAAACAGCGTGTGCATCAATCTTATGCGATTATCAAGATTGGGGTTATCAAGAGCAAGTGTTGATACCTGTAAAATGTTTGCAATATCAACAAGCATATCCTCTCTTGGTTCACGTCTGCCGTTTTCATATTGTGCTACGCGGGAGTCGGCGTTCTTTTCTCCGAAACCGAGTTTAAGACCTAAATATTTTTGCGTCATATTATGCTTTTTTCTGATAAATCGTATTCTTTCGCCTATTGCCATATAGTATCACCTCGATAATACTGTATCATATATGTTACGATAAGTCAAATAAAATTATCAGAATAGTAACGATAATTTTGAAATTATTCTTGACAAGTGATAAACAGAGTGTTAATATAAAGTCGTAACATAAATGTTACGAAATACAAATATAAAATATCATATTTGTAACGATTATTGTTGTTCAAATTGTTGAAGGAGGTGTTAATATGGCAGATAATTCTATCTTTATGAGAGTAGACGAGGTTGCAAAGGTTCTTGACGTTTCGGAGTCATACGCATATAAGATTATGAAACAGTTAAATAAAGAACTTGCCGAAAAGAACAAAATTGTTGTTTCCGGCAGAGTAAACCGAAAATACTTTTATGAAAGAATAGATTATATAAACAAAACAGAAGGAGGTTAATTTATGTCTGTATATAAGGACACAAAAACTAATACTTGGAGAGCGGTATTTAGATATACTGACTGGACAGGCGAAAGAAAGCAAAGCCAAAAGCGCGGTTTTTCTACCCAAAGGGAAGCAAAGGCTTGGGAGAAGGAACAATTAACAAAGCTGCAGGGTGCCTGTAATATGACATTTGGCTCGTTTGTTGATTTGTACTTTGAAGCACTAAGCGGAAGGCTTAAGCTAAACACCATAAACAGTAAAAAGCATATCTTCAAAACCAAAATTCTTCCTTATTTTGCTGATAAGAAAATCAATGAGATTAAAGCGACCGATATTATCAACTGGCAGAATGAACTCATAAATATGAGGGATGAGAACAGAAATCCCTTTTCTCAAACATATCTAAAAACCATTCATAATCAAATGAGTGCAATACTTAATTATGCAGTCAGGTATTATGGTCTTAAAGAAAATGCGGCAGAAAAAGCCGGTGCTATGGGCAAAAAAGAAAGCGATAAGGAAATGCTGATTTGGACAAAGGAGGAGTATTCAAAATTTGCTGAAATTATGATGGAAGAACCGATGCATTATTATGCCTTTGAAATGCTTTATTGGTGTGGTATAAGAGAGGGCGAAATGTTAGCTTTAACCTCTGCTGATTTTGATTTTGACAAGCAGACAGTTAGGATTAATAAGAGCTATCAGCGCATTGACGGTGAGGATATAATCACCGACCCGAAATCACAAAAGAGTATCAGGACAATTAAGATGCCACAGTTTCTTTGTGACGAAATGCAGGATTATATCGGTATGCTCTATGGTATTGACGACAACACAAGGATATTCCCTATTTCAAAAAGTGCATTATACAGAGCAATGAAAATCGGTAGTGCAAAAGCAGGTGTTAAGAAAATCAGAATACACGATTTAAGACATTCTCATGTTCGTTGCTTATTGATTTGGGGTTTTCAGCAGTAGAAATTGCCGACCGAATGGGACACGAAAGCGTCGATATGACATATCATTATGCTCATATGTTTCCGTCAAGGCAGGACGAAATGGCAAGCAGGCTTGAATATGAAAGGAGTTGAATTATTTGTCGGTAAAATCTTTAGATTCAAAAGGTCGTTGGAGGAATAAGACAGTTGCTTTCAGAATGTCGCTGCAGGAAAGCGATGAGCTTGATATGAGAGTAAAATTATCGGGACTTACAAAGCAAGAATATCTTATCAACAGAGCCTTGGAAAAAGAAATTATAGTCAACGGAAATCCCAAGGTATATATTGCTTTGAAAAAATCACTTGAGCAAGTGTTAAATGAATTAAAGGCAATAGATAAAAATAATCCTTCTGATGAACTCCTCAAAACTATAAATTTGATTAACCAAACGCTTTGCGGAATGAAATGCAACGAGCCAAACGTACAAATAAAAAAGACTACTTTTAACTCATCTGCGGCAGCAGATGAAAAGCAGCCACTAATAAATAGCACTAATATTATAACCGAAAAAGATGGTATTTGCAACAGTCAAAAAAGCAGGGATATATTTGCAGTCGCAGACTGTAGCGAGCATAGGTTTTGTAAAGCCACGGCTACAAAACCGGACGGCAAAGCCGAAAGGGGCAACCCCTTTAACCCCAGTGATCAGGAGAGGAAAATATGAGGGAAAGGAACAAATCTATCAATATTCGTGTAACGGAGGATGAGAAGAAAAAGCTACTTTCTTTGTCTAAAAAATCAGGGTTATCTTTGTCGGCATATATGCTAAAAGCGGAGTTAAATAAAAGGATAACATCATCCCCAAGTGAGCATTTGCACCAAGCGTATCAGCTAATTTGCAATATGAATGACAGCAGATTAGACAAGGTTAAAGACTTGCTTCTCAAAGCATATTACGGGGAGGATACAGGCTAATGGCAGTAACAAAGATATGGGCAATAAAGGATAGCCTATCACGAGTTGTTGACTATGCCGCCAACCCAAACAAAACAATTTATTCCGACTTGCAAAAGGTTATTCACTATGCAGAAAACGAAAACAAAACTGCTGATGAGGATGAAAAAATCTGCTATGTTACAGGTGTAAATTGTAATGCGAAAACCGCTTTTGATGAAATGATTTCTGTTCAAAAAAGGTACAACAAATGCACAGGCAATGTTGCTTATCACGCATACCAAAGCTTTAAAACGGGTGAGGTTATGCCTGAGCAATGCCACAGAATAGGTGTTGAGCTTGCAAAGAATATGTGGGGTACAGACTATCAAGTTCTTGTTGCAACACATTTCAATACAGGCACATATCATAACCATTTTGTTATCAATTTGGTTAATATGTGGAACGGTAAAAAGTTTGATTGTAATAAGAAAGCATATTACAAGTTTAGAGATTTATCCGATGAGTTGTGCGAAAAAGGAAGGCTAATGGTAATCAAAAACCCAAAGGGTAAAACCCCAAGTAGTATGTATTTTGCAGAAAAGAATGGTGAGCCTACAAAGTATAATCTAATGCGTGAATAAATTGATTATGCATTAAGCATCAGTTACTCTCCAACGGAGTTTGTCCGTGTGCTAAAGAAACAAGGATATATTATTAATTTAAATCCTGACCTAAAATACGCAACTATTCGTTCTGTGAATGAAACAAAAAATACTCGCCTATATCGGTTAGGCGAGCAGTACGACAGAGATTATATTTTTCGCAGGATGAAAGAAGATGATGTGTGGGAAGTCTGTGCAAATTATAACGCTTATATCAAAGCAACTAAACAGAAATATGTTCAGCCTAAGAGATATTTTTTCAATGGCAGTTTTGCAAAAACGAAAAAGGTAACAGGCTTAAAAGCGTTATATTTTTACTATTGTTATCGGTTAGGATATTTGCCTAAAAAGAAGCCACATAAACCATTATCACCGGAAATGCGTGAGGCTATTAGAAAGTTAGATCGTTATGCACAGCAGATAACGCTGATATACAAAGAACACCTGAACACGCTTGATGATGTAAACGCATTTATCAGTATGTTAACCGAGCAAATCAAAATGCTTGACAATGAACGAAAGCCCATTTACAACAAGCTTCGCAGGTGTACGGACGAAGATACAAAAGCCGAACTGATTTCAAAAAGAAATGACTGCACGGCAGTAATAAGGTGTATGCGCAGAGATATTAAAACCGCAAAAAGTATCATTGAGGACAACCCTAAAATCAAGCAAAACATCAAAGCAGAGCAAAACCTGCAACACCAACGCTTTGCAGTTAAGCACAAACAAAAAGTTAGATATTATGATTATTATAGATAAGGAGTTTTACTATGAAAAAGAATTTTACAGATGAGAAAACAGGAATTAGCTATACACTTGTTGGAGATGTTTATATCCCTAACCTTGTTTCAACAGATACCAATTACCCTATCGGCATTTGGGGACAAAGGCATAAAGAGTACCTAAAAGAAAACCATAAGCTGAGGTATTATAACTTGCTGACACAAGGCAAACTTAACTCATACTTTCACGATGTAGATATCAGAGCAAGGGAAATATATGATAACCTTGTAAAGCAACTCGCAGAACAAGAAGGCATAACAGAACAACTCAAAGCTGAAGACCAAATGCTTTGGGTGCAACAAATGAACAAAATCACAAATCGTGCAAGAGAAATTGTTAGCAAAGAGATTATATTTACTATATAAGCAAAATACGGCAGGGATGACCTGTCGTATTTTTATAGGTTTTTTATCAGCCATTTCAGCATTTTTGTATTTATATCTGTCAAATCAGCGTGTTTATCATACTGACTAAAATACGAAATGCAGATTATTTGAATTGAATAAATCACATATGGTAATGCTTGTTTTTCACTATCAGAAAGTTTGTTGATACTGTCATATCCTGCTACAAGATTTTCAAGTATTTCAAGCCACTTGTTTATATCAATATTTGGTTTAGAAAAACATTCCGATAATATTGCAGTTGCACAGTAACAGATGTCAAATATCCTAACATTAACCTCTGTCAAATCAAAATCGATAAAGCCTTTAAACTCCCTATTGTTAAAAATTATATTTGACGGATTAATGTCACGGTGAATAAGTTGTGTAGGTAATTGATTTATGATTTTGCCAAAGGTGTTTTTATAATCATCTGTAAATTCTTGGGAAAGGTTTTGTATTTTATCTATACTTTCCACACAGTCATTATATTTGTTTACCGACTTGAAATCAGCATTATCAAATTCTTTCAATTTATTATGCAGTTTTGCGATATTGATACCGATTGTATAGGCAATACCTGTATCTGCAAATATATCTTCGCATTTAAGCTGTTTACCTTTTATTCGATTTACTATTAAAAAATACAAATCGCCGCATTGCAAATAATCATCACCGTTTTTGAGCTTAACTACATCTGCAAACATAATCGTCTTTTTGATTGATGCAAGATTTGCCGAATATTTTATCACATAATCATTACCGATATAAAACGCATTTTCGTTTTGTTTGCCAGTGTTTTCATTAATGATATTAGTGACCTCGCTATCCTGCAAATCCCAATTGGATAATAGTTTTTTAATTCTTGTTTTTGAAACCATAATATGTTCCTCCTGCAAAATATTAATCTTATACAGCTTACTGCCGATATAAGATTTGATAAATTCAGAAGGAGAGCAACCAAATTCTCGTTTAAAGGCTTTGTAAAATCCTGCATAGGTATTAAAGTCATAATTCATAGCAACATCAATTTTTGATGCACCACTGCTAATTTCATAAACTGCAAACAATAGTTTTCTGCGGGTTATATGTTCATTTGGCGGCATACCAATATGGATATTAAACAATCTACACAAATGCACATATGAATATCCTGCAAGGTTACATAAATCGTCAAGAGTAAATTCTGCAGTTATATTATCGTCTATGTAATCAAGCACATTTTGAATTATTTCACGAGTATCCATCACTTTCCTCCTTTCAATTTCACTTGCAAGTTTAACAGTATTATATCATATCTTTTTTAAAAAACATTTCCTATTATATCAAAATGCAGCCGATTTCTCGACTGCATCTTGATATTTAATTTAAAAATTTTATTGCCACAAAGAAAATTTTCCGGAAATTTTATTTACATCCTCGGATTTACCGTACATTATATAACCATAATATTCAATTTGTTCTGATGTTTGCTGCGAAATAGCTTTTGATTGATAATGAGTAAAGTGAGTTTTATAATGTTTTTGCTGAAAGAGTTAACAAATACCTTATGAAAAAGGCTGTTGAAATTGTAAAAGTAGGCTGTAATGTTATTTTAGATTGGGGATTTTGGACGAAAGCAGAAAGACAGGAAACAACCAAATATTTCAATCAATTCTGCATTGATGTTGAATGGCATTATGTTGATATAGAGCAATTACGATGGGAACAGTTGATAGAAGAACGAAATGCCAAAATTCAAAATGGTAGCGGTGGCTATGACTTTTATGTTGATGAAGGTCTATTGAATAAAATGTTGTCAAAATTCGAAGAACCAAAAAGAGAAGAAACGGATATTTGGATTGAGAATAAATAAGTGAATGGGCAGAACTATGATTTTATATCACGGAATCAATATAGCAAATATAAAAATACTTGAACCAAAACAAGCAGACCACGACAGACCTTGTGTGTATATGACTACGTTTGAGATTGTATCTTCATTTTATTTGTGTAGTGCAGTTGAGCGACCGTACTATTGGTTTCCTTATGGATTTACAAAAGAGAATATACCAATTTATCACGAACTCTATCCTAATGCTCTCAAAGAAGTTTCGGACGGTGTTGCCGGATACATATATAAAGTTGAAGCAGATGAAAACCAAGTTATTCCGTTCAAGAATATTCCTACCGCAAGACTTGCAACAGAACCTATTGAAGTTGAAGATGTAAAGTTTATTGACAATGCCTACGATTATTTTCTTCAAAATGAAAGCAAAGGTTTACTGAAAATCGGAAGATTTGAAGATAAGTCAAAACAGTCGTTAGAAAATTGGTGCAATATGATTTATGAATATATCAAAGAGAAAAATATAATGACTACTCCTGATTGTTTATATGCAAAATTTGTATAAGTAAAATTTCCACAGGTTTTGGAAAAATATTTGAAAGAGAACTAAAATGATAAGTAAAGAAACATATATGGCAAATCCTTGTGGCACTTCTTCGTTGCCTTTTTGGAAAGAGAAGCAAATTGTTGTACCTGACAATATGCTAATTTTGCACGATAAAGATTTTAACGAAAGCTGTTTAATTGAATATAATGACGAGAAATATTTTAGATTAAAACATAATTTGGTAAATGTAAATGAGCTTGTTCTGCCAAACGGTTTTGAGTTATGTGATGCTACATTGTCCGACTTTGCGAAACATATCAACAAATGCTATAAGGGTAGTAAATTAACTGTTGACGAGCTTGAAAGTTATTGCAAAAGAACGGTTTATGCTCAAGAACTATGGATTGCTGTTAAGAATTGTAAAAATAATAAGATTATTGGTACAGGCATTGCTGAATTGGATACAGAAATCGGCGAAGGTATTTTATAATGGATACAAGTGTCTGAAAAATATCGTGGTAAAGGCATAGGAAGATTTATTGTAAATGAACTATTGCAAAGGATGAAAGGCAAGGTTTCATTTGTTACTGTATCAGGACAAGTTAATAATTCGACAAATCCGAAAGCACTTTACAGAAAATGCGGATTTGAGGGAAATGACATTTGGAATATATTAACCAAAAATAGTGGAGATAAATAATGAAAACAGAAGAATCAAATGGAATAATATTAAGTAAAGAAACAATAAATCGAGTCGCCCAAGAAATCGTTGCTTCCCAATCATTTGATTTTTGTAGTTTTACAGAATCCAAAAATAAAATATCATTAAAAGAGTTCTATTGTATTTATGACAGATTGACACTGCTAATATATGAGCATAATTTTTTAAATGAATCTCAAATATTGTTATACAAAAATATCGCTGAGCTTGCTGAAAAGAAATTTAGTAAAGAAGACTTAAAACAACGCAAAGAGTTAATATCATTGTATAATTTTTTTCAATGTAATAGTAAATACACTGGTTACAAATTCAGAAAATAACTTAGACCTGATTTTATTCTGACAAATGACAAAGAAAAAATCGGAGTTGAAATAACCAAACCGACAACACAGGATGATAAAATTATAGATGCAATCATGAAAGAATGTTCAAATAAAGGTCTTTCCGAAGCTCAAATAAGAGACCAAATAAAAAAGTCACACGAACGAAAAGTTGAAAATTTTGATTTAGCTATGTTTAATAATAAAATGGCTGTAGGCGGTTCTGTAAAAAATCTAACAAAAATTAAACAAGTTTTTGTTAGATAAATATTGAAAAAATATAGTAAATACAAAAATTCCATTTGCAATTTTGATGATTTCATTATACTTTGTGATGCAAGGTTTGGCATTGAAATTACATGCACAGGTGATGCTGAAGAGATACTTAATCTAATAAAATGTAATAGTGAAATAAATGGAGTTACAGTATCTATAATTTATATGGATAATAACAGCAATAATATTTGTTGCAGAATATTAAATTCTGATTTTAAAAATTAGGTTATGAGGTTAAATAATTATGTCATATCTATTTTGACAAAAATATAAAACTACACAAGAAAAATACTCAAAATAAAACGGAGTTTTGCAATAAGTATATGGACAAAAAATGTGTGCAAAAGGGGTGATTTCTGGTTCACTATAAAACCAATGTTTCCACATAACAAAAAATTGGTATAATCAAAAATATTGCAATAATACAGTTGAAGAAAAAATCTTAGTGAGTGTTTCGCGGTTAGGATTTTAATTGAAATAGCGTTATGCGCACGCTTATTCATGTTATTTTGAGTAGAAATATGGACAGCTTCAGACATACAAAGTGGATAATAACTACATTGATTATTTGGGCCATTATACACTATATTTATGTTTAAACAAAATCCTAATCAAGCAAACGAAAGAAAATACCTCGGTGTTGTTATACATATCACTAATTTTAATTATTTCACAATAGTCATTTGTGCGTAATTTGTTCTATTTGCAGAAATATTTTTGTGACAGTTTATTCATTTTTGGACCTATGGTATTTAATTATTATTAGAGTTAAAACACATTTGTTATAATGCATAAAATTGGTAAATACTATAGCAGCTCAAATTATTATATTTATGGCTTAAGCCTAATTGTCATTTTGCTATTAGGGCTAATAATTATATGGTAGGCTGGCGTAATGAAGATCTTCTTAGAACATTAGTATGCTTGTTAAAAGCATAGAATTTTATATAATTGAAGTTTTGACAAGTTGTCGTGTACATGATACAATGTATATAGATGCTTTATTAAGCATAGCTTTAAAATTATAAAAAAGATGTTTTTGAACGTGACAAGTTTTACAATACAAATAACTTTACTTTTTAAAGAAATTTATGGAAGATCAGATATTATTATAAATAAAATTGCACCATCAAATTTCGTGAGATTGTATGGCTGTGGTATAAGCCACATAGCCACGAAAAATGCAGACTTTTCTTTATTCGTTTAAATGCAAGTTGTGCTTCATTCTTTGCTTATATAATTTGCGAAGAGTGTTGTTAAATGCTCTGTATTAGTAATCTCTTCTTGGTGACTTATATTTTTTATAAAAATGGTAGGCTGCATTCCATGCTGATTCATGAGAAGCTTCCCAACCTGCATTTTCAGTACACCATTCTTTTCCAGAGCATGATTGTAAACACCAAAAGAATGGTTCAGAGACATCTATATCGTTGTTGGAGTTTAGATAGATTTCTATTTTATAAACTGTTTTCATTTGATAAACACACCCTCTTCTATATTATAATCCGCTCAAGGAGGATATATAAATGCTTAAGAAAAAAACATTAAGAGAATTAGAATCATTGAAAGAACTTGCAGAAAAGCAAGATAATAAAATCAATTTATCTGTGGTTTTGATTACGCTTGATAATTTAAAGGACGAGTTGTCTGAGGTATTGGATTACTTTGAACAAAATGGCATAACAATTGTTAATGAGGATGTTGAACCCGATAGTGACATGTCAGACGATTCCTCAAGAGTAATTCCTTTTGATCCGTCAAAAATTGATATTAAGATGGATAAAATTACAATTTCATCGATAATAAGTCGAATTAAAAACGACGAATTAGAATTCGATTCGTCGTTTCAACGAAAGGCGGGTTTATGGAATAAGAAGCAAAAAAGTCAACTGGTTGAGTCAATTTTTTTAAAGATTCCACTACCTGCTTTTTACTTTGATGCTTCCAACGATGATAGGTGGCAAATAATCGATGGCTTACAAAGAATCGCAACTATTAAGGAATATGTTGTAGATCAAAGTTTCGCTCTTACAGGTATGGAATTTTTACAAGATTTAAATGGATGCAAATTTGATCAACTACCAAGAGCACTACAAAGAAGAATTGAAGAAACTAATTTGAATGCTTATTTAGTAAATCCATCTACTCCTAAAAATGTTAAGTTTAATATTTTCAAAAGGATAAATACAGGCGGTTTGGTATTAACATCTCAGGAAATAAGAAATGCACTATATCAAGGGCAAGCTGCAGAATTTTTGCTTGAAATGTCACAAAGTGCCGAATTTAAAAAAGCAACAGATCACAGCATTAATCCAGAGCGAATGCTTGATAGAGAGTTTTGTTTGCGTTTTGTTTCCTTCACTCAAATTGATCTTGAAAATGAGTATACCTCATTGGATGAATTTTTGAATAAGGGTATGGAATTTTTGTCTCTTGCATCAAGAGACACTTTGGATCAAGTGTATTTAAAGTTTGAATATGTTATGAAGGTTATTTATCAACTTTTTGATAAATTCGCTTTTAGACGCTTAAATACTGAAGAACGCAGAGGTCCTGTCAATAAATCGTTATTTGAAGCATGGTCGTTGGTTTTATTAGAACTAAATGAGGAAGAGATAAATAAACTGAATGAACAAAAATATGTACTTAGGAAATCTTTTGTAAAATTATGTGATGATTATGATTTTCAAAATGCAATTCGTGCTTCTGATAAAACATCCGTTAAGTCGAGAATCAACAAAATTCAAAACATGGTTGATGAGTTGATTGGGAGGAAAGATATTAATGATTAATAATCTTAGAATTAAAAATTTTAAATGCTTTGAAAATTTACAGGTTGAATTATCTAATCTAAATGTTTTTGCCGGCATAAATAGCATGGGTAAGTCTAGTGTAATTCAGGCGATGCTCCTTCTAAGACAATCATATGAGATGGGGACATTGGCCAAAGGCTTACACTTGAATGGAGATTTAACACAAATTGGAACTGGTTTTGATTTGATGTATCGAAATAGTGACAAAGATGAAGTATCAATAGAATTAGCGGTAGAAGATGATAATATACTTTGGCGATATAAATATAATAAAGATTCAGATTATCAAGAAATAAGTCAGACTAACATCAATCAAGAAAGGATTGATAAAATTAATATTTTTAGTCCTACGTTTTCTTACATATCAGCGGAAAGAATTGGCCCACAACGATACTACAAACAATCCTACCATGAGATATACGAAAGAAATCAGGTTGGGTTCAGGGGAGAATTATTTGCGGATTATTTAGCAAAACGAGGATTAGAAGACAAAGTAGAAAATAAGAGTGTTCTTTTTGACAAAGAAACTAGTGAACATTTGCTCTATCAAACTGAAAAATGGCTTTCAGTTATTAGTCCGGGAATTCATATTAATCCAAAGCAATATCAAGAGGCAGGTTTGGTTGGAATTGAATACAAAGTTTATGGTTCTGACTATACCCCCGTTAATGTAGGATTTGGCCTTAGTTATGTTGTCCCTATTATTATAAGTTTATTGAAAGCCAAACAGGGAGATCTTGTTATCATTGAGAATCCAGAAGCCCATCTTCATCCCAAAGGACAGCGGAAAATGGGAGAATTAATTGCGAGAGCTTCAGCAGGAGGCGTTCAAGTAATTTTAGAAACTCACAGTGATCACATACTCAATGGTATAAGATTAAGTGTAAAAAATAGAGTTATTTCTAGTAATAACATAAGATTAAATTACTTTTATCAAAAAGTTGTATCTGATTTGGCATTAGGAGAAAGAGTTACTCATCAAAAATGTTCTCCAGTTATTCTTGATGATGGAAGTTTGTCGGATTGGCCTGATGGGTTCTTCGATGAATGGGATAAAGCACTGGATGAGTTATTTTAAGGAGGACATATGTTTTTAACATTAAATGAATTGTCCATCTATAACAATCATATTGATACGGAGTATAGTACAAAAGCACAGATTGAAGAGTTTGTGGTGTTTTGCAGGGATTTGAATACCAAGTCTATTATTGATGAAATCATATTTCCAGAATCATTGTTCTCAATTCCGATTTATAAAAGTTATGGGCTTGCTCAATGGCTGGCTGATGACAATGTTTCTATAAACCATCGACAGTTTTTTAGGCGTTTTCTAGATAAGCACCGTAGATATTATAATAATCAAAGTGTTGATGGGGAATTTAATGTATCCATAGATGGGAAAGAATATACCGCTGTTGGGTGTGCTTTCGCTTTGGAACATAGCAATATATTGTTGAGTTTACCTACAAACACATTTTGGAAAAACAGAACTATATTTGGAGAGTATTCATCGTTAGATGAGTATGGCGAAATGCAAACCTCAAGTCGTTTTATAGACAACATTTGGACAAGTATACCACAGGAAGAGATTGTTACAACTTGTAGAAAAGAACTTTCCGCCGATATTACATCTGGACAAGATTTATGGGATAATCGAGAGCAATTATATCCAAACCTTGTTTTTTGTGAAAATATTAAAGATCAATTGTTTGCTGATTCTGAAAAATACCACATAATGGCTGTTATGAAAAAATTAGATTGTTTTCAAGAGTATTTTTTTAGTTGTGGCAATTCTTACGATCCAAGAGAACTAGGGATGAATGCAAGAACAGAATCGGAAACAGTAAAATCTAATGACGAATTAAAAAAACTTAGAAGATTTAAAATGCCAAACGGAAACGAAGAGTATTTTTTTGATCATGTGAGTTTTGCCGGGAAGTATAATGGTGGTAGAATTTATTTTTTGCCAGATAACCCTAACAAAAAATGTTACATCGGATATATTGGGAGACATTTACCCACAAAGAACTACTAAACTATAAAAATCAAGTGTTTTTTACAGCATTATATAAAACTCTAATATTTTTAATACTTTGAATTTTTGACAAGTTTTTTAGTCATGATACAAACTATTTGAAAGACGCACGATTGATAATTGTTGTAATTATGATGTTTTTTCATCATTTTATATTGTAGACCAACATGAGCAAATATTTTTCGTGTTCTATGTAAGTCTTTACACTACAATCTTTCGTATTGATTTCTAAATCGATAACATGAAGATCTTTATCAAGTGTAATAACAAAAAGAATTAAAGGAATTATATCTGTTAAATAAATTCACTTGTTTAAGTATAGAACATGGTTGTTATAATAGGTGTGGCAACGATATGGCAACAGGAAGTATTATAGTCAATGAATTTTGTATAATACAAGTGATTGAAATAATACGAACAATATTACCCTTGCGAAAATGTTACGGTTTTGAAAACGGGGGTAGAGTGGGAATAAATTCGCTGTTTCGGTGCAAACCCTTTTGTCCTCTGTGGTGTAAAATTTAATATCCTGAGCGACCTTGAAGAAGCAATCTTTGAGGTCGCTTTTTTTACTGCGACAAACATCAAAATATTGCTATAAAAACATCGTAAGCGAGTAATATAGTGCTAAAAAGAGCAATAAAACTTGGATTTTATTGTGAAATAGGGGCTTTCTGATTTGCCCCGTGTTAACTTTTCTTTCCTGTCTGCGGAATGTTATGCACGCTCTGTGTGAATAACATTTTGCGGACAGGAAATTCTATTCTCGGGGGCAAATCAAGCCGGTATTCTGTCCTTCAAATGAGCTTGTAAAATAAAGTGTGTAAGTTAGAAAAAATAGCTTGCACACTTTATTTTACAAGTTCCGGCTTTCGGTATTTGCTTTATAAAATGAAATTTTAACAAATAATGCAGTATGGCACATATGAAGTAATTGTAATAAATTTATTAAAATAGAATCACTTTTGCTGTGTGCCACACGATTATCCTATTTTTACAACTGCATTTTGCGGACAAACAGTCATACAGTTTCCGCAGTGCAGACAGTTGTTTTCATTGATTTTAGCAGTGACTGTTGAAAAATCTATGCAGTTCTGTGGGCAAACGGTTTCACATGCTTTACAGCCAATGCAATTTATTGTTGGTTTATTATCTTACTGTTTCCTATTGAAAAATCAGCCCTTTCAATAGGCTTTTTTGAAAGGTCAAACCACTCGCCGTTTGCATCATAAATGCAAAATACAGTGAGTGCTTTTCTTGATTGCTCGGTCGGATAAATTTCGTACGTATAGCTGTTCTTTTTAAATAGTCTTTTCAATGGCTCACTGCCGATTTCCTTAACTTTTCCTCTTAAAGATACGGCAACGCAAGACATAGTATCTTTGCCTTTCATTCCTGTTAAAGCTACATAGCCGTTTTGCTTTAATCTGTCGTAAAAATTTTTGCCTTTTGCCGTTAAAAAATGCATTCCGTTATCGTCATAATCCATTACATCAATGGCGCAGGTTACGGGTAGGTCGTTCGCATCCGTTGTTGCCATTACAGTAGTGTGGATTTCCTCGACAAGATATTTTAAATAGTTCATATTCCGCCTCGTATTTAGTATTCATTTTCATTATATGTGCTTTTGCCCGTCTTGTAATCTATGGTTACATTTGGCTGCACATTGTAGCAGTACACGCAAAATGTAACTCCGTCACCGTTATCTTCCACCGATTTTGCCTCAATCAGCACACCTCTTGCTACAAGGTCGTCATTTTCAAAAACAGGAGTTACACGATAAAGTGCGTGGTTGCCTGTACTTTTTACATAGTTTGCAACCATATTTTCAAATGGGAGCATACCCGTAACATTGAGATACCTTGTTCCTGTAATCAAATTTTTTTCGTTGGCATTTTCGCCTGTCAGTTGATACGCAATAAGGTGACAACGGTTGTATAAATATTTTCCGTCTACAAAGTCATATTTTACGGTTTGCCAGCCCGATGGCTTAATTTTGCCTATCTGGCCTCTCTCTTCTGTCGGCATTATATCTGTACCAACGCAGGCATAGGCTGTGCCGCATCTTCCTAATTCGTCTAAATCCGCATAGTATTCAAATGATGATGTTGTGTAATCGTCATCACTGAAATACGGTTCGTTTCCGTTTATTTCTACAAATGCCGAGCCTGAATATTTTGGAATATCGGAAAGCGTAATAATTTTTTCGGTTGAATTATTCTCTGTGGGCTGATTGTTTATAATTAAAATTACCGCAAAACAGCATAGCAATGCAAGTGCGGTCGGAACAGTAATTTTTGTGGTTTTTCGTTTTTTAGCTTTCATAATTACCTCAATTATAATGTTATGTAA